>Ga0193751_1001961_pt1 | contig 12769 bp, 8 predicted proteins | sample L1c2metaG_FD_143050 | JGI IMG/M metagenome (GOLD analysis project Ga0193751, IMG submission 143050) | Soil microbial communities from a riparian zone of the East river system, Colorado, United States - L1c2 | ecosystem: Environmental > Terrestrial > Soil > Riparian zone | place: USA: East River... | reverse complement strand
CGGATTGATGAAAGTTGTTCCGGTCGCCCCGACAGCGGTGCATTCCACGACGGCCTCCTGCTCCCTCGTGCCCGCGAAGTGAACAGCACGAGCAGGCTCCGTGTAGTTGCTGCCCGGAGGTAGAGCCTTCAGTTTTGTCTCGTCGCGAACGGTTCCGTAGGCAAAATACCAGAGGCCTGAGAGCACAAAGCACGAGCGTTCGTCGGGATGCGAATGCGGCTGAATGGCAGTGTGTGCTGGCACCTTAAACACCAGCGAAAATAGTCCCTTCTGGTCCCCATCACCAACTACGAACACGGTTTCGAGTCCTGGCTGCATGCCTGATCCTGGCCGATTGCTCACCGACTTGGACCAAGGAATCTCGTCGGCGGTTATGCGTTGCTGAATCACCTTCCCGTCTTGTGCAGCAATGGCAAAGAAGCTAAAGGTTAGCAACAAAACGGCACTTAGGCAGATCAGCACGCTCTTCATGTTCATGCGGTTTCCCCCATTCCTGAGGTTCAGGATGATGGAAATAGTGCCTTTTTGACAGCCCGGCAGTCAAATGGCTTACGAACCTGCCTGGTTTTCTCACTATAACTATCCGAGGCCAAGAACCGCAGGGGTCAACTCTTGCTAATAGGCGATAGTGGCTCAGAACCCAGAATTGGTGGACGAAGGATGCCGAGTGGGGACTCTTGAATCAGGGAGTGTTGCACTGGACGAGGAGTTGAGTGATCATGTGCTTGACTGCTATCGAGAAGTACATCTACTGGCGGATTCCATCGGGCGCGCAGAGGCCCGGCCGCAAATCACGAGATAATCTGTCGAACACATACACGGCCCGAAACCCGTAGAGCTGCTGCTGTGGTCTGCGTTCGTCTGCGGAATTCTCGCTTTCGACTTCGGTGGCGATTGCGTCGGTAGGCTTCTTGCGGCCAACCATCGGGGCAAGAATCAGAATGCCTTTTTCCCCGCGCTTGACGAAGCGGCCAAGCGAGTTCCAAGTGCGGATTCCGGCAACCCGAGTTGCCGCAGGTTTCTGCGAAGCACTCACACACTACCCATGTTTTGACCGCCACGATCCACTACGCTTATCACCCGCATTACGGCGCGACGGTGACGAGGATGCGGAAGTGTTCCTCTTTCGGGCTGCACCAGGTACAGGTAGCACTCCCCTGTGGAATGCAGATTCTGATCCCAGAGTGGATGCTGGATGAGGATCGCTGCCGTGGGATGGAGATTGTGGAACATCCCACTCTGGCAATCACCGCTCTCTTCGCGTTGCGCGAACTGGTCGATGCGCAGCCGTGGACTCCAGCACCGACAAGCACGGTAGCCTCAGAAGCATCTTCGCCAGGAGGTGCGTTTGATGAGCCCACCACGCCAGGGAGGTCTGCCCTGGGAGCTTCCCCCCACACAGGAGTTGCCGCAGGACACGCAACAGCGTTGCCGCGAGTTGCTAAGTCACTTGCTGCTGGCAGCCGTGAACACAACCCCACCCAGCGTTGAGGAGGAGAGCGATGAGCGAGAAAATCCAACCGAGCCACATTGAGCGTGAGGCCTACGTTTATGTCCGACAATCGACAATGCAGCAGGTGCGCACACGCCTGGAAGGACAGCGACGCCAGTATGATTTGCGGGAACGTGCTCAGGCACTCGGCTTTCAGCGTGTGGTGGTCATCGATGAAGACCTGGGCCGCTCCGGAACTGGCTCCGTCGAGCGGCCGGGCTTCGGCCGGCTGCTGGCCGCAGTATGCTCCGGGAAAGTGGGTGCGGTGTTGGCGTTCGAAGCCTCTCGTTTGGCGAGGAACAACCGCGACTGGCACCACTTGATCGACCTCTGCGCCATGGCCGGTACACTGGTCATCGATCATGACGGCGTCTATGATCCCAGCCTGCTCAACGACCGGCTTCTACTTGGCCTCAAGGGCACCATGAGCGAGTTCGAGATCAGTTTGCTTCGACAGCGTGCGATGGAAGCACGCCGCCAGAAAGTGGGCCGCGGCTTGGTGTTGACCCAAGTTCCCGTCGGTTATGTCCGCACCGAAGAGGAGGGCATGGAGAAGACTCCGGATCGTCAGATTCAGGAAGCGATCGCTGGCATCTTCCGTAAGTTTCGCGAGTTGGGCAGTGTGCGCCAAGTTCTGCTTTGGTATCGCGACGAGAAACTGCCGATCCCGGCACTCTCACGCGCGTCCGGTCACCGCAAGGTGTTCTGGATCGAACCGGTCTATCCCCGTATCTTCGGTATCCTGAAAAACCCAACCTATGCTGGCGTCTTCGTTTGGGGAAGAAACCATACTCGCACTTCTATCGTGGATGGCCGCGCACGCAAGACCCGCGGCCACGCTCGTCCGCAGGAACAGTGGGAAGTGGTGATTCCGGATCACCATGAAGGTTATATTACGTGGGAAGAATTTATGCGCAACCAGGAACAGATCCGATCGAACGCGGGATGGAATGCGCGCATGGGACAGACCCAGGGTGCTGCCCGGAACGGCCCTGCTCTTCTCGCGGGCTTGTTACGTTGCGGCCGTTGCGGGCGCGCTCTGCAGGTGACCTATACGAACAGCAAGCTACACGGCCCCTTGCCACGCTACTGGTGTAGCGGCGATCGAGGCCGACAGATGGTGCGCTCCTGCATTACCTTCGCCGGAACACGCGTAGATCAGGAAGTTGCTGCCGAGGTTCTCGAAGCGTTGCGCCCTGTGGGTATACAAGCCGCCTTCGAAGCACTGGAAAAGAGGCAGAGTCAGACAGATGAAAAGCGACGATCGCTTGAACTTGCGGTTCAGAAGGCGCGCTATGAAGCCAGCCGCATCGAGCGACAGTATCAGGCCACCGAGCCTGAGAACCGGCTTGTCACAGCCGAGCTGGAGAAGCGCTGGAACCACGCTCTGGAACAGGTCGCCGAGATGGAGCGCCGTCTGGAAGAAGCGGCCATCGCTGCACCGCAGTTGACCACCGAACAACGGGATCATTTGCTCACACTTGGCGATGATCTGGAGCAGTTGTGGGATCACCCGAACTCTCCCGCCACCCTGAAGAAACGCATCCTCCGGACGGTTCTTCAAGAAGTCGTGGCGGATACAACAGATGATCCTCCCACGGTGCATCTCAAGCTGCACTGGGCCGGTGGAGTTCACACGGAGCTCACCGTGCGCAAGAACCGGACCGGTCATCACGATCACGTGAACTCACAAGAAGTGACCGAGTTGATTAGCGAGCTTGCTCTGGTGTGTGAAGACAGCGCTATCGTCTCTATCCTGAACAGACTTGGATATCGAACTGGCATCGGCAACACATGGACGGAGAAGCGCGTACAACACGTTCGCCATACCAAGGGCTTTCCGGCATGTCCGCCGCTGGAACAGCGTCGCTGGATCACCATGCAACAAGCTGCCTCAGCGCTGCAGGTCAGCGATGCCGTGGTCCGCAGGCTCGTGATGCAGAAAACCCTTCCAGCCAGGCAGATCGTCAGGTTCGCTCCGTGGATGATCGAACGCGCTCATCTCGACCTGCCCGCCGTCCACAGAGCCATTCGTCTCGTCCATACCGGTCGACGCGACCCCTCGCGTCTACCTAACCATGCGCAGACAAGCATGTTTTGTAATCCAGAAGAGCAATTGGGCGAGATTTGATGACGAATTGGCTTTTCTTCATCTGACTTTCACCCGGATCGGGCGGCGGAAGGCGGGTGGAAACTCAATTATCTTGACGTTAGGCATGATTAATATCACAATGTAGGTCTAATCATGCTTGGAGAATTTGAATACCTGTTAATTACCGCGGCTGCTGGACTTGGGGACAAAGCTTATGGGGCTGCCATTCGGGAAGAAATGGAGGTGACGACCGGGCGCAGATGCTCCATCGGCGCGCTTTACACAACCATAGATCGCCTAGAGACAAAGGGACTGCTGAAGACATGGATGAGTGATGCCACGCCGCAGCGGGGTGGCCGCGCCAAGCGCATGGTTCGTGTAACGTCTAAAGGTGTGCAGGCAGCAAAGAACTTCTATGATGCAATCACGCGCGTAAGCCGCGGCGCATCGTGGGTGGTGAACCGGACCGGGAGAGCGTCATGACAAGCACACATTGGCCATTGGTGGAGGTTGCGGCGCGCCTGCTGGAGCGAGACGAACGAGAGGCGGTACTGGGCGATTTGCTGGAGACCGGAGAAGGTGGATGGCGAGGCTTGCTTGACGTGCTCGGACTGGTGGTTCGTCGGCAGATATTGCACTGGAGGAGCTGGCGGCCATGGCTAGCTGTATTCGGGCTGGCGCTGCCTGGCAGCCTACTTCTGATGGGGTTCTCTGTGTCTATTAGTTCGATTTATGAACGCCTCGTTGACCGCAGGATTCTCATTGGGTCTCCGCACCCGATCCACGAAGCCTTCTTTCAGCTACTTTGCCGTGGTCTGCTGCTAATCGGTGGCTCCTGGGCTTGTGGGTTTGTCATGGGATCGATGTCACGGAGGACGCTCTGGGTGAGTATCGCATCGTCTTGCTTTCCATGTTTGTTTTGTTTGGTGCGGTTCAGAGAGCCCTCTCTCTCGAGGCTTTGTCTATTTCTTTTTCTTCTACCCGCTATCTGGGGAGTTCGCCAGGCTCTGCGGTTAACTCGGCTCAACTTGACCTTCGCGATCTTTCTGGCAATCGCAATAACGACATTGACCATTCTTCCAACGAATAGCCGGGGCGTATGGGCCCTGAATTGGACGCTGGTTTGGCCTGCGTGGTACATCGTTGCAACGGCGCAAGGCGATGGCAGGAAAGCTGGACAAAGTTGAAATGGCAAACGAGATGAGGAGACTACAGCAATGATGATCCCAACTCGAATGCGCATTGCGTTCGTTTTCACATTCGCTCTTGCGCTTGGCTTTCTAAATGCGGTTCCCGCCTTTGCTGTTTCTGCAAAGAGCCAAGTGATAGTCCGAGAATTGCGATCTGCGAATATCGCACGCAACAAAGCCGGCACCAATCCGGTAAGGAAGATGCTGATTTATCTCCCTCCCGGTTATGACGAGTCCTCATCGCAGCGTTACCCGGTGATCTATTTTCTTCCCAATCCTTTTGAGGATAGTTATCGTTTCGACTTCGATCACAGAGATGCCCAGGGCCTGTTTGATCGTGCCATTGCGGATGGTGTGATCAAGAAATTCATCCTCGTCGCAGTTGATATGAATACACCACTTGGAAGTTCGTGGTACGTGAATTCTTCGGCCACAGGGAACTGGGAAGATTTCATGGTTCAGGAACTCGTGCCGTACATAGATGCGAATTTTAAAACTTCACCGAACAGGGACTCACGAGGCATTGCCGGAATTTTCATCGGAGGATATGGAGCTATCCGCTTCGGTATGCGGCATCCGGATGTTTTTGGCTCTGTGTATGCAATGCACCCAGTGGGGACTGGGACAGGTGTCAGGGTCAGTGCGGCAATACCTAGATGGGATATTTTGGTGAATGCCAAATCCATGGATGACGTGAAGAAAGATTTCGGTACACAGATCTTTACGACCATGTTTCAGGCTCATTTGCCCGATCCCGACAAACCGCCTCTGTTCATCGATCTGCTGGCACGCCAAGAAGGGGATCAGCTAATCATCGACGCTAAACTCATGGAACGCTTCCGCAATAACTTCTATCTGGAAACAATGATTCCCCAATATGCCAACAACCTCAAATCACTGCGAGGTTTCAAGTTTGACTGGACTCGCAACGATGCCAATTTTGACCACGTGTATGCCAATCAGGCCTTCACGCATAAACTGAATGAATTCGGAATTGTCCACGAAGCAGAGGAATACAACGGTGCATTTGGAGCGGACTGGGGCGTCGATGGGCGACTTTATACTGATGCTCTGCCATTCTTCCGAAAGCATTTGGTTTTTGCTGAGAACAGATGATCTAGCGGGCTGGTGGTCGCCGACGTGCTTACGGGATAGAAGCAAGCTGTCGCCAACAGACCAATGCACACAGCGAGATCAGTGAGTGCCATGTGTACCGAAATGACCACGACGTCACCTTGATCTTGCTGTCGGATTCAATCACGGGTACTCTGTTTACGATCCACGATGCCGATCAAATTGGTGCGAACTGGCACAAGCTTTCCATCTCGCGTCTCCAACGACGCGCAGCCCCCTATATTCATTGACTCCAGCGAGGTGAAGCGGTATGTCACTGCTCTCTGGCGGGCGATCAGCATGACATTGCCGAAGCTGTAGGTGTGAAACTTGCCCATGGCTCGGAGATATTGCGTTAAGACTTCACTCTGGCCTGCCTCCAGCGAGTCGACGAGGTAATCGACAGCTTCTTTGGTTTTGCTCTTGATTTCTTCTAACTTCATGATTTTTCTCTTTCTGCCGTTTCCGGCTTGTTTTGTCCTTCACCTCAGCGGCAGCGGGACAAAACAAGCGGGAACGGAGAAAGGGAAGGGAACGGAGCCCGGAGGGAGGGTAGCGGGTGTGAGCGAAAGCGCGGTTTGTGCCAAACGGGATTGGCTTTTTGTTTGGCGCGAAACCGGCGCGGTCCGAAACGCCCGAGCGAGCCGCGGTGAAGCGGCGTCCACCCGGAAGAGGGCGCAGCGGTTAGAAGAGTCGAAGAACCGAGGGCGGATGAACGCAACCTCTGTTCTCCAATTCCGAAAGAAATAGCCAACTTGGCGGTTTTCTCTGGCGGCGATGCTGAGATTCCGTGTGTCTATTTTTTCATTTGACACGCCATTCCAACTCAGCCACAGCAGCGGAGAGGGAATAGTTGAACTTGGACGTGAGCGTGTCGAAGCTATCCACCGGTCAAACGCTTTTTTCACATTTGGATACTTTGGGAATCAAGATTGTGAAAAGCCGGCAGGCCTTGTGATTTCGCTACTCTAAAGTGGCCCCACTTCGATCATCACATTTGGCCCCACCCTAACCGATAGATCGGCCTACCCTGTCTGCGAAGCAGACGGGGAGCGCAATGGACAGGAGACGCAAGGTGGAGCTATTCGAAGAGATCAGGCGGGAACATGCGCATGGAGCGGGCACGATTCGTGCGGTCGCGAAGAAACTGGGCGTGCATCGGCGAATGGTGCGACAGGCCATGGCTAGTTCGATTCCGCCGGAGCGCAAACTGGCGACGCGAAACAAGCCGAGGCTGGGTCCGGTGATGGAGTTCATTGACGAGATTCTGCGCGAGGATCAGACGGCGCCGCGTAAACAGCGACACACGGCACATCGTATCTGGGAACGAATCCGGCACGAGCGCTCGGACACGGTGGCGGAAGCGACCGTGCGCCGTTATGTGCGGGAGGGCAAGCAAAAGTTAGGACTCACGGGGCGGGAGACATTCGTGCCGCAAGTCTACGATTGGGGCGGCGAGGCGCAGGTGGATTGGTACGAAGCCATGGCCGATTTCGCAGGCGAACGATTGCGGGTTTACATTTTTGCGATGCGTTCAATGGCCAGTGGAGGAGCGTTTCACGTGGCCTACTATCACGCCACGCAACAGGCCTTTCTGGAAGCGCACGAGTTGGCATTTAACTATTTCGGTGGCGTGTTCCGCTGCTTGCGCTACGACAACCTGAAGAGCGCGGTGAAGAAGATTCTGCGCGGCCATCAGCGAGAGGAGACGGAGCGTTTGATCGCCTTCCGCTCGCACTGGGGATTCCAGACGGAGTTTTGCAATCCAGCGCGAGGCAACGAGAAGGGCGGCGTGGAAGGCGAGGTAGGTTACTTCCGCCGAAACCATCTGGTTCCGGTTCCACAAGCGCAGAACCTGGAAGAGTTGAACCAGCAGTTGCGAAGTTACTGTCAGCAAGATGAACAGCGGCGGATCGCTGGTAAGCCGACGTTGGTGGGCGAGGCGCTGCGGATCGAACGCGAGCATCTGCTGCCGCTGATGGCGGAAGGTTTCGAGTTGGCGGAGACTAGTTTCCCGACGGTGGACGGCAAGGGATGCGTCAAGGTGCGCACGAACTGCTACTCGACGCCGTTGAAGCCGGGGACGCGTCCGCAAGCGAAACTGCTGCCGGCTTATGTCGAGATCTGGCAGGAGCGAGAGTGCGTGGCGCGGCACGAGCGTAGTTTCGGGCGCTATGAGCAGGTGCTCGATCTGGACCACTATCTCGACGTGTTGGAGAAGAAACCGGGAGCGCTGGCGGGATCGAGTCCGCTGCGGCAGTGGCGCGAACGCGGACGATGGCCGGAGAGCTTCGACCGGCTGTGGCTGAGCTTGCAAGAACGACACGGCAAACACCCAGGCACACGAGAGATGATCGATTTACTCACGCTCGGCAAGCGGCACGGTTGGGAACGCCTGCAGCAGGCGGTGGAGAAGGCGTTGGCCTTGGGTTGCACGGATGCAGCCGCGGTGCGACATCTGCTAACGGCGAAGGAACTGGGTCGTCCGCGCACCGAGTTACTTGAACTGAACGGACTGGAACGCTATAAGCGCCCGTTGCCGCAGATGAACGAGTATGACCAGTTACTCGGCATCTCCGCCAGTGCTGCGGAGGTGGCGCGATGAAAGAGCAAACTCAGGCTCTGGAACATGCCAGCGTAAAGCAATACTGCAAGGCACTTCGCGTTCCGATGATTGGAGCGCACTTCGTGCAACTGGCGGAGCAGGCGATCAAGGAACAGCGCAGTCACATCGGATACCTGGAAGCTCTGCTCACGATGGAATCGGAAGAACGTGACCGGCACGCCATTCAGCAAAGGCTGCGCGATGCAAAACTGCCCCGGCTGAAGACGCTGGAAGAGTTCGACTTCAACCAGGCGCGACAGATTCCGGCGGCGAAGATTCGCGAACTGGCCGAAGGCGGCTATATCGAGCGCGCCGAACCCGTGGTGTTGATGGGCGAATGCGGAACCGGCAAGACCCACTTGGCAACGGGCTTGTGCGTGGCCGCGTGCCGGCAGAAGCGAAGAGCGCGATTCACCACCGCCGCCAACCTGGTCAACGAATTGGTGGAAGCGCGGCAACACAACGCGGTGAAGCGAGTACTGGCGCGCTGGTTGCGTTACGACGTGATCGTGCTCGACGAAGTAGGCTACGTGCCATTGGCTGACATTGGAGCGGAGTTCCTGTTCCAGGTGATTGCCGAACGCGCCGAGCGAGCCACATTGATCGTGACCACGAACCTGCCGTTTTCCGAATGGACGCAGGTGTTTCCCAATCCTCGCTTGTGCAAGGCGTTGCTGGACCGGATTACGGACCGAGCGCACATCATCGAAACCGGCGTCGAGTCCTATCGCTTTCGCAGAACCCTGGAGGTGCGACAGAAAAAGAAAGCATCGTAGCGGCCGACGGAGTAGCTTCTACATTGCTGGTGCAAAGGAAGGGGCTCAAACGCCGCCCCTTCCTCTGCACTCCATCCCGGCTGGACACCGTAAGACCCTGTCGAGCCGGTCCGGCATCCTTAATGAGGTGGGGCCAATTGTAAGTATCAAAGTGGGGCCAAATCAGGTTGTCAAACGCACCTTGAAATTTTCGAGGGCAATCGAGAGAAAGGATTCGTCCGGCGCAGGCGATTCGTGGAGAACTCGGTCGCGGTTTCGCCGCTGAAGAGGGGCCGCCTCACCGTGCTAACCGCAGATTTCAATTCACTCTGGAATGACGCGAAGCGCTACCAGTGAGCAGGTCCGGGGCAGTCCATTTTCCACGCTGGTCGAGAACAGGGCTTGAAAATAAGGCGGGAGACTTTTATGGTCCGGGGAAGCCTCGATCAACGTTTTCCGCAATTCAGCTATGCGCTCGGGATTAGTCAGGTATTCGATCGCGGCCTGTAGTCCAGCGCCGAGACCACCGGGCCGAAGCCCCAATCATTCCGCAGAGCTTTGGGTACGGGCTGTGAAGCCCGTACCCCTCACACTGACCCACTAACGGTTGTCCTCACTGCAACGGAGGAGTGTTAAAGGTGGTCGGAAGGACAATCGTGTACTTGCCCCAATAGGGAGTACATAACGGATCGCCAATATTTATATCTTCCCAACCGATGTATCTGCTCCCCGCGTAAAAACTCTCCGCAAGCGAGTATCCCGACATGAAGTGCGAATAAACGATTGTCGGGGAAGAAATAGCGTCCAGAAGCGGTTCGTTGACATATCCTCTTACGCCGGTTATCCCATGGGCAATCAAGTCGGTTATAAGCGATTGACCGCCATCATTATCCGTCAAAAGAGATCGTGCGCTGGTCGATACGGCGGTATCTCCAATGGCGCCAGGAAGGAAGGCTAGCGATTCATAAGCAGCAGAATTAAAGTTGCCATCGTTGCTTCCCCAGGAATAATAGCCCAGCAAATTGGTCATGTTACCAACAAATGTATTGGTATACACCGAATCAACCGGGATTCCGCTCGCCTGCAGGATATCTCCCGCACGCGCCAAATCCGTATTCCAGATGTCATAGCTCTCCTCACCCGTAACAGTAGTGAGGGGGGCGGCCAGAATCGGCGGCGACGGGTCATCTATACCATAACTTGGCGACCCATCAAGCAGCACCGGACCTGAGCCGAGATTCTGCTCGGCAGCTATTGCATGGGTTACCACGGCTTCCGCATCCGCTTGCGTATAACCATCCAGACGCGTGACCAGATATCCACCAAATTGCGCGTGAGTAAAGGGCACCGACTTATTGTAGTACCGGTTTACCCATCCCACCGACCCCGTTATATTGGCCTGCATTGCAGTCGGAATGGTTGAGTAGTCGATCGCGGCCAGATAACTATCCACTGACGGATAGGCTATACCATTGCCTACAGAACCCGTAAGGCCTCCACTAATGCGTATCGGTATGCCTTTCGTCAACACGATGAAATTGATTCCGCTGTGGCTAGACAGATAGTTGCTGATGGGATTTGCAATTTCCGACGTATAGTTGGCCAATGTAATGGTCTCATTCGTGCTATTCAAAGCAGAATCCGCGCAATTGACCGCGACTACATTGGTGACGCCCCGCTCCTGCTCATAGTAGTTAGCTATCGCCTGGGAAGTTGGGCTGTTCGAGTTGTACACCACCAATACCTCGCTGGCGGTTCTGCGTATCGGCCCGGACGGCGCCTGGTCCTGAACCCCAAGCGCGATGACACTGCTATTGTCAGGGAGAGTGATGCTTTTCACGGTCAGACTGCTGGTAACCGGAAGGGTATACCCGTAGACAAAACCCCCGCCGCTGTTTTCCCCGCCGGCACTTGTATTGGTATAGGGCAACGTGACCACCTTTGTCTCGCCCGAATAGCCCTGTGAGCTGGCCCAGTCGCTGATGCTCTGCGTGACGGTGGAGTACGTGCCGTTGGTGTAATTCACCTGGAACTTCTGCGAGGGCTGGTTACCGTTGACGGCAAAGGCCAGGACGTTCAATGAGCTGAACGATCCGGGCGTTAATGCTATTGTCTGGTTGCTAAAGGCGTTGGGCGTGTTCGACGGACCGAAGGTGAATGTGGTTCCGTTCCAGGTCTTCGAAGTACCCATCACGGTTGCGGAGAGGGCGTTGCCACCACCATCGGCGCCGCCGGTTGAGAAGCTGGTTCCGTTGGTATAGATCGCGTAGATGTTATACGGCAGTAACGACCGTGCAATTGGCTGGATTCCAAGCACGATGACACTACTATTGTTAGGGATGGTGACACTGCTTACGGTCAGGCTGCTGTTCACCGCAAGGGCATACCCGTAGACATTGCACGTTGAAGAGTCTTCTCCTCCGCTGGACGTATTGCGATAGGACATCGTCTTCACGGTTGTCTCGCCCGAATAGCCTTGCGGAGAGCACCAGTCGCTGATGCTCTGCGTGTCGGTGGAAGTGGTGCCGTTGGCGTAGTGAATGGTGAAGGTCTGCGAGGGCTGGTTGCCGTTGACAGCAAAGCCCAACACATTCAGACCACTGTATGTGCCCGCTGTCAGAGGTATCGTCACATTGCGGAAGGCGTCGGGCGCGTTCGACGGACCGTAGGTGAAGGTGGTTCCGTTAAAGGCTTGCGTGGCGCCCAGCAAGGTTGCAGAGAGGGCGAAGCCATTACCATCGGCGCCGCCGGTCGAGAAGCTGGTCCCGTTGGTGTAGATCGCGTTGACGTTATACGAAGACTGTGCAATTGGCTGGACTCCCAGCACGATGACGTTGTTATTCGCAGGGATGGTGACACTGCTTACGGTCAGGCTGCTGTTCACCGCAAGGGTATACCCGTAGACATAGCACGTTGTCGAGTCTTCTCCTCCGCTGGACGTATTGCGATAGGACATCGTCTTCACGGTCGTCTCGCCCGAATAGCCTTGCGGAGAGCACCAGTCGCTGATGCTCTGCGTGTCGGTGGAAGTTGTGCCGTTGGTGTAGTGAATGGTGAAGGTTTGCGAGGCCTCGTTGCTGTTGACAGCAAAGCCCAACACATTCAGACCACTGTATGTACCTGCCGTCACAGGTATCGTCACATTCTTGAAAGCGTCCACCGCGTTGGATGGACCGTAGGTGAATGTCGTCCCATTAAACGTTTGCGTAGCGCCCAGCAAGGTTGCCGAGAAAGCATAGCCGTTGCCATCCGCGCCACCGGTCGAGAAGCTCGTCCCGTTGGTATAGATCGCGTTGACGTTGTACGGCAGTGACGCCGAGGCAAATGTCATCGCGTCGATGTTCCAGCCGCCGTTGTCCTGGTTCAGCGTCAACGTCTGCGTGCCTGCCGGCAGCGTCGCCGTTGCCGTCACCGTTGTCCAGGTTTGCCAGCCACCGGTCGCAGGAACCGCCACCGAACCGGTCAGATTTGTGTCTGAAGAGTTCGAAAGATGGAAGGCGTCGCTGGACGCGGTATTGCCGG
>Ga0193751_1001960_pt1 | contig 12779 bp, 13 predicted proteins | sample L1c2metaG_FD_143050 | JGI IMG/M metagenome (GOLD analysis project Ga0193751, IMG submission 143050) | Soil microbial communities from a riparian zone of the East river system, Colorado, United States - L1c2 | ecosystem: Environmental > Terrestrial > Soil > Riparian zone | place: USA: East River... | reverse complement strand
CCGCCCGGGCCGGTGCCCAGCTGCTGGGCCGGGGTGAGCTGGGCCAGCAGCGCCTTCTGCTGGGCGATCAGCTTCCGCAGCGCCTGGTTACGCTTGCTCAGGCTGTTCCTGAGCGTCACGATCGCCGCCTTAGCGCGCCGCGCCGTCTCCTGCGTCTGAGTGAGCTGGCGGGCTACCAAGATGAACTGATGCATCTGCGTGCTGTTGACCGACGACAGCTCGGTCAGGATCGAGGACTGGTTGAGCATCTGCTGCGCGTTACCTGAAGTCAGCAGGGCGGCAGATGAATTCAGGTTACCGCCCTTGTAAGCGGCCGCCGCGATCTTCCCGATCTCGGAGCGCATGGCGTCGAACTGGGCCTGGTATCGCGATGCTTCGCGATTGACCAGCCTCAGCCGCTGACTGGCCGATGCCAGTTCCTGCTTCACCTGGACAAACTGCTGGCCGAGCTTGTCGGCCTGGGTATTCAGCTTGGTGAGCTTCTGCTGAACCTGCGCGATCGTGGGCTGCGGGGCGGCCCCCGCTGTCCCGCCAGTCATGGCTAGCACGCCCACGACAAGCAGGCCGGTGGTGACCGCAGCGCCACGATGCCTCAGGATCCTTCGGACTGAAAGCGGCGTATGCACGTACGTGACACGCTCCTTCTCCCACTGTCCGCCTACCGGGTCAGCTGACGGGTTCGGGCTGTGGAAGAGGCCCTACAGCCCGGTCCAGTAAGAATGGCCCAGGCCGATTCACCCCTGGAGCGTCCGCCGGGCTGAGCCCTGCGGGCCTCCGATTTGGGTCCCCGGTTCTCCGAGCCGACCATGCGGTCAGTTCGGAAATTCGGCAGTTGCCGATCACCGCCGCCAACATGGCGGCTGCTTAGCGATGCGGCTTGGTGCCTGACACTAGTGAAGCCGGGGCACTAGATTCAACCGCTTCGAGCACACTCGCCCCTCGTGTCGAGCCCCCGTCAGGATAACGAAACAATAACGGATCCTCCCTCAGCCGGGCCGGACTGAGCCAGCCAGCCCGCCCTGACCCACCGCGCGGCGCGCCTAGCTCAGACTGGCGGCGCGCCTAGCTCAGACTGTCAGTGCCCAGTCCTAGCGTGAATTCCGTGACGAGATGGGACCTGAAGACCCTGGGCCGCAGCACGCTGGTCCCGCTCCGGCTCCTCAGGTGGCTCTCCGGCCGACCGCATGCCCGGCCGCGCCGCTCCCCGCCGCCCCGCCACCTTGCCTGGCCCGGCCAGCCGCCGGCTTCGCTGCTAGCAAGCATCGACTTCGTCATCGTTGACGTGGAGACGACCGGCTGGCTGCCCGAGCAGGCAATGATCACCGAGATCGGCGCCGTGCGGCTCAGCGGCGGCCAGGTGACCGCCGAATTCTCGGCCCTGGTCAACCCCGGCAGCCCGATTCCGGCCGATATCGCAGCGCTCACCGGCATCACCGACGAGATGGTCAGCACCGCACCGCCGATGTCCGAGGTGTTCCCCGCCTTCCTTGCCTTCGCCGAGGGCTGCGTCCTGGCCGCGCACAACGCGCCGTTCGATCTCGGTTTCCTCACCGCTGCCTGCCGCTCCTGCGGCCTGCCCTGGCCGGCCTTTCCCGTGATCGACACTGCCGTCCTGGCCCGCCTGGTGCTGAGCGGCGACGACGTGCCCGACTGCAAGCTAGCCACGCTGGCCAGGTATTTCGCCGCCCGGACCAGTCCATGTCACCGCGCGCTGGCCGATGCCAAGGCCACCGCCGACGTGCTTATCGGCCTGCTGGCGATGCTGGCTGAGGCAGGCTCACGCACGCTTGCCGAGGTCAGCGCCTGATCCGCGAAGGCGGTACGCTTCTCGCGCAGCCGGGACGCGGGCTCCCGGAGGAGCAGGAGGCGGCCATGGTCACCGCTATCGTTCTGGTCAAGGCCGATGTCTCGCGCATCCCGGAAACGGGCGAGGCCATCGCTCAGATACCGCAGGTCACCGAGGTGTACTCGGTCACCGGCGAGTTCGACCTGGTGGCCATGGTCCGGGTACGGAGCCACGACGAACTCGGCGACGTGATCCCCGGCACGCTGAACCGGGTGGCCGGGGTTACCCACACCGAGACACACATCGCGTTCCGCACGTATTCGCGGCATGACCTTGAGGCGGCCTTCGCCATCGGATACCCCGACCCGACCTGAGCCCGGGGCGGGGTCAGGCGGATTCACCGGCGAGGCGGTGGCTGGCGGCTCCCCAGCGGGCGAGCAGGGACTCGGCGGCACCCGAATCGACTGCGCTGGCCGCGCGGGCGTAGCCGTCGGCCAGCACGGACCCAAGACTGTCGGGGTCTGGCACGCCCGCTTCGGCCGCAAGAGCCGCCGCGGCGTTCAGCAGGACGATGTCGCGCACCGGCCCCGTCTCGCCGGCCAGGCAGGCGCGGGCGATTTCCGCATTGCGGGCCGCATCGCCGCCCAGCAGGTCCGAGGGCTTCGACCTGGCGATGCCCAGGGACGCCGGATCGAACGAGAGCTCGCTCACGGCTCCGCCGTGCACGACCCACATGATGGACGGCGCCGTAGTGGTCAGCTCGTCCAGTCCGTCGTCGCCGTGGAACACCAGCGCCGAGCAGCCGCGCCCGGCCAGGACACCGGCCAGGATCGGGCCCAGCCGCGGATCGGCCACGCCCACCGCCAGCGCCTGGGGCCTGGCCGGATTCGCCACCGGCCCGAGGAAGTTAAAGAACGTCGGCACGCCGAGCTCGCCGCGCGGCCCCGCGGCGTGCCGCAGCGCGGGGTGGTACAGCGGGGCGAACAGGAACGCTATGCCTACTTCCTCGGCCAGTTTCTCGGTCGCCGCCGCCGGCAGGTTGATCACGATGCCGAGTGCCTCGAGCACGTCCGCGGCCCCGCAGGCCGACGACGCCGCCCGGTTGCCGTGCTTGACCATCCGCGCGCCTGCCGCGGCCGCCACGATCGTGCCCATGGTGGAGATATTGACCGTGCGGGCGCGGTCACCGCCGGTGCCGACCAGGTCCACCAGGCGGCCAGGAATATCCAGCGGGGACGCGTGCTCCAGCATGGCCTGCGCCAGGCCGCTCACCTCGCTGGCCGTCTCGCCCTTCATCCGGAGCGCGACGGCGAATCCGGCGATCTGGGCGGGCGTCGCGGCACCTTCCATGATCTCGCCCATCGCCCAGCCCGCTTCCTGCGTCGTCAGCGTCTGGCCGTTGATCAGCGCGCCGATCAGCGCTGGCCACGCGGTGCGGGAATCCATGTGCCCCTCGATCCGAGATTGAGGTCAGCCGAGATTGCGGTTAGGGGTGGAGTAGCGGGGACGGGAGCGTTCTGGCTGAGCAGGGCGGAGGGAGCGCGACGGGAGAGCCGCGCTCGCTGGCCGGCCCGCTCAGGCCTTGGCGGCCTGTGCCCCCGCCGCGCGCTGGCGCATCAGGCCTGCCAGGGCCTGGGCCAGCGCCGCGGGGTCAATCGGATGGCTCACCACGGCGTCAGCGCGCGACCAGGTGGCCAGCCAGCCATCGTCCGCCCGGCCGATGATGAGCAGGGCCGGCGGGCAGTCGTACACCTCGTCCTTGGCCTGGCGGCAGACGCCCATGCCGCCGGACGGCTGAGCCTCGCCGTCCAGCACCATGACGTCCGCGCCGCCGGAGTCCAGCAGGCGGATCAGGGCAGGATGCGTGGCCACCTCGATCACCTCTGCCTCAGGTACGTCAGGGGCAGGACGGCGTCCGATGGCGAGCCTGATCCTGGCCCGGGTGTCCGCATCATGGCTGTACACGACGACCTTCATGGAACTGGATCGTACCGACCCAGGGGGTCGCGCGACGTCCCCCTACGCGGTGTCGTAATAATGGCCCCGTGGCGACAGCAACAACCGAGGTCGTTCCTCGCACGCCGGCGAGCAGGCCGAGCCTGGTCAGCGTCGGGACAATCGTGTGGTTGTCCTCCGAGCTCATGTTCTTCGCGGCGCTGTTCGCCATGTATTTCACTATCAGGTCGGTCGACAAGGGCCTGGGCCGGCCATGGCCGATGGCGGAGCTGGACCTCAAGCTCGCCACCGCCAACACCATCGTGCTGCTGCTCTCGAGCGTCACCTGCCAGCTGGGCGTGTTCGCGGTCGAGCGCGGGCAGATGAGGAGGACCGGATCGATCGTCAAGTTCTGGGGCTGGGGCCTGCGCGAGTGGTATGTGCTGTCGTTCCTGATGGGCGTCTACTTCGTCGGCGGCCAGGGATATGAGTACCTCGACCTGATCCGCAAGCAGCACGTGACGCTGTCGTCCAGCAATTACGGGTCGGTGTTCTACCTGACCACGGGATTCCACGGCCTGCACGTGTCGGGCGGCCTGGTCGCGTTCCTGTTCCTGCTGGGCCGTACCTACGCGGCGAAGAGGTTCACCCAGGAACAGCAGGTCAGCGCGATCGTCGTGTCCTATTACTGGCACTTCGTCGACGTCGTGTGGATCGGCCTGTACACGACCATCTACCTGATCCACTGACCGGAAGCTGGGGACATCAGTGAGCTGGATCACCGCAAGGCGAAGGCGGCCCGTCGCGGGCTATGCCGTCGTCCTGCTCGGGCTCCTCTTGATCGGGGCGATCTACGCCACCATCACCGGGAGCGGCAGCCCGGCCTCGGCCGCGGCGCCGTCCGCCGCGCAGAAGGCGCAGATCGGCCGGGGCTATCAGGTCTTCCAGGCGAATTGCCAAAGCTGCCACGGCTTCGCCGCCGCGGGCATCCCCGGCGTGGCGCCGGGACTGATCGGCGTGGGCGCCGCGGCGGTGGACTTCCAGGTCAGCACCGGCCGGATGCCGGCCAAGGTGAACGGCGCGGAGAACGACAGGAAGCCGCCGCAGCTGACCCCGGCGCAGACCCACGCGGTCGCCGTGTACATAGCGTCGCTGGGCGGCGGGCCCCCCATCCCGTCGGCGGCGCAGGTCAGCACCGCGGGCGCGAATGTCGGGCTCGGCCAGCAGCTCTTCACCTCCAACTGCTCGCAGTGCCACAACTTCGTCGGCGCCGGCGGCGCGCTCACCTACGGCAAGTTCGCGCCGGCGCTGTCCCCCTCGACGCCCACCCAGATCTACGAGGCGATGCTGACCGGCCCCGAGGCCATGCCGGTGTTCAACGAGACGACGATTACGCCCAGCGAGAAGGCCGACATCATCGCGTATGTCACGCAGACGCGGACTGAGCAGAACCCCGGCGGCGTCAGCCTGGGCCGGGTGGGGCCGGTGACCGAGGGGCTGGTCGCGTTCCTCGGAGTGCTGCTGTTCATGGTGCTGGCGGCAATGTGGATTACTGCGAAGCACGGGAAGGTCCATGAGTGAGGTCACTGCCGGCGGCCCGCCAGCGCACGAGGGTCATGCCGGACCGGATGAAGAGCCAGGCGGCCTGACGGCGGGCGGCCAGGAGCCAGCCGACCCGGCGCTGAGCGTTGCCGCGGTCCCGCACCGCGTGATCGGCACGCCGCCGCCCGCGGCGGCCAGGACCATGCTGGCCAGCGAGCCTGACCCGCAGCCGGAAGTCCAGCGCGAGCTGCCCGCTGACCCCCCTGACCTGGGCCGGGCATCGAAGGCAGAGCGCGTGGTGGCCGCCTGCTTCATCATCTCCATGCTGGCCGGCATCGGCTTCATCGTCGCCTACCTCGCCTTCCAGGTGCACTCGGTCACCGGCGTGCTGCATTCCAACCTGGCCCTGGGCACGGCCATGTCGATCACCTTCCTCGCCCTGGCCGTCGGCGCCACGATCTGGGTCCGCCATCTGATGCCCGACGTGGATCTGACCGAGGCCCGCAAGCCGATGGCATCCGCCCCGGCCGACCGTGCGGCGTTCGCCGAGACCTTCACGGAGGGAACCGAGGCCAGCCAGTTCGTCAAGCGGCCGCTGGTGCGCCGCACGCTGATCGCCGCGACGCTGCCGGTCGCCCTCGCCCCGGTTCTGCTGCTGCGTGACCTGGGCCCGCTGCCCGAAAAGAGCCTGGACCACACGGTATGGCGCCAGGGCATCCGGCTGCTCATCTACGGCAGCAACCGGCCGCTGAAGCCCGCGGACTTCGCCTCCCCCGGCAGCATGATCACCGTCGCCCCCGAGGGCTACCAGGACAACTTTGACGCGCTGGCCAAGGCAGCTGTGATCATCATCAAGCTCCGGCCCGAGGAGCTGCAGCCCCCGACGGTGATGAACTGGACCGTGGACGGCATTGTCGCCTACTCGAAGATCTGCACCCACGTCGGATGCCCGGCGGCGCTGTACGAGCAGACAACCCATCACATCCTCTGCCCGTGCCACCAGTCGACGTTCGACGCCGCGCGCGGCGCCCAGGTGATCTTCGGGCCCGCCACCAGGGCGCTGCCGCAGCTGCCGATTACCACCAACGCGCAGGGGTATCTAATCGCACAGAGCGACTTTAACGAGCCCGTGGGCCCGAGCTACTGGGAGCGTTCATGAGCGTCGATCGTGCTCTGGGCGGCGTCGGCGGCTGGCTGGACGACAGGTTCCGCGGCGCGAGGGGGTTCCGCACCCTGTTCAGGAAGATCTTCCCTGACCACTGGTCGTTCCTGCTCGGCGAGATCGCGCTCTATTCGTTCATCATCCTGCTGCTGACCGGCACCTTCCTGACGCTGTGGTTCCAGCCCAGCATGACCGAGATCACCTATCACGGCTCGTATCTCCACCTCGACGGCGTCAAGATGAGCGAGGCGTACGCCTCGACGCTGAACATCAGCTTCGACGTCCGCGGCGGCCTGCTGATGCGTCAGATCCACCACTGGGCAGCGGACCTGTTCGTGGCCGCGATCCTGGTGCACATGCTCCGGATCTTCTTCACCGGCGCGTTCCGCAAGCCGCGCGAGATCAACTGGCTGATCGGGCTGACGATGTTTACTCTGGCCCTGATAGAGGGCCTGTTCGGCTACTCGCTCCCCGATGACCTGCTGTCCGGCGCGGGGCTGCGGATCACCGAGGGCGTCCTGCAGTCCATCCCGGTCGTGGGGACCTACCTGGCGTTCTTCCTGTTCGGCGGTCCCTACCCTGGACACGACATCATCCCGCGGTTTTACATCTTGCACGTGCTGGTCATCCCCGGGCTGATACTGGCGCTGGTCAGCGTGCACCTGTTCCTGATGTTCCACCAGAAGCACACCCAGATGCCGGGAAAGGGGCGCACGGACCAGAACGTGGTGGGCGCGCCGCTGTACCCGTACTTCCTGGCCAAGACCGGCGCGTTCTTCTTCTTCACCTTCGCCGCGCTGGCGATAACTTCCACCTTCGCCCAGATCAACCCGATCTGGCTGTACGGGCCCTACAACCCCGTGGGGATCTCGGCGGGCTCGCAGCCTGACTTCTACGTGGGCTTCCTGGAGGGCTCGCTGCGCATGATGCCCGCCTGGCAAACGGTCATCTTCGGGCACACTATCGCCTGGAACGTGTTCATCCCCGGCCTGGTGCCGCTCGGGATCATCATGACCGGGGCGGCCCTGTGGCCGTTCCTTGAGCCGTGGATCACCGGCGACCATCGCGAGCATCATGTCTGCGACCGGCCGCGCAACGCGCCCACCAGGACCGCGATCGGGATGACCGCGGTCGCGTTCTACGGCGTGCTGTGGCTTGAGGGCGCCAACGACGTCATCGCCGACCACTTCGACATCCCGCTGTACACGACCACCGTGATCGCCCGGTACGCGGTCTTCGTGGTACCGATCGCCGCCTATATCATCACCAAGCGGATCTGCCTGGGCCTGCAGCGCAAGGACCTGCATCTGCTGGAGCACGGCGTCGAGACCGGCATCATCCGGCAGCTGCCCAGCGGCGAGTTCATCGAGGAGACCAGGCCGGTCTCCGAGGATGCGCGGGCCGTGCTGATGTCCCGGCAGCCGGCGCTGAGCCTGCCGCCAGCAGAGCCAGACGACGGGGAGAACGTTCCTGCTCCCGGCATGCGCGGCGCCATCGGCAAGACGCGCAGCCGGCTGAACCAGATCATGAACGAGAGCGTGCCGATGGACGGCGGTCACGGCAACGGTTACGGCGCCCCGCACGGCGACGGCCACGACACCGCCGCGCTGGGCGACGGCCACGAGCAGCCCGTTTCCGCGGCTGTCGTCGCCGACGGCGATCCCGACGAGCATCCGCGTTCGTAGCTGCTGCCCGGCGGACCAGGCATGTGCCTGGCCAGGATTGCTGGGCCTGGTCAGTATGCTATGCCGGGCCCGGCCAGAGGGGCTCGGGGGACAACCGATGCCGAGGTCGGCCCCCCAGGGCGTTGCAGTAGCCATACAGCGCCTGGTAGACGTCCATGGCGCCGGTCAGTGCGCGTAGTGGCCGCGGTAGTACTCGAACACGAACCCGATCGTGCTGAGCAGCAGGGCCAGCAGGCCGATCAGGAACAGCCACCAGCCGATGGCAACGCCGAGCGCGGCCGTAGCGCCTGCCAGGCCCACGAACAGCGGCCACCAGCTGTGCGGGCTGAAGAAGCCAAGCTCGCCGGTGCCCTGGTAGATCTCGCCTTCCTGGTTGTCTTCTGGCCGCTGCGGCAGCCGCCGCCCGGTGAACAGCACGTAGAACCCGCTGAGGAAGGCCAGGCCCACGGCCAGCGCGAGCGCGGTCGTCCCGGTCGGGTCGTGCGAGAAATACCAGTAGATGAGGTCCGAGGCGGCGAAGAACAGCGCGCAGCCCAGGAGTAGGGCACCCTCGACCTTCATGCTGACACCCCTGCATTCATCCAGGCCATGGCCATGACACCGGCCGCTGCCGTTAGCGGCAGGCCGGCGGCCAGGTCAGCGGCCGGTGTCACCGGGCTCACTTCCCTGGCCGATCGCCTGCCGTTCGGCCGCGCGATCCCGGCCGGTTCTGATGTGCGGATAGTGCAGGTCGAAGGCCGGGCGCTCCGACCTGATCCGCGGTATCGAGGTGAAATTGTGCCGCGGCGGCGGGCAGGACGTGGCCCACTCCAGCGAGTTCGCAAACCCCCACGGGTCGTCGGCGGTGACCCGCTCCCCGTGCTTCCACGTCGTGTAGACGTTGTACAGGAAGATCAGCGTGGACGCGCCGAGGATGAAGGAGCCGATGGACGAGATCTGGTTCAGGGTGGTGACCTCGGCAGGCAGGCCGGGGTAGTTGGCGATGCGGCGCAGCATTCCCTCGAGCCCGATCCAGTGCTGCACCAGGAACGTCATGTTGAAGCCGATGAACACCGCCCAGAAATGCCACTTCCCGAGCGTGTTGTTGAGTATCTTGCCGGTCCACTTCGGCCACCAGAAGTAGAACCCGCCGAACATGCAGAACACCACCGTGCCGAACAGCACGTAGTGGAAGTGCGCGACCACGAAGTAGGAGTCGCTGACGGCGAAGTCCAGCGGCGGCGACGCGAGGATGACCCCGGTCAGGCCGCCGAACAGGAACACCACGAGGAAGCCGAGGATGAACAGCATCGCGGGCTCGAAGGTGAGCTGGCCCCGCCAGATCGTTCCGACCCAGTTGAAGAACTTCACTCCGGTGGGAACCGCGATCAGGAACGTCATGAAGGAGAAGAAGGGCAGCAGCACCGCGCCGGTGGTGAACATGTGGTGCGCCCACACGGTCATCGACAGGCCGGCGATCGCTATGGTGGCGGCGATCAGGCCCTTGTAGCCGAACAGCGGCTTGCGGCTGAAGACGGGAAGCACCTCGGTGGCGATGCCGAAGAACGGCAGCGCCACGATATAGACCTCGGGATGACCGAAGAACCAGAACAGGTGCTGCCAGAGGATCGCGCCGCCGCTATTGGCATTGAACACCTGGGCGCCCAGCTTGCGGTCGATCTCCAGCACGAACAGCGCCGCGGCCAGCACGGAGAACGCCAGCAGCACCAGCATGCTGGTGAGCAGGATGTTCCAGGTGAAGATCGGCATCCGGAACATGGTCATGCCGGGGCAGCGCATGCAGAAGATCGTCGTAACGAAGTTGACGCCGGACAGGATGGTACCGAGCCCCGACAGCGCCAGTCCCATGATCCACATGTCCCCGCCGATCCCCGGCGAGTACAGCGAGTTGGTCAGCGGCGAGTAGGCGTACCAGCCGAACGAGGCGGCCCCGCCCGGCGTGATGAAGCTGAGCAGCAGGATCAGCCCGCCGAACACGAACATGTAGTAGCTGAGCAGGTTCATCCGGGGAAACGCCACGTCGGGCGCGCCGATCTGCAGCGGCATGATCTCGTTGGCGAACCCGACGAACAGCGGCGTGGCGAACAGCAGCAGCATGATCGTGCCGTGCATGGTGAACAGCTCGTTGTACTGCTGGTCGGACACCAGGCGGCTGTCCGGGTGCAGCAGCTGAGCGCGCATGATCATCGCCATCAGCCCGGCGACCAGGAAGAAGAAGAACGAGCTGATCAGGTACAGATGGCCAATGATCTTGTGATCGGTGGTCGACAGCCAGTCCGCGAGGATGGAGCCCTTGCGGTAGCCGCGCGTGGCGGTGAGCGGCGCGGGCTGGCCGACCGTCGGCTCGAGCGTGGTCACTGAGCTCCCCCCGTTCCGTTCTGCTGTGCCTGCTGCGCACTGATCCACTGGCGGAACTGAGCCGGCGTGACGATCTTGACAGTGAACAGCATCCGGCTGTGGTAGAGGCCGCACAGCTCCCCGCAGCGCCCGGTGAACTCACCGGTCTTGGTCGGGGTGACCTCAAAATGGTTCGGGTGGCCAGGCACGACATCGCGCTTGAACTCGAACGGGACTATCCAGAACGCGTGGACGACATCGATCGAGGTGAGGTTGAACCGGACGGTCTCGTTCTCCGGGATCTCCAGCACCGGCAGGCCGTCGTTCTTCACGTTCGTTCCGGGCGTCCACATGTTGCCGAGCTCGGTGACGTCCGTCTGGCCGGTCGAGGAGTTCGTCACCGCGTACTGCGGGTACTGGAACTCCCAGCGCCACTGGTATCCGGTCACGTTCACTACCACGTCAGGGTGGGGCGAGAGCTTGTCGATGTAGTTCTCGTCCTTGGCCGTGAAATAAAACATGACGCCGATCATGATGAACGGCACGACCGTGTACAGGATCTCGATCGGCAGGTTGTACCTGACCTGGTGCGGCACCCGGTCGGTGCGCTTGCGGTAGAAGATCACCGCGCAGATGATCAGCCCCCAGACCAGCGCTCCGACGGCCCAGGCCGCGATCCAGGATCCCCGCCAGAGGTCGAGAATAACCTGGCCCTGCTTGGTGACGGGCGGCAGCAGGCCGAGACGGGTGAGCGAGGTGGACTTGCAGCCCGTCGTGACGGTCAGCAGGCCGGCCAGCACGACGGCACGCGGCAACCACCGCCGCAGCTGGCGTGCTCTCCCCCCTCGGTGCGGGGCACTGCGAATGGGACTCACAGATTGCCTTCCCAGCGGATGAATCCCGGCTCCACTGGCCGGTCTTATGCTCGTCCTACAGCTTGTCGTGGAAACAGTACAACGGAGCATGGCACGGCCTCTCGGTACCCCCGCCGCAGACTCGCGGACATCCGGCTGCCCGGCCGGCTCCGCCCGGCCAGCCGGGGCGCCACATCCTCGTGGTGATGGTGCGCTTACTGACGGCAGCGTACGGGTATCGGTTCCTCGTGGGATCTCAAATGAAATGGCATACGGCTTCCTTACCGTCCTGCCGTGTAACGCGACCGCTCTGCGCGACGCTGCTAGCGTGGCCAGCAGCGTTAGCGTGGCCAGCGGCCCGGAAGACCAACCTGGAGGTAACCGCGTGACCCCCCCGCCGCGCCCCTCCGGCGCACCCAGGCCCACGCCGGCGCCCGCGCCGACGCCACCGCCTGCGCTGACGATCGACGCGCTGGGCAAGAAATGCCCGATCCCGATTATCATGCTGGCCGAGCGGATCAGGGATGTGCCGATCGGAGCGACGGTGGAGGTGCTGGCCGACGATCCGGCCGCGAAGACCGACGTCCCAGCCTGGTGCATGATCAAGTCGCAGGAGTTCGTGCGCACGATCGCGCTGCGCGAGGGCTGGTCATTCCTGGTGAAGCGGACCTACTGACGGCTCGTCCCCGGCAGCTCAGCGGCTCCTGGCCGTCGTCGGGGATCCTGAGCTAGTCCTGGCCGTCGTCGGCCGGCCGGAACCGGCCGGCGAATCTCGGGTCAGACTCCCACCAGGGCCGGTCAGGCACATCGCCGCCGTCGCCGTGGTAAGCGGCGTCCCTGGCGTCAAGCTCCGCGTCGATCACGGCCGCGTCCGCCTCATCCTCGCGGATCATCTGGATCAGCTGGGCAGCCAGGAACGGCAGGCCCACGACGTCCCCGAGAATCCACAGCGCGCCGCCGCCGAGCACCTGGTCAGTGCGCAGGCTCGGTCCCCACGGCCTGGCCAGCGCGTGATAGTAGCCGCCGGCGATCAGGCTCTGATCGGCGATCACGGCAAGGCCGAGGACGGCGTCGCCGACGACCTCGGCGCCGGTCACCCACAGCGACACCAGGTAGGGATACCGCCGGGGGACCGGATCGACCCGCAGCAGGGTCCAGAAGAACACGAACCCTGGCGACATCAGCGCCAGGTAGGTCAGCTCACGTACCAGGGTGCTGTGGAAGCCCGCCGCATACCACGGCGAGAAGTACAGCGCAAACGGCATGACGACCAGGACCAGGGTCGTGATCGCCGGGAAGGTCGCGGCCCTGGCCACCCGGCCGCCAATCGCCGCCTCGATCCGCGGTCCGAGCCCGGGCAGTGCCGCGATGGCCAGGGTCAGCGGCCGGCCAAGCGCAAGGAACAGCGGGGCGGCGAGCAGCAGCAGGATCGTCTGAGCCGCGCGGGCGTAAAACAGCACGCCCTGGTACGCGCCCAC
>Ga0193751_1001959_pt1 | contig 12781 bp, 4 predicted proteins | sample L1c2metaG_FD_143050 | JGI IMG/M metagenome (GOLD analysis project Ga0193751, IMG submission 143050) | Soil microbial communities from a riparian zone of the East river system, Colorado, United States - L1c2 | ecosystem: Environmental > Terrestrial > Soil > Riparian zone | place: USA: East River... | reverse complement strand
ATCGACAATGTCTTTTCGAGTAAATCATCGAAGTCCATCGAGTTGGTCGCTTTTTTCTTTCGGTCATAGCGGGCCTGAACGTCTTTGATCTTGTCGAGCAGCGGCAGGAAATACGGGAATTTTTCCGCGAGCAATTCTTCCAGCGGCGTTTCCGTGTTGACGACGAAACTAAAAATCTCGGCGAGCACATCGCCTTTCGGGAACCGTATTTCTTTCGGATCAATCCCCGCGTTTGCTACGACGGCGTTGATCAAATCCTTTTGATCCTCGCGATCCATGATCGTGAATCCGCTCGAATAACCGAGCGTGCTCCCGTGGCGCCGCAGCATCCTGTTTCCTACCGAGTGAAACGTTCCGCCCCAAAGCCCACTCGCATCGATCGGCAGCAAATTCGCGACGCGATCGAGCATTTGCCGGGCGGCTTTGTTAGTGAAGGTGAGCAGCAAGATGTTTCGCGGATCGATTCCGTTCTCGAGCAAGTAGGCTACGCGATAGGTGAGCGTGCGCGTCTTTCCCGAGCCCGCGCCGGCGATGACGAGTAACGGTCCCGGCGGCGCGGTCACAGCCGCGAGCTGCTGCTCATTCAGTTCCGCCGGGTAATCGATGTGGATCGATGTCGATCTTGGCGCGCGCTGCAGCGTGTATTGACGGGACATAATAATGCCTGTCCGGCTCGGACCCGGTTACGCTGCTGCTGCGCCCTGGTCTCTTCAACGGAAATTTCGTTATCTCACCGTGACGTTGCACGATGCCGAGCGCCCGTGATCATCGAGCGCGGTTAATTGATAATCGCCTGGCGGAGATTTCCACGTAAGCATTTCTGTCACATTGGATTTTCCGATGAAGGTCTTGTCGGCAAACCAATAAATTTTGCGCACGTCCGCATCCGTCTTTGCGCGCAGCGGAATCGCGGTCGACGATGCGAAAAGGATGTCGTGTCCACTAGCAGGAGATATGATTCGCGGTGGATTTCCAGTGCGCGACGCCAGATCCGATTCGGTTCCAGGCAGAAACGGCGGTGGCGTCCGGCGCGGCAGGCCGGCGCGCTGGAAAAGTCTCAGCAGATCGCTCGGCCAGAATTCGTAAACTTCGCGCCGCAGCTGTCGCGTTCCGTCATCAATCGGCACCCGCAGCCCGGTTGCAACATCGACAAGTAATTCCTGGTGCACATCGCACGTTTTGATTGGTGAAATTCCGGGAATGAACCAACCCTCGACGCGCTGCGTGCAGTGGGTCTCCGGCAAATCGCCCGAGACGGCGCAAAATTCGACCCGCTTCAAATTCGCGCCCGGCGGCGGAAGATGCGACTCGATTCGCTCGGGCCAGCTCGCGCGAAGACTGTCGACGATTTGAAACAAGAGCGGCGCGGCGGCCGAGCGCCCGACGAATGCCGGATTTGGCCGGCCGTCGAAATTTCCGATCCAGACGCCGAGCACGTAATGATCGAAAACTGCGATCGACCACGCATCATGAAAACCGTGCGACGTTCCCGTTTTCCAAAAAACCGGCGCGACGTTACCTGAATCTGCATAATTAATCTCAGGCCGCGGCACGTTCAGCATTTCGAGCGTGAGGAAGGCGGCCTCCGAAGTGAGAATTTGATGGCCTCGCGCAGATATTGGATCAGCCGACTTCCGGCGGAGTGGACGGAGCTCGCCGTTGTTGGCGAGAGCCGCGTATAGCCGGACGAGGTCTTCCATCGTGATTTCTGCGCCACCGAGCGGAAGCGCCAATCCGTAAAGCGATTCAGAGCGCGGCAATGCGACTCCCCCGCCGCGCAGAAATTCGTAAAGCGTCGGATGCGCAAGCTGCGATGCCAGTTCGATGGCGGGAAGGTTGCGGCTGCGAGCTAGCGCATCGCTGGCGCGGATCGGTCCAAGGAATTCGCGATCGAAATTTTCCGGATTGTAATCACCAAAACTGCGCGGCGCGTCTGCCAGGATCGACAATGGATGAATCAAACCTTGCTCAAGCGCGAGCGCGTAAATGAACGGTTTGAGCGTTGAGCCGGGCGAGCGCCGACTCCGTGTTCCATCCACTTGCCCCTGAATTTCGGAATTGAAGAAATCGGCGGAACCAATTTGGGCGAGCACCTCCATCGTTCTGGCATCGACAAGCAGTGCTGCGGCATTTTGAATTCCGCGATTGCGATTTCCCCGGATGTAGTCCGCGATTCGCCGCTCGACCAATCGCTGCTTTTTCAGATCGAGCGTCGTAACGATTCCGTCACGGCCCTTTTCGGCGAGCAGAACTTGCTGGACAAAATGCGGCGCAAGGAACTTTCGTTCCGCTTCCGCGCGCGCGCTGAATTGTCGCGCGGAGAATTGCATGTCGACCTTCGCGCGGTCGTACCAATTCTCCTGTGCAGCGTTGAGCGACCGATTGTCGCGGCCGGTGTACAAGGCGCGTCGCGTCGGACTCTGCGGAATAACGCTCAGTGAAATTGATTCCGGTCCGGTCAAATGCGCGGCAGTTTTGCCAAAATAGATCTCACTAGCGGCGCCAATGCCTTCGATGTTGCGCCCGTACGGTGCGAGATTCAGATACGCTTCCAAAATTTCGAATTTCGAATAATGCCGCTCGAGCTCGAGAGCGCGCACGATCTGTACAAACTTGCCGGTTGGCGTTCGGGTTTGCAGATGAAAACGCAAACGCGCCAGTTGCATGGTAATAGTCGATGCTCCCGTGCGCGTTTCGCCGTGCAGCAGACCATATCCTGAGCGAAGCAGAGCGATCGGATTCACGCCGGGATGGCGCGCGAAATATTTGTCTTCGTATCGAAGAGTTGCGTCGATCAGCTCCGGCGAAATGTCACGCAACGAAGTCCAGATCCGAAATTTTTGGTCCGACGTGAGGGTGACGCGAAGCAATTTACCATTCCGATCGCGCACACATTGCGAAAATGAAATGCTATCGAGCAAAGGCGGTTTCGGCAGGCTGAACCACACGCAAGCGGCGACAGTGATGCAACTCGCAAGCGCGATCAACGAGCGTTTGAAGAGAAGACGGCGCATTGTCACTCCGTCACGCTGATCTTTCCGCCGACGCCGCGCCCCTTCACGTTTCGCTCATACATCGATTCGGCGAACACGGGCGGGACGACAAATTCTCCGCGGTTGGACGATTTAATTTGGTAGTTGATTTCGAGCGCGCTGTCGGACGCAGTAGCAAAAAACACCGCGCGATCTTCCCGAACATCGACATAATCGACTCCAGTGGTCGAGGAAACTCCCGGCTGCAACGACGAACCAACGACTTCAAATCCGCCCGGCAGAAGATCGACAACGGCGACGTTCGTCACCGCTTCGTTCTTTACACTGCGCACTCGCAGGCGAACGTGAATCGGTTCGCCAAGCTTGGTGCGGGTGACAGGCTTGTCGTTTTTGTCGAGCAATTCGCGAAAGACTTCCAGCCCGGCTGTAAGCGCCTTGTCGGGAACATGTCGATCGAACCCCGCCTCGACCACCTGATAAAACGCGCCGAGCCCGCCGATTGCGCTGCCGCTTTTGAACCGAAGCGCGGTCGCATCTTTGGAAAATGCCGTTCGTTGCAGCAACTTGGCGCCACTCACCAGGCCGATCTCGCGTTTGTCCGCCTCAACCTCGGCAATAGTCAGTTGAGGAAGGTTTTGCGCGATCGCGCGCGAATATGCTTTCAATGCCTGCACGGCATAAGCGGCCGAGAGCGTGTTGAACTCACCGTCACCAATTGGCCGCAGGATTTGTTCGAACTCTTTAGCCGAAATTTTTCGAAGTCCCGCGGGAAACTGGCGCGCCAGTACGGAGACGTATTGCGAGTTCGCGCCGAGCGGCTGACAAAAATCGTCGTATGTGCGCGCCGTCTTATTGTCGATTTTGAACTTGTCGATCAAACTATCCGCATCCTTATCTTTCTGCAGAAGTTTGAGCGCGCCGGCCAGATAGACACCGGTCAGATCATTTTGCCACTCGTCAGCGTGATTTTTGTCGAGCGAATCGCGCAAATTAAGAATGTAATTGGTTGTGATGACGCCTTCGCGCGTCAGCACGTAAATCGCGTAGGCAAGCGTGCGCGCGTCGGAGAGGTTCGATGGTTCGCGCACAACCATCTTTTGCAAATCGCGCAATCCACTGGCGAACATGTCCGCGGGCGGCGGAAAGCCGGCGGCCTTCGCCTCACTCAGGAAATCCATCGCGTAAACGGAATTGAAACTAATGTGCTCTCCGTTTTCCGGCGCCCAGTAGCCAAAACCGCCTTGGTCGTTTTGCCGGCGGCGCAAAACGGCGAACGTCTTCTCGAGCTGAGCATTCACGTCGGCGCGGTTAAGTCCAAAATCGGCTTCATCGGCCAGAATTAGCCGGCAGAACGCTCCGCTCGTGAGTTGCTCGCTGCATCCGTGCGGAAAATCCTTCAAGTAAGCATCGAGGCCGTGGGCGAGACCAAGCGGCAGCGCGGAAAGCGACGCTTCGCGCTTGGAAAATTCAGAATAAATCGCGCGTTTAATCGGAATTTCGGCACTGCCTTTTTTGAAATTGCCGCTGCGAACATCGGTCATGTAGGGGACGGGTGGGCGAACACTGAGCGTGGCGCGGCGTCGCATTTCGGTACCGTTTCGACTGGCAGTGAATTTGATTTCACCCGAGCCGAGCGCGTCGTTCACATGAAATCGAAATGTTGCGCTTTGTTCGCGTCCTTCTGCGATCCGCAATTTTTGTGTCGACTGACCCAGAATCGACGTGTGGCTCGAAGTTTCCGCACGCAGCTCGATTTCGGCATCCGCGCCCGAACCTTCGACGTTGTTCGCAACGGTAACTCCGGCTTCAAATTCATCTCCGGGAGCGGCCAGGACGGGAACGCTCGGCGTGATCACGAACGGTCCGCGAATGAGCGCGTCGCGATCGGCGGATCCGGTTGTTTCACTCGAAACGGCGACCGCCATTATTTTCAATGTTCCGTCAAAAAAATCGGGGACGTTGTAAGTCACTTCCCGTGCGTTGGTATCGGCGTCGAGAATGCCGGACCAAAACACGACGGGTTTTTCCGTGACGCGCTTGAACGGATTCAATTTCTGCGCCTCGCCGCCGTCTCCGCCGAAAGCGGAAAGCGAGCGGAGCAGCGAAAATTCCGGAATAATAAGATCGACAATCTGCGCCGTCTCGACGCCGAGCGCGCATTTGCGGAAAAAATATCCAAGCGGATTCGGCGTTTTGTAATCGGTGACTTGTAGAATTCCTTGGTCGACGGCGAAGATGACGATCTTCGAAGGACGATCGGTTTTGTAGCCGATGCGCAACGCTTCGCCGGGTTTGACGGTGGCCGCGCTTTCGAAGTCGATCTTAAGGCGGCGCTTCTCGACATTCGCCGTAAACGGCATAACGCCGTAACTGAGCGGGCTCACGAAAATTTCCTTGGAATCGAGCGCGCGCACGAAAGCAACATTGACGTAACCGCTGCCTTCGAAGCCTTCGGGCAGGCGAATGTGCTGGACGGTGCCGGCAGTGTTCGTTTGAAACCAGCTATATGCGTAGACTTTCTCGCGCTCGATCGTGATGAGACCGCTCCCGGCGTACGGCGCAACAATGCTGATCGCGATGTCGTCGCCGGCGCTGTACTGCTTGCGGTCGAGCTTGATCTCAAGCTCGGCATTCTTTTCCAGCGAACGCGCAGCCTGACCCTGTCCGACCACGGAAAAATGCAGCTTGCTCAAGGTGCGATTCTGATCGTCGCGCAACTCAAGCACGTAATCGCCTGGCTCCGCGGTGGGCAGCGCGTAATGAGAGCCGCCGGCCGCGATCGCGATCTTTTCTGATTTCGTGGGGCGCTCTCGCAGGACCGATTCGTAAACGTAATTGCCGTTATCCTGCTTCTTGAGCACCGAAACGTATTCCTGCGCGATCACGTTGAGGGTAACATTTTCGACCGCGATCCGGTTGAGTTGCGGATCAACCGCGATCAGGTCGATGGCGCGCGCCTTGTTCATGTCGATGTAACGAAGATCGCCCTCGGCCTTGTAGCCGATCACGTAAGGCAACGCCGAGACGAGGGCGCCGACGTATCCGGTGACGCTGCGGCCGCCTTCACCTTCGAAGCCTGCTGCGATGAAGCGCATCGCATAAGTCGAATCCGCAAATCGTTCGAGCTGCAAATCAAACTCGGCGTGTCCGTCGTTGTCGGTCTTCTTTTCGCCCAGATCGACCGATTGCTCCGTCCGAGTTTTCTTTTCGTCGAGAAGTGCGTCGAAAAAAGTGAAGTCGCGAAATTCCGGAAACGAAAATGCAGCCGGCGCAAGCTCGACCCGGCCGGTCACGCGCCGATCGGTTGCCGGCGTGCCATAAAGATTGGCCAGCGCGATTGACGCGCGCATTTCATTTGGACTGATCCAGCCGCGCGGCGCGCCTTTGGAAAGACGCGTTTCGATTTTCATCCGGTCGGGCAGGAACTCCTTGACGCTTGCAGTTGTCGATCCAAGCAGCGTGGCGCGTTTGTTGTTTTTGATTAGATAGACGTTGATTGTGTAAACGCCGGTGGGCGATTCGTTCGCCGTGAGGTAACTGAGCTCGACAAAACCACTTTCAGATAGCGAGAGCTTTTTCGTTTGCACCCGCAGGTCGCGGGCATCGACGACTTCGGTTTCAATCGGCAAGCCTTTGAGATTGCCTTGCCAATTGCGCTGTTTGACGACGAGGCCGATGTGAATTTGATCGCCGGGCCGGTAAACGCCGCGCTCCGTAAAAACGAATGCGTCGAGACCTTCCGGTCCGATATTCTCCGCGCCATCGATTTCGAACCTCGAAAAATTCAGCACCCGGTCCTCGCGTGCGAACGGCATGAACGCGATGTCGTCGCCGTTGTGGGCCACAAACGCGACCGGCGATTTCTCTCGCTCGGATTTTTCGACGGATGGAAAAGTGCAGTGACCGTCCGCGGCAGTTTTCGATGTTTGAATCGGGACGCCGTTCTTGCCCAGAATTTCAACCGTGGCACCGCTGATCGGCTTGCCGGTCTTGATCGACACCAGGAAAACGTCGCTGCTGCCGTCTGTGCTTTTCTTCGTCAGAACTCCAATGTCGGTTACGAGAAGGAACCGGCTGTCCTTGACTGACTTGATCGGTTTGTTCGTGGCTGGGTTCCACCCGCGCGCGGTCAAAAAGAAAAGTCCTCGCTCGCTGCCGCCGTCCAACGGTTTGCCCAATTGTTCGGAAAAATCGAAAGCCGAATAATTGGCTTTCCATTTATTTTCGAGCGCGATCGGTTGATGCTGGAGCGCGATTCGCGAAACATTTTCCTGGTTGAATAAATGCTGATCGCGAAATTCCGGGTATTCGAATTTGCCTTCCGTCTGACTGACCAGGTGGTTGATCTGCGTGGTCGCGACGCGCGCGATTTCGTACTCGATCGCCGCCAGGCCGCGCGAGCGGATCGACAATTTCCTTTCACCACTCAGCGCGAGCAATCCGCCCTGGCTCTCGATCTGCACCTCGCGCGGAAGCTCAGGCACCGCTACGACTGCGTTGTAATCTTCCGCGAGCGGATAATCGCCAAACGCGCGCACGCCTTTGGCGACGCGAATGTAAAGCTCGCCCTCAGATTCGACGCGCACGCGAAACGCATGTTGTCGATCTTGCGCTTTTTCCGAGGGGGGGGCTGTGAATTCGACGCGCTTGGCTTGCTCAAGCACGTCATCCGGAACGTCGGTTGCACTTTGCCATTTCGAATTTTCATCCTTCGATTCTTCAGTCGTGTTCTCGGACTCGTCTGAATCGCTGCTCACCGTGTTTTCATTGCTGGAGTCGCTTTGGTCGGCAGTTTCCGTTTCCGAGGTTTGCGTTTCTTCTTTGGTGTCTGGCTTTCGTTTTGGCAGAAGCCAAATCTTGACCGCTTTACCCAGGTCGCGCGTGCTGATGTCCGCCGTCGTGCTTAAAATGAGGACCTGTTCCGGTTCGCCATTTTTATTCCGGGCGATGTTACCCTCAATCGAATTGATCTGAAATGCAGTCGCGATCGAGGGGACGCGCACTTTTTGCTCGATCGCGTCGTGAGTTTGCGCGCCGCCCTGTGTGGTGCGGATGCCTTTGCTCACTTCTAGTTTCATGAAATCTTCTTTTTCCGGAAGCGCGACAAGCGAACTCCGCAAATACGCCAGCCGATGATGCAACCCATAGGTCACCGCAAAATGCGGCGGCTGCTCGGAAGGCGGGAACACGGCCGATCCGCCGATCATCAGCAATTGGATGTGGCGATCCAGCTCGCCAGGTTCAACCGCATGCGTGAGTTCGAGCGTCGCTGTCACCTGGCGCTGCGTTGGATTTGCCGGGTCTTGATAGAGCTCGAGTTGCGAAATCGCGATTGCGAATGCCGGCGTCTGGGTTTCGTAAACCAGTCGCTCCATCAAGACTTGCGGTGGGAAGAATTTTTTATCGAAGATGATTCGAAATTTTTGACCGGCCGGCCAATCGGCTGTGGGACGAAAGCTCAGCTCTTTGTCCGAATTCCATGACCATGCGCCGCCGATTTGCGGCTCGAGCCGGACGCCCTGGAGCGACGGCTTTTTCAAATCTTCCAGGCGCGCCGCCGGTTCGCTGAACCGAACGATCATTGGTGGATATTTTAGTTCCTTCTCAAGTTTCGTAACCGCGATTTCCTCGACTAATGCGGAAACCCGCTGCGGTTTGGGCCGACGTTGATACCAATCCCAGGTCCATGCTGCTCCGCATGCGAGCAGAAAAATTACAGCGAGTATAACCGCGGTGATTCGCGGACGGGCCTGGCTAAAACGGGCCCAAGCAGAGTGGCTTTGGGAAAACCAGGGGGGCGGACTCCAGGAGAATCGGCCGAAGATGGCGAACCAAATTTTCGCCAGGATTCTGCCCGGCAAAACGAACGGGCGAACAATTAGGTCAGGCAGCTTCGAAAGGAAGGCGGGCGTTTTCATGTTGTGAATACGCCAGTCGAACGCAAATCTTTCAGCAAATCGATAGTAATTGTGCCGGCCGGCACAATTGCGCTAAGACAGATCGATATGAAGAACGCCGGCCTGCTCGCCACACGCCGTAGTCTGGTCGATCGACTGGTTGATTGGGACGACCGCAAACATTGGCAGGAGTTCTTCGATACTTACTGGAAGTTGATTTACGCGGCCGCGCGCAAATCTGGTCTGAGCGATGTCGAAGCTCAGGAAGTCGTGCAGGAAACGGTCATCAACGTGGCGAAGAAGATCGACAAGTTTAAATACGATCCGGCCATCGGTTCCTTCAAGGGCTGGCTCTTGCAGATCACCCGCTGGCGCATTGCCGATCAATTTCGCAAACGTGAACCGGGAAACGCCAAGCCTCCGCGTTCAGCGGATGATCGTCTCACCGCCACGATCGAGCGCGTCCCCGATTTGCACGCTGTCGATCTTGACGCGGTCTGGGAAAAGGAATGGCAGGATAATTTGTTCGACGCCGCAATCGCGCGCATCAAAAAGAAAGTCGACCCGAAACAATTTCAAATTTTCGATTGCTACGTGCGCAAGGAATGGCCAGCGCAGAAATGCGCCGAGCAACTGCACGTAAACATCGGCCAGGTTTACCTCGCGCGTCATCGCGTCTCCGCGCTGCTCAAGAAGGAAATCAAAGCGGTCGAGAAAATGGAGGGCCACGCGCCGTCGTGACCTCTTAGTGGGACGCGACAGCGCGCGTTCCTCCACGTGCGCAATTGCCTTGCGCCTTGCGCTTGTGTAGAATCGCGCGCATCGCTGACCAAGTGAAAGATCGCGCACGCGAAGAACTCGCGTCCGCGCAAATTCCTCGAATTCCCGACCACGAAGTGCTGCGCGTGATCGGGCGCGGCGCTTACGGCGACATTTGGCTGGCGCGCACGGTCACGGGTGCATTGCGGGCGGTAAAAATTGTTTATCGCAGCACGTTCGAAAGCGAGCGCGCGTTTCAACGCGAGTTCCAGGGCATGTCGGCGTTCGAGCCAATCTCACGCGCACACGCCGGCTTCGTCGACATCCTGCACGTCGGGCATACTAGCGAATATTTGTATTACATCATGGAGCTGGCGGATGATCATGTGGCCGGCCGCAAGATCGACATCGTCAATTACGAGCCGCGCACGTTGAAGAGCGATTTGGCGCGGCACAAGCGATTGTCCGCCGCAGAATCGATTCAGCTTGGGCTTTCATTGACGGAAGCGCTTGGCGCGTTGCACGCGCGCGAGCTAGCGCATCGCGACATCAAACCGTCCAACATCATTTTCATCGACGGTGTGCCGAAACTGGCCGACATCGGGCTCGTCGCGGCGACGGGGCAACAGTCTTTCGTCGGCACGGAAGGCTACGTGCCGCCGGAAGGACCAGGCACACCGCAGGCGGACATTTTCAGTCTCGGCAAATTGCTTTACGAAATCAGCACCGGAAAAGACCGGCTCGATTTTCCGGAGATCGACTCGCAGCTAAGCGAGCGGCCAGACAAGGAGCAGTTGCTGCAATTGAACGACGTGCTGGTGAAAGCGTGCGCGAACGATCCGCGTAAGCGATACGAGTCAGCCGCGGAAATGAATCGCGATCTCGCGGCGCTGGAGCGCGGGAAGTTTCGCCCGCGCAAGAAGTCGCGCACGAAACTCGCGATTGTTGCATTGTCGATCTTGGCGCTGGCTACTGGCATGTTTTTGTTTTGGTCGCATCGAGCGCAACCGATTGTCGATCTTCACCTGCAAACGACGATTCGCACGGAGCCGCCGGGCGCACTTGTTTTGCTCGGCGATCACGCGCAGAGGAGTCCCGCCACTTTCGATGAGCTTGAGCCGCGCACATATAAACTGCGTATCATGAGTCCCGGCTACGAGCCGGTGGAGACAATTGTCGATCTTAGCGGGAAGCGATCGGTTGAATTTCCTGTTTTCCACCTCGCGCGCAGCAAAGGCGCGTTGGAAATTCAATCCGATCCGCCGGGCGCGCAGTTTTCTTTGCGCAGCGACGATGGCCAGATCTCGCGCGAGGGTGTTACACCACAAAAGATTGTCGATCTTCTGACGGGAAAATATTTGCTCGTGGCAAAACGCGGCGATTGGGAAATGCACGATGAATTGGAAATTCAGCGCGGCCAGACGGCGCGGAAATCTTTCGCGTTTATTAACGCAACTGTGAACATCACGAGCGAGCCGAGCGGAGCGACCGTGATTGTCGATGGAACGTCGCGCGGCCGGACGCCATTGCGGATCGAACTGCCGGCGCGCTCGCACGAACTAGTTGCGCGTCTCGACGGTTGGCCGGAGGAACGGCAGTCCTTCACAGTCGAAGCGCAGGGCGAAAATGCGGCGCGTTTTGTTTTCGCAAACGGCAGCGTGAAAATTACGAGCGCGCCCGGCGGCGCGACAGTGATCTCGAATGGAAATGAACTTGGGCAGACGCCATTGGTCATCGAAGAGGTCAAGCCCGGTCCGGTGACGTACGAACTCCGGCTTTCGGGATACAATCCAACGTCGGTAACCGGAAAAGTGGAACCCCAGCAGCAGGCGTTTCTGGCCGCGCGTCTGGAAAAACGGCTGAGTCCGGAACCGGGACAGCCGTGGACGAATTCGCTTGGAATGAAATTCATTTCGTTAGGCGAAATTCGAGTCTCGATCTGGGAAACCCGGGTAGAGGATTACGACGCGTTTTGCTCGGCGACCGGGCATCGCCGCGATCCGCCGGACTTCAAACAGGACGCGACCCATCCCGTGGTGAAAGTGAATTGGTTCGACGCGATGGCGTTTTGCAAATGGCTGAGCGAAAAGGAGCACGAGGAAAATGTGCTCGAAGATCGACAGTTCTATCGGCTCCCCATGGATCGCGAATGGAGCGCGGCAGTTGGTTTGCCTAACGAAAGTGGCGGGACGCCGGAAGCGCGAGATGGAAAATCAAAAACGAATTTCCATGGGGCAAGCAGTGGCCGCCACCGGCGGGCGCGGGAAATTACGGGACGCCGCAACGTCGCGGCACGACCATGCCGGTCGGAAGTTTCAAGTCGAACGCGGCCGGCCTTTTCGATCTCGGCGGAAACGTGTGGGAATGGTGCGCGGAAGGTTACAAGGGAAGCAGCGGCGCGGCTGGCCGCGATTGGGGGGTGTTGCGCGGAGGTTCGTGGGCGACGAGTAATCGCCTGGAGCTGCAATCTTCTTATCGCAACGTGGTCGATCGCAACGAGCGCGACGTGATTTACGGATTCCGTTGCGTTCTCGCGCCGCAGCCCGAAGACAAGATCAACAATCGCTAAGATCGACAATCAGTTTTCACGTTTGCGACCGAGTTCTTCCAGCAATTCGATCTGGATCTGCTGAATTTCGAAGAGCCGATTGTATTGGCGTCGCAGCAGGTGATCGATCTTTTCGTGCAAATGCCGAATTTCGAGTTCGGCTTTGAGGTTGATTTTGTAATCGTTCTCCGAGCGCAAACGATCGCGCAGTTCAGCGCGATTTTGACTCATCATGATGATTGGCGCCTGCATCGCGGCGAGACATGAGAGGATCAGATTCAGCAGAATGAATGGATACGGGTCGAATCCGCGGTTCACCAATAAGGCGGCGTTCAAAATGATCCAAAGCACAAGGACGACGCCGAAGAGGATGATAAATCTCCAGCTGCCGCCAAACGAGGCTATCTGATCAGACAACCTTTCGCCGAAAGTGAGCTTCTTCTCGAACTGTTTGCTGATGTCGCTGGAAAGGATTTCGTGTTGCTGCAAACTTTCGATGACTTCGTGGTCGAGCGTGGAAAGTTCGCCAATCTCGTCCTGCAACACCTCCTTCACGTACTCTTTCCGGAATTCGCCGAGATCAT
>Ga0193751_1001958_pt1 | contig 12782 bp, 12 predicted proteins | sample L1c2metaG_FD_143050 | JGI IMG/M metagenome (GOLD analysis project Ga0193751, IMG submission 143050) | Soil microbial communities from a riparian zone of the East river system, Colorado, United States - L1c2 | ecosystem: Environmental > Terrestrial > Soil > Riparian zone | place: USA: East River... | reverse complement strand
TCGGATATACTGCCACGCGAGCGTCGTCTGCGGCTGCGTGTTGGCGGCCAAGTGCTCGGCCTGCGTCCTGTCAGTCTGACACTTCAGGTCCTTCAAACTGTGTTGATGCCAGACCAAGCAGCCTTCAAGATTCGGGTCGGAAATCTGTCCGCTGACACCCGCGCGCAAACCAATCTGCGCGAGCGGCGCGGCGATATTCACGCGCGCTTGATATTGCATGGAGAACGATTCGGCCATGACGCCGCCGTCAGGCACGAACGTCGGGGCAAAGCGCAGGATCGAATCGTAGCCGTCCAGGATGTAGCTGCCCGCGGCGCTCGTGTAGCCGTAAGTTCCGCTCGTTCCCACCGCCGTCGGATTAGCGCACGTCTCACGGTAGAACGCGCCGCCAATCTGCTTCAGGCAGAAATCATTCGACGCCGCGCCAACGAAAAGCGTCTCGCCTTTGCAACCTCGGCAGCCGGCGTCAACTGCCTCGCTGCCGAGCAGGGCGCAGAGCGAGTCTTCATCCGCGTTTTCCTGCGTGTAATCCTCGACGTTGCCGTCGCCGTAGCTCAAGGGCGTGCCGGTGTAAATGCTCATCGGCTCGAACGCTGCCGTTCCTTCCAGCAACAACGGATTGGGCAAGCCCTCGTTCATGTAGCCATACGCAGGATCAATCGCCACCAGTCCAGCCAGCGTGCAAATGCGGTTCTCGATGATGAAATCGCGGATGCTCTGAATGTCCTGCGAGTTGTATTGGCCAAACGCCGTGAATCCAAAATCAACCGTGTCGCAGACCTTGTAAGCCGTGTTGATCCGCAGTGTGATATTCGGCAGCGCGTTCGCCTGGCCTGTCTCAGCCACGGAGATCAACACGGTGTCGCCACGGATCCCCGAAACGTGGACCTCGCAAAGCCGGCGGTCAATGTCGTCGAACAGGAATGAAGTCGCCCGGTGCAACCATTCGGCGCGTTCGGGCCGCGCGTAATACTGGTTGTAGAGATACAGCCCGTCGTTGCCGCCGAACAAATGCGCGTCCGTGAGGTTCACGAGCACGTTGGGCAGGGCCAGGAGCGCCTTACCTTCGTTGTCCTCGCCGTTGTAGCTGTGGCGGAACGCGACGACCTGCTCGCCGCCCACGACGGTCATCTCCCAAATGCCGTGCGTGGTGTAGATGATGAACCCGTTGCCCGCCGGTGCGCCCGCCAGGATTTCCTCATGGCTCATCAAGTCCTTCTGCCAGGTGATTGACTCGGCCTTTGCCGGGTCGAATGAAGTCGGGTTGTTGAAGTCGCTGCCCATGATGCGGTAGGCGAACCGCTGGCCATCCATCTCGACGTTGGCGAAGATCAGCATATTGCGCCAGGACCAAAGGCACTTGGCCCGCGTCAGACCGATGGTTTCAAAGTCGTCGAACTCGTACAGCGTTTCCCCGTTCTCGCCGACCTGTCCGAGAATGTGGTAACGCGGAGAATCGTAGTCGTTGGTGAACCCGACGTAATCGCCGACGCGCGCGGCCTTGAATCGTGGCGCCGCCGCGCTCGCAGTTGCCGGGCCACCGAAGCCGCTGCCCAGCACCTTCCAATTCCCGCCGTGCTCGCTCAATCGCAACAGCCGGTTCTGTTGCCCGATGATGAGTGAGCGCGAGCCGCTGGAAGATTGCGCCTGATGGATCAGCGTCACCGGCTGGGGCAACGTCCCGGCAAAACCCAAAAGCTGATCGTGGAAATCGGCGTTGTTGTAATCCGGCTTGCTCAGGAATTTGGGCCACCCCGTGCCGCGCCGCAGCTTGCCTTCGGCGACGGTTTCATAATTCTGCCGGAATCGCACGCCGCCTGCCGGGATCAAGTCGGGCGGGGAGCGCAAATCCAAAACGCCGCTCAGTGGCGCGAGAACGATTTCTTTATCCGCCATATCAAGTGCGAACGTAAATAAAACAGGACAACCACGGCGGCATAATCGGATGCGGTGTAACCACGGCTGGGTCGCCAGTTCCGCCCGCGCTTACCGCAATAATTGCGGATGCGTCAACCCGGCTGTAAGGCTCGTCGCCTTCGTTGCCACCTCCAACATTCTGCGTCCCGATTGCCCAGCCTTGAGTAACAAACTGCGCGCCGTCGGGCGGAGCATTACCATGCACATGCGGCGGCATCTCGGCCTCTGTCAATGCGTGCGTCGCCTCGCCTCCAGTCGAGCCGAGCGTCTTGGTCGCGCTCTGGCCAATCGGGAAGCGGTCGCGGAAGTCCGGCAGGTTGAACGTCGTTGACATGTCACCCGCGCCGTAAATCTCGCCGATGACGGCGAACAATCCGGCGTAGGTCGTTCGTGATACCGCCGAGCCATCGCAGATCAGCCTGCTCCCATCAATCGGCAGTTCACCAGCCGAGAACTCGTATGAGCCGGGCGGCATCACGCCGCGCTTCGCTTCCAGGCTGATGTCTCCATCGGAGTCGAGAAACCAGTTCAAGAATTTGTAAACGAGCACTGGAAATCGCAACAAAATATTCGTAAATGCGCTGCATTTACTGGACGCTGGGTCCGGCAAGACTGCCTTTATGTCGTCGGGCGTTACAGGTGAGTTCATGCGTTTGCTTGTAGCATCCTGCCGCCCGTCTGGGCGACTGGCGTTGTGATGGCTTCCAGCACGGACCAATGGTAGGCATCAATTCGGCGGCGAATCGTGGCGGAATCAATTTGCTTTTCCTCAGCCCATTGGGCCAGCGTTTTAGTCTCGCCACCGAGCGTCAGCAGGCGATTGCTTCTTCTGTTTCGAGCCTGTTCCGAAGGGGTTGACCATTTGCAATTGTCCGGGCTGTAGCCAAGGTTATTCTTGATTCTGTCTATTGACATTCCTTTTGGACAAGAACCCATATCCTCAATGAAATTCTTGAAGTCATTCCACCGCTCACAGACCTTGATGCCCCTTCCGCCGTAATCTGGATAATCTTTGCCGCTCTCATCATTGCAGCGCCGCTTCATCTGCGACCATGATTTGTACTCTTTTGTATTCGTCAATCCGTGTGTGGTAAATCTCGCAATGCTTAGTTCCTTCCTTAAGCATCCGCAGGAAACTGATTTGCCCCCTTTAAGATGTCCTCCGAAAACAATCTTTTGCTTTCCGCAAATGCACTTGCAAAGCCACAATAACTGGCCTTTTGAGCGCGTATAGAATTCCAATACGGTCCATCTTCCAAACGTCATCCCGGTTAAATCGTTTCCGATGAACTCCATTGCTGTAAGTTTTTTGGCAGGCATAATCGAATCAGGCTAACGGCACTGCTGGATACGCCGGTGGTGTTCCCGCGCCATACAGCACGGCGGCTTGCGCGTCCGAGAGCACGCCTCGGTAAATGGCCATCTCGTCGAGCGTGAATTTCTCGTGATATTTTGTCATCGAAAGCTGCGACTCGGCCAATCCTTCTACGAAATCCAAAGGTTCTCCAGTTGCAACTACGACGGTGCCCATGTTCATCTGCGCGCGGATGTGGCGGTCAGCCGGGTCGAGCCACACGCGGAAGAAATGCCAGTTGCCAGCAACAAGGCCGCTGACGGTGGCTATCGTCGTGGTCCGAGTGCCGTCGGACATATAGAACTGAATCGCGGTCGTGCCGCTCAGGTTTGCTTGCACGGCCCAATGCTGGCCTCCGACCGCTACTGGGAAAAGGCTGAAGGGTTGATTGCCCGAAATCGGATTCGCCAACGTCTCCGGCTTGTACCAAAACGTGAAGGTGAACCCGTCGTCCGGGTCGAGCTTGAGATTGGTGGAGTTCGCTGCCGTAACCAGCTTCGCCCGCGTGTTGGTGTCGCCTGAGAACTTTGCCGCGTTGCCGTTGATACCGGAAACCGTTTCGATGATGGCCCGCAGGTTGAACGTGTAATCCACCGAGCCGTCCGTGTTCACGCGCCCGATGCGCGTCGGATGCGGTCCACCGAATCCGCTGAAATCTCCACCAGCGACAATCTTGCCGTCCGGTTGAACGAGCAAAATCTGGACGGTGCTGGAATTTCCGGCCTGCCCAACCCCAAGCGTGGGATTGGTGAAAGTCGTGTCCACGGTGCCAGTGCTCAGAAGCCGGGCCAATCTCTTTGTCTGATCGGTGGCCGAGGTGGCGCCGACCAGAATCTTTCCATCTGCGTCCACGGCCACCGCTTTGACTGAAGCTGTAAAGATTGCGCCCGCGTCGAACCCGGTGTCCAAAGTGCCGTTCGTGTTGAGTCGCGCCACGCGAGTCCGTGTCACGGCATTGATCGTCGTGAAGTCGCCGCCGATTACAACCTTGCCGTCCGATTGTAACGCCACGCGGTTCACCGTGCCATTGGCGCCAGTGCCGGGATTGAATCCAGTGTCCAGCGTGCCGTCGGTGTTCACGCGCGCAATCCGGTTGCGAGTCGAACCGCCATAGGAAGTGAACGCGCCGGCAATGATGATCTTGCCATCTGCTTGCAGCGCCATCGCCTGAATCGTCCCGTTCGCTCCGGTCGTGGCGTCGAACGCCAGGTCAACGATGCCGACACCATCCACATTGACCGTGGCGTCGGCATTGGCGGCGGTCAGCGTCAACACGTCGCCAGCCGTATAGCCCGTGCCTGGATTATTGACGGCAACGTCGGAGATTCCATCAGCGCCGTCCCACGTCACGTCAAACGTCGCGCCAGTCCCAGTGCCGCCGGTGCTGGCGACTCCAACCAGATCAACCGTGTAACCCGTGCCAGCGCCCGCGACGCTGGCTGCTCGCACGCCAAGGTTGTTGTCAATCCGGGCGATCCTGTTCCGGGCAATGTCGCAAACCGACGTGAACGCACCGGCAATCAGGATTTTATCATCGGCGTCAATGAGCACGGCTTGAACCGTGTTATTCGCGCCGGGAGCGCCGAAGGCGGTTTCTGTGTCCAAAGTGGCGTCGAGAGTACCGTCGCTGTTCAATCTGGCAATGCCCGTCCGCGCTGTGCCGTTGTAGGAGGAAAAGCTGCCACCGATGACAATTTGCCCGGTTGAATCAATGCCGATGCCGAAGATCGAGCCAGCGTTCGCGCCCGTGCCCGGAGTGAACGCGGTATCCAGTCCGATGCTGCCCGTGTCGTTGATTCGAGCAATGCGGTTGATCGTCGCTCCGTTGACAGCGGTGAACCCACCGCCGATCAGGATTTTGCCATCCGCCTGTTGCGCCAACGCCTGCACGGTGTTGTTGGCTTCGGACATGACTTGGGCAATCAGATCGTTGCCGTTCTTTGAGTCCACCCACGGCCCGGGGAAAGTTTCCTCGAAAGAATAGTAGGCAAGCAGCGCGGCGGTTTGCGGAGTGGGAATCACACGCGCTGGCGGTACCGGGCCAACATCGGCCAACTCCACCACTGTCACAATTTCCTTCAAGCCCGGCGAGCCGTGCTGGACCGCCCACGCTTTCGTCGGCGTGAAAACCACGTCGAAAGGCGAATCGAAACCGCTGACGATTTGAAAGGTGTCGTCGAGCGGATTGATAATCGCCACCGTGTTGTCTTTCCACAACGGCACATAAACATGGAAGTTGTAGGGATTGACGGCAATGTTCAGCGGGTTGGCGTTGGGCCGTGCGAGGTCAATCAGCGTGGCGGCATCGCCAGTGCCCCGCGCGCGTTGTTTGATGACCTCATCGTTGTTGTTGCTCCAGTAGAGGTATCCATTGCGCGGGTTGTAATCCATCGCATAGATGTTTTTCCCGGTAATTCCAGAAGGGCCGATCAGGCTGACCATCGGGACTCCGGGCAGTTGCCGGTTTGGATTTGGATTCGTGTTTTCGTCACCAGTCCAAACAGCTTCGCCGTCGTTGCACATGGCGCCGTGGAAAATACCGTGCAAAGCGAGCGCGCTCCTGGCGGCGTTGTTTGGCGGATCAGCCAGGTCGAGTTGCATCCCGACGACTCTATTACCCTGTGTCCGATACAGGACATAAAGGCGACCGGCAAAAACCATCAGTTGCCGAATGCCGTCGCCGAGGTAGCCAGCAATTAACTGAAGGTTGTCAGGTTGATTCAGGTATTGATCCCATGAATCTTCCACGGCGAGAGTTTCCGGGTTGATCCGAAACAAACTCACTTTTGGGATCGCGGCGTAGTCCAGCCAATCCGCAGCCCAAAGCTTGTCGCCGTCCGGGTCGTAGGCCAGATACATGTCGCCCCAATCCAGCGGAGTAAAACGCGCAGAGGCAATCTTCTCTCCGGTCGTGGCGTCGAGCTTGAAGATGTATCCCGCGTTGACGGCGAAGATCACGCCGCGGCCCGGCTCATACACCGCGTCGTTCAAAGGCGCGGAGTCTCCGAACGTCACCGCTTGGACTTCTTCACATTCTGCTTCATGGACGGTTGGAAAAGTCATGGTGTGACAAAAGCCAGCGCATCGGCGCTCGTGGCCCACGAATACGCTCGTGGCTCGCGCGAACATTGCGGGATCGCCGGCTGCCGCTTTGTCCGCTCGCGGCATTCCCACATCACATCAGCCAGCGCCTCGTCGAATGTCCCACGGCACAGCACCGGGTCGTGAATGGTTCGCGCCAGTTGCGGGTCGCCATAGTCGCGCTCCATCAAGTATTGAACGTAGAGCTTTACGGCCTTCCGATAATCTTGGGACTCGCTTACGAGGTCTTCGTCGTTCCATTGGGTCTTGATCCCATTCCACTCAACCACCAGCTTCTCATTGCTCTGAATCCACGGCGCCACCCAGATTTTACGATCGTACTTCGCCCACACGCCCGACCGCGCTCGTTGGAACAATGTGCCATTGGCGTCCCGATCCGTTGTCGCTTCGGCGCGGAGGAAGCCCAGCGGCAACGCCGGGAATCCACGGTCGGCGGGCGTCAGCGACACAAGACGGCTTGCCAGGCATTCAGGCGCGGGCCAATCGGTTTCGGTGTAGTAAACGGCAGAGCACCAGTCGCCATCCGCAATCGTATAGACGCGCCCGATGATCCCGTCAGGAAGTTCCACCACCGTCATGCCGCACTTGAAAAAGGTATTACAGAACAGAACGGTGTTCGCGTTGCGCTCGCGCTCGCAGTCCACCCACTTCGCAATCTCAGCGAACGCCTCGTCGAACATCTGGTTGAGCACCGGGCGCACGCCTTCGCGAATGGACAGCACCAGATTTTCCGGTACACCGGACACCCAAACGGCGGTGGAAATCTCAGCGGTGAGTTGGGAGACGTTTTTCGACATACAAAGTCTAACCCCCGCGCTCCACGCCGGGTTCGCTGGCGCCTTTGAGTTGCGCTTGGTCTTTAGCCAAGGGGTATCTATGAAAAAATTCAACGCTGGTAAGCTGGCCTGTGTCAACCTGAAGCAAGGCGTGGATGAAATTTCCCGTCTTCCCGGAACACACAGTGTTGTCCATGTTGTAATTTCCACGGTCGTCAACAACGACGGTGACTTCCTCGCGGCGGAAATACGGCTCTTGGAGGACGGCGGCGTTACGTTTAGCGAGCCTGCCAAGAAGGGTATTATCAAGATTCGCACCATCGGGAAGGGTGACGCGTTTTTTGCCGAGACTCAGCCGGGCGATTTCAGAACGAATTTCCTCGGGATACTTGGCTAACCAGGGCGCTGGAGCGAACGCGGTGGGCGCCTTTGATTTGCCGGGAAGGTTCTGGTTTGCGGAGTTCATTTGTCGCGTCGCTTCAGCTTTTTCGTTAGACATCCGGCGGCAACGCCCTTCTCAAGCCGCGTTTACGTTTCCCGACGTTCGGCTGAAAGTCCGGCTTCTCCGGCGCGGGCGCGGTGTCCTTTGGCGTCGCGGCGGCCATTGCGCTCATCTCTGGCACTGGCGCGGGCGACGGATGTGGGACTGGCGAAGGCGCAGTCACATCCCCGGGCTTGCGCTGGATCGTGTCCTTAGCCACAGCAACCGCTGCTGATTGCTTTTCCAACTCTGACCCAGAAGCCATCAACCGTGCGAGATTCCGCGACCCCGAAAACTCCTCCCGCGCCAGTGGCCGAAGCATCTCTCCGGTTTTTTTTTGAACAAACTCAGCTTCGTACTCGGCCTGCGGTATCTCCGAGATGCCAAAACGATTGGCCCGCATGTGCTTTTCAAACTCGGCGCAAAGGCCCGCGTTGTCAGTGGCGTAATACCCAACCATGCCGTCGTTGGTTGCGAAGGCGACGGCTTGATTGGTGGACGACAACACGACGCGCGTGGATGGAATTAACTTTTTGAAATACCGCACACTCCGATTTACCCCATTTGGCAACCCCTTGCAAGAATTGCTTCGCGCTTGCGCTTCCGGTGTGAAGCCAGCATTATTAAAAGCGAAATCGCCGCCCGAACAAGGGGACGCTCAGGGAACAGGCTTAATTCTGGATGGTCGGTCGAAGATGCGCTGACGATTCCGGCGAATCAATCTTTCAGACCGCGTTTTCTTGGGGTTGCTCTGCCGGATTGACTACCGGCCTACTTGCACGCTGATTCGACCTCGTGCTGTCTGACAGTCTTTCAACTGCCCGGAGCCGACGCTGGCTGCTGGCCCGCGAGCGAGGCGCGGCAACCCGCGACGCGGAACTTTCGCAGAATGGATGCGTCCATCACGAGAGCATAAAAACTACACTGCTTCCTTCGGCCTTCCAAGCCCCCATTTTTTCTCCAGCCTGCGGCGTGGCAGCGTGAAGAATTCGCTGTTCGCGTCTGTGATTCCAAAGTTCACGTTGTAATCAATGTGCGGGCGGATGCCCTGGACCATGTGATCCGCCCGCGAGTTGAGGCACACGCCCGCCTTCAGCTTGTTGCGTTCGAGGAAATAAAAAAGGTCGGCATCGAGTTCCCAAAGCGGAAATTGCTCATCCCACACGTAACCACTCGCCCTCTTGAAACAATTCAAACCGGCGCTTGGATTTCCGGTGTGAATGATTTCGCGCTCCGGCCTTGTGTGATGTTTTACGCAGGGCATCTCCCTCGTATCGAAAGAATAATTCGTCAGCGTGAAAAATTCTGGGTGTTCTGCCCACAACTCCACGATATTCTCGAACCAGTTCGGAAAGTAAATTACGTCGGCTGTGCAGTACGCGATGTGGGCGCCCGTCGTCATGCGCGTGCCGAGGTTGAATATCTTCGCGATGTTGAACGTGCCTTCGACGTAGTGGAAGCGCACGCCGAGCAAACGGCAGTTTTCCTCGATGATGTTCCGCCACGGATCAACCGGCGTGTTGTTGCAAAGGACTAAAATGCGCGCTGCGGTTGACGCTTGGCATGTTCTCAAACCGACGAGCGACACATAAAGACTTGCATCGTTGCAGGCACATAATGGAAGGATTACGTCTGCATTCATAGCTTGCAAAATGTGGTTGGATCACTCCTACATGGTTTCAATGCGTTGTCCATCAAACCAGTCCAGTTGTGGTTCCGCAGGAATAGGCCATTCGCCGCCGTTTAAGATGTGCTGCCTCAACCCACGGAGGTCCGGCGTCACCATTGTTTGTTTGCACTGTCCAAATCTTCGCAATGCAGCGTAGCCCTTATCTGACTTGTCCTTGGGGTGCCTCTCCTTACTTGTCCGCCTCATCGGTGTCCCCAGTTCGGATGGTGTGCGGTCCTGCACCACTTTCATCCTGGCGTCGTACATGATCGGCAATCCGTTATTCTCCAGCATCATTCCAAAGATGCAGTCTTCGAGTGAAAGAGAATCGCAGCCTTCTTCGTACCCGTTGACTTTTAACGCCCACTCCAAGGGAAGCGCATTCGTGCATCCAAACCACCAAGACCCAGGCGCTTTGATTGGAACGAGCAGCGACAGCGACTCGCGGTGATCTCTGCCTCCAGGACTGCGCGGGTCTGTGCCGTCATACTGGCCCGTGTCGGCGATAATGCCGTTCTCAACCTTCATGTTGTGCCGCTTCTCATACGCGCCGCACACAGCGTAGTTGCCAGCCATCGCCTCGCGAATGGCGTCCAGCCAACCCGGCATCAATACGCTTCTGTCGTCAACGAAAGCGATCCATTCGGTTCGGCAGAGGCAGATGCCGGTGTTACGCGCGTTGGCAGCGGCCCAATAATCCTGCTTCGTGATTCGATGTTTCCCTTGCCAAACAGTAGGTTTTGGCGGGACATGCTTGATGTTGTAACCCTCCACGAACATGAACCTCTGCTGCGTGGCCGACCGTTCGGCGAATGTGTCAACGAAGATGACTTCAACATCCTTGCCGCCTTGAGCGAGAAGCGATTCGTAAAACCAATCGAACTGCGGGCGCAACCTCGACGTGATGTAAATGATCGTGAGCGGGTTCATTTTTGCTCTCGCTTAGTCATTTCACTCTTTGGAAAACTTCACTCGAATCCACATGGTACAGACTGATGAACCCCATTTCTTTCAACGCAACGACGGCGCGCTGAACGGGCTTATCTCCGTCATTCTCCCAATTCAGGTCGTCCATTATCACAATCCCTCCAACGCGTACATTGACAGCGTATCGCTTCACGTCACGCACCGCTTGTTCTGAGTGCTGGCCATCCAATGAAAGCACTGAGATGTTCTCCGGCGGCGTCACGTCGTCGGACTTCTGCCGCAGAATCGTCGTCACGTTTTGAAGGCCGAGCAAATGCACGTCCTGCATGAAACGCTCGTAGATTTGTTCCAACGGTTGCTCGCTCCACCATTTTGCGTTCTCGCCTTCGTAACCTTCAACCGCCGCATGGTTACTCCAAGGGTCAACGCCGATGGCTGTGCCGTGGCCGAGGAACTTGTGGGCCAGAGCGAGTCCGAAGAAGCTTCTTCCGCCGAAGACTCCGATTTCACAGGAAACGGTTGGTCGCAGCGCCAGCACCATGGCGGCCATGCGCTGAGATTTCTCTATTGTACACCAGCCCGGCAACGCCGGAATCAATGTCTCGATTTGCTGAAAGAGGCTCGTCATTTGCCGGCGTTCTCATTCGCCTCGATCAGCGCGTTGGCCATCTGCGTTTTCAACAGGTCGCTGGCTTGCAGTTGCTTTGTTACCTCCGCGCGCACGAACGGCTTGATCGCGCCGGGCGAGTAGCGGCAGGCCACGCGGATGCAGACGGCGACGTTACAGCCAAATAGAATCGCGATGCGTTCACGGAACGTCCAGCGGCGAAACCAGTCCACGCTGAGAAGGTGGGTATAGCGTTCCGGCACTTTCCGTTCGAGGATGTGAAACTTGTTGCTCACGTCAATCGGGCATGAGACAGAGGATGTCGTCGGCTGTGTATAATCGGTAAACGCGCTTCTCCACCGGGTCCAAGATTTCCTTAAACCCAATGTCCGTGACGGCTACTTTTGCGCCGACCTTGAGCGCGGCGTAGCGCGTGGCCATGTTTGGCCCGTTACCGACGGCCACGATTACGATGTCGCCCGGCATCTTTTTCTCGTCGAGTTGGACGATGGCAGACGGTTTCGGAATCGCCTTGAGCATTACGCGATCACCGAGCACCTGAATTTCGGACTCGAAGTTTGTCAGTGTCATGTTTTTTCCTTTGCTTTTATTTTCTCGAACTCGGATGTCAGCCATTCAATGTCTTTTCTCCATTTTGGTTTTACCTGCTCCCAACTGGAGTCGTGCTGAACCTGCGTTTCCTGTTGCGCTGGGTAAACCGCGTCGCGCATGGCGCGGAGTTCTGCGTCGGTGATTGTTCTCACGGTTGCAGTTTTCTCAGTTTCCGTCGCAGCGCGTTGTTTTCGTGGCGCAGCAGTTCATGCTTGCCTTGCCAGAGCGTCACCTGTTCGCGGTAGCGGCGCGCAGACTCACGCCGTTGCGTTTCGACTTTCAGCCAGGCTTCGTAATAGTGCAACAGTTCACGCTTGGCTGCCTCGCCGTCCATCAGCGAACAGCGCGGGTGATGATCCCCGTTCAGGGCGTTGCACTCGGGACACTTCTCAACCGCGATGGTTGGCGTTTCCATTTCAGAGCCTCAGTTGTTTTTCATCCAGCACGCTCACACACGCCCTGCAATCATTTATCCCCAGCGATAGCACGATCTTGTCCCCGTCCACAATCGCGCCATAGGGTATCGCCACGTTCGGCTTCCAATGCGGCGCACCGCATAGCCACTCGTGCCCGGCGATGATCGGATGGCTGCTCACCTTGATCGTTTTGAACGGCGGCGTCATTTCCATCTCGCAGGCGCCGATGTAATACCGCCCGCGCAGACTCGAATGAAAGAAGCGAATCCAGCGTCCGTTAAAGAGCATCGGCGCCGTTCCGCCACGAATCTCGCCAAAAGCCCACTTTGGCCCGCCCGAACGATGCTCGCCAACGACCTTCGCTCCATCCAATTCCAAAACGATCTGCTCCGGGTCGCATTGGTAAATGCAAAACAAGCGTCCGTCGTGGCCCCAGAAAACCCAGTTTTTTTCTTTGCCAGACCAATCGTTGTTCCCGCAATGCGGCTGAGTATGATTCTTGATTTGCCACGTTCCAGCTTCGCACGCCAGCTCGCCGTAAGCCATGACGCAGCGCGATTGACGCGGCACGTCTCCAGGGATCGCCACGGTGTAGGACATGAACAGCCGGTCTTTATGAACGAAGAAGCGAGGGTCCTCGTGGGAGTAGTTCGCGATGTCCGCCGGCATTTGAATCTCGCGGTCCTCAATCAACTCGAAATTATCGTTCAACGTCGCCAGCCGCAGCTTCGTGCGCCATGCGCGGTCTGGGTGGTAGCGATACGCGAACAGCAACTTGCCGTCCCAGCGCACAATCGCCGGGTTGTAGCCGTTCTCCATCAGGCCGTTCACGGGCTTGGTCCACGGCTTCGGAAGGCCAGTCAGCGTATCCTCGGCGGCTTGAAGCAGTTCATCCGCGCGCCAATCGTATTCTCCATACCG
>Ga0193751_1001957_pt1 | contig 12782 bp, 9 predicted proteins | sample L1c2metaG_FD_143050 | JGI IMG/M metagenome (GOLD analysis project Ga0193751, IMG submission 143050) | Soil microbial communities from a riparian zone of the East river system, Colorado, United States - L1c2 | ecosystem: Environmental > Terrestrial > Soil > Riparian zone | place: USA: East River... | reverse complement strand
TACTTTCGTCCTACGATCCGGAGCGATGCCGCCTGGTCATGGAGACTCTTGCTCGAAATCACACTTGGGTCACGCCGACGCTTGTCGCGTATCAACCTTATGCGCACTCCTTCGACAGTGCCACAAGGCATCCACAGTGGATCAGATACGTTCCGAGAATCGTCGAGGGCGGGTGGCAACACAAAGTGCTCGCTGTCCCCAAGCCGGATTCGGCCATGGTCCAGAGCTCGTTCAGCTTTGAGCGAACCGGCGCGCTCAACAGAGCGGGCGTAGGGCTTCTCGCCGGCACAGACGCGCCGCGGGCATTCATCTACCCAGGCTTCAGTCTTCACGAAGAGCTCGCACTACTCGTCAGGTCGGGACTCACCCCTCTCGAGGCCTTGCGGACCGCGACGTACAATCCGGCCGACTATCTGGGCTCGTTGGACTCGCTAGGCACGATCGGGGTGGGGAAGATCGCGGATCTGGTGCTGCTCGAGGCGAATCCGCTGACGGACATTCGCAACACGACGCGCATTTCCGCCGTCATCGCCAACGGGCGCGTGTTCGACTCGGCTGCGCGCGCTGCATTGCTGAACCACGTCGTGACCGCGCTCAAGCGCGACTAGGTAGCTGGCTGCGCCGCCTTTCCCTCTGCGCCAGGGGGCTCGCTCGTGCGCAAGCGTTCGTAAAGCGCTGCGCTCATCGCGGCGACCAAGAGTCCGACGGTCCAGCCTCCGACGACATCGGTCGTCCAGTGCACGTCCAGATAGAGGCGGGTGAGTCCCACGACTAGCGGAACGATACCGCCGATCGCAATCGCGGCGGGCCACGATATGATTCGCTCGCGTGCGAGAACATAGCACAGCGTTACCATCACCGCCGCGGACGTTGCCGCGTGCCCGCTGGGAAAAGAGAACGTTCGCTCGTTGATGAGCATGGCTCCCGCGGGACGGGCGCGACCGTAGAGGAGCTTCATCCCGCCGGCCAAGAGCCCGCCTGCGGCGGGCGCGGCGACGATCACGCCCGCTTTGCTCCGGCCGGGACCGCGGTAAAACCACACGCCTGCCGCGATTGCTACGACGACCATGACGTTCGGGGAGCCGATCCACGTGAGTGCGGCGGCGATCTTGTAGAGCGTCGGATTCTGGTGCGCCAGGAACCACGCTCGAACCGCATTGTCGAACGGTCCAGTCGATTTCTCGGCGACATCTTCTCCGACATCGGCAAATATGGCCAGCGCGATCGCCGAGACAATCGCGATGAGCGTCCAGTACGTGAGAAGTCTTCTGAGCCACTCCCGAACGCGATAGGTGCGCGCGGAAGTGTGCTCGACACTCGTCACGAAGCGCCCCGCACAGCGGCCGCCGCATCGATAAGCGGGCCCGGCGCTCTCCGTCTCATCGTTTCTCTGACTCGAATGCGAAGCCGTCTGCGAGTTCTTCGCGCGCGGATCAACGAGAGGAGCGCGGCGCCCCAGCTCCACAGAATCCACGAAAGCCTGTCGCGGAGATTCATTGTGCGGAGCATCAACGAGACGACCGCAACGCCACCCAGCGCAGCTTCGACTCTTCCCGATGCCGGCCCGACGGTTCTGCGGGCAATCACATCAGTCGTGCCGGGCACGCGCGCGAGGATCGTTCGACGAATTGCGACGTCGAGCGATGCCGGAGTCATGCGACGCCATCCTGCTATGCGCAACACGCTCCACGCCGGTGCTGCTCGTCCCCAACCATGATTGTCCGATCCGGCAATTGGAGCGAGGTGCAGCTTGTCGGCAAGCGCAAGGATCTCCTTCTTGTCTCGAGCTGCCTGCGCCATTCCACGAGGACCACCGTCCGAGACTTCGATGCCGGCGAGATGGACTGGACCCGTGTATTCGCTGGGCGGGACGCGGACAATGCTGCCCGGTATGGTGAGAAGGAGAATTGGCGGAACCGGACCGCCATCGGCCTCAACCATCGCTCCTTGCAGGTCGGCCGAGGTAAGTCTCGTTCGACTGGGATTCGCTCCGAGCAGTATCGGGTGTTCGTCGCCGTCCCGAAGCTCGACTCCCGGAAGTAGCGTCATCCCGTCGCCGGCAACCGATGGGTTCCGTTCAGCCCCATCGAGCGCTCCATCGAAGGTGCGGTGGTCGGTGATGTAGGCGGCGTTGAATCCGGACCTCATGTGCCATTCGCGATTTCTCTCCGCGTCAAAGTCGGGTCGTCCATCGTGCGATGCTGATGTGTGGCTGTGGAAATCGACCGCAATGAGATCCGGATCCTGTAGACTCAGCGAGGCCATCGGTCTCTTGAGTACGAGCATGATTCCGACTATCGCGACCGTTCCGCCGACGAAGCGCAGGCACGAAATAATCGTGCTCAGAAAACTGAATCCACGGGGACGGCGCAAGTCGCGGGCGATCCCGGGTGCAAAAAACAGCACAACGCAGAGCGCGAAAGTGGCCCAGTACTGCGCGGGGGTGAGCAGCGTCAGCGTATCGAGGATGTTCGACGCGGGCGCAAGAACGTCGTAGAGAAATGGAGTCTTGAGACTTGCCGCGACTGGCGAGTGCGGCTGGACGACATCTACCAGGGGCGACAAAGAAAAGGCCGCTGCCACTCCCACAGCTAACGTGATCAACAGCGGCCATCTGTATCGTGCGGCACGACGTAAGCTCGAAGCTTGCACTTGCCTCGCTTGAATAAATGCGGCGGAGATTCGTCTACGGACTCTAGACGAATCACCTGTCGCTACGATGACACCCCAGGCGCCGGCCGCGGGAAAGTTACCACAGCCCTGGTTCCATGTCCCGGCTCCGAGGTGAGCGAGATCTCCGCGCCATGTTCGCGCGCGATCCACCTCGCGATGGAAAGTCCAAGGCCGGCGCCATCGGTTCGGCTTCGAGCGGTTTCCCCTCGAAAGAATCTCTGAAAAACCCGGGACAGATCCTCCGGCTTGATTCCGATGCCTGTGTCCTGGACCCCGAACGTCGGTACGCCCTGATGCAGCGACACGCGCACGCGAACCTCGCCGCCGCTGTCGGTGAACTTCACGGCGTTGTCGAGAAGAATCATGATCAGCTGACGGATCAGTGCGGGATCACCGACCACCGGCGCTTCCTCGAATTCCTCGACCGTCACCTCGACGCCTTTTTGTCGGGCGACAACGCGTGAGGCGCCAGCGGCATCGATCGCCACATCGTCGAGGAAGAAGCGTTCCCGCTCGATCTGTCGCTCGCCCGAGTCTGCGCGAGCGAGAACGAGGAGGCTATCCACGATTCCGCCGAGCCGGCGCGCTTCTGCTTCGACACTGTGCAATGCCGACACGTAGTGGTCGGCATCTCTGGGCTGTTGAAGGGCGACCTCCACGCGAGTGCGCAGCACGGTGATCGGCGTCCTCAATTCGTGGGCGGCGTCCGCCATGAAGCGTCGCATGAATATCACCGATCGCTCGATTGGCGCCGTGGATTTGCGCACCAGCAGGAATCCTCCCGCGGCCACGAGGACGAGCGCCGCGAAAGCCGCGGCCGCAAAAGCGGCGATGAGGTCGGCGTAGCGGTCCTCCAGTTCTACCTTGTCGGCAACAGCCACCGCCACGAGAGTGTGGCCCGACGCGAGCCGGAAGCGCAGAGCGTGGAGCCTCAAGGTCTCCGCAGCGGGAATATCGCGCTCAACGGTTATCTGTCCTACCCTGGCAGCCTGGCGCGCCGCGCTTCGAATCCAGCCCGCGGCGGTGTCAGGCTTCACCGGATTCCCCTGCGAATCGAGGAGATACAGAGTCCGATCTGGAATGTTCAGCTCGTCGACCGCATCGATGACGCGCCCTCGCGCCCCCGCCGCCTCGACTTCCCTGATTCTCGCCGCGCGGACCAGTTCCTCTGTCGCGCTGTGGAGCGAAGCATCGAGCTGTTGCGAGAACTGATACCGGATCACCGCAAGAAGGCCCGCACCGAGAAGCAGGATGATCAGACCAAACGTCGCTACGTACCAGAATGTGAGGCGGAGACGCAGGCGCACCAGGCGCTGGATGCCCCCGCGAGAGGAGTGTGCTTCAGTCACCAAGCCGGTATCCGGCGCCTCTCACCGTCTGAATGAGCTTCGTTGCGTAATCGTCGTCGATCTTCCGCCGCAGGCGCCTCACCAGCACCTCGAGCACGTTCGTGAAGGGGTCGTGGTTCTCATCCCACACGTGAGCGGTAATCGCCGCGCGATCCACGACCTGACCTGGGTGCAGGACAAAAAACTCGAGCAGCGCGAATTCCTTGGCGGTGAGCTCGATGGATTTGCCGGCGCGCCGCACCCTGTGTGCCTCCAGATCGACTTCGAGATCGGCGACACGCAGGGTCTCCGGGAGCGGAGCCCCGCGCCTTCTCCCCAGCGCGCGCACTCGCGCCAGCAGCTCGCGAAACGCGAACGGCTTGGTCAGATAGTCGTCCGCACCCACCTCGAGTCCCGCCACCCGGTCGTCGACGGTGTCGCGCGCAGTGAGCATCAGGATTGGCGTCCCGATCTCGCGCGCCCTTAGCTCGCGGCAGAGATCGAATCCGTTTCCACCCGGCAGCATCACATCGAGGATGAGCACGTCGAAGCTGCCCAGCGTCGCTTTCATCTGCCCCTCGGCGTAGCTCGCCACTGTCACCACCTGAACACCGTGCTCGCCGAAGCCGGTTTTGATGATGGCCGCCAGGCCGGGGTCGTCCTCCACCAGAAGAACTCGCATTACGGCCAAATTTACACCGCAAGAGGGGTTGAACGGAGTCCTTGCGAGGCTACGACAGTTGTGTGTAATGATGATGACAGCTTGACCCGATATCATTCACCCCACAACCGCAGACAATTTCCCGCTCCGGAGCGGGCTGCAAGGTCTAACTAATTGGAGGAGTAACCATGATCAAAGTCATCGCCCTGGCAGTGGCAATTGCCGCTACCTCGAGCGTCGCTGGCGCGCAGGCTGCCAGCCCCGTAGCAAAGAGCACCGTCAAGACCGGCACGGTCGCCAAGCGTCATAGCCACAGAACAATGAAAAAGGAAGAGAGCCAGGAGGCGCTGCAGAAGGAAGCCAAGGTCTCTGAGGCGACCGCCCGCGCCACGGCACTCGCGCAAGTTCCGAATGGAACGGTGAAGTCCAGCGAGCTCGAGCGCGAGAAGGGCAAGCTCATTTACTCCTACGACATCACGGTTCCCGGCAAGACGGGGATCGAAGAAGTGAACGTGAACGCGATCGACGGGTCAGTAGTCGCGCGCAGTCACGAAGGCGCGAAGGCGGAAAAGAAGGAAAAGGCTGAGGAAGCGAAGGAAAAGAAGTCCAAGTAATTATCCGGCGTCGCTCGGTCGCACCTGAGAAAAGCACATTTCAGTTGCGACCGAGTAAGCCGTGCGGATCCAGCAGGTGATACAGGCCGGGAAGTACCAGCAGGACTATCGGGCCTGACAAGACAAAGCCCCCGATCACGGCGATTGCAAGCGGCTGCATTAGCTGGGAGCCCTCTCCCAGCGCTAGCGCGAGTGGGGCTAGCGCGAAGGCAGTAGCCAGGATGGTCATTGCCACGGGCCGCAAACGCCGGTGAGCCGCGTCGGTCCACGCGTCCTTTGCAGATTTTCCACCTCGTAGCCCCAACTGGGCCTCGTGGATAACGAATATCGCATTCTCGCCGACTATTCCGACCATCATAATGGCCCCGACATAACTCGAGATGTTGAGTGTCATGCCGGTGAGCAACAAGGCCGCGAGAACACCTGACAATACCGCCGCCGCGCACACAGCTGTAACGATTGGCGCACGCCAGTCGGTGAATTCGAATAGCACCACCACGGACACCAGCACGAGTCCCGCAAGAAGGACATAGAGAAGTCCTCTGAAAGACTTTTGCTGTTGTTCATAGAGGCCCCCGTACTCCACGGACATGCCGGGCCCGAGCGTCAGGTCACGCGCAATGTGCTGTCGGATGTCCGCCATCGCCCCTCCCAGATCACGGCCGGATAGCCTCGCCGTCACACCCACGTAGGTTCTGAGGTTCTCGCGGTTGATCTCGGTTTCCGGAGTGCCGGTTGAAACCATCGCCACCGTGGAGAGCGGAATCAGCGCAGACGAGGGAGCGCGCGCCCGTATCTTCAACTGGGAAAGCGGAATAGAATCCGCTGCCAATACCCGCAGGTCGTACATCCGATCGCCAATCCTTACCTGACCCGCGACGGTCCCCGTAACCGCCGGCTCGACCTCGGCCGCCACCGTCTCCGTATTCAACCCGAAGCGCGCCGCTGCGACCGGATCGACATGCACCTGAAGCGCCGGACCAGCAATCGTGATTCCATTGAAAACGTCTGCCACGCCTGGAATTTGTTCGAGTATGTGCGCTGCCTGATCAGCCTTGGTGGCAAGTACCGCGGGATCACTTCCGAAGATCTTGACGTCGATCGGCTGCGGAGTGCCGCCGGTTAGATCACCGATGTTGTCTTCGAGCAGCTGTCCGAAGTCGGTGTGGATTGCCGGCTCGACGGCTTGGATACGTGTCCGCAGGTCGTCGATAATCTCCTCGACACCGCTCCTCTGCCTCAAAGGCTTGAGCTTGATGACATAGTCACCGCGGTTCGGCTCAGTAATGAAGAACCCAAGCTGCTCTCCGGTCCGGCGCGAGTAGCTCACCACGGCTGGATTGGAAATGATGACGCGCTCCGCCTCTCGAAGCATCGCGTCGGTCTCGGTCAGCGATGTTCCTGGAGGCGTCCAATAGTCCAGGATGATCGAGCCCTCGTCCATTGCGGGAAGGAAGTCCGTGCCGATGCGACTGTACAGCACGTAAGCCACAACAAGCAACGCAACTACGACTGCCACACTGACACTTCCACGTTCTACGAAGACGTGGACGAGCCGGCGGTAACCTCGGCTGGCGCGCTCCACCATGGGATCAAGGCGTTCGCGGATTGGTGCGAGATTTCGTCCCGTTGCTCGTCCAATGCGCTTGAGCCGCGTTTGCGAGGGCACTTCAGGCGCCGGCCTGTATCGATGGAATACGCCAACTGATACCGGGACGACTACCAGCGCGATCACCAGCGAAATGACGAGCGCCAGCGCCATCGTGAGGGCAAGCGGTTTGAAGAACGCGCCGACGACTCCGGAGAGGAGCGCGAAAGGTAGCAGTATGACAATGGTTGAAAGACTCGAGCCGACGAGCGCGGGCGCCAACTCACCGGCACCTGTGGCAGTCGCATCGTGAAGTTCCTGTTCTAGATCCGGATGGCGATCCGGATCCGACGTTCGGAGCATATTTGCCCGCGCGTGATGGCTTTCGATGTTCTCGATAACCACAATGGAATCATCCGCGATCAAACCCAGCGCTGCCGCTATTCCGGCGAGAGTCATGAGGTTGATTGTTTGTCCCACCACACCGAGCGCGAGACCAACGATCGCGACCGTGAGCGGGATTGCCGCAACGGCGATCAATGTAAATGTGACATTCCGCAGGAACAGGAGCAGGACCACGCCGGCGAGCACGACCCCAATGATGATCGCATCACGCGCTCCTCCTACGGATCCAGCGACAAACGACGCCTGATCGTAGAAGTTGCTCCAGTGAACATCTTTCGGCAAAATGTCCGGCTGGTCCCGAAAGATCTGGTCGATCGCGCTCGCAATCGCGACGGTATTTGCTGACGGCTGGCGCACGATGTTGACGAGCACTGCCGTTTGTCCGTCTGCCGTGGTGCGCACGTAGGAGACTTCGTCCGCCACGACGATCGTGCCAAGATCGGCGAGCGTTGCGGGCGGACCACCAGGAACCGGAATCGCAATCCGCGCGAGGTCCTCCTTTCCGGTTACCCGTCCAGTCACCAGCGTCAGGTAGAGCTCGTGATTCTGTTCGCTCAGCCCCGTCGAGACTACCGCGTTGCTGGCCTGAATCGCCTGCACCACATCTGATGCGGCAAGCGCGTGGCCGGCCAGCGCCTGAGGATTCAGCCGAACCTGGAACTCACGCTGACGGCCGCCTTGAATCTGGACCTGGGATACGCCGGGAATCCTGACGAGAGCCGGCTTGAGTGTGTACTGCGCGAGATCCCAAAGCTGGGCTTGCGTCTCGGTGGAAGATGTGAGCGCGTATCCCTGTATCGGGAAGATGGCGGTGTTCATCCATTCGGCGTCGATGCGGGTCTGAGCAGGCAGATCCGGTCTCACGCGTTGCGTCTCCGCCTGCACGCGATCGAGCGCTGCCTTCATATCCGTGCCCCAGTCGAATTCCGCCGAGATCTCGGTTGACCCTCGGGACGTCGTGGATCGTACGAGCACGATCCCGGGGACACGAAGAATCGCTTCCTCTAACACTCGCGTGACTGTCGGCATCATCTGGGCGGCGGGCTCTTCGCCGACGTCGGCAATCACCTTCACAGTGGGGAAGGTGACCGTTGGGAAAATTGCTGACGGAAGGCCAACTGCCTCGTAAATCCCTGCGATTACCAGAATGGCGAGCAACAGGTAAATGCCCGTCGCTCTTTGTCGTGCGTTCGCGACAAACTTCACTGGATCTTGCCGACGGTAGTCGCGCCTTCGCGGACGTTGCTCCCCTCCGGCAGACCAACCTGCCCAGACACGATTATTCGCTGTCCGGGCGCCAATGCGGGAGTCTTGATTTCAACGCCGCCGCCCTGGGTGGCGCCCGTAGTCACCGTTACCCAATGCGCTTTTCCCGCGGAAGTGACGAGAGCGACTCGCGATATGCCGGATATGTCGTCGCGCAGAACTGCGGCCGTGGGAACGATGGGAACGGCGAATCGTTCTCCGACTATGATCTCTGCGGTTCCGAACAGTCCGGTTTGAATCGGGGCGCCGGCGGTTTGGAGATTGGTGCTGAAGTCGATTCGCACTGGAACCGTCATGACGCTGTTCGTGTCCGCCGGTAAGAGGCCGTGCACCAGCCCGGGAACCGCGCCCAACTGACCCGGCAGGTTGACGTTCGCACGCTGTCCGAGCCTTACCTGTGCGAGGTCACCCTGCCCAATTCGCGCGACGAACACGATAGAACCAGCCGAGGCGATAGTGAGAATGCTGTCACCCTGGCTCACGAGGTCGCCCTGGCTGGCGCCGCGCGAGACCACGACCCCCGCTCGCGGCGCTCTGAGCTGCGTTGCGACGAGATTCTGTTTTGCGAGCACGAGTGCCCGCTCGGCGTCACTGCGTTGAGTCGGGGTCGAGGCACTTCCGAGCATCGCCTCGGCTCCGATGAGTGCCGCCTGACTTGGCTGGTTTACCACGGCCGCGACCACCTGGCTCGCACCCACACGATCTCCCACCGCGATATGGAGGAGCGTCAGCACTCCGGTAAAGGGCGCCCGGATTTTTTGGAGGTCAAGTGCGTCGGTTCTTCCAGGACCAGTAACGGTTATCGCGATGTTTCCGCGCTCGACCACGGTCATATGTACGGGGGTCGCGGAAAGTGAATCCACCGCAGTGGTATCGTTCGTCGCCGAGGAACTTGCCGTACTCGCAGGATCGTTTCCACGCGAGCACGCAGCGAAAGCGGCGAGTACAAGCATGGTACTCGCCGCCCGCATTGTGCATCGCCATGATTTTCTCAAGGAGTTCCCCATCGGATGTAGTTGGCTTCGGCTTGACGGTAGCGAACTACCGCGTCGCTGTAGGCCTGGTTCGCGTTGATCCAGGACGTGTAGGCGTCGAGCACTTCCAGCGCGGTAGCTGCTCCTCCCGTGTACATACTCTGGGTTTGGAGGTAGGCATCGCGCGCAGTCGGTATGTTGCGGTCCCACGTTTCGACTTGCTGATACAACCTGGCGAGTTGGGCGGCCGCAAGCTGCGAGGAGAAACGGACTTGCCGTTTGACTACGATCTCAGAATCGCGGGCTTGCTGCGCCTCGAGGCGCGCTCGGTCGAGTCGAGCTCGGAATACGCCACCATCGAAAAACGGCCACGACAATGAGAAAAGCACGGCTCCGCCCAGGCCGGTTCCGCTGTTCGGTCCTGTACCAGAATCGTGTCCGAATACAGGAAGAGCACCCAGATTGGCAGAGACCTGCAATTGCGGTTTGCGTTCAGAACGTGTCGCCGCGATGGCAGCTTGAGTCGCCGCCGTGTTGGCTTCGGCCGCGCGCACGTCCGGGGTCGCGAGCCAAGGCGATCCTGCAAAGATCGAGGGAAGTGCCGGAGGCGGTAGGGGCACAACGGAGAGCGGCGCGTCGGGTACTCGTCCCATGAGATCATTCAGCTGAAGGCGCGCTTCGTCGAGTGCACGTTTCGCGTCTGCGAGCGCGGCCTCTTCGGTGCCGAGTCGGACCCGGGTCGTGAGCACGTCGCTTCCGACGGGCTGGCCCGCCGCTCTCCGTCCCTCGACCTGCGAGAGATAACTCCTCAGTCGCTCGATCCCTTGCTCGCGAAAGGCGATCTCATTTTCCGCTCTCAGGAATTCGCTGAACCAGAGCCTGACGGCGAGGTCCACGTCCTTCTCCGCCACACGAAATCCAGCGCCTGCGCCCTGCAACCGAAAGTTGGCGGCACTGAGGTTGGCGCGTCTCAACCCTCCGTCAAATAGTGTGGCGGCTCCAACGACTTGCGCTGCTCCCTGCGACGTTGTGTAGGCGAGCGGGCCGCCAGCGTTGGCACTACCCGTGAGCGCGACGGTAGGGGAACGGCTTGCCTTGACTTCGCGTACCGAAGTCCGGGCGATGGCGATATTGAGCGCCGCAACGGGAAGGTGCGCGTTTGCATTGCGCGCTTCGCGCAGCGCCTCATCGAGTGTCAGCAAGGGCTCGGTACCCCTCGGACTTGATATTCCGTTCGGCGATGGGGAGCCGGCCTGCGCATGGGCGAGGCTTGCCATGAGCACGAGACTCACTAGCCCAGCATGGAAATAAGAACGTGGTGGTATGTGCACTGGACGTATTTTACTCGGGTTACCTTGCGTAAAGATTACGTGCCGAACGAACAACGATCTTTTATTGGTATTGGCGCTCGTCTGCGGCGCAGTCTTGGGCCACAGCTCGCCTTTAAGCATCATTCGCGCCCTCAAGTCCGTTGAGTTTTGCAGACCGTACCCGCTGGGCGTTGTTGCCGTAGTTTTACATCATGACGACATCGCCAATCGCGCACCCGCCGGCGACTCTCGAGGGGTGGTATGCGCTGCACCAGATATTTCGATTCAATAAAGCGCGGCTCGCGCCGCGCGAGCTGGATCGGATGATCAAGGCGGCGAAGGCAAAGCTTGGCGGCGCGTCCTCGCGCTCCGCGGCCTCGACGTCGAAGCGCAAAGCCAAAGGCGAGCCTGCGGCCGGATGGAGCTGCTTTGTCTCGCTCATCGGATCGACTTCGGATCTGATGGTGATTCATTTCCGTGACACGCTCGACGCGATTGGTACGGCGCAGAGTGCGCTCGCGCAAACGAAGCTGGTCCGGTCTCTCGATCCAGTCTACGCGTTCCTCAGCGTGACGGAGGCGGGACTCTACCACATCACCGCCGAGCTCGCCCGCGAGGCGGAAGGACGTGGCGGAAAGGTCGGGGACGAGGCCTACCTTCGGTCACTGAGCGACCGATCCGAAAGGGAGCGCGCGAGCCCGCAACTGATGCGCCGACTCTATCCGGAGCTACCCGCCGAGATGCCCTACGTGTGCTTCTATCCAATGTCGAAGCGCCGCGACGAATCGCAAAATTGGTATACGCTTTCGCTCGACGAGCGGAGCCGGCTTATGCACGCACACGGGCTTACGGGCCGACGCTACGCGGGGAAAGTACAACAGGTGATCTCCGGCGCGATCGGTCTGGACGCCTGGGAATGGGGTGTTACGCTCTTCGCGAAGGACGCGCTCGATTTCAAGAAGCTCGTCACCGACATGCGATTCGATGAGGTGAGCGCCAGGTACGCCGAGTTCGGTGACTTCTATGTGGGAAGAATCATCAGCGGCTAGGTATCGCGGCGCCGTCGGGGCCGACAATGGCCGCTATATTCGCGGGAGCGTCAGAACGAATGTCGAGCCCGCTCCCTCTGCGCTCGACGCCGTGAGGTCTCCTTTCATACCTCTCGCCAGATCCCTGCTGATGGAAAGGCCAAGTCCAGTTCCTTCGTGAGCGCTACTGAGGGAGCGTCCGAGCTGGACGAATGGCTCGAAGATGACTTCGAGCTTGTCGACTGGAATGCCGCGACCGGTGTCCGCCACTAAAATGCTCGCGGTATCGTCGGTGAAGGTTGTGCTCACGTTTATGGTTCCACCGGCTGCGGTGAACTTGATTGCGTTGGACAGAAGATTCAGCAGAATCTGATCGACCTTGGAGCGGTCACCCATGATGGTGAGGTCTGCCTCTTTCGTTTCGCGTTGCAGAGAAACCGACTTCGTCAGAGCCTGTGGCTCGACGAGCGCCATCACGGAATCGAAGACCTTTGAAAGCAGAATCGGCCCGATGTCATAACTGATCTGACCCGCTTCGATACGGCTGAAGTTGAGAAGGTCGGTGATGATCCCCATGAGGTGCTGCTGGCTTTTGCGGATGCGCTCCAGGTAGTCCAGCTGCTGCGGCGTTATGGGCCCGCCCAAGCCGAGGGTGAGCAGATCCGTGTAACCTGCGATTGCGTTGAGAGGCGTTCGCAGCTCGTGTGACATCGCGGTCAGAAACTCACTCTTGGCAACGTTGGCGGTTTCCGCCGTGGCGAGCCGACGAGCGTCGGCTATTGCCCGCTGCTCATTGGCACGACGCTCCGTGAGATCACGAGTGACTTTCGCGAATCCTAGGAGCGTTCCGTCATCGTCCCGCACCGCGGTCAACACGACGTTCGCCCAGAACGCCGTACCATCTTTGCGGACGCGGAATCCTTCATCCTCGAAGC
>Ga0193751_1001956_pt1 | contig 12783 bp, 13 predicted proteins | sample L1c2metaG_FD_143050 | JGI IMG/M metagenome (GOLD analysis project Ga0193751, IMG submission 143050) | Soil microbial communities from a riparian zone of the East river system, Colorado, United States - L1c2 | ecosystem: Environmental > Terrestrial > Soil > Riparian zone | place: USA: East River... | reverse complement strand
GTGCCGTGCTCATTCTCTGGGGAACGGTACGGATCTTAACATGAGACCGCATCGACAATTTCTGCGGGCATGCCCGAAAAAAGCAGACGTGGTTATGTCCGCTTTGGGTCGAAAGCGGACACTTGAACAGGCGACCCTTGGTAGCGAGTACCAACGCTCCTCGGTCCATTTGCCCGATAGAAAGAGTAGCCGAGCTTCAATACCAGCGCTCCCCTGTTCAGCTTGAACAGAAATGCCGCGAAATGGGGGGACAAAACAGGACCAGACGGGAGATTGGGCTTGTACTAAAGGGCTATCTCCCTCTAGGCGGACGCCGGGTGGGTGCCTTGTGGTACCAGGGGTCGGGGGTTCAAGTCCCCTCGATCGCCCCATTCGCCAATCCCAGCAAAGTGGTGCTTTGCCGGGGACCCATTCAAGTTTCTGATTGGCCGGACAAACGATGACGACGCCCTGGGGCCTTGCTGATTTCGACGCGCACGAGGACATCCACTTCTTCACCAATGAGGAGTGCGGCCTCAAGGCGATCATCGCCATCCATTCGACCCACCTCGGCCCGGCCGCGGGCGGCGCGCGCTTTTGGCATTACACCGAGGACGGCCACGCGCTGACCGACGCGCTGAGGCTGTCTCGCGGGATGAGCTACAAGAATGCGATGGCCGGCCTCCCGCTGGGCGGCGGCAAGGCGGTGATCCTGGCCGATGAGAACAGCACCAAGTCACCCGACCTGCTCCACGCCTTCGGCAAGGCGGTCGACGCGCTCGGCGGCCGCTACATCACCGCCGAGGATGTCGGGATGAGCGTCGCCGACATGATCGAGGTGCGCCGCTCGACCCAACATGTCGCGGGGCTGCCCAATTCGGGCAGCGACGTCGGCGGAGATCCGGGGCCACACACCTCGCTCGGCGTGTTCCTTGGGATCAAGGCCGCGGCGAAACGCGCGCTCGGCAAGGACAGCGTCGACGGCCTCCACATCGCGCTGCAGGGCGCGGGCAGCGTCGCCAGCGGAGTCGCCCTCCATGCCTGCACCGAAGGCGCCAAGCTATCGATCGCCGATGTCGACGAAGCCAAAGCCAAAACGCTCGCCAAAGCGACCGGCGGCGAGGTCGTCTCTCCCAATGAGATTCTCGGGCTCGAAGCCGACGTGCTGAGCCCCTGCGCGCTCGGAGCGATTCTGACCGAGGAAACGATCCCGGGGCTGAAGGCTCCGGTCGTCGCCGGCGGCGCCAATAACCAGCTTGCCACGCCCGAGGACGGCGCGCGGCTGCAAGCGCGCGGTATTCTTTACGCGCCCGATTACGTGATCAACGGCGGCGGCATCATCAACGTCTGTACCGAATATCTCGGTGACGGCGATGCCGCCCTGGTGCGCCAGCGGATCGAAGGGATTCCAGTGCGGCTCGAGCAGATCTGGGCCGAAAGCGCGGCGAGCGGCCGCGATCCCGCGGCGGTTGCCGACGCCATGGCGCAGATCCTGATCGGCAGGGGCTGACCGGCTCGTCGATGCACGCGCTCGCCAATCCGGCGCGCTTCCTGCGCTTCGCCAAGCCCGCGACCATTTGGCTGCTGCTGGTCGGGTTGGTGCTGGCAATCGCCGGAATGGCCGCCGGCCTGACGCTGACGCCGCCAGACTACCTGCAAGGCGACACGGTCCGAATCCTCTACATCCATGTGCCGTCGGCGTGGCTCGGCATGGCGGGGTGGGGAGGCATCGCCGCGGCGTCGGTCAGCCAGCTCGTCTGGCGGCATCCGTTGGCCGCCATCGCCGGCCGCGCCACGGCGCCCGCGGGCGCGACCTTCGCCGCGATCTGCCTCGTCACCGGATCGATCTGGGGCCGCCCGACCTGGGGCACCTGGTGGGAGTGGGACGGGCGGCTGACTTCGATGCTCGTGCTGTTCTTCCTGTACCTCGGCTACATCGCTTTGGCCTCGGCCGAGCGCGAGCGGGGCGGCGAAGGCCGGATCGTCGCGATCTACGGGCTGGTCGGCGCGATTAACCTGCCGATCATCCATTATTCGGTGCTGTGGTGGCGCACGCTCCACCAGGGCGAGAGCATCACTCTCACCGGCTCAACCATCGACAACAGCATCCTGTGGCCGCTGCCTTTGACCGTGATCGGCTTCACCTGCCTGTTCGTCGCGGCGGTGCTGATGAGGATGCGCGCCGAGCTTGCCGAGACCAAGGTCGCGGCGCGGATGCGGAGGCTTGGCGCGTGAACGCCTGGTCGTTCATCGCGCCGGCCTATGTCGTGGCGATTGGCGCGACTGCCGCGCTGCTCGCCTGGGCCTACGCGTCGATGCGCCGCGCCGAGGCGGCCGCAGACGCTCTCACGCGCAAATGAAGCCCAAGAACCAGCGGCTCGTCCTGGTCGCCGCCGCGATTGCCGCGGTGCTCCTCGCCGTATTGCTCGCGATGTGGGGGCTTCGAGATCGCGCCTCTTATTTCTACACGCCGGCCGACATTGTCGCGGGCAAGGCCGCGCAGGGGCAGGCGGTGCGGCTCGGCGGGATGGTCGAGAAGGGCTCGGTCCAACGGCAAAAGGATGGGGTAACGATCCGTTTCAGGGTGACCGATGGGCAGGCGCAGACGCTGGTCACCTATCGCGGGATTGTCCCGGACCTGTTCCGCGAAGGCTCGGGAGTCGTCACCGAAGGGCGACTCGAACAGGGCACGTTCGTCGCCGACACGATCCTCGCCAAGCACGACGAACGCTACATGCCTCCCGAGCTCGGCAACCTTGCCGCGGAGCATAAAGCGGGCAAGACGCTCGAGCGATGATCGCCGAAACAGGCCTTGCGGCACTGTGGCTGGCCACCGCGCTCGCCGCGCTCCAGTTCGTGCTGATGGTGGTCGCGCTGCGAACCGAGGTCGCCGTCGGTCGCGCGATGCGGTCGATCGCGGTGGTCCAGGGCGCGCTAACCTTGCTGTCGTTCGCAATGCTGCTGTTGGTCTTCGCGCGCAGCGACATGTCGGTCGCCCTGGTGTTCGAGAACAGCCATAGCGCCAAGCCGTTCATCTACAAGGTCGCCGGCGCGTGGGGGAACCACGAAGGTTCTATGCTCTTGTGGGTGACGGTCCTGTCGGTTGCCGGTGCATGCCTTGGCTTGCTGTCGCGGCGGACGAGCGAGCGGACAGTGGTCGCCGCGCTTGGGAGCCAGGCGGCGCTGGCGCTCGGCTTCTATGCGTTTCTGCTGATCGCCTCGAACCCGTTCGCGCGGCTCGATCCGGCGCCAGCCGAGGGCAGGGGCCTCAATCCTCTGCTGCAGGACCCCGGCCTCGCCTTCCATCCGCCGACGCTTTACCTCGGCTATGTCGGCCTGTCGGTCGCATTTAGCCTCGCAGTCGGCGCCTTGCTGACGGGGCAAGTGGATTCGCGGCTCGCCCGAGCGATGCGGCCCTGGGTGCTGGGCGCGTGGATTTTCCTGACGCTTGGGAGTACCGGCGGCAGCTACTGGGCCTATTACGAGCTCGGCTGGGGCGGCTGGTGGTTCTGGGATCCGGTCGAGAACGCCTCTTTGATGCCGTGGCTTGCGGCGACAGCCTTGCTTCATTCGATCAGCGTGCTCGCGGCGCGCGGCGCATTGAAAGCGTGGACGATGATGCTTGCCGTCATTGCGTTCTCGATGTCGATGGTCGGGACTTTCCTGGTGCGTTCGGGCGTGCTGACTTCGGTCCATGCCTTTGCGATCGATCCCGAGCGCGGCACTTTCCTGCTTGCGCTGCTCGCGATCTACGTCGGCGCGGCCTTCACGTTGTTCGCGCTGCGCGGCGCCACGTTGAAGGAAGGCGCGCCGTTCGAGCTCATTAGCCGCGAGACTGGCCTGGTGATCAACAATCTGCTGCTGAGCGTCGTCCTGGGAATCGTATTCCTCGGCACGCTCTATCCCTTGTTCGTCGAGGCGGTGAGCGGCGAAAAACTGTCGGTCGGCGCACCCTATTTCAATTCGGTCGCGGGGCCGCTTGCGCTGGTCCTCACAGGCCTAGTCGGGATCGGGCCGCTGCTGGCGTGGCGGCGGGAGCAACGGCCAGTGCTCAAGAGGCTGACAGTGCCGGCATTGCTTGGGGCAACGGCGCTGGTGATGACGATCATCCTTGCGCCGGGCATCGGCATCCTGCCGCGGCTTGGCCTGACGCTTGCCGCCTATCTCGCGGCGGCGAGCATTCTGCCACTCATTGGCCGCAATCCGTTGCGCGCGCCGCTCGCGACCTGGGGTATGGTTGTCGCCCATTTCGGGCTCGCGATCGCGCTCGCCGGAATGGCCGCCAACGCGGCCTTCACCAGCGAGCGGCTGGCGGTGGTCAAGCCGGGGGAGACGCTGAGCGTTGGACCCTGGCTGGTCCAGCTCCAGGGCGTGACTCCGGCCGCAGGCAAGAACTGGACCGCGATCGAGGGCGAGCTGCGCGCGACGCGCGGGGAGGGGCCGGTGACTCTCAAGCCGCAGACGCGCTATTTCAGCGACCCGCCGACCGAGACCAATGAGGCGGCGATCGACACCTTCTGGAACGGCCAGCTCTACACGGTAATCGGCAAGCCCGATCCATGGGGCGGCTGGCAGGTCCGGCTGTGGTGGAAGCCGTTCGTGACCCTGATCTGGGTTGGCGGCGCGCTGGTTGCATTGGGCGGCGCGCTGGCATTCCTGGGCCATGTCTGGCTGCGACGCCGGCGTGAACGTCAGTGGCGCAGGGAACTCTACGCATGAGCCGCGCCGTCCGCTTTGCGCCGTTGGTTCTGCTGGTGCTGCTGCTGGCGGGCCTGGTGTGGCGCCTCGCGACACCGGAAGACACGACGATCCACTCAAAACTCGAGGGCAGGCCGGTTCCGGCCTTTGCCTTGCCCGCCGCGCTTCCGACCAAGCCCGGTCTGGGATCGGCCGACCTCACGGGCCAGCCGCGCCTGGTCAATATCTTCGCCAGCTGGTGTGTGCCGTGCATCACCGAGGTGCGCGTCCTCCAGCAGCTCAAAAACCGCGGCGTGGTGGTCGACGGGATCGCCGTGCGCGACCGGCGCGAGGACGTCGCGAATTTTCTCGCCCAGAACGGCGATCCCTACGAGCGGATCGGAAGCGACTCCCAAAGTCGCGTTCAGATTGCGCTCGGCTCCTCGGGCGTGCCCGAAAGCTTCATCGTTGATGGCAACGGCGTAATTCGCGACCAGCATATCGGCCCGATCGAGGCGACCGACGTGCCGATGATCCTGTCCAAGCTGGAGCAGGCGCGGTGAAACGGCTCGCGCTCCTGCTGGCATTGCTGATCGCCCAGCCGCTGCGCGCCGACAGCGATTTGCCGCCGGCCTATTGGGCCAACCGCCAGCTTCCCGACCTCGGGCAGGAGGCGAAGGCCGAGGCGCTGATGGAAGAGCTTCGCTGCCTCGTCTGCCAGGGTCAGTCGATCGCCGATTCCGATGCCGAGCTTGCCGCCGACATGCGCGACCTGGTGCGGCGGCGGATTGCGGCGGGCGAAAAGCCGGCTGACATCCGCGCGTGGCTGGTCCAGCGCTACGGGACGTGGATCAGCTATCGGCCGACCGGCGAGCCGGCGGCGTGGCCGTTGTGGCTGGCACCGCTCGCGCTGCTGCTGATCGGCGCATTGCTGATCCGCCGCCGAATTCAGATGAGGATGCGCGGCTGATGGGCTGGCTCATTCTTCTATTGTTGTTCGCGCTGAGCTTCGCCGCCTTGTGGAGGCTCGGCGTGGGCGGCGGGTTGCTCACGGCAGCCGCGGCGGCGCTGCTGCTTGGCGCATCGGGCTATGCGCTCCAGGGGCGGCCCGATCTGGCCGGCGCTCCGGCCCAAGGTAGCGAGGGGCGCGATGTGTCTCCGATGACCGACGCTCGGCATGCCTTCTTCGGCCAGTTCACGCCCGCCGAGTCCTGGCTCAGGATGTCCGAAGCGCTGGCGCGCGACGGCAAGAGCGAGGACGCGATCGGAATCCTCGAAAATGCGGTCAAGCGCTATCCCGGCGACGCGCAGCTGTGGATCGGCCTCGGCAATGCTCTGGTCGACCATGCCCGCGGCCTGACTCCGCCGGCCGAGCTCGCCTACCAGCGCGCGGCGCAGATCCAGCCCGGCTATCCGGCCGCGCCCTTCTTCTATGGTCTCGCGCTCGCGCGGTCAGGCGACCGCGTGGGGGCGGTGGAGTTGTGGAAGCAGGTCCTCGCCAAAGCGCCGCCCGACGCGTCATGGCGGCCGATGGTCGAGCAGGGCATTGCCGCGCTCAGCCAGCCACCGCAGACCCGCTAGGCGGGGTAGTACGGAAGACCGAGCGCCTCGGCGACTGCCTTGTGGCGAATCTTGCCGTCCGAAACGTTGAGCCCGTTGGCGAGATCGGGATCCTGCTGAAGCGCATTTTCGACGCCGAGATTGGCGATCTTGAGCGCGAAGGGCAGCGTCGCGTTGTTGAGCGCGAAGGCACTGGTCCGGGCGACCGCGCCGGGCATGTTGGCGACGCAATAATGGATGATCCCATCAACCTCATAGACCGGGTCGGCATGGGTCGTCGGGTGCGACGTTTCGAAGCAGCCGCCCTGGTCGATCGCGATGTCGACCAGTACCGATCCGCGCTTCATCGTCTTCAGCATTTCGCGCGTGACGAGCTTGGGTGCGGCGGCGCCGGGAACCAGCACCGCGCCGATCACCAGCTCGGCTTTCTCGACCGCACTGGCGATCGCGGCGCGCGACGCGAATGCGGTCTTGATCTGGCTCGAGAAGAACATGTCGAGCTCGGCCAGCCGGTCGTTGTTGATGTCGTAGATGGTGACGTCGGCGCGCATCCCGGTCGCCATTTGTGCGGCGTTCACTCCGGACACTCCGCCGCCAAGGATCGCGACCTTTGCGGGCGCAACACCAGGGACGCCACCGAGCAGGACTCCGCGGCCGCCTTGCTCCTTCTCGAGGTAATGGGCGCCGACCTGGACCGACATTCGGCCGGCGACCTCGCTCATTGGCTTCAACAGCGGCAGCGAGCCGTTCTTGCCCGTCACCGTCTCGTAAGCGATGCAGGTCGCGCCCGACTTCATCAGGCCCAGCGCCTGCTCCTTGTCGGCGGCGAGGTGCAGGTAGGTGAAGAGGATGTTCCGCGGCTCGAGCATCGCGATTTCCTGCGGCTGCGGCTCCTTGACCTTGACGATCATGTCGGCCGCTTTGAACACCGACGCTGCATCAGGAAGGATCGTCGCGCCAGCTTTCTCGTAGGCCTTGTCCGGGCAATCGATGCCGTTGCCGGCCTTGGTTTCGACGAACAGCTCGTGGCCGTGCGCCACCAGCTCGGCCACCGAGGCCGGCGTCAAACCGACGCGATACTCATGAACCTTGATCTCTTTCGGCACCCCGACCCGCATTATTCGTTCGCTCCGCTTGTGATGGTTGCGCGGGCCTATAGACGGGCTTTTCGCCCCTGTCCCCACCGATTGCGGCGCCTGTACCGGGGTGCTACGGCGACGCGCCGCTGCCGTTCCGGGCAGGGCGGGGGCGCGAAGAATGCGGGTTCGAAGCCGGTCCGGGCAGTCTTGAACACATGAACATCACCGCGACGGGAGGCGCCGTCACAGAAGCGCCGCAAGACGCTTCGCATGGCCACGCGCAGGGCCCACTCTACAAGCTTGCCATCGGCGCGATCGGGATTGTCTTCGGCGACATCGGCACGTCGCCGATCTACGCCTTCCGCGAGACCTTCGCCGGCCATCACACGCTGATCCCGGACAAGCTCCATATCTATGGCGTCCTCAGCCTGATCTTCTGGTCGATGATGATCATCGTGACCCTCAAATACGTCACGATCATCATGCGCGCCGACAACAAGGGCGAGGGCGGAAGCCTGGCGCTGCTGGCGCTCATCAACCGCTCGCTCGGCGGCAAGAAGAAGTGGACGGGCGGGATCATCCTGATGGGCGTGTTCGCGACCGCCCTGTTCTACGGCGATTCGATGATTACCCCGGCGATCTCTGTGCTCTCCGCGGTCGAGGGCCTGACCACCGTCAATGCCGGGCTGGCGCCGTTTGTCGTGCCGATTGCGATCGGCATCCTCATTGGCCTGTTCGCGATCCAGTCACGCGGCACGGCCCGTGTCGGCCTGCTGTTCGGGCCGGTGATGATGTTCTACTTCGGCGTGCTCGCGGTGCTCGGCGTGATGCACATTATGGATTACCCGGCGGTGCTCACCGCGATGATCAATCCGGTGCACATCTTCGCGTTCTTCGCGGCCGATTTCATGCGCGCGTTCGTAGCCATGGGCTCGGTCGTCCTGGCGGTGACCGGCGCTGAGGCGCTGTACGCCGACATGGGTCATTTCGGCAGAAAGCCGATCCGTGTGTCGTGGCTCTATTTCGTGCTACCCGCGCTGCTGCTCAACTACATGGGGCAGGGCGCGATGATCCTGTCGGCCGCGCCGCACGAGGCGCTGGCCAAGGTCAAGGATCCGTTCTTCTATCTCGCTCCGGACATGCTTCGCCTGCCGCTTGTCCTGCTCGCCACTGCGGCCACCATCATCGCCAGCCAGGCGGTCATCTCGGGCGCGTTCTCCGTCACCCAGCAGGCGATCCAGCTCGGCTTCATTCCGCGCCTCAGGATCACCCACACCAGCGAAGCGGCGGCCGGTCAGATCTACATCCCGATCGTCAATTGGGCGCTGATGATGATGGTAATCCTGCTGGTTCTTTCGTTCCGCAGCTCGTCCAACCTCGCGGCCGCCTATGGCATCGCCGTGGTGGGCGCGATGCTGATCGACAGCGTGCTGATCTCGGTCGTGCTGCGCTACATGTGGACCTGGAACCGCTTCGCCGTCGCCGGGCTGCTCGCGCTCTTCTTTACGGTCGATTTCACCTATCTTTCCGCGAACCTCCTCAAGATCCCCGCCGGCGGCTGGTTCCCGCTACTGGTCGGAGCGATCGCCTTCACCTTGCTCACCACCTGGGCGAAGGGCCGGCAGCTGCTGATCAGCCGGATGAACGAGGCGAGCCTGCCGATGGAGATCTTCATCAAGTCGGCGGCGCCGAGCGCGGCGCGCGTCCCCGGAACGGCGGTGTTCATGACCAGTTCGGCGAGCGGGGTGCCCCACGCGCTGCTCCACAATCTGAAGCACAATAAGGTGCTCCACGAGCGGGTGATCCTGCTGACCGTGCGGATCGAAGACGTCCCTTACGTGTCCGAGGAAAAGCGGCTCGAGACCAAGGATTACGGCTCGGGCTTCTTCCGGGTCGTCCTGCGCTACGGCTTCATGGAGGAAATCGACGTGCCCGCGGCGCTTGCCCAGCTCAAGGGGATCGGCCCACAGTGCAAGATGATGGACACCAGCTTCTTCCTCGCGCGCCAGACCCTGCTCGCCTCGTCGCGGCCGGGGATGGCGATCTGGCGCGAGAAGCTGTTCGCCTGGATGCTGCGTAACGCCGAAAGCGCGATGGAATTCTTCAAGCTGCCGACCAATCGCGTGGTCGAGCTCGGCAGCCAGGTCGAAATCTGAGCGCGCTCATTGTCACGGCGGAGATCGCGGCCGCCGACCTCGCCTGGCTCGATGGCCTGCGCCGGGCGCATTACCCGCCTGAGCGCAATCAGGTGCCGGCTCATCTCACCATGCTCCATGCCTTGCCGCCGTCGGCTGAGGGCGAGCTGCGGGCCCGATTGGCGACGATCGCGAGTGGGCCGCGGCCGAAAGCGAGCGTCAAAGGGCTGATGGATCTTAGCGGCGGAGTCGCGTTCCGCGTCGTTTCGCCTGACCTCGACCGGATCCGCGAAGACCTCGCGGCCGAGCTTCACAGCCTGCTCGGCACGCAGGATAGCGGAGGATGGCGGCCGCACGTCACGATTCAGAACAAGGTCGCGCCCAAGGTGGCGAGAGCGTTAATCGCGGCGTTGAGCCAAGGATTCGTCCCGCGGCCGCTCGCCATCAGCGGCCTGGGCCTGCACTGCTATTTGGGTGGCCCGTGGGAGACAATCGCGCTGTATTCGTTTCGCGGACGCTAGCTGAGCTCGCCGATCCCGTCGCAGCTGAGGTCGAAGGCGGCGAGCCCGGTCTCGAGCACCGACGCGAGCATCGGCTGCTCCATCAGCTCGTCGATGGCGCCATTGGTACTTTCGGCGACGAGCGACTGGGCTTCTTCCATCGCTTCGTCCCAGTCGGCGGCTTCGTAAGTTCCCGAGCCGACCCAACAAAAGGCGATGACCTCGGCGAGTTGGTCCTCGCCCAGGTCTTCGAACACCGCGCGAAGCTCTTCCTCGACGCTGTCGTTGATCGTGTCGTCGAGGACGGACAGCGCGCCTTCATCCTCGTCATCGACATTCTCGGCCGCTTCGCCACCGTCGTAATCGGTGGCGGTTTGCGCTTCATATTCGCGCGCCCGGAGGATGATCCGACAGAGCGTGTCGAGTGGGGTCAGCGGGTCCATTCACTTCCTCTCCAACAGCCGCTCAACGAGAGCAACGTCGCGCGGTTCCTCGCGTTGACCGGTTGGGTACGCACACCTATATGCCGCGCCTCCAGCGCCCCTGGCGGGCGCACGACAATCGAGCCCAAGTGGCGGAGTAGCTCAGCTGGTTAGAGCAGCGGAATCATAACCGTCGAGTCTCGGGTGCGCCTCTGCTTGCAGGTGCTTCGGGATTTGCCCTGCACCGGCAAATTCGCTCTACAAGCTTGACCGAATCTGAGGCTGTCACTACCCGCCACACAGCTTCGGAAATCGCCCTTATTTCAAGGTGAATGACTATGGGGCGGAGTAGCTCAGCTGGTTAGAGCGGTGGAATCATAATCCATAGGTCGGGGGTTCAAGTCCCTCCTCCGCTACCAAAGAAACCCCGGTTCCTGCCGGGGTTTTTTATTGGCGGAAGCCCCTTCGAAATCAAAAAAGTGTAACACCAAGTGTAACACATTCTGAAATCCGATTGCTTAGCTCTGAAATCACCACGACACACCTCAGCGTAGACGCGCTAACAAGTGATTTATGAAGGTGCGGAAGCTAGTCGGCGAATCGTCGCTGCTCCGGTCTTGATGAGCTGCAGATCTAGCAACGGCCATCGACACACTCACCTGCAAGGGGCGGTCGGGAACGGGGATGCCCTCAGCATAGAGATAGTGGAGGCGGCGTTCGACTTGGGAAGCGTAGCCAATGTGGCCCCGCAGTTGAATTGGATTCTCGGCTAACGCCCCTCTCGTTTCTAGGATGTGCTTGTAAGCGCGAAGTTTGTTGCGGTAGCCTTTCGTGGTGCGAACCCTTGCCCCGTTGACAATAAGACCATGAACTTTGATCCGCCCCTTGATAGGTTCGAGCCTCTCCTTTTGGGGAGCTAACGCCCAAGGTCCGAGCTCGAATAGTGCGTGCACGTCTTCTTTCAGCTGGGCAGGGAAATGCCCCTTGCCTGAGAAAACAATGTCATCTGCGAACCTACTGAGTTCAGCATTATGGTGCTTTGCAAGCGTGGCAAGCGCGGCGTCCATTTCGTAGAAGACCAGGTTAGATAGCGCGGGGCTCGATGGCGCTCCTTGGGCAAGTCTTTCGTGGACGCAGCTAAGGCGAGAGACCAGATCCGCTGACGCACCTATGTAGCCGATCGACTGCAAAGCCTCGGCGACCAACGATCTTGGAGTTGATTGGAAGAAGTCCGTGATATCAACGGAATACGCCCACTCCGCGCTACGATGTGTGAATGCCGCATCGATGTGCGATCTACCTGGGACAAACCCAAAAACGTGGGGGTGGATGGGAATGACTCGGGACAGATGAAACGACATCCATTTTTGGATCAACTTCAAACCGACCCGGGGCGCCATGATGAGGCGGTGCTTTCGACCGCTCTCAAGAACAAACTTCCGATAATAGCGCTCGGGCCGCAAAATGAACGACCATACAATGCCGCTGTTTACTCCGATCAAAGTGGCAACTGCCTCGATCGAAGTGACGGGAGGGAGTCCTCTGCTGCTCAAGAACGTGATGTGGTTCCGTTCCTCCTCGTCGACAGCGACGGAAAGAGCGTTTCGAAACTCGTCATCACTTCCGAATAGGAACCACAGTGACTCAATGAGGTGTTGTGGGGGCCTCATACAGCAAAGCGAGCTTTCATTGAGCGCCGTCGGGCTTGGCGACGGTTCGAAGGAGCGGCGACGAGCCTGGCGGCTCCTTCTATCCTCGGTCTAGGCGGTGTGGGCATGATACATGCCCTCGCCTGAGACCCCCACTCGGTCATCCTAAATTTGCCCCCGCGCTAGTGCAAGTAGTCGGTCTATATCGGGGCTCAGGCGTCCCTTAACCGTCCCCATCTTCGTGAGCCCGTCCGCCGTCAGGCCGTAGGTTCCATTGTGCATGCGAACCAGGAAGCCATTCTTCCGTAAAAGGTCGAATTGTTTGTTGATCCATTCAAGTGAAGGCACATCATAACCTCGTTTTTCCAGCGCCGATTTAAGCCGATCACAGTCAACGGGGGCGATGCGCCTTGCGACTTTCAAAATCTCAAGCTTCGTCGGGGTATTAATAGCGCCTAGCAGGATGATCCGGGCCGGCGGTAAATTGAACAGTTCGCTGACCTGGTTGGCGTGAGTTGTTATTTCCTCCAACTCTTCGGGCTCGAGCGGCATATGGGTAGACAGCCACACATTTGACTTTGTCCTCTCCACGGACAGGAACGCGTCCTTCACAAGAGGAGAGAACTTCGCGGCGAGGCTGGTTCGCAAGCTCTCCTCCGCATCGATGCTGCGCTCGTCGACTAATAGGAACTCGGCTCTGAAACCCAGCGCTGCGATTTCTTCGCCGGCTTGCGTCAGAGCCGCTTCCGGCGGCCGCTGGCGACCATCCGAACCGCGAGTGA
>Ga0193751_1001955_pt1 | contig 12794 bp, 11 predicted proteins | sample L1c2metaG_FD_143050 | JGI IMG/M metagenome (GOLD analysis project Ga0193751, IMG submission 143050) | Soil microbial communities from a riparian zone of the East river system, Colorado, United States - L1c2 | ecosystem: Environmental > Terrestrial > Soil > Riparian zone | place: USA: East River... | reverse complement strand
GCCTGGCCTGCGGCTTGCCGCCGCACGCCCCCATGGTGATCCTGGGCTATCGCGTCGGCGAGCTGATCAAAAAGACAATTAGCGAGACGAACGAGGACAACGTCCTCGGCATTTCCGCGCAGGTCGCGTACAACTTCTTCTTCTCGCTTTTTCCGCTCATGCTGTTCATCGCTCCGATGCTCAGCCTCCTCGGCGACAAGCGGAAGCTGGTGTCGGATCTCCTGGCGCGAATGTCGACGGTTCTCCCGGGCGATGCATTCAGTCTTCTCTCGAAGGTGATCAACGACGTGGTATTCGCGTCGAATGCGCCGGGCCTGATGTCGATTGGCGCGCTACTCGTTGCGTGGTCCGGCTCCAATATCTTCACGACGTTCGAGGATGCGCTCAACATCGCCTACGATGTAAAGGACGAGCGCTCATGGTGGAAAAAGCGGCTCCTCGCCCTGGCCGTTCTCGTCGGTTGGGCGATTGTCATAACGCTGGTCACGGGAATCCTGCTGGCGGGCGACAACGTAGTGCACTACGCACAAACGCAACGAGGAACGGGAAGCACCGCGCTCGAGGTCTGGGCCGTGCTGCAGTTCCCGCTGGCAATCGTGCTGCTCGTGGCCTTTCTCTACTTGATGTACTGGCTGTTGCCGTACGTGAAAATGGACAAGCGCCAAATCCTGGTGGGATCGGTTGTTGCAGCATTTCTCTTCGGCGTGGCAACGCTCGTGTTCCGGCTATACGTCCAGCATTTCCCGCCCAACAAAACGTACGGCACAATCGGAGCCGTGATGGTTCTGTTAAGCTGGATGTATTTCGTGTCGGTTGTGATTCTTGTGGGCGGAGAGCTCAATTCCGAGCTCCACCACGGGACGGGATCTACCGCGTCACGAAAGGGCAGCGTTTACGCCGGCCGCATCGCTAGCGGCGAGCAGCCCGCTCAAGCGTCCAGCAAGATCGACTAGCGCCTTTGCGGCTGCAGTATCTGGCTCGCTGACAACGATGGGGTCTCCACGGTCGGCGCCAGAAAGAACACCCGGGAAGAACGGGATCTGCGCCAGCAGCGGCACATCGAGCTCACGAGCGAGACGTTCGCCTCCGCCAGAGCCGAAGATCTCGTGCGTTTCCTCGCAGTTCGGGCAAATGAAGAAGCTCATGTTCTCGACGACGCCGAGCACGGGCACCGCAACTCGCTGGAACATCTTGGCGCCGCGCAGCGCGTCACCCGATGCGACTTCCTGCGGGGTCGTTACGATGATTGATCCGTGCACCATCGTCGCCTGCACGAGCGAGAGCTGAGCGTCGCCGGTCCCCGGCGGCATATCGACGAGAAAGTAGTCGAGCTCTCCCCACTGCACGTCGCGCAGAAACTGCGTGATGATTTTCATGATGATCGGACCGCGCCAGATAGCGGGTTGGTCGCGCTCGATCATGAAGCCCAGACTCATGATCTTCACGCCGTGCGCCTGGAGGGGAATGATCTTCTCGTTCTCGACTGGCGGCGCTGCATTGACGCCCATCATACGCGGGATATTCGGTCCGTAGATATCTGCATCCATCAGTCCGACACGACCGCCTTGCTGAGCGAGCGCGACGGCGAGGTTGACGGCGACCGTGGATTTGCCGACGCCTCCCTTCCCGCTCGATATCGCGATGATGTTGCCGAGGTGCGGATACGCTACAGGCGTTGGAGCTGGAACCGCGGCGCGCTGTGATTGCGGCTCCTGACCCATTACGGGCAAAGCACGTGACGCCGCGGGCTTTGCTCCCGATGGAGGTCTGCGGGACTGCGCAACGTCCTTCACGTCCACGCGCACGTCGGTCACGCCATCCACTTGCTGCAGCGTTTGTCTGACGTCACGCACGACAGTCGCATCGTCGTCTGGGGACAGGAACAGCGTGAGCCTGACCTTGCCGTCGGTCGTCGTGGCGATATCACGCACCATCTCCGACTCCAGCACGTTTGCGCCGATCCGATTGTTGCGGATGCGAGAAAGCGCGTCGGTCACGCGCTCCTGGAGATTGGCCACCGCTAGTTCCCTTCAGCGATCAGCAACACGCTCCGCAGCTCGGTGACGCGCAGCTTGAGCTGGGTCTCGATCCCCTGAATGAAGGTCGCCGCCGATGCATCGCAGTCAGGGCAGGCACCAGTGACGAGCAGCGTGGCAATCCCGCTCGACGGATCGAACGACTGAAGCTCGATCGCGCACTTGTCGATCCTGAGGATGGGCAGGATGTCGTCGAGCTCGTGTCGGATCTGGTGCTCGACATCGCCTTGCGGGCGGGCCCTTTTGCGAAGAACGCTCATGGCTGCAAGTTACTCAAGCGACGCCCTCCTTGTCCTCCGCTCTCAGAAACTCGCGCGCCGCCGCTACTACCTTGTGCCTCACCGAGTCGAGGCTGCCCTCGATCAGCGCCCCTGCCGCGCGGGCGTGTCCGCCGCCCCCGAACTGCTTGGCGAACTTGTTTACGTCGACATCTCCGATGCTGCGGAAGGAGACCTTCACCTTGTCGTGTCCCAGATCCCGGAAAAACACAGCGAGCCGCGTGCCACCTATCGATCTGGGGTGCTCCGCGATCCCCTCGAGATCCTCGGATTTGAGGCCATATTCTTCAGCCGCTCCGGCGGCGACCGAGATCCAGGAGATGCCATACTCGGGATCGACTTCGAGAGTCGCCAAGGCATCGCGCAGCAGGTGCAGACGACCCACCGGCATCGACGCGTACAGGCGACCGTACATTTCCTCGGGCTCGACACCCGATGCAATGAGCTGCCCCGCGATGCTGAGGCAGCGAGCCGTCGTGTTGCTAAAGCGGAAACCGCCGGTGTCAGTGAGCAGCGCGACATAGAGAGCGCGCGCGACGTCGGGCGTCAGCTTGAGCCCGAGACAAATCGCAAAATCGTAAATCAGTTCGCCGGTCGCGCATGCCGCGATGTCGGCCACCATCAACGTGCTCGGCGGCTCATCGCTCGGCAGGTGATGATCGATGACGAGCTTGGGGATTTTGAGCTTACGGACGGGGTCGGCCAAAGCCCCAAGACGCTTCACATCGGAGATGTCGAGGACGATCAAGACATCAGCGTCCTTCAGCGCTTTCGCCCCTTGATCGCTTGCATCCTTTACGTCGTCGCCCAGCAGGAACTTGTACATCTCCGGCCAGGGAGTCGGGTTCACGATGCGTGACCGGATTCCCATCTGCCCCAACAAACGCGAAAGCGCGGTCTCCGACCCGCAGCCGTCGCCGTCGGCGTTGATGTGAGTGGATATTGCGACAGAGCGTCCCGCGCGGAGCTCCTGCGCGAGACGCTCGATCGACTCCCGTCGTTGCTGGGGGACGCTTAGAAGGTCAAGCACTGCCTTCCGCGATGGCCAGCTTCGAGTGCGATCTGCTATAGAAGAAGTAGATCGCGAGACCGATGATCATCCATACGATCAGTCGCTCCCATGTTGCTAAGGGGAGACTCGACATCATATAACCACAAATCAGAATTCCCAGAATCGGTACGAGGGGCACCATCGGAGTGCGGAACGGTCGGGCCAGGTTCGGTGACTTGTAGCGCAGCATGATGATGCCGGCGCACACAATCACGAACGCCAGCAGCGTTCCGATCGAGACCAGCTCACCAAGCAATCCGATTGGGAACAGTCCGGCGACGATGCCGGCGACCGTGCCGGTGAGTATCGTCGTAACGTACGGAGTCTTGAAGCGTGGGTGGACCTTCCCGAACACTGCTGGGAGCAACCCGTCGCGCGCCATCGAGTAGAAGATGCGCGGCTGGCCCATGAGCATGACCAGTACGACGGAAGCAAGACCGGCGATCGCGCCGATGTTGATGATCGATCCGAGCCACGCGAGCGCTGGTCCAGCCTTCTCGATCGCAACGAAAACCGGGTGCGGGACGTTGAGCTCGGTGTAGTTCGCCAAGCCCGTCATAACGAGCGACATCAGGATATAAAGCACTGTGCACACCGCGAGAGAGCCGAGGATTCCTATGGGCATGTCTCGCTGAGGATTCTTTGCTTCCTGCGCCGCGGTAGATACCGCGTCGAATCCTATGTAGGCGAAGAAGACCACCGCCGCTCCGCGCACGATGCCGCTCCAGCCATAATGTCCGTACTCACCCGTGCTCGGCGGAATGAACGGATGCCAGTTCGCCTGGTTCACGTACATGAAGCCGAAGCCGATCACCAATAAAACAATCGTGACCTTGAGGATCACGATGAAGTTGTTGAAGCGTGCTGATTCCTTGATGCCGATGACGAGAAGCGTCGTCATGGCCGCGATGAGTACCATCGCGGGGAGATTCACTATGGCGCCGGTGTGGGAGAATCCGGCGGGGTGGAGCACCGCCTTCGTCACAGGGTCGAGAGCGGGCGCATCGTAGTACGCGTATGGGCTGCTCGTGAATGTCGTCGGCATGTGCAAGCCGATCTGATCCATGAACGCCGAGAAGTAGCCCGACCAACCAACGGCGACCGTCGAGGCGCCGAACAAATACTCGAGGATCAAGTCCCAGCCTATGATCCAGGCGATGAATTCACCGAGCGTCGCGTAGCCATAGGTGTATGCGCTGCCGGCGATCGGGATCATGCTCGCGAACTCCGCGTAGCAGAGGCCCGCGAAAAGGCATCCCAATCCGGATACAATAAACGAGATGACGATTGCCGGTCCCGCGTACTGCGCGGCGGCAGTTCCCGTCAGAACGAAAATTCCGGCGCCGATGATAGCGCCGATGCCCAGCGTTGTGAGATTCAGGGCGCCGAGTGCGCGCCTGAGGGTGTGGCCTTCCGATTCGCCCGCCGCCTCAGCCTGGAGAACAGCGATGCTCTTCTTCGTCCATAAGCCCATTAGAAAACTCCGAAAGCGTGGGTAGACCGACGTCGGGACTTAAACATTCGACACTGCCGAGCAACCAGAAGTTGTGATGACGCTCAAAGCAATGTCAAGGAAACAGTTACACCGAGTAGTTGGGTGCTTCGCGTGTGATCGTAACGTCGTGCGGGTGGGACTCGCGCAAACCGGCTGCAGTGATGCGCACGAACTCGGCTTCGGTGCGCAGCTGCTCTATGTCCGCGCATCCAACGTATCCCATCCCGCTGCGCAGCCCGCCCACCATCTGGAAGAGGACATCGCTGACTGGACCCTTGTACGGAACGCGTCCTTCGATTCCCTCGGGGACGAGTTTCTTCGGCGACATCTCTCCTTCCTGGAAGTATCTGTCGGCGCTGCCGTCCTGCATTGCGGAGAGACTGCCCATGCCGCGGATCATCTTGAAGCGGCGTCCCTCGAGCAGCAGTGACTCGCCCGGGCTTTCCTCGGTGCCGGCGAGCATCGATCCCATCATTACGCTCGATGCGCCCGCCGCGAGAGCTTTGACGATGTCCCCCGAGTACTTGATGCCGCCGTCGGCGATGACGGGAATGTCGCCCGCTCCTTCAACCGCATCGAAGATCGCAGTCAGCTGCGGAACGCCGACGCCGGTGACGATGCGCGTGGTGCAAATCGATCCCGGTCCAACGCCGACCTTCACCGCGTCGACGCCGCGCTCGACGAGAGCGCGTGCCCCAGCGCGTGTCGCAATGTTGCCCGCAACCAGCTGAACGTCCGGAAACATCTCCCGCACGACGATCAGTACGTCAACGCCCGCATCGATCAGTGCGCGCGCACGATCACGATAATTTGCTGCTCCGATTGCCGCGGCAACGCGTAGCCTCCCGTGCTCGTCCTTGTTGGCGTCCGGGAAATCGCGTCGCTTGTGGATGTCCTTCACTGTTATCAGACCGCGGAGGGTTCCCTTCTCGTCCACCACTGGCAGCTTCTCAATGCGGTGTTTGCCAAGTATTGCTTCAGCCTCGTCGAGCGTGGTGCCGACGGGCGCAGTGACGAGATTCTTCGACGTCATTGCTTCGCGAAGCGGGCGATCGAGGTTCCGCTCGAACTGCAGATCCCGGTTCGTGATGATTCCGACGAGCTGTCCATCGCGATTGACGATGGGAACGCCGGAAATCTTGAACCGTCTCATCAACGCCACGGCTTCGCGAAGGGTTCCGTCGGGCGAGAGAGTTATCGGATTCAGGATCATCCCGCTCTCCGATCTCTTCACGCGATCCACCTCGGCCGCCTGACGGTCGATCGACATGTTCTTGTGGATGACGCCAATTCCGCCTGCGCGCGCCATCGCCATCGCCATGTCGGACTCGGTGACCGTGTCCATCGCCGCCGACGCGAAGGGGACGTTGAGCGTGATGCCGCGGGTGAATTGCGACACGGTGTTCACGTCCTTGGGGTGGACGAGGGAGTGTCTGGGCGTGAGAAGGACGTCGTCGAAGGTCAGGACGACTTCGTTGCGGACGCGCGGCGTGGTGGTTTCGGCGGCTGCCGACCCTTTGATGCGCGAAAGCCCGCCGCCGGCTTTTGCCGGAGAGGCGGGCTTACTCGATGGCCGAGTTGTGGTTGCCATAGCTAAATGTATGTCATTGCGCAGGTTGCGTCCAGAGGGGTCACGGCTGTTTTACCAATTCACAGCGAGCCCGGTTTGCCATCTGTGATCGAGGGTCACTGACGGTCCAAGAACCGGGGATAGCCGCACTGAGTTTCGTGCGTGTCGCAAGTTTGCCCGCTCAGCAGCATGCGGCGCATCACGCGCGCTCGAGAACCAGGTCCAGAGACCCATTCCAACCATTGTCGCGCCCACAAGCTTGTACGGCCATGTTGCCCCGGGATGACATGTGCTGAAAATCGCGAAATTGAGAAAAGTGCAATCGTTGGACTGGAATATGACTGCCCCCCACCCAACACCGCCGATAGTGCCCAACCACGCGGCGTATCCGCGGAAATACTCGCCCGCGTAGACGTGGCCCCAACCAGGAATCAATCCGAGTTTCGCAGCGAGCTGCGGGCTTCGGTACGGCCGCTCTTGCACTGGGGCAACACTGTCTCTCGCACTTGAATCGGAGTTTTGCGCGTTGGCGATCGGCGCGAATCCGATCACTGCAACAACGACCAACTGAAGAATTCTCACAGGCTCCCTCGATCTGATTATCGACCGAGGGAGCTTATTACGCGTCAGCCGGCGCTTCTATACGTAAGAAGACGTAGAACTCGATCGCCTTCCGGCTGCCCGTTTACGGGAAGACCGGCGCTGGCTGAGCCGGCTCCTCTTCCGGCGCGCGGAACTTCGGCGTCTGACCAAAGTTGTACTGGAACGTGACGTAAGTCGCGTGCACTCCGAATCGGCGCGCGGTGGTCTGCGTGAGATTGTCGTCGCCCGCCTGGATGCGGAACTTCATGGTGTTGAATGGATCCGCGAAACGAACCGCGAGGCTCATGTTGTCGCCGTCGATCTTCTTCTTGAGCGTGATGTTGGTCATCTGCATCGCGGAGAACCGGCCCTTCGCGATGTTCATCGGCGCGCGATAGAAGTAGTTCGCCTGGAGGCTGACGGTCGGTGTCACCTGGGTTGTCCCGTTCAGACGGTATGACCAGGTCACCGCATTGGACGAAAGCGCGGACTGCGATCCACCGTCAGTTACCATCTTGAACAGGTTGAAGCCGGCGAAGCCGCTGAACTTCGGGCCCATTCTCAGCGAGCCATTTAGATCGGTGCCCCACGAATTGCTGCTCGCGGCATTCTTGAAGCTCACCGTTGTCACCTCGCGCCCATCGATGTGGTCGGCCGTGTTTATGTCGACCGCGATGACGTCGGTGGTGCGGCGATAGAACGGCGAGAGCTGAATGGAGCCGAGCGAGCCGCTGCGACTGAGTCCGAGCTCGTACGCATCGGTGTACTCGGGATTCAGCTGAGGATTCCCGATGAACACGTTCTGTTGATCGAAGAACACGGGGAACGGGTTCAGCTCCTGAGTTCCAGGACGCCGAATGCGGCGTGAGTAGCTCACCTTGATCTGGTCGATGTCAGTCGGCTTAAACAGGATGACGCCGCTGGGAAAAAGACTGTGGTACGTGTAGGGATAACTCTGCGCGGAATTCGCGAGCGCGAAATCGCGGTTGGAGAACTCGGCGCGCAGACCGCCCTGCAAGTCGAATTTGCCGATGCTCTGGCTCAACACGCCGTAACCCGCGTGGACGTGGTCGTCGAAGGTGAACTGGTTGCTCAGATTGCTCGGCAACCAGTTTCCGTCGCCCAGAGCATCCTTGGTGACCAGAAAGTCGCGATCGAGCCAGCGATCCGTTTCCTTCAAACCTGTCTCGAGCTTGGTCTTCGTGCCGAGCGGCCTCACATAATCGACCTGGGCGGTGAGCTGGCGCGTGAGGGCAGTGGTCTGATCCCTCTCGCCCTGATAGAGCGGGCCGGAGATGACACCATCCTGCGTGAGCGGCTGCTGCCAGAGGGCGGTGCTGTCGTCGTCTCTGCTGCGGTTGAAGCGGACTTCTGACGACAGCTCGTGCTTGCGCGGCTCGAAGGTTCTTTTGAACGAGAGCGAGTTGTCGATCACGAGACCCTTCGACTTGTCGTTCCTATAGAAATCGTAGCGATCCAGAAAGGCTTGGTTTGCGTCGAGGTCTGTGTAGCCCGCCAGTGAGTTGTCGAACCCGTGACGCTTATTGAGGGAGAACTGGTTCGAGATCACATCGCGAGGCGTCAGCTTGTAGTCGATGTTCGTCGAGAAGTTGTGGCCGGCGTTGCTCGTGTTTCCGTCGATGTCCTGATTCGTGAACGAAAGCGGAGATCCGGATAATGGATCGAACTGCTCGCGATCGTTGAGACCAACGATCGCGCGGTTGTCCGAGTTGAATCCGTAAGTGCCGAAGAGTGTAAGCGGGCCGCTTTGGTAGCCGAGGTTTGTCCCGGCGTTCATGCGGTTGATTGTCGCGGCGCCAACGTTGAGACCACCGCTAACTCCGAGGTCCGTGTTGGCCTTGAGGACGATGTTGATGATGCCGGCCATTCCTTCGGGGTCGTACTTGGCGGAAGGATTCGGAACCACTTCGATTCTTTCGACGATGTTGGCCGGAATCTGCTTGAGGTAGGCGGCTAGCTGCGTGCCTGTGATAGGCGTCGGTCTTCCATTGATCTGGATCGCGACGTTCTCGTTGCCGCGCAAGCTGACTTTGCCGTCTCCATCGACTTCAACCGACGGAGTATTCTGTAGGACTTCGCTGGCGTTGGCTGCTGCCGGCGCGACGTCTTTGGCCCGATAGGTATTTCGATCCGGCTCGATGACGACCAGCGGCCGCTCACCGGCGACCTGGACGCTTTGCAGCGTGACAGCTACGCGCGTGAGAGGAATGTTGCCGACGTTCGCGCGTGGGGCCGCATCAGTGATGCTGAATGTGTAGCTCTTTGGCTTGAATCCGATTGACGTCGTGCGGATGTAGTAGTCGCCGGCTTTGAGACCCTGAATGTGGAAACTCCCATCGGCCCCCGTGAGCGCGCCGGTAACCAGAGACGAATCCTTTTGGCTGCGGATTGCGACCGAGGCTCGCGCAACGGCTTCTTTCGTGGCGGTGTCTACGACGGTCCCCATTATTTCACCGATGGCGGCAGCGGGGGGTCCGGCCTGTCTTACCTGGCCGGCAGTCGGGTTCTGAGCGACGACGGGGACGGCGAAAAGGAAAGGCGCCACGAGCAAGAAGACGGTCGGCTTCATATGACCAACTCTTAGAAAGAGTGAGGCGAATGGGCGAGTCAGGGGCGTGAAAAAACCGCGTTCCATTGGTGGAACTACGGGTTTGACACCGCGTTGTTTCAAAACGATTGTGCCGTCGCCGTCAAAACGATTGTGCCGTCGCCGTACGAATGTTTCCTGAGTCCTCTTAATCAGCCGACACTAACGCCCAGCTCATCTGCAATCAAATCGATTGCCTTCTGCACGAGCAAGCTATTGCCGGCCTCATGCACCCAGCTACTCGCGCCAGATGGGTGGGGAAGCGGAACCACAATCGATTTTCCTCCCGCGTGCTCAACGATGTGCTTCGTGCCTATGAGCTCGGAAAGAGGCAATGCCGGAAGAAATCTTTCGATCGCCAACCGGCCGACAGGTATGAGCAGTTTTGGCCGGATAATTCTGAGCTCGCTCTCGAGCCAATCACCACAGCTCGCCTGCTCCTGCCTGGTCGGTACCCGATCGCCGCGTCCGCTCGGGTGTGATCCGGGATAACAGCGAGTTACGGCAGCGATGTAGATCGTCTCTCGCGCCGTAGCTTCGTCGATCCCCGCTCGAGCGAGCCAGCGAAAAAGTGTTTTACCCGCTCTCCCCGAAAAAGGCCTGCCGCCTTCGCTCTCGACTTTTCCAGGAGCCTGGCCCACCAGCATCGCGCGAGGGTTGGATGCGCGCGAGATCACCGGACGTACGGCGGGTCCGAGTCCACATCGCTGGCAAGCGCCGAGGGACGTGACGTGTTGGGCGAGGGCTAACGATTTCCTGGTAGAGCGCATTGTCCTCATGATACACGCGCTGGGATCAGTAGGTCTTCCGCCGTTCAAAGTAATCCGTACTTTAGCGGTAGCGGCTCTATCGAGCCGTACGGGACCGACGACCCGCACGACTCATTCAGCGCGCATCATTCCACCTGGAGGATGTCATGTTGAGGAGAGAATTAGCGGTGGCCGCCATCGCAGCGCTACTCGTCGGTTGCTCGGCGGATAAGCCCGCGCCGACAGCACTGGTAGTGCGAGCACCTCTGTTCGCCGTTGGGGACGGACAGAAAGACTTCAATCTCGGTACACACCTGAACGGGGACGGAGAGGTGTTTGTCCCGGCGACTCCCGGCGCTCCGACACCGGCTGATTCGCGCGGGCAAGGAGAGGCGATCTTCCGGGTTAGCCCAGATGGAAGCACGGTGGATTTCCGTCTCGTAGCGACCAACATCGACAATGTCATCATGTCGCACATCCATTGTGGCCGTCCGGGCACGAATGGACCAATCCGGATGTGGCTCTATCCCGTTATCGGCCCGACCGGAGCTCAGGCACCAAACGGAGCCGGACGACACGATGGCGTGTTGGCGACCGGCACGTTTTCACCCGGTGGAGTCGTTTGTCCGGCGAGCGCGGTTGGTCAGGACATGCCTCTACTCGACGCCATCCGGGCTGGACTGACCTACGTCAACGTCCACACGAACGACGGAATCGCTCCCGCCAACACAGGGCCCGGTGATTTCCCGGGCGGAGAAATTCGCGGACAGCTCGATCACTGATGTCCGTCACACGATGGGCGCGATGGCGCGCCCATCGTGTGTTCTCCTCCGTTTATCCAATGCAGCCGAAGTACTGAAGGACGAACCTGACAGTATCGACGCGTCCCGCACCGACGTCGACGTCGGTTGAATCGGAGCGATGCCCGTAGGCGTGGACGAACAAGCGGTATCGTCCCGGGGAAAGTGCGTCGAAGGCGAACCCGCCGAGGCTGTCGGGAGTAGCAGACGCGTGCGCGGCGGCCGGGGGATCTCCGGGTGTTAGCGCCATGATCGGATAATGCGGAAGCGCGCCGCCGTTGTCTGCGAGGGTTCCGATCACTCCGCCCAATCCAGGCCGAAGCGCGGGAGCTTGAGGTAACTGTGGCGCCGGTCCCTTGGTGCGCACGCGCGTCGAGCACCGGCCCAACAGGACGTTCGTATCCTCCGAGGCAGTGTGGTTGCACGCACTCAGAATCACGAGCGCCGCGAAAAGACGGGCGGCGTTAAATGTCCCGGCCAATTGCCTTGAGCCGCCGCCGCAGCCGTCGCGGCAGAAAGAAGGCGGCGGCAACCAGCACTCGCTCCAAATCGAGAGACCGAAGCTGCCTTGGATCGCCCATCCAATGCTGGAGCACCACCGGACGCGGTGCGTTCGCGATTAACCGCTGCAGCGCCAAAACCAGTAGAAAGACATCGTCGATCTCGCCGACGAACGGGACGAAATCCGGAACGAAATCCATCGGCAAGAGCACGTATCCAATCGCGCCGGCGACCAACAGCTTGTCCGTCGTCGAGACGCGCGGATCCGCGAGTAGACCACCAATCAGCCGCAGAAAATTCGGCAGCTCCTTCATCGTGGAGATTACGGTGCGCTTTGGCCCCGCCCTCGGGCCCGCGACCGATGGCGCCGCGGCCTCGCTCGCTGGGGAAGCCGCGCGGGCAGCCCCGGCGCCCGGACGGCGCGGCGTGCTCTTCCTTCGCGATGATCCCGCGCTCGCGCGCGCCGATTGTGTCTTCACTTGCGCTGATCTCCTGGTGGCTGGCTTGGCGGAGTCTGGCCCGTGGACGCCGCGGTCGGCGCAGCCGGACCAGCACTTCCCGCCTGTGGAGGCTGCTGTGGCTTCGACGAAGTCACCGACGTCGCTACCCCAGCGATCTCCGTTGCAACTGACTTGCCAGCGTTGGCGACGTCCGTGAGCACCCCAACTGCCTTGTTCATCACGTTCATGGTGCCACCGATCACGTTCGCCGACATTTTTCCGGCGCGGAGCGTGTCTTCCACTCCCTCCGCGAACCGCTTGAGCGGGTTCGGAGCCGTCGACAGCTTGGGCGCGTACTTCGACTCCAGGAAATCGATGTAGTCGAGAATCTGGTAGATCTTTTCCTCAGGAAGCGTGTCGAGCTTTCGAATCAGCCGCTCACGCAGGATGTCGTTCATCTCGTTCTCCCGTAATCGTCAACCGCCGCCGCGCCAGCGAGCGCGCCGGCCGCGAACGTCGATGTGTACGTAGTTCGTGCTCGAATGCCCCGTCGTGTAGATGCCGAGCCCCCCAACCAGCTCAGGGTGCTTGAGCTCGACGATCTCCACCGCCAAACCTACCATGCGGCTGTCGATCGCGGTGATTTTTCCGTCGCCGTTGGCGTCTATCGCCACGTCGGCGGCG
>Ga0193751_1001954_pt1 | contig 12803 bp, 9 predicted proteins | sample L1c2metaG_FD_143050 | JGI IMG/M metagenome (GOLD analysis project Ga0193751, IMG submission 143050) | Soil microbial communities from a riparian zone of the East river system, Colorado, United States - L1c2 | ecosystem: Environmental > Terrestrial > Soil > Riparian zone | place: USA: East River... | reverse complement strand
CGCGACAAGATGGCGCTCGAGTTTCGAATTGCCAACGCGAGAAGCAGCCAGTTGATCGACGTGCAGATTCAGGCAATTCTCACCAAAATCGAGCAGGTGGGTGGATTAGCCGTGCGGAAGTTTTACGAACTCTCCCTCGAACGGAATCGTGTGGTGTTCTTCCCGCTGAGCTGGACGGTCGTCCATCCGATTGATTCGGCAAGTCCGATGTGGGGCCTGACACATTCAGATCTCGTCAATGGCGATGCGGAGCTTCTGGTTCTTCTCATCGGAACGGATGAGACCGTGTCCCAGACAGTGCACTCGAGATCCTCGTATCAAGCCGACGAGATTGTTTGGGGCGCAAAATTCGCGAATATGTTCATGCGGACCGAGGCCGAGGGAATCATCGGAATGAACCTGAGCCGGATTCATGATATTGAGCGAGTTATTCGCTCGGAGTCAGCTGTGCAAGGTGCGCGTGGCTAGACGTCTTGTCTTTACTTACCAACATTCCCTTTTTTTCGAGACATCGGCGTATGAAAATCAGATCTTGGGTGCTGTTTACGGCTACTTTAGTGCCACTAACGGTACAGTCTCAGGACAGTCGGGCGACAAACGACGCGATTCCCCAGATTGCTGTTACCGGACGAGGCGAGGTAAAGGTCTCGCCTGATAGGGCGACTATCCAGGTAAGCGTTCAGACCCGGGCTGCAACTGCCGCGGCCGCTGCGGCAGAAAACGCTACCAAGCAGCAATCGGTTTTAGCTGCACTTCGTGCACTTGGGTTGGGGAGCGATCAGTTGTCGACCATTAACTACAACGTCTATCCGGAACAGCGTTACGAGCAGGGGAAGGAGCCGGTAGTCGTTGCCTACAATGTGACGAACACCATTCTGGTCGACGTCCGAAAATTGACCCAGGTCGGTCCAGTCATAGATGCCGCATTATCTCACGGAGCCAACATGATTACTTCGCTCCAGTTCTATGCCTCCAACACAGAGACAGCTCGCAGGAGTGCGATTGCGACGGCAATAGAGAAAGCCCGGGCCGATGCGGAGGCAGCCGCACGAGCGGCTCATGGATCGCTTGGTACATTGCTCGAGATCAATATCGGAGCGTATTCCCCTCCGCCGCCGCGCCCAATGATGATGTCTCGGGTAGCTGGCGTTGCACAAATGGATGTGACGCCAATCAATGCGGGAGAGGAGACGCTCTCGGTCGAAGTAAGCACTCGCTGGAGATTCATTCCGGGGCAGTAGGCTGTTTCCACGTGGAACACTCAGATTCTCGTTCCACGTGGAAACCCCTCCAGTCGGTGGGTAGATTGGGTGCTATACCTCCACCGGCATCTCGTGGCGCGAATAATCGCAATTGCAAATCAGAAGGGCGGTGTCGGTAAAACCACGACCGCGGTTAACCTCGCCGCGAGTCTCGCCGCCGCAGAACAACGTACCCTCCTCATCGACGCCGATCCCCAGGGCAACGCCACCAGCGGCATCGGACTCCAGAAGGAAAACGTCCCCCTCTCTCTCTACGATGTTCTGGTCGGAAATTCAGACCTAAGATCTTCACGGCAGTCTTCAGTCCAGTTCGAGAAACTGGATGTCGTGGGCGCAACTCCTGATTTAGCGGCCGCCGAAGTTGAGCTCGTAGATAAGAGCGACCGCGATCACGTCATGAGTGGGGCAATCGAATCACTCCGGGCAGACTATGACTACATCATCATCGACTGCCCGCCGTCACTCGGGCTCATCACGATCAACATGCTCGCGGCAGCTGATGCGCTTCTCATTCCTCTTCAGTGCGAGTACTACGCGCTCGAGGGGTTGTCCCAGCTGCTGAACACTGTGCACCGTGTTCAGCACAGCGCCAACGAAAAACTCGGTATCGATGGCGTTTTGCTCACCATGTACGACTCCCGTCTCAATCTCTCGAGACAGGTCGCCGAAGATGCTAGAGAATACTTCGGACCGAAGGTGTTCAAAAACGTCGTCCCGAGAAATGTTCGCCTGGCGGAAGCACCAAGTTTTGGAAAGCCTATCATTCTTTACGATGTCGCCTCGGTAGGAGCACAAGCATACATGAACGTCGCGAAGGAGCTAATCGAACGAACTGCCCAAGGAGACGACGGTGCCCTCTGAGAAAACACCGCGAAGACTCGGCCGAGGACTCGAAGCACTTCTGGGCACAGCCGGTCTCGCGTCCAGTGATGACGGAGCGCTAAAGTCCATACCCATCAGCCAGATCTCTCGGAATCCATTTCAGCCGCGGCAAGAGTTCAACACTGAAGAGCTCGCGGAGCTGCAGGAAAGCCTCAAGGCGAGTGGACTTCTGCAACCGATAACGGTGCGACGGCGGCCAGGAAAGGACGGATTTGAGATCATTGCCGGTGAGCGCCGTTTACGTGCAGCCACAAAACTCGGGTGGAAAGAGATACCGGCCATCATCAAAGAAATCGACGACAGGACGATTCTCACTCTCGCGCTCGTCGAGAATCTTCAGCGAACCGATCTCAACCCAATCGAAGAAGGAGAAGGCTACCATCAGCTTTCACAGGACTTCGGTCTAACTCAGCAGCAGATCGCTGAAACGGTCGGAAAGGACCGCACGACGATTGCGAACATGCTACGTCTTCTTCAGTTGCCGGAGCCCGTGAGGAAACTCCTTCAGCAAGGGCAGCTGACAATGGGCCACGCCAAAGTACTGCTTGGTCTCGACGATCCAGCAAAAATTGTGGGTCTTGCTCAGGAAATCGTCAACGATGGCCTGACAGTGCGCGAAGTCGAGCAAAGACTTCGCGAGGTTGTCGGGACGAAGCGCGGAAAGAAGGCGGGACGTCCGAGGGCCACAGATCGGCAGCCGCCAGAGTTAAAGCGGATTGAAGATCGGCTACGCCGGTTTCTTCAAACGGACGCCGCGATCAAAGTTGGCCCTCGTAATCGGGGAACATTGACGATTCACTTTTATTCGGCTGATGACCTGGAGCGGCTACTCGAACTCCTGAGCGTTCCTGACTAATCAACAGAGTTATACACCTTAGTTGTAACTCGTTAGGGCACAATGGGTTAGTAGGAAGACGGCATGCCAATTAATTGGTTCTCCACACAAATCTGCACACGGATTCGATGACTACAATTCATGATCTGGCGAAGTACGCAGACGCCGTTTTAGAGACTGAAACCACGCCTGACTACCTAAGCGCCTTCAACGGGCTTCAGCTGGAGAATCGGTCAGAGATCAGAGGAATTGTCGCAGCTGTGGATTTTTCAACCCGCGCAATAAATGGCGCTATTGCCGCCAAGGCGAATCTCCTCCTCGTTCACCATGGAATGTTCTGGGACGCCCCAACTCCTATTCAGGGCTCATCGTACAGGAGGCTGCGACTCCTGATCGAGAACGATATCGCGGTCTATTCATCGCACCTGCCGCTCGATCGGCATCCAACACTTGGGAACAACGTGTTGCTTGCGAAGCAGCTTGGACTCAGGCCAACTGCCACATTCGCACGATTCCAGGGAATTTTCATTGGCGTAAGCGGAGAGAGCCAGATCGAGACCGAAGTGCTGGCTGAGCAAGCCCGAAATTTCGCGAAGAACTACGGAAGTGAAGTACGGACGACTGCCATCGGAAGTAACCGCCAAACAAAGCGATGGGGAATTTGCACTGGTGCTGGTGCTTCTACAGAGACGCTCAAGGAAGCACGTGAGATGAAAATCGATACCCTGATCGTGGGTGAGGGCCCGCATTGGACCGCCGTTTACGCTGAAGAGAACGAGCTCGCAATCATTTATGCGGGACACTACGCAACCGAGACGCTTGGAGTCCGTGCGCTAGCGGAGCATTTAGGAGTGAAGTTCGGAATTCCATCGAGTTTTATAAGTGCACCAACCGGCCTCTAGCGAATTATCCCTGCGCTCAGTAGCGACGATGGAAATCAGCAATCAGTGTAGGCACTCTTCCACGTTGCGCGCCATTCACCGGAGTCAGTGCGCTCGATGAGTCCGAGTTTGCCACCATCGTCGTATTCGATATTGATCACGATAGCCGGACGCTTTGTCACTCCGATCTGCACTGCCGTCAATACCTCTGTCGCTTGCGTCGATTCCTCGGCACCGGCCGTCCTGCTGTAGTAACCAAGGTTGTACTTCCCCCTTGCTCCCGCTGGCCGTTCACCGATGATGAGAAGATGCTCGAGCCTTGGATTGGCTTCCTCATTCACGCTTCGAACGACGTCCGCAATTACTACATCGATGGAGTCGAGCCGGAACGTGTACGCTGAGCGCACTCTGAATGGGAGGCCTCTGAACGTCGGATCAGAAACGATGGGCAGCGTTGCCGCCATTTGTGCAAGAGATACGGCAAGCGCAGCCGAATCAGCACTTGGCATTACCTCAATCGAGTCGAGCATAATCGCGCGAACATGACCACTTGCAAACCCGACTCGCCAGTTTGAATGGGCTGACTGCAATTTGGCCGGAGGCCAGGAGTCACACTCCTGCTTTACGTCGACGGGAGGAAGTAATGACACGCCAATGGACGATGCGATTCTTCCACCTCGTCCAAATAGATCGAACGTGAGGCCTGAAATTGGTGGGCTAATACCTTGAAGCGATTCGATCGTGCTGTCAGTTGCTTCGGGCAGCACGACTGCAATGCTATCACCATTGCTCGGCCTGGAAATGATCATCACAGGTCCGGCATCGACATCCCAATTCGTGTTTCCCAACGGGTTCGCTGGGTAAACTGCTGGCAGCGATGCTTGAGCCGAGTCGGCTCCGTCTCGTCCCTTATCCCGACACGCAGCGATGCTGATAACCAGCAATACCGGTAAAGAGAGACCCGCTGAGCGAAGGATCATAGGAGTAATTTGTCGTCGACTTCGTATAGCGTCGAGAGTACGTATCGACTGATACGTCACCGTACGTATTTAAGAGCCACCACTGATCGATGTAGTGTACACACGTGAGGCCACCGCAAGAGGCTAACAAATGGAATCGCTGACAGTCGGTTCGATCACTAAAGCAGAACAAGCCGCCGGCGGCATTATCAGCGTCACTCCGGCCGGAGACTTTAATCCGCCGCTGGCGCCTTTCAGCGAGCGCCTCAGCTGGGCACTCTACGATTTCGCGAATACGGTGTTCTCGATGAACATCGCCACTCTCTACTTTGCCGCGTGGCTAGTAGCGGATCTCGGACACTCGAATACTCTGTACGCCGTCGTAAATGGGATCGCATCCGCTCTCGTCGTCGTGTCGATCCCGGTTTTTGGTGCCATTTCCGATGAGACGCAGCGACGAAAGCCGTGGGTAGTCGGCTTCACCTTGATCGCGTGCCTGTCGACCATCGCAATGGCCATTCTCGGGCAGACTGGCTTGCCATTGGTCGGAGAAGGCGTTACAGCGACCGGATCTCATCAATTGGTGCCGCCAGGCATTGCTCTCTTTGGAGTGCTCGCGGCTTTTACGATCGCGAACTACGCGTATCAAGGTGCGCAGCCTTTTTACAACGCGATGATGCCGGAATTGGTTCCGGTTGATCACCGTGGCCGACTTTCCGGCATGGGCGCCGCGTTAGGATACGTCGGATCGATTACCGGTGTTCTCCTGACATTCCCTTTTTTCACAGGACAAATGCCTATACTCGGAGCAATTCCAGACCGGGTGATCGGTTTCCTGAGAAGCGCCATTCCCTTCACGACACACGGCGGCCGTGTTTCTACATTCGTGCCGACTGCGCTTCTCTTTCTCCTCTTCTCGCTGCCGCTGTTTCTCTTCTGTCGAGATCACAATGTGATCCACGGGAAGAAGCGCGTGGTGTGGCGCCAGGCTTTCCGGGATGTTCAGCATACACTGGACGAGGCAAGAAAATATCCCGGAACATTGCGGTTCATCCTGACATCATTTCTGTATCAGGACGCCATGGGAACGATCATCGCGAACATGGCTCTTTACGCAATTTTCGCGATGGGATTCGTGAAGGGCTCCGAGGCGACGCTCTTTGTGATTCTGACGGTCCCAGCCGTCATCGGGAGTTATGGCATTGGACGCCTGGTAGATCGCTTCGGGCCCAAGCGAACTCTATCGTGGGTTCTTGCCGGCTGGATCCTGCTCCTTATCTCGATGATCGTTGTCCCGTCGCGAACCGCCTTCTGGATTGTGGGCGCGTGCATAGGCCTGATTTACGGAGGCGTTGCAACGGCGGAGCGTCCGCTCCTTCTCAGCCTGGTTCCGGATGTCGAGGCGGGACGTTTCTTCAGCCTCATGGTTCTCTCATCGCGAGCTGCGGCAGTCGTAGGTCCATTCGTATGGGCATTCGCGGTAGATGGACTTACGCCCTCAATGGGGATTGGCTTCGCTTACCGGGCTGGCGTAATGACTGTCGCGATTGGGATGACGCTTGCGCTTTGGATGTTGCGCGGTGTGCCCGACAATTTTACCCGAACGGTCCGCTCTCGATGATCTACAACGTCCTGAGGTGGATCAATGGAGTTGCGCTCCACTGGTTCTACCGCGACATCCGTATCTCGGGGAGGGAGCGAATACCGAGCAGGGCGCCGCTTCTCATCGCGGCAAACCATCAAAATGCCCTCGTCGACTCACTGATCGTAGCGTGGGTCGTACCTCGCAGGATTTCCATGACTGCCAAGGCTACGCTGACAAAAAACCCGCTGATTGCGCTGCTATTCAGGATCCTTGGCGTTGTCCCGCTTCGCAGAGTAAGCGACGAGGCAGGAAAAGCAAACGGAGCTTCACCCGATCGTTTGCGCAATACCGAAGCATTTCGAGAGATTCTGAACCTGCTCGAGCAACGTGGAGCGGTGCTCATTTTTCCAGAAGGTAAGAGCCACAATGAAGTCGGTCTCGAGCCCCTCAAGACAGGCCTGGCAAGACTCGCATTACGAGCCAGGGATGAGCGTTCCATCAAGGGAGTTACAATCCTGCCGCTCGGACTCATATTCGAGGACAAGGGCGTACCTGGTACGGTCGTTGGAGCACGTATAGGGGAACCGATCGAGATGGACTCGTGGTCGACTATGGACCATGTCGCCTTGACCGAAGAGATCGCTCGACGTCTTCGAAGCGTATCGGAAGACGCAGTGCTACCGCTCGCGAAGGAAGTCGTCGGCGTCAATCAGAGAAGAAGAAGAGACTCACCGAGAGAAAGGCTGATCGCGCTCGCTGCTTCGTGGGGTCGCTTCACTCACCAGTTCCCGGTGAGAATCGCAAGAAGTATTGCGGTAAAGCAGAGTATCGACGCTGATCAGCCCGCAATGCTGACGATAGTATTCGGAATCGGGTTCGTGCTTCTCACGTACGCAATTCACCTCGCGATCATCGGCATTCTCGCCCACTCCTTCTGGATTGGCTGCCTTTATCTCGCGGGGTTATTGAGCGGCGCATACTGGGCGGCGTTCGAGCAGCATCCTCGCCGTTACTAGCTCAGGGGAGCTTTGTTTCGAGCCAGTTTTCTCCGACTCCGAGATCGACCACGAGTGGGACGGATAGCTCGGCAGCATGCTCCATCTCGTATTTCACCAGCTTCTGAACCTGAACCATCTCATCCGGCAAGACCTCGAAGACAAGCTCATCGTGAACCTGCAGCAGCATCTTGCTCTGTAGCTCTTTGGTTCTGAGCGTGTCATCGATCCTGATCATCGCTATTTTGATCAAATCAGCCGCTGAGCCCTGAATCGGTGAATTGGCGGCGGTTCGCTCTCCGAACGCCCGGATGTTGAAGTTCCGCTCACGCAGCTCGGGGATGTATCGTCGCCGTCCAAATATCGTTTGCACGTATCCATTCTCGCGGGCAAACGCAATCATGGCATCGAGATAATTCCGCACGCCCTGAAACCGTTCGAAGTAACGAGCAATGAACTCCTTTGCCTCAGCGTGCTCGATTCCAAGCTGCAGGGAAAGGGCGCGCGGGCCCTGACCGTAGATCGTAGCGAAGTTGATCGTTTTGGCGCGGCTACGCATCGTCCCGGTTACTTCCGCCAAGGGAACATCAAAGATCAGCGCCGCCGTCTGACGGTGGATGTCACCACCAGCCTGGAAAGCATCCACGAACGCGGAGTCCCGTGAAAGGTGAGCGAGAAGACGGAGCTCGATTTGCGAATAGTCCGCCGCCAGGAGCTGCCAACCTTTACGAGGAATGAATCCGCGGCGAATGTCGCGACCCAGCTCTCGACGGATCGGGATATTCTGAAGATTTGGATCGCTGGACGAGAGCCGACCTGTAGAAGCGACGGTCTGATTGTATGAAGTATGCAGCCGCCCTGTCTTCGGGTTGACGAGACGCGGCAAGGCATCGAGATAAGTATTCTCGAGTTTTGACAGCTCCCGGTATTCCATCAGGAGCGTTGGCAACCGGTGTCCCTCTTCAGCCAGCTCTGTGAGAACGCTGACGTCCGTTGAAGGGCCGGTGCTGGTTCTCTTGAGGACCGGAAGATTCAGCTTGTCGAAGAGTATCTCGCGCAGCTGTGGATTCGAGTTGATGTTGAACTCCGTTCCAGCGGTTTCGTAGATCTGTTTCTCGACAGCTTCGCGATCCGCTTGAAAGCGCTTCTTGAGCGATAAAAACCACGGCAAATCGATCGCGATTCCCGTCCATTCCATCTCGGCCAGGACATTGATGAGAGGAATCTCAACGCCATCCAACAGGCGCGTCAGCTCGTGCGATTCGAGCTGCGGCTCGAATATCTTCCGTAGACGCAGGGTCATATCCGCATCTTCGCACGAGTAGTCACGGGCAGCTTCGATAGGACATTCGTCGAACGGAATCGCTGAACGACCCTTACCGCATAAATCCGCGTACGCCGTCATGGTGTGATCGAGAAACTCGAGCGCCAAAACATCGAGACCGTGAGACCGGCGGCCCGGATCAAGTACATAACTCGCCAGCATCGTGTCGAAATCCAGGCCTGTGAGTTGAACGCCGGCACACCGAAGCGCGAGCAGATCGAACTTCGCATTCTGAGCAGTCTTTCGCACCGACGGATCTTCGAGAAGATCCCGGAGGGGTTTCATCTCCGGTGAATCGAGTGCCGGCAGATTACGAACGTGTGTTGGTCGGTTTTGCCGGAGGATCCTGGCAGCAATACTTATCGAATCGCCATTGGTCTTCTTTTTTTTCGACGGGGATTCCGGGAAAACCTCGTCGCCGCCACGGATGAGACCACGGTCTTCCGGCGCATCGGTCGCGGATCGGTCTCCAGCAGCATCGATGAGGAGCTCTCCTTGTCCGCTCAGTGACAGTCGGTGGCGGAGCGGGAAGTAGTACGCCTCTCCTTCGCCGACAGCAATCGATATTGAGATAATCGAAGAGCGTAGCGGGTCAGCCGCTTGCGGACTGTCTGAGTCGACCATGGCTTCGGTGTCCAGGGCTATCACTCCTGCCTCACGCGCACGATTGACCGCACCCTGCACGGCTTCAACCGTATCCACGGTCACATAGTTGACCAGCTTCTTCGGCTTCTCCTCAACTGGCGCCTGTATAGCGCTGTCTTTCGCAAGTGAATGAAACTCCAGCTCAATAAAGAGATCCCGAAGTCGCTGGTGATCAGGCGCCTTTATCCTGAGCGAGTCGAGGTCCAAGGAAACCTCTAAATCGTCACGAATTGTTACTAATTCTTTCGAGAGTCGAGCATTTTCAGCGTGCTCGAGAAGCGCTTCGCGGGGGCGCTTCTTGGTAATCTCCCCCGCGTGAACCAGGATCGATTCGAGATGTCCGTACTGTTTTACCAGCTCGGCGGCGGTCTTGTCCCCTATTCCCCGTACGCCCGGCACATTGTCAGACGAGTCACCAACCAGCGCTAGATAGTCAGTGACAAATTCGGGAGCGATTCCAAGTCGCTCGTCCGCGTTTTCAACTCCTACCCAATGCTCCTCGACATTCGCGGGTCCACCGCGGCCAGGGTTCAACAGCCAGACTCCCGGTTTCACTAGCTGCTGAAAATCCTTGTCACCCGATACCACTACCACATTCACTCCTGCCTCGACGCTTCTTGCGACGAGCGTCCCGATTACATCGTCGGCTTCGTATCCAGGCAGCGTTAAAACTGGGATCCGGTAAGCATCCAGCAGTTGAGAGATGCGCTCCATACCGCGGTCGAAATCCGACTGAAGCTCTTCCGTCAGCTTCTCGCGCGTTGCTTTGTACGCAGGATAGCGTTCGTGCCGGAATGAAAGCCCCGAGTCATGGACCCAGCCGAGATAGTCAGGTTGGTGCTTGGTGATGAGACGTTGAAGAAAGTTCGCGATCCCCCAGCTCGCAGAAGTATTCTCACCTTTGCTTGTGGTAAGCGGCCGGGAGATGAGCGCAAAAAAAGCGCGATAAATGAGGGCATAGCCATCGACAAGGAACAGTCGCGGGCTGTCTGGACCTTTCATGGAGTCAATATAAGACGCCCTCGTACAGCCGGAGCGCGAGAGGGTCGATTGGGAAGGGGAGTTGTGCCAAGGGTATTGTCCCCGTTTGGGACAATACCGGTACTCCGCTCGGTAAAGCCTATCTATCGCTGCTGCCTACGGGCATTGAGCACAAGAAATTCGGACTCGCTAGGTCTGGTCAGTCTCCATCTTCCGGTTTCTTCGTAGAAGATCAGCTGCGAGTTGTAATTGCGATACTGCCAGATCTGAATCCGTGCCGTAGATCCCATCTGGGTAGTCGTGATCGTCTGATTCACGGTCCGCTCGAGGATTTGATCGGGCTCACCCAACGCTACGAATACCATTCCACGGTCCGAAAGCCACCCTGGATTCCGATCCATTTTGAACTGACTGTTCGCCAACTGAATCCGGCCAAAGTACGCCTGCATTTCCTCATTTATGGGCGTTTCAGGTATCGGATCGGTTGCACGGAGGAATTCTGCCCATACTGTTGCACGTTTCTCGGGCGCAGCACTGCGAAGCGCGTTGAGACGGCCGGCATTCGCAAAGAATCGCAGATAACCAAGCATGTCTTCGAACGACATGAGGGGAATATCCTCGCCGAAGCTCACGAACAATGGAGCTTTCACACTGTCGTGCGCATCTCGCCGGGTAAAAGAGACCTGAGCGATCCCAACCCCGACGGTCGAGATGGGCACGCTTACGACACCGCTGAACAGCGCACCTCGGCGTGCCAGCGTGACCGAGTCGCGCAATAGCTGCGCTCCCTTATCGTTACGAACCACAAAATCGACCGGCAGGCGAGCTCCCTGACCGTAGGCTTCGACATAAATCGCCACGGTGCTGTCGCGACCAAAGACCGCGCTCGATCGAGGGCTCGCGAGCAGACCCGGTGCCGAGTCGAGAGTTAGTCTTCCCGTCGCCTCATAGACGAGGACTGGAGTAGAGAGCCGCCCTGCTCCGAGCGCGGGAACGGAAACCGTAGCCTGCTGGGTTGCACCTCGTGACCCAGCCACATCGCGCACCGTTGCCGAGATCGTATAGGTGCCCGGCTGCACATGAAAATAGTGCTGGAAGATGATGCTCTCGTCGGTGCGATTTACCTCGCGAAATGATCCGACGCGAACTATCTCCATCGCATTGACGGTTGCTGCCTCGACGTCACCGCGGTTGAGGCTGAGTTTTACTTCATAGGGGGCCCGATACCGATCACCTTCTCTCGTGAAGGTGAGCGCACGGTTGGGAATCGAAATGCTCACCAGAACGAGAGTGGTATCCGGAAATGCACTTGCAAAGGAGGAAATCTTTCCCACAAAGGCGACGGAACCAGGAGCTGCGAGCAAGCCGATTTCACGATACAGCTCACTTACATCGGGGGCTGGTGCTCCTGCCGGGGGAAGCGCGCTTGGATTAGGCGGCGAGCTGGTCCGAGAGCCTGCAGAAGTGCATCCAGCGACAACAAGGCTTCCAAGGAAAACCAGGCCCAAACGGCATTTGGCGGAAATCAGCATGAGCAGTTATTACCCTATCCGGTGTTGCGGGTTTCTATTAGCTTCGCGGCGTGTCTCGAGAACAAATGGTGGGAGCTTCGGTCGCTGGCTATGCAATCAGGAAAGAGGTAGGTGAAGGCGGCACCTCCGCCGTGTACCTTGCCGAGCATCCCAATCATGGCACTGTAGCGCTCAAAGTGCTACGGGAAAAGCTACGCCAGGACAAGACAGCAGTAACGCGTTTTGTCCGTGAGGCAAAGTACGGTGCCAGAGTAAAGCATCCCAATGTCGTGGAAACAATCGAGATAGGAGAGTCCGATAACGGCCTCCATTTTCTCGCTATCGAATGGGCTGAGGGCGAGATCCTGGAACGCTATGCCAAGCTGCACGCGCCCCTCCCAAGAGACGAAGTCGCAACCATTGTTTCACAGATAGCAGCCGGTGTGCAGGCGGCTCACGACGCCAACATTGTACACCGCGACCTGAAGCCTGAGAATGTGATGTACGATCCGAAAACCAGGCGGGTCAAGCTGCTCGATTTCGGAATTGCGACTGACACACAAGCTTCGACTGACGAGCGTCTGACCCGCGCTGGTTTTTTTGTCGGCACGCTGATGTACATCGCTCCGGAAGCACTATCGGGGGAGATCGTAACAGCGGCGGCTGACCAGTACAGCCTCGCCACGATCGCGTATTTCCTGCTGACGCGTTGTTTGCCTTATACGGCCAAAGCACCCCGTGAAATGTTCACCCAGCTCCTGACGATGCCTCCCATCCCGCTGAAGGACGCAGGAGAGGGAGGGTTCGAGTTCGCGCCGGAGCTTGATGCCGTAATCATGCGCGCTCTTTCCCGATCGCCTGCAGCCCGGTATCCCAGCGTAATGGCATTTGCAAATGCTTTTGTCGAAGCGGCTCGCATCACCCCCGAACAACCGAAGATTCT
>Ga0193751_1001953_pt1 | contig 12805 bp, 8 predicted proteins | sample L1c2metaG_FD_143050 | JGI IMG/M metagenome (GOLD analysis project Ga0193751, IMG submission 143050) | Soil microbial communities from a riparian zone of the East river system, Colorado, United States - L1c2 | ecosystem: Environmental > Terrestrial > Soil > Riparian zone | place: USA: East River... | reverse complement strand
CCGCCCCTGGAGTCGGTCCTCGACACCTTCCTGCGCGAGCTCGGCGAGCTCGCCGCCGAACCCACCGCCCTGATCTTCGACGACTTCCACCTCGTCGACGACTCCGAGGACGTCCGCTCGATTATTAACGAATTGGTGATGCGCGGCCCGGAGCGCCTTAGCTTCGTGTTTGCGAGCCGCCAGGTCCCTCCGCTCAGACTTGCCAGGCTTCGGACGCTCGGCGAGGTCATGGAACTGCGGACTGAGGACCTTCGCTTCGATGCTGATGAGACGCAGATGCTGCTGCGAAACGAAGCGGATCCCGCCCTTGATGCCGACCTCGTCGCTGAACTCGCGAGTCGAACCGAAGGTTGGGCAGCGTCCCTTCAGCTCGTGAGGGCGGCAATCCGCGAGCGCGATCGAACGGGCATCCGCGCGTTCGTTGCGTCCATGAGCGGAGCTGAAGGCCATCTCTACGACTACCTGGCCGAGGAAGTGGTCGGCGAGCTTCCTGACGAGCTTCAAGACTTCCTGATGAGGACATCGATCCTCAGTACCGTCGACCTCACGCTGGGTCCTATTGCGTCAGGCCGCTCTGTGCTGGAAACCGAGCGCCTTGTAGAGGAGGCCAAGCGGGTCGGACTCCTCGGCCGACTCGGCCCAGAGGGGCAATACCAGGCTCGGGCTCACCCCTTGGTACGCGAGTTTCTGCATGCGCGGCTCCAACGTCGACTGGGGATGGCGTCAGTCGCTCAGCTCAACCGGCAGGTAGGTCAGGCCGCGGAACGTGAGGACTGGAGTCGAGCGGCCTACCACTACCTCGCCGCCGGAGACGAGCTGGCGGCGAGACGCGTGATCTCCGACTCCTTGATTCGGATCCTGGCGACTGGCGCGTTCCACGTAGCCGACGAGATGCTCCTGCGTGCCTCCCCAGGCGAGATGCCTGACGTGGCCGACTTGGTGATCTCCTCTCGCATCGCTCAGCAGCAGGGCAATGCGGAGGTCGCCGTCGCTCTGGCGGAGCAAGCGATGGCCGCGGCACCAACGTCCTCGGCCGTCATCTCGACCCTCATGGCCGCCCGGTCGCTCGGCGGCGATGTTGCTGGCGCGGTTGACATGGCGCATCTTCTCGAGCTCGTTCCAGATGAGAACAGCGGGGCCCTCGCAACCGCTTATCGAGCTGCTGTCGCCTCGTCCGTAGACGGGTCGATCGACCTCGCATTGCTCGAGATGGGGCGCCTGCGAGACCGTTTCCCCGCGTCCGCGAATCCTCGTTACAGAGGAATCACCTTATCGAATGAATCGCTGTTGCTGAAAGCCAAAGGGAAAGCCTCTGCAGCTCTCAAAGCCGCCGATGAAGCGATCGCAGTGCTCGCAAGGACGTCGGCCCACATTGACCAAGTCTCCGCCCGCCTCGCACGCGCCTGGGCCCTTGCGCATCTCGGCGACCTCGACGGCGCTCGAGCGGAGGTCCATGCCGCCACTGAAATAGCGCCTGCTGGTCAGCGAGTTGAGCTTGCCGGCGAGGCCGCAGAGCTGGAGTTTTACTACGGAGATCCCGCTCGGTCGCGGGCACTCCTCGATGCAGCAGGCGAGCTCGCTGGCGACGGCAAGGATCAGGCACTACTAATTCGGGCGGCGCTCGACGGTCGGGCCGGGGCGACCGGCTCGGCCCTCGCAGCGCTCTCAGAGATTTCTAGCGGCACGCTGCGGATGACGGTGGCGTTCGAAGCCCGTCGACAGGTCACGGAAGCGGTAGTCGCATGGACAGTCCGTGGGGACGAGGCCCTGCGACTCGCGAGAGCGGCGGAGCGCTACGCAAACCGCCAAGGCGCGACGCTGTGGGAACGGTACGCCGCCGTGGTCGCCGCCTGTGCTGACAGCCCAGACCCTTCCCCGGAGCTAATCCGCATTGGCGCAGCGGACGCGGCCATCATCTCGATGGCGGCGGAGCTCGTGTCTCAGCGGGTCGCAGAGCTCACCTCCTCGGCGAAGGGCATGGTCGAGTCCGAGGCTTCCATCAGACCGGAGCGTTGGCGGGACGCGCTGAGAGGAGCGATGGAAACCGGATCGTCGGCGACACGCTCCGAAGCCGGCGCCGTCCTCTCCCAGATCGGCACTCAAGAGGACGTCTTTCTATTGAGTGATCGCGGGCGTCGGGACCGGAACTCGACGCTTGCGGCCCAGGGCAAGAGCCTCGCGCGGCGCCTAGCTCCGCACGTCTCCGTTGAAGACCTTGGTCGAGTCCGAGTCCGAGTTGGGCAGGAAACGTTCGATGCGTCGCGCGTCCGCCGCAAGGTCCTTGGCTTGCTGTGCTTTCTCCTGACCAAGGTCGATTACTCGGCGAGCCGAGAGGAGGTCACGGACAACCTATGGCCAGATCTCGATCCAAATGACGCTCTCAACTCGCTCAATCAGACCGTGTACTTTCTGAGACGGGTATTTGAGCCGACATACCGCGAGAGCGTTTCGCCTGGGTACGTCCATCAGGACGGAGAGACCATCTGGCTCGACGACGAACTCGTTGCGTCTCGGAGCGATCAGGCACGGCGCCTCGTCCAATCTCTCGCCTCCGAACCTTCCATCGCGGAAACGCGGGCGCTTCTGGACCTATACGTCGCGCCCTTCGCGCTCGACTTCGCTTACGAGGAGTGGGCATCGCGATTTCGCGATCCACTCCACGCGTCAGTGCTCCGAGTGACGGAACACGCGATCCAGGCCGCTGCGAAGCACATCCGCTTTGCGGAAGGGATCGGGATCGCCGAGCGAGCCCTGCAGCTTGATCCCGACGCTGAAGACATCCAGATTGCCCTTATCCAGTTCTACCGAATGACGGGGGCCCATGCGGCTGCCGCGGAGCAATACGAGCGGTATACCCAGTCGATGCGGGGCCTCGGGGTGGATCCACGGCCTTACGCGGACCTCGCCGCAAATGGTCAGATAGGTAGACCTGCGTATTGATAGGTGCAGACGCCTGTACCTATAGTCCCGCCCAGTCCTAGTACTTCCGTACTGGATGGAACAACCCAAAACGCTCGGACGCGCTGACGCCTCACCTGAAATGGGCACTTAGGGTGAGCGCTGAGCGAGTAGTGCAACCGACCGACCTACTGTCTGGTCGGTTTTCGTGTTCTTAGGGGCACGGAGGCCGCGAGGAGGAACGAGCGTGCAGCCAGAGAACACGGTCAAGGGTTTCTGAGGAAGGAGATCCCCCTATGAAGGCTCGCCTGGTACGCCTGGCAATCACCTTGGGCGCCATTGCAGCCACGGCTCTCGCCGGAGGGGCGACGGTCAAGGGCTTCTAGTACTACCGGCGCATATAGCCCCCGGACCTCTGGGATTAGAGTACGAGGGCCGCCGTAGCACGGGAAGCGAGTTGCCAAGGCCTCTTCGCCTATATGTCACCTGGCTCGTGGGAGCAGCGCTACTTGCGCTGTTGATCACGAGCCGTGTGATTCCCGTCAATGACACGATCGCTCTGCCAATCGACGGATCGACGGGACCGCTCGATGTCTTCGCCGGCATCCTTTTTTGGACCGTTGTCACTCTTCTCGCTTCGGCTCTACCGGTTCAACTGAACTCCGGCGTTCAAGTCGCTGTCTCGACTGCTCCGTTGATGGCGGCCACACTCCTCGGAGGGCCAACAGCCGGCGCGCTCGTTGCCCTGTTCGGAACGTTCGACTCGAGAGAGGTCAAGGGTCGGGTTGCGTGGTACGGCACCGCGGCAAACCACGCCGCAATCGTCCTGCCCGTCATCGCAGCCGGGCTGGTGCTGGGTTACCTGCGAGGCATGGCTCCCGGTCTCCTTTGGGAGCTCGTGTCCGCGCTTGTCGCAACCTTGGCGTATTTCATTCTGAACCTGGCGCTCGTCTCCCTAATCGTCGTATTTCGCGGCGGCCACTCGATGCGGGAGTTCTGGACTCGAGCTGAGACGACCAACCTCTGGGCGAACCTGCTGACGCTGGCGCCGCTCGGGTGGCTCATGGCGCGGATGTACGAGACGCCCGGGGCCGGGTGGTGGACGACGCTGCTGTTCGGCGTGCCGCTGTTCACGACGCGGGTGGCGTACCAGCGGTTCGTCGAGATGCGGGAGATGTTCACCCAGACCATCGGCGCCCTCGCCGAGGCGGTAGACAAGCGCGACCCGTATACGAGCAAGCACAGCCAGCGCGTGCGGCTGATCAGCGTCGACATCGGGCGGGAGATGCGCGTCAGCGCGCCGGAGCTCGAGGCCCTCGAGTGGGGCGGGCTCCTGCACGATGTCGGGAAGATCGGCGTTCCGGACAGCGTCCTGCTGAAGCAGGGCAAGCTGACCCGCGAGGAGCGGATGATCATGAATGCGCACCCGGTGCTGGGCGCCCAGATCATCGGGCCGGTCGATCGCCTGGCGGCCGAGCTGCCGGTCATTCGCCACCATCACGAGTGGTACAACGGCTCGGGCTACCCGGATCGGCTCATCGGTGACGAGATCCCGAGACTCGCCCGGATCCTCCACGTGGCCGATGCCTTCGAGGCGATGACCGCCGATCGGCCCTATCGCAAGGCTCTTTCGGGCGAGCAGGCGCTCTCCGAGCTGCGGAAGTTCGCGGGCGTCCAGTTCGATCCGGAGGTCGTCGATGCCTTCGTGAAGACCACCTGGGCTGCCGACACCCGCGACCCCGGTCGGAGCGACCTTCGCCCGATCCCGCTCCTTGGTGCGCACGCCGCGCGCACCGCTCACCAGTTCGACGGGCCCGCGCCCGGGTCGCCCGCGGCGGATCCGGCCTGAGATCGCGCCGGGCCGGCCGCGCGCCGTGCCCCGCGACCGCGCTCACCTCGCGCCGCCAACCCGCGACGCCGCTCACCGCACGCGGCGCACTTGAACCCTGATGGACATCAGTTGGCTGATCGCGATCGTCCTCGGGCTCGTCGGCCTCTGGGCAGTGCTGCTCGTCATCTTCTGGCTTGGCCGGCCGAAGGGCGTCGCGGCAGGCGAGCTCCTGCGACTGGTCCCGGACACGCTGCGACTGATCCGCGGCTTGATCACGGATCCGGCCGTGCCGCTGGACGTCCGCATCCTGCTCGTCGGCCTGCTGATCTGGCTCATCTCCCCCATCGACCTGATCCCGGACTTCATCCCGGTGCTCGGATCGCTCGACGACGTGGTCGTGTCGGTTGTCGCGCTGCGGTATGCGCGCCGCCGCCTGGGCATCGATGACCTGCGACGTCGATGGGCCGGCACGGAGGCGGGATTCGACACGTTGACCCGGATCGTCGGCACGTCCGCCGGGTAGCCTGACCCGATGCTGATCGGCGCCCTCGTCGCGGGCCTCGTCCTCGGGCTGCTGGCCGGCGGCCGCCTCGACAATCTCGCCTCGGTCCGGCTGCGCTTCGTCCAAGCGCTCTTCCTCGGCCTGTTCCTCCGCTACGCGGTCCAGTTCGCGATCGAGCAGGGCAACGATCCCGTCGCGGCGCTCCGGCTCCCGCTCTTCACGTTCGGCTTCCTGCTGCTGCTGACGGGCCTCTGGGCCAACCGCGAGCACCCGGGCATCGCGATCGCCTTCGTCGGGATCCTCCTGAACGCAGCGGCGATGATCATCAACGGGGGGTTCATGCCGGTCTGGAGCCCGGCGATCGCGGCGGCCGGACTACCCGCGACCGAGATCGGAACGGCGTTCCACGTCCTGGTGAACCCGGCACCTGGCGGCGGCGTCCCGGCCGATTTCCTGCTCCGGGCCATCCCGCTGGGCGACATCATCCCGATCCCCGTGCCCGGGCTGCGAAACGTGGCAAGCCTCGGCGACTTCTTCCTGGCCGGCGGCCTCGCGTTCTTCCTGTTCGCGAGCACGGTCCGATCACCCGCCGAGCACGAGCGCGCCACGGGACTGCGGCGCCCGCTGACGGGCTTCCGACCGGCGGCCGAGCCGGACGCCTTCGAGGCGATCGGGACCGAGGTCATGGGCGGACCGCTCGGCGAGAGCACGCTCGCCTTCGGCGGAGCGGCGGCGGGAGCGGCCGCAGGCGGGCTCGGAGCCGAGGCCGTCGCGGTGCGGCCCGAGGCGGCGATCCTCGAACGCGTCCGCCATCACCCGTTCGTGCGGCTCGCGCTGGACAGCTCGTTCACGGCGCTCTGGACGGGCCAGCTCATCAGTCTCATCGGTGATCGGGTCCACCAGGTCGCCCTGGCGTTCCTGATCCTCCGGGCGACGAACTCGCCGATCGCCGTCGGGCTCGTCTTCCTCGTCGCGACCCTGCCGAACCTGCTCTTCGGGCCGATTGCCGGGGCGCTCGTGGACCGCTGGGACCACCGCGAGGTGATGATCGTCAGCGATCTCCTGCGGGCGGGCGTGGTCCTGCTGATCCCGATCGCCGCGGTGACCGATCTCGTGCTCGTCTACCCGCTCGTGTTCCTGGTAACGACGATCTCGATCTTCTTCCGCCCGGCCAAGGTCGCGATCCTGCCGCGGATCGTCTCTGACGACGACCTGATCCCAGCCAACTCGGCGCTGTGGATCGCCGAGACGTTCGCCGACATCGGCGGCTTTGCGCTGGCGGGACTCTTCGTCGCGCTCCTCGGGTCGCAGCTGCCACTGGCGTTCTGGGTCGATGCGATGACGTACATCGCATCGGCCGTCCTGATCGCCTCGATCGCGGTCGCACCGGTGATCCGGAGCCTGTCGCGCCACGAGGCCGAGGTCGCCGAGGCTGAGGCGCGCCTCGAGGTGGTGGCCCGCCTCGAGGCGCTCCAGACCGAAGCTCGGGCCGAGGAGACCGGCTACATCAGCGGCGGCGCGATCGAGGGCCTTCCCGCGGAGGCGCTCCGAGAGATCTTCGCGATCGATAATGCCAAGGCGGAGCCCGCCGGAGGTGAGGCGGCGGACGGTGGCGCGGACGCCGCGGACGCCGCGGACGCTACCACGGGTGGCCTGCGCGGCTTCGGCCGGGAGCTCCGAGAGGGCTGGCGCTTCCTTCGATCGGACACGATCCTCCTCGCGAACACGATTCAGGCAGCGGTCGCGCAGCTGATGCTCGGGATCTTCCTGGCCCTGACGCCGGTGTATGCCCAGGACTCGATCGACCGGCTCGGCTTCGACGGCTCGGCGGCCTATTCGTTCATGGAGGGCGCGATCGGGGCGGGCAACCTCATCGGTGGCTTCGCCATCGGGTTGCTCGGATCGCGGATCGCGCTCGGCAAGATGGTCATCGTCGGGTACGTGGCGACCGGCCTCGCGGTTGCGGGCCTCGCGCTCAGCGGCAACCTCTACGTCGCGGTCGGGCTGGCGTTCGGCGCGGGTGTCGGCAACCTCGCCTTCGTGATCCCGAGCCAGACGCTCGTCCAGCGACGCACCCCACCGGAGCTCATGGGTCGCGTGCTGGGCCTGCGATTCTCGATCGTCTTCGGGTCGATGACCATCGCGATGGGGGTCGGCGGCGTGCTGGGCGAGGTGTTCGGCGTGGCGCCGGTGATCGGGCTGTTCGGCATCGTGACGGTCGTCGCGGGTCTCGCCGGGCTCCTCACGCCCGCCGTTCGTGACGCGTGACTCGCGTACACTGCCGACCGCGGCGGCCCCGAACGGGCCGTCTTCTCATGGAGATCCAGCGCCACCCATGACCGACGATCCGAACGCCGAGGATTCCCTGGAGGGCCAGTCGGAGCTGCCCGAGAACGAGCAGCTCGCCGACGAGGAGGTCGTCGAGTCGGCGCCCGCGGAGACCGAAGCGGCGCCCGCGGAGACCGAAGCGGCGCACGCGGAGACCGAAGCAGCGCACGCGGTCGAGCCTGCCGGCGACGTCGTCGAGGAAGAGGACGAGGGCGACGAGGAGGCGGGTCGCGCGCCGACCCGGGGTCCCGCGCAGCGGCGACGCGTCGTGGCCGGCACCGCGGCCGGCGTCGCGGCGGCCCGCAGCCGGAACCGCGGCATCGTCATCGATCCGGCCCTGCGGATCCGCGATCGCGTGTCCGAGGCCTTCGTCATCGGAACCGTGCTGGTCTTCGCCCTGATCTTCGGCAACGCCCTGCTCTTCGGCAACGGCGGTGCGCTGAGCCCGACGCCATCGCCGGTGCCGAGCGGTCTCGTCGAGAGCTTCGCTCCAGTCGCATCCGAGCCGCCGACGATCCCCCCGATCCCGACCGAGTTCCAGGTGCCGCCGCGCTCGCCCTCGCCCGGTGCGTCCGAATCGGTGGCGCCCTCGCCTTCCTGAGCGAATCGCGCCAGTTGCGAGCGGCGGTGGCCGCGATCTCGGGACCGCTCCTTCCTGCCAGATACCAGCGCCACTAGTGCAAGTCGACGAATCGACCTGCGACGCGCTCGGAAGCGGCGGTGATCGAGTCGGTCTGAGCACGGCCGAGCGCGCTGTCGAGCGACTGACGGGCTCAAATGGCGACATGCACTAGCCATGCTGGTAAGCGACGGGAATCTGGGTTGACGGCCGCCAGATACCAGCCCGGGTAGTGATCAGGCGGACGTACCGAAGCGGGCGCGAGGCGGCGGTCCAGAGGCCCGGACTTCGCGTTCCGCGGCCACCCAAACGCGCAGGGCTATCCTCGGCCGATGGGCGATCGCGGTGATCGGGTCCATCGCGCCCGGGCGGCGATGATCGCCGACCAGCTGCGCCGTCGGGGCATCCACGACGAGCGGGTTCTCCAAGTCATGGCCGAGGTGCCGCGCGAGGTGTTCGTGCCGGCGGTGTCGGCGGTGAGCGCCTACGACGATCGGGCGCTGCCGATCGAGTCCGGCCAGACCATCAGCCAGCCTTACGTCGTGGCGCGAATGACCGAGCTGCTCGAGATCGAGCCGGGCGAGCGAATCCTCGAGATCGGCACGGGCTCCGGCTACCAGGCCGCGATCCTGGCGCGCCTCGGCGCAACGGTGAGATCGATCGAGCGCTGGGCCGACCTCGCGGCGACCGCCACGGAGCATCTGCGGGCCGTGGGCATCGAGAACGTCGAGGTCGTCGTCGCGGATGGCAGCGCCGGCGCTCCGAGCGGCGCGCCGTGGGACGGGATCCTCGTGACGGCGGGCGCGCCGGCGATCCCGATCGCGCTGCGGGAGCAGCTCGCGGTGGGCGCGCGGCTCGTGATCCCGGTCGGGCCGCGGAATGTCCAGGACCTCGTGGTCGTCGAGCGCCGCGGGCCGGCCGACTGGCGCGAGTGGTCGGACGGGCCCGTCGTGTTCGTGCCGCTCGTCGGCGAGGGCGGCTGGTCGGGCGAATAGGCGGCCGCGCCGCCCGCCCTCGGGGCGCGCGCGGCGGGGCGGTTGCCCTATCCTCCGAGCGAATGACCCACGTCTTCGTCGCGCCGCATCCCGACGACGTCGCGCTGTCGTGCGGTGGCCTGATCGCGAGCCTGCGCGAGCTCGGCCAGAGCGTGTCGATCATCACCGTCTTCTCCGGCGCGGGGTCGGGATCGCCACTCTCGCCGTACCAGCGCGAGGCGCTGGGGTTCGGCACGAAGACCCTGTGGCCCGCGACCGAGGCGTTCAATCGGGCCGACATCGCGCCCGATTTCTCGATCGAGGATGGCGCATCGCCGCCGTGGGCCGCCACCGAGGATCGCCTCGACGCGACGCAGGAGGACGCCGACCAGTCGGCGAAGCGCTTCTGGCAGCGGGCCTCCTGGTATCGCCGGGCGAGCATCCGAAACAAGCCCCTGGCCGGCCAGGTCCTCGTCGACGACCTGCCGACGCAGGGGGCGACGTACACCGACTCGATCGTCGAGGCGGCCGCCGGCGGCGAGGCGATGGCCCTTCGGCGCCTCGAGGACGAGCGCTACACGTACTTCGCCGAGGCTTCGATCATCTTCCTCGACCTGCCCGACGCGGTCTTCCGCGGCTACGAGGGCGACGAGGAGCTGCTCGGGGCCCCGCGCGACGACGATCCCGCCCCGTCCGAGATCCTCCGCCGCGAGATCATCCGGCTCGAGCCCCAGGTCGTGTACTTCCCGCTGGCCGTCGGCAACCACGTCGATCACCAGCTCTGCCGCGAGACCGGTATGGCGCTGCTGAACGAAGGCCGACGCTGGATCATGCCGGGCCCCGAGTGGGCCGGTCGGGTCGCGTTCTACGAGGACTTCCCGTACGCCTGGTGGCGCAACTTCTCGGGCATCGAGGACCTGCCAGAAGGTTCGCTGGATGCCCTGCCGCCGGACGTCCTTTTGACGCCGAAGTTCGCCGAGATCTCCGACCAACTCGAGCGCAAGATCACGGGCATCGGCCTCTACGCGAGCCAGCTCGATCGACTCTTCGGGGGCGAGGCTCCGATGGCGGCAGCGGTACGGCGGCATGCGGCCTCCGTGGCGGCTGCGGGCGGGATCGGCGGCGCGGCCGAGCGGTACTGGCACACGCTGGTTCCGTAGCCATTCGCGTGGCGGGGCCGGTCGCGCACCCGCGCCGGCTCGCCCGGACGGATTTCTGGTCATACAGCCACCCGGGGACTCTTAGGTCAGGTATCGACGCCGCGAGGAGCCGCCGCTGAACGGTCCTCTGTCGAATTCATCCCTTGGCGAACGTGGCTCGGGATGGATTTCGTCAGGGTCCGCGTCGCCACCCAGTCGAGTCGAGGAGGTTCCTCACCTAAGCGTCCCCGCATGACTGTTTGGCCAAGATCCCGTGGAGTCCCCGCCGCGTCCCCGCCGCGTCCCCGCGGCGGCGCGGCAATGCGCGGGGCCGGGCGGCTCGCGCGACGGCTTTTTCTCAGACATGCACCCAGGGACTGTTAGGTCGGGTTTGGGTGTCGCTAGCAGCCACTGCTCGACCCGCCTCGACTGAATTCATCCCGGCCCGAGCGTGGCTCGGGATGGATTTCGTCGGATTGCGCGGCGGCAGGCCGTCGGAGCGACCGGACTACCTCTCTTAGCAGTCCCTCCATGACTATCTGAGGAAATCCCCGGGACGGCGCCCGCCTGATCGGCGGCGGGGTCAGGGGCAGGCTGGTTCCGTGGGGGGTCCGCCGAACGGATGCCCTGCCTGCTTCGGGCCGATGATGCGGGACCACACGGACCCATCGCAGTCGGCATAGACCAACTGCCAATGTCCGGACTCGCCGAGCGCTGCCTCCAGGTCCTGATCGGTCGAGCGATTGGTGACGACCTCGCCGACGGAATAGCGATCGAGGACGGCATCCCATCCGGATCCTGCCGCCGCGACGGTCGCCTCGTCGCTCCAGACCTGCTCCGAGAAGAGCTCGATCCGTGAGTCGATGGCGTAGCTGTGGCACGGAGCGGCGAACTCGAGCCACGAACCCCAGACCTGCGGGTTCCAGGCGCGCGGCCCGGACGGCCCAGGCTGCATGCATGTTCCGCTGTTGAGGGCCGCGGCGATGCCCTGGGGGGCATAGCTCAACGCTCCCGAAGGGGCGCCCGCCGCTCCCACCGGGCGCCAGATCGGGAGCAGCGCGATCCCGGCGATCCCGAGCGCGGCGACGATCGCCAGGTTCAGGCGACGGAGGGTCGGTGGCGTCGGGCGAGGCTCGCTGGCGGGAGCGGCAGCGGCCGTCGGGCCGGCGGGAACGAGCCACGGCGCGATCACGAACGAGGCCACGAAGGGCCACCACGCGAGGCCGCGGCCGCTCACGAGGGCGAACCCGCCGAACAGGGCGAGGGTCAGCAGCGCCGGCCACGGGATGGTGCCGGTTGCCCGGAAGGCGCCGCCGCCCACGCCCGGTCGCCGGGAGCCTCCGACCCGCGCGCTCAGCCCGCGGCGCACGCGGACGATCGCGAGTGCGGCGACGGCCGCGACCGAGAACCACAGCAGCGCGCCCGGAATGGTGAGCGGCGATGGCGCGCGCCACTCGGAGACCCGCGAGGCGATGGTCGGGTTCGAAGTGAGATTCGCCACGTAGCCCCAGACCGCGGGGCCGAACGGATTGATGAGGGTCACGGCCGTGGCGACGAGTCCGACGATCAACATCCGATGGAGCTCGAGTCCCTTCGGCCGAGCCGGAGCCTCGGACGATGCCGAAGCCTTGCGTGCGGCGGCGTCGTACAGGTCCGCGAGCCAGGCGAGGCCGCAGAGCGCGGGCACGAAGAGGAACGTCCCGTGGAGATTCGCCCAGAGCGCGGCGAACACCGGGATGACCCACACGGCACGAGGCCGCTCGTCGCGGATCGCGAGCACGTACAGCGTCGTGGCGAACAGCACGATCGCGAAGAGCTGGGCCCGGAGCGCGAGCGCGTCGGCCGAGACGACGAAGGCGGCGATGACGACCAGCGCGGCACCGATCGATCCGAGGCCCGGCGCGCGGCGGCGCACCGTCGCGAGCAGCAGCCCGAACGCGAGACCCACGAGCGCGGCGCGGAGGAGCACGAGCCCCGTCCAGCCGACGGCGCCGTAGACGAGTTGGAGGAGCACCTCGGAGCCCCACTGCTGGTCGAGCCAGGGCGTGCCGGCGGCCGTGAAGGTCCAGGTGTCGACCGTCGGGATCGCGCCGGAGCTGAGAATCTCGCTCCCGGCTCGGAGCAGGAACGTCAGATCGACCGACGGCAGCGGCGCCGCGAGCGCCCCGAGCGTCGGCAGCGCGACGGCGAGGACCCGCCAGAGCGTCGATCGACTCACGGGCCAATCGTAGATGGGCCCGGGGCGCCGCTCCGGCCGCGCCGCCGAGCTGCGCTCCGCCGATCTGCCCGCGCCGCCGCGCGAGCGCGCTCAGCCCCGCCCTACAGCGCCGGCGAGCGAGCCCCGCTTCGGGCTACGGCGGGCCTGGCAGCCGCCACGGTTCGGCTCTTCAGCAGCCAGACGCGCGCCGGCGTGGCGCCGGCGGCCGGCATGAGCGGCAGGACGCCGACGAGGATCGTGAAGACGTTGGCCCACAGGATCGGCGTGGCGAGGAATGCAGCGACCGGCACGACCCA
>Ga0193751_1001952_pt1 | contig 12814 bp, 9 predicted proteins | sample L1c2metaG_FD_143050 | JGI IMG/M metagenome (GOLD analysis project Ga0193751, IMG submission 143050) | Soil microbial communities from a riparian zone of the East river system, Colorado, United States - L1c2 | ecosystem: Environmental > Terrestrial > Soil > Riparian zone | place: USA: East River... | reverse complement strand
CGCGGCCGCGGCGACCATCGGACCCATCATCCCGCCGAGCCTGCCGATGGTGATCTATGGCGTCAGCGCCGATGTGTCGATCGGCCGCTTGTTCATGGCCGGCGTCGTTCCGGGTGTGCTCATGGGCTTGTCGCTCATGGCGATGGTGGCGATCATCGCGCCTCGCCAGCGCTTGCCGCGACATGCCTTCGGGGGCTTGTGCGACGTCTGGGTTGCATTGAAGGAGGCGATCTGGGCGCTGCTGACGCCGGTAATTCTGCTGGGGGGCATGTTCAGCGGGTTGTTCACGCCGACCGAGGCGGCGGCGGTCGCCGATCTGTACGCGCTGTTCTTGGGCTTTGTCGTCTACCGCACATTGTCAGTGAAGGACCTCCCGGCGATCCTCATCAACACCGCCGAGACCACCGGCATCGTGGCAGTGCTGGTCATGGTCGCGGGCGCCCTGGGCTGGTGCATGTCGATCTCGCGCATTCCGCAGACCGTCGCGCCCGCGATGGTCGCGGCGATTCACAGCCCGCTGGTGTTCCTGTTCGTCTCCAACGTCATCCTGCTCGCGGTGGGCTGCTTCATGGAAGCGCTCGCGGCGATGCTGATCCTCATTCCCATCATGGTGCCGGCCGCGATCAGCTTCGGGATCGATCCCGTCCAGTTCGGTTTGATCATGATCTTCAACCTGATCCTCGGCACCATCCATCCGCCCATCGGCGTCGTGCTCTTCGTCATGGCGCGCATCGCCGAAGTGACCTTCGAGCAGATCTCGCGCGCTATCCTTCCATGGCTGGTGCCGCTCCTGATCGTGCTCGTGGCGATCACGGTCTGGCCTGCGCTGACGCTCGGGCTGCCGGCGCTGGTGATGGGCAAATAGGCCGCGGTCGCCCCGCCGTCCGTGGGCGTTTGTCGCCGCCCGGGACATCGTGGTAGGGTTGAATTGCTGATTCGTGAGACGATCGCTCTTGCCTCAGACTTGCCGTTCCGTTTGCAAACGCCTGATGCGATAGCGCGCTGCGTCAAGCTGACCGACCGTTATAGCGAAAATACGTCTGCCTGGCAGAAAAAGAAATCACACTCGGAGGAAACATGATCAGAACATCGAAGCTCATCGGCTTGATCGCCGTCGGCCTGGCAATTGTAGGAGGGTCGTCGCCTGTATGGGGCCAAGAAGCCAAGCATTACCGTTTTGCTTACGACCAGCCGAGGAACACGGGTTACAGCATCGCGGGCGATATCTTCGCCGAAAAGCTCAAGGAGGTCAGCAAGGGCACGATGCTCATCGACCAATATCCCGGCGCGCAACTTGGACAGGAGCCGCAGGTTCTGCAATTGATGAAAGCCGGCGACATCGAGTTCTGCATCAGCTCGGCGGCCAACGCCGCGACGCTTTCGCCGCAGGCGGGCGTGATGTCGCTGCATTTCCTGTTCCGCTCGGAGGATCACCTGAAGAAGTCGTTGGCGGATCCGAAGGTGGTTCAGGCGGTCAAGGACATGATCGAGGACACCGTGCAGGGCGGACACGTGCTCGCGCTGATCACGCTGGGGCTTCGCGACATGTACAGCAAGAAGGAAATTCACAAGGCCGAGGACATGAAGGGATTGAAAGTTCGTGTCCAGGCGACGGCCACCGAGGACGCGATGTTTCCGGCCTACGGAGCGCAGACGGTGCATATGCCGTTCGGCAACGTCTACACGTCGCTTCAGACGGGCGTGGTCGACGTGGCGGAAAATGGCGTCAACGTCTATCTGGTCAACAAGCATTACGAAGTCGCGCCGGTCCTTTCGATGACCGAGCACGAAGCCAACAACAATCTAATCTGGATCAGCGACAAGCTGTGGAAGAGCCTCTCCGACGAGCAGAAGAAGTGGGTGACGACCGCAGCCGACGAGGTCGGCAGGACCCAGCCCGGCAAGTCCCTCGAGCTCGAGCATCAGTCGGCCGACAAGCTGAAAGCAATCGGCGTGAAGATTGTCACCGACGTCGACAAATCGGGCTTCCAGAAGATCGCCGCGCCGTACCTGGACAAGCTCGCCAAGGAGCTCGGCCCGCACGCAGTCAAGATCAAGGACCTGATCGGCGCCGTCAAATAATCGATTGATCCCATGGAGAGGCCGTCAATGCCGGCCTCTCCCTGACCTTCGTTCCCGTTGCGCTAGCCGATGCGCTTTTCCGAAAAGTTGGCCGAAAAGCTCGTCCTTCAGCGGCAGCGCCATCTGAAGTGGCGCGCTTTCGACGTGCTCGAGATGATCCTCATGATCCTCTGCGGCGTCCTGCTGTTCGGCTTCTCGACAACGGTGATGTTCGACATCGTCACCCGGGAAATCGGTCATCCCTGGCTGTGGCTGCAGGAAGTCACCCAGACCTTCTTCATCTACGCCATCTTCGTCGGCGCTGCGGTGGCGACGCGCCGCAACGACCATCTTTATCTCACCGCCGTCGCCGAAGCGCTGCACGGGAAACCGCGCCTTGTCGCGGAGATCATTATCCGGCTGGTCGTCCTAGGCGTCGCTTTCTGTCTCGTCTACTTCGGCTATATCAATTTCCTGCGTGGCTTCTCGAGCTTCCGGATGCCGTCGCTGACGCCGATAGCATCGCTTTACGCGGCCATCCCGATTGCAGGTGCGCTGATAGCGCTGTTCACCATCGAGCAGCTGGTCAACGGTTGCCGCAAGGGCTTCGATCATCCCGAGCCGCGGGACGAGCTTCTTGAGACCACGCCGATTTTGTCGGTGCCGGCGAGAGCGAGGCGTCCGTGACTGCGCCGTTGATCCTCGGCTTGATGACCTTGCTGTTTCTCTCTTTCGGATACCTTGGCGTCCCGGTTGCGTTTTCGCTGATGGCGGGCGTGTTCATTGGCGCCGCGTTCACCGACGTGACCTTCCCGGCGATCGTCCAGAAAATCTTCGACGGCATGGATTCCGAGGCGCTGCTGGCGATTCCTTTCTTTCTTCTGGTCGGCGAGCTGATGAGCTCGGCGAACGTGGTGAGCCGGATCACCAATCTTTCGCTCGCGCTGGTGGGCCACATTCGCGGCGGCCTGTCTCAGGTCGTGACGGTGTTCAGCATGTTTTTCTCCGAGATGTCCGGATCGACGACCGCCGACGTAGCGGTGATCAGCCGCGCGCTCGGTGGCCCGATGAAAAAGGAGGGCTACACCCCGGCATTCACCGCCGCCATCATCGCCGCCGCGTCCACGATCGCGGCCCTCGTGCCGCCCAGCATCACGGCAGTGGTCTACGGCGCGGTCGGCAACGTCTCGATCGCCGGTCTTTTCATGGCGGGCGTCGTGCCCGGCTTCATGATCGGCTTCGGGCTGATGCTGTATTGCTATTTCTTCGGGCCCGCGGGCATGCGGCGTCCGCGCGCGCCCTTCCGCGACGTCGCCAAGGCCTTCAAGGGCGCGTCGCTGCCGTTGATGATTCCGATCATTCTTCTCGGCGGCATTCTTACCGGCTGGTTCACGCCGACCGAGGCGGGCGTCGTAGCCGCTATCTGGATCCTCGTGGTCGTCATTCCTTCCCTCAACCCCAAGCACATCAGTCAGCTGCCTTACGATTTCTGCCTGGCGGGATTGATCTTTTCGCTACCGCTGATCACTATCGGCGCCGCCAACGCATTCGGCTGGATGCTTGCGTATCTGCGGGGAGCGATCGTGATCGCCGAATGGATTACTGGCCTCGCCCACAACGATCCACATCTGATCATGTTGCTGATGGTTGTGCTGTTTACCATCATCGGCGATTTCATCGAACCGGTTCCGACCATCATCATCTTCATGCCTCTGGTGAATGCACTGACGGTGGCGGGAGATATCAACGCCGTCCACATGGGTGTCGTGCTCATCGCGACACTGGCGTTCGGTCTCATTACGCCGCCCTACGGCTTAGTTCTGCTGATGGCGTCGAAATTCATCGGCGTTCGATTTTCGCAGGCGCTGCGAGCAGCGTTACCTATTTATGTCGTGTTCCTCGGCACCATCGCTTTTGCGATTTACTTTCCCAAGGTCGTTCTGTGGCTGCCCAAGCAGGTCATTCCCGAGTCGGTCGGGTGTTTCAAGAATCCGAGCGGCGCCGGATATATCTGCCCGCCTTGAGCGCCGGGTTCTGCGCGTATCGTTTCGGTCGAGTCGGCCATGCATCCGGGGCGAAGGCGCGGCGGCTGCGCGCGACGACATAACGCATGCTGAACGTTCCCAATAGCATCACGCTGGTCCGGCTCGGCCTTATTCCGGTAACCGCGTACTACCTTTGGGTCGAAGCTTACGGCATCGCGTTGCCGATCTTTCTGGCCGCCGCGCTGAGCGATTTCGTCGACGGCTATATCGCGCGCAAGTTCAAGATCACATCCGCGCTGGGTGCAGCGCTCGATCCTGTCGCGGACAAGCTCCTCATGCTGGTCACCACCGTGCTGCTCGCGTGGCATGAGCTCGTGCCGATCTGGCTTGCAATTGCAATCGTGACGCGCGACATCATCATCGTGGTCGGCGCACTCGCGTATCGCCTGGTGATCGGACGTTTGCAGATCGCGCCGACCTGGCTATCGAAGGTCAACACATTCATCGAGCTCCTGGTGTTGCTGCTGGTTATGGCGGGGGCCGCAGGGTGGATCGCAGGCGGCGCGTGGATGGCCGCGCTGTTTCTCATCGTCTTTGTGTCCGTCGTTGCCTCGGGCGCCCAATACGTGTGGTTGTGGGGCCGCAAGGCGTACGCAAGAAGTAGCGTACCCTAGCAGAGCGCGTGGCACCGTCGAAGTATTGTCGAAGGCAAAAGCGCATGCCATGGACGTCACTCGCGAAACCATGTATTGATCCCGAGGTGCAAAGATGCGTGTACACACCGCCAGTTGCTTGATTTTCGTGGTCATTGTTTCGTACGCCGCGGGACTCTTTGCCCAAAGTGCGCCTAGCTCGGGCTACCACAAGACGCAAGAAATAATTCTTGGCGGCGACGGCGGCTGGGACTACCTGACGCTCGATGCGACCGCGGGTCGCCTCTATATCTCTCGATCGACCCATGTAATCATCGTGGATCCGGACTCGGGCAAAGAGGTGGGAACGATCTCGGACACGCCCGGCGTCCACGGTATCGCACTGGCACCGGAGCTCGAAACCGGTTACACAAGTAACGGGCGTGACGGGACGGTCACCGCCTTTGACTTACGAACGTTCCGGCACCTCGCACATATCCCGGTTGGAACCAACCCCGACGCCATTCTCTATGAGCCGGCGACGAAGCGCGTGTTCGTATTCAACGGTGGAAGTCGCAATGCTTCGGTGATCGATGCGAAAGCGGGGACTGTCGTTCGGACCGTTCCCTTGGACGGAAGGCCCGAGTTCGCAGTAGCGGACGGACGCGGAAGTATCTATCTCAACCTCGAAGACAAGTCCGAGGTAGTCAGGATCGACGCAAGCAAGCTAAGCATTGAGGCGCGCTGGCCGCTCGCGCCGTGCGAAAGGCCAACTGGAATATCGATGGACGTCCAGCGACGGCGTCTCTTCGTCGGCTGCGCCAACCGTCTCATGGCAATTGTCGATGCAGATCAAGGCCGCGTGATCGCGACGCTCCCCATCGGCGGCGGGTGCGACGCGACAGCGTTCGATCCAAGAGTCGATATGGCATTCAGTTCGAACGGAGATGGAACACTGACCGTTGTTCGCGAAGACGGCCCCGATAGATTCGTCGTCGTGGAAAATGTGGCGACGAAAACGGGCGCGCGAACCATGGCCCTCGATTCGCAACGACAACGGATCTATCTGGTGACAGCGGCCTTCGGGCCGCGTCCGAGCGCGACCGCGAATCAGCCAAGCCCGAGACCACCCATCTTGCCGGGGTCATTCACGCTTTTGGTGTTGACGCGCTGAGGTACGCTTTGCAAAGGGTGGCATGGCATCACTCGCCGTTGCTATAGCGTTCGCAGGAATGCGACCAGATCGGCCCGCTCCTGATCGGTGAAGCCGATGCCGAATCGCGTGTTGTAGAACGTCACGACGTCGTCGAGCTCGGCAGCCGATCCATTGTGAAAATACGGCGCTCTCGTCGCGAGCGCGCGCAGGATGGGCCCCTTGAATCTTCCGATGTCCTTCCACTTGCCGGTGATGAGCGCGCGACCGGGGTCGCTGGTCTGGATCGTCTCGAACGGCGCCTGTGTGTGACGCAGGGTGTAAAGCGGAAGATCGGGCGTACGCCGCGTCGCGTCGGTAAGCCCGATGTCGAGCGGCGCCGGGACCGAGTGATTGCCGGCGCTGGGCGTGTCGTGACACGTTGTGCACGTCCCGTTGAGGACCGGAATGCTGAAGTCGTCGTTGAGCCCTTTGACGTCGGTAATGCGGATCGTCTTCGAGTTGAAGAGCTCTTCGCCACGAGCGACCGCCAGACGCGCATCGTAGCGGTTGCGGAAATCGCCTTCGTCGCGCCCGGGCCGCATGTCCGGAGTCCAGCTTCGGTAGAGCTTGAACACCTCCGAAGTGAAAAGTGCGCCGGTGCGGTAGTCGTTGGCAATGACGTCGTTGATGCCGAAGTAGAAGCTCTGTTGGCTCACGCTTATCGGGCCGCCCAGCGCACCGTGCGCCGTCAGGAGGCCCGCGTCGTCGTCCTCGATTTGCGCCGTGAAGAGACCGGACTCGAAAGCCACGATGGCCTCGCGCTGCGCGTCGCTTAGCGGCTGCCCCTGCGCGTGTCCGGTAGTCGCGGCATTCGACTGATCGGCGAGGTCGAAATGGATCGACGCGAAGCAATTGGACGTGCCGAGAATGCAATCCTGCGATGCCGGATCTTTGAACGTTTCCCGCCCATCCCACATGACCGTGCTCAGGAACTTGAGATTGCTCGCCGGCAGGGGCCTTCTGAACAAAGACAACTCCTGCGCGCTCGCGTAGCCGTATGGATCGTCGACGGCGACGAGCTCGAATTCGGCGTTGGCCGGAATACCTATACCGACGCGGATCAACCCTTTGCTCAGCAGCATACTGTAGGCGGCGCGGCGCGATTCGACCGTGGAAACGTCGGCTAGCGGAGAATTCGACCCATCGTTGGTCCGGAATATCGGATCTGTGCCGCGGGTGTCTTTGAAGCGATCGCGGATTCCCGCGGGTGTCACGGTCCAGCCCTCGTTCGGCTGGTGACAACTTACGCACGCACGCCCGTTCGTTCCCAGGCTCTGGAAAAACGGATTCTTCATGTCGATCGAGCCGGCCGTGCTGTAGGTCGCCGCAAAACCGTTCGCGTTGCGGAACGGCACCATATTTGCAAGCTCCATCCGATCGTCAGCCACACCCGAGGCACTGATGACCAGCAGTGCCGCGAGCAGCGCCGGTACGCGATGGCAGAGCTGTTTTACATTCATGGTTCAGTCTCCCTGTAGAAACCCGTTGGACTCGCGTCTTTGCAGTGTCCCTGGACGCGAATCTGCTTTCCCGTCGCCGCACCCTCGCGTGAATGCATCGCCTCCGAGATCGTCCCGCCGGCGGAGCGGCGTCTGCGCAGAATTCGCGGCAAGCGGATGCCGGATGCGCGGGCGAGGACGGCTTTCACCCACCGCGCCACCAAGCCGCGTTTTTGCACGGTCGGCGACCGATGCAGGTATTCAATTCTTGCCGCGAGCTGCCCCGAGAGCGGCACGGCGGATTCGAGGACCATGCGGCGCCGCGCGTGCGACGTGAATGGGGTGCCGCAGTTGAAGCGAAACCACGTGACGGCGTCGATAAGCTCGCCGTTCCCGTCGATGAAGTCGGCGACCCAGAGCGCCTCGCCGCGCAGATAGATCGCCACTTCCCGCCGCTCGCTCCATCGCAGGAGCTGGCCCTGGATCGGGGTGGCGCATCGACTCTCGAAGCTCATCTCGGTCAACCTTCAATCACGTGCTCGGTGGTCGCTCGGGGGCTCTCGCCGGATTTGGCGAACCCTAGAAAGTCGGAATCGGATCCTCTATCTTGGTTGCCTGATTCACATAGTGGTCCGGGAAGTAATCGAAGTCGCGCTGCGACGCCTTCGAGGCCTCGGGCACGGCGGCTGCAGCCGTTCCTGCCGCCGGTGAATCCACTATCCGCGTTTCGAGTCCAGGGCGCACCAAGCTCTCCAGCGAGAACTGCGGTGCTGCGGTGAACAGAGGTCCCGAATGCTCGAATAGCACGACGGCGACGTAGCCAAGCACGACCACGCCGAGAAGCGCAATCGTGGCCTTGAGCGTTCGCGGGATCGGGTGTTGGCCGGAGTGTTTACGTGTCGGGTGTGGTGCCATGGTGTTCTCCTTGCTTGTGAAGTGATACGTTATGCGTCGATTCATGCTCGCTCGGTGTGATCGTGGCTTAAGCGAGGCGGTACGGTCGTGCGGGCCATCGGCGATGCCGGCGTGAATATTCGACGTGGAACTCTTCAAGGAGCCGCGCACTCCGCGTGATAAGTACTGGGTCACGGCGCGAATCGTCGATCGAAAGCGCTGCCGAGTCTTGAAAAAACCCTTAAGAATCTATAAAAGCTCGCCTATGTGGAGCCCGCTCGCGCCCGGCTATGGCCGTCGATTCGGGGTCGACTTCCCTGCCGGTTGCCGCGTTGGAAGCGTGTCGTGTGACCAAGACCTATGACATCGGGCCGTTCAGGCTCGACTGCGACGCCGGCGTGCTCACCGAGGCGGGTGTTCCGGTCGCGCTGGGCTCGCGCGCTGTCGCGGTGCTGAGCGCGCTCGTCCAACGCCGTCAGGAATACGTCCAGAAGAGGAGCATCATCGATGCGGCGTGGCCGGACGTCGTGGTCGAGGAAAGCAATCTGGCCGTGCAAATCTCGGCCATTCGTCGGGTGCTCTCGCAAGTCCAGGGCGGCGAGCGATGGATCGAGACCCTCGCCAGGCGCGGCTATCGCTTCGTCGGGCCGGTGACCGAGCTCGCGGAAGCTCATCAGGAAAGCGCTGTCGGCACCAGCAGCAACACGAATCTGCCCGAGCCGCTGACATCGTTCATCGGCCGTGAACGCGAGCTGGTGGAGATCAAACGCCTGTTGCCGAGCACGCGTCTCTTGACGCTTGTCGGCACTGGCGGCATCGGCAAGACCCGGCTCGCCCTGCAGGCGGCGGCCGAAGTGACGGATGCGTACCGCGATGGCGTATGGCTGGCGGAGCTTGGATCCATCCGCGATCCATCGCTGGTGCCGGCATCGGTTGCGCAGGTGCTCGGAATCCAGGAAAGGACTGGCACGGCCCTCACCGACACGCTTTGCGCCAATCTCAAATCGCGGCAACTGCTGCTGATCCTGGATAATTGCGAGCATCTACTCGATGCCTGTGCGCGGCTGGCGAATGCCATCGTGCGCGCAGCATCGGCTCCCACGATCCTCGCCACCAGCCGCGAAGCGCTGCATGTCGACGGCGAGCAGATTTACCAGTTGCAAGCGCTGTCGTTACCGGATCCGTCCTCGAGCGCGGCGGCAATCGCGCGATCGGAGGCGGTGCAGCTATTCGTCGAGCGCGTCCATAGGCAACTGCCCGACTTCGAGTTGACCGAGCCTCGAGCCCGCGCGATAGCGCAGCTGTGCGTTCATCTCGATGGCATTCCGCTGGCGCTCGAATTGGCGGCAGCGCGTGTCCGATCGCTATCGATCGAGCAGATCAACACGCGCTTGAACGAGCGCTTCAGACTGCTAACCAGTGGCAGCCGCACGGCGCTGCCGCGCCACCAGACGCTGCGCGCCGCCCTCGACTGGAGCTACGATCTGCTTGCGGAAGACGAACGCCGCGTATTGCGGCGTCTTTCGATCTTTCCAGGGAGTTTCAGCCTCGAGGCCGCCGCCGCCGTTGCATCGGACCCGGCGATCGACGAATTTGCGGTGATCGATTTGCTGTCGCAGCTCGTTGCACGCTCCTTGGTATCCGCCGATACGACCGCGGCGCATACGCGCTATAGGCTGCTGGAGACCACCCGCGGCTACGCGCTCGAAAAGCTCACCGAGGTGGAGGAAACCGACGCGATCGAACGCCGCCACGCACACTATTTTCGCGACTTGTTCGCCGACGCGGCTGACGCCTGGGCGCGTATACCGGATTCGGATTGGCGGGTTGCCTATGGGGCGGAGCTCGACAACGTTCACGCCGCCCTCGATTGGGCGCTGGGCCCTCGCGGTGACTCGGAGGTCGGCGTCGGGCTTGCCGTCGGTTCCGCGCCGCTGTGGCTTGAATTGGTGCTTGCCAACGAGGGCCCGCGCCGGCTCCAAGCCGCCATCGCCGCGGTCGGTCCCGGGACGCCGGAGAGGAATCAGGCCGGGTTGTGGTCCTGGCTGGGTTACCTCTCCTGGCGAGCTCCGCAAGAAGCCGTGGAAGCCTACACGCGATCACTCGAGTTATACCGGCGCGCAGGCGACCCGATGGGAACCGGCATGTCGCTCATGCGTCTCGGCGGCGAGTTGGCCCATATGGGGCGCGTTGAACCGGCGAAGGCGTTGCTTTCCGAAGCGCTGCCATTGCTCGAGCGCGGAGGACCGTCGAAGGCGCTCGCCGAATATTTTCGTTTTGTCGGTCACCTCAGAATGCTTAGCGGAGACCTTGTTGATGCACGACTGAATTATGAGAAAGCCGCCTCGCTCAGCCGTAAGACGGGCGCCGAGGGAATCGGCCTCGCTGCGCTCAGCAGCCTGGCGGAGATCGATTGGACCGCCGGCAACCTTGGCGCGGCGTTGGAGACGTATCGCGAGGCAATTGCGCTCACGCGCAAATCTCTGCCGGGACGGAGGCGGACACTTGGCCTTTATCTGACCAACCTCGCAGGCGTGTACACGGAGAGTGGCGAACTCGATGCGGCGCTGGACGCGGCTCGAGAAGGCCTTGCGCTGCACCAGGACAGCGGATATGCGTGGTTCACTCTGGACCACCTCGCGCTGCGCGGAGCGTTGGCAGGAAACCCGGTCGCCGCTGCCCGTATCGCTGGCTATACGGATGCGGCACATGAGGCTAACGGTGCGGCGCGCCAGCCCAACGAGGCGCGAGCCCGCGACCGGCTGAACGCGATCCTGCGCGAGAAGCTTCCTACGGATGAGCTCGAGCGCCTTTTGGCAGAAGGCGCCAAGATGAGCGACGACGACGCTTGCCGGATGGCGCTGGAGGGATAGGACTTCACTTTAGTCAGCCGTCAAGGCGAGACAGTGACTTGACCGTGATTATCGCGTGACCAAGACCTACCAAATTGATAATCGAGTGCCGTGAGGCGTGCACTCATTCTTCAAAAAATGCGGCAATTTCGGGATCCGACCGGGTAGCCGGCTTTGGACGCCTGACTTGGTGTCCTGGCTCGCCAGCGCCGGGCTTCCTGCACGTACCGGCGCGGCTCGGAATCCGGGCGTCGCGCGCGGCAAGCAGGAGCAGTAGCGCGCCGCGTTTGCGCTGCGCGTCGAATGATCCTGGTACGGGAAATCGTGAATGTCGCAGGTGCGAATTCATTCACACGCCCGCGATAGCAAATAAATCTTCGGGCGGCGCTGGAGAAACCGTGGTCTGTCCCCAATTTCTAGATCCGCTGGCTATGGCTACATGCTTCGCCGGTACTCCCCACCCACGTCGAACAACGCCTTCGTAATCTGCCCCAGCGAGCACACGCGCACAGTGTTCATCAGCTCGGCGAAGACGTTGCCGTTCTCGATCACGGTGCGCTTGAGCTTCTCCAGCGCCTTCGGCGCTTCCTTCGCATTGCGCGCGTGAAACTCGGCAAGCCGCTTTAGCTGCGACTGCTTTTCTTCCTCGGTCGAGCGCGCCAGCTCGAGCTTTTTCGGCGTCTGATCGCCTTGCGGGTTACGGAACGTGTTCACACCGATGATCGGATACGTTCCGTCGTGCTTCTGGTGCTCGTAGTAGAGGGACTCCTCCTGGATCTTTCCGCGCTGGTAGCCTGTCTCCATCGCGCCCAGCACGCCGCCGCGCTCGGAAATCGCCTCGAATTCCTTGAGCACCGCTTCCTCGACCAGGTCGGTGAGCTCTTCGACAATGAAGCTGCCCTGGTTCGGGTTTTCGTTCTTGCCCAGGCCCCATTCGCGGTTGATGATGAGCTGGATCGCCATCGCGCGGCGCACCGATTCCTCGGTCGGGGTGGTGATCGCCTCGTCGTAGGCGTTGGTGTGCAGGCTGTTGGTGTTGTCGTAGGTCGAGATCAGCGCCTGCAACGTCGTGCGGATATCGTTGAACGCGATCTCCTGCGCGTGCAGGCTGCGGCCCGACGTCTGCGAGTGGAACTTGAGCTTCTGGCTGCGCTCGTTCGCGCCGTAGCGCTCGCGCATCGCCACCGCCCAGATGCGCCGCGCGACACGTCCGATCACCGCATATTCCGGATCCATGCCGTAGCTGAAGAAGAACGACAGGTTGGGCGCGAAGTCGTCGATGCGCATGCCGCGCGCGAGATACGCCTCGACAAAGGTGAAGCCGTTGGACAGCGTGAATGCGAGCTGCGAGATCGGGTTGGCGCCGGCCTCGGCGATGTGATATCCCGAGATCGACACCGAGTAGAAGTTTTTGACCTGGTGCTGGACGAAATATTCCTGAATGTCGCCCATCACCTTGAGGCTGAACTCGGTGGAAAAGATGCACGTGTTCTGCCCCTGATCCTCCTTGAGGATGTCCGCCTGCACGGTGCCGCGCACGGTGGACAGCGCCCATGCCTTGATCTTCTGCGCTTCGTCGTCGGTCGGGTCGCGGCCGTTGTCCTTCTGGAATTTCTCGAGCTGCTGATCGATCGCAGTGTTCATGAACATCGCCAGGATCGTCGGCGCCGGACCGTTGATGGTCATCGAAACCGAGTTGTTCGGCGCGGTGAGGTCGAAGCCTGAATAGAGCACCTTCATGTCGTCGAGCGTGGCG
>Ga0193751_1001951_pt1 | contig 12816 bp, 9 predicted proteins | sample L1c2metaG_FD_143050 | JGI IMG/M metagenome (GOLD analysis project Ga0193751, IMG submission 143050) | Soil microbial communities from a riparian zone of the East river system, Colorado, United States - L1c2 | ecosystem: Environmental > Terrestrial > Soil > Riparian zone | place: USA: East River... | reverse complement strand
CTGTCGCCGGGATTTGGGCCCTGATTGCCGGGTCACTTTTGTCACTTGGCGGATCGGACGGGCAATGGCTGGCGCAGTTGGCGGGGATTGCGACTCTTCTGGGTTTTGTGCTGCCTTTGACTTACACCCTCAACTGGCTGCTGGACAAAGTTTATCGTCAACGCGTAGACGAAGAGGGGGAGATGCAGGGAATGGATCTCTACGAACTGGGCGCGGGAGCCTATCCTGAGTTTGTCGTCCACAGCGACGAGTTCACACAGCGTTGAGATTGAGGCGCCGCCCGTTTACCTTGGCATAACTAGCTGTGTTTCGCCACCCACAGCAGCAGCCCAAAAATCACGACCGGAATCAGCGCCAGCCCAACGTAGAACAGAATCTTCTTTGCCCAGGGAGTGCGGCGATTTCTCCAATCGTGCAGTGCCGCCCGATCGCTAACTCCCACCTGATCCTCGTGCTCGAGATCCCAGGCAAAATCGCGGGCGTCTGGGTAGCGATTCTTGGGATCACGCTCCAGGGCGCGGTAAATGATTTCCTGCAATTGTGGCGTGATGCTCGAGTCAATCTCGCGTGGTGGCTCGGGATTATTCAGCAGACGGTCATTCATGATCAGGAAGGCATTGGCGCCGGAAAATGGCACCTTGCCCGTCAACATTTCGTAAAGCATGACGCCCAGGGCATACAGATCACTGCGTGCGTCGCCGCGTTTGCCCTTGACCTGCTCCGGAGAAATGTAGTCGGGTGTTCCCATCGTCTGGGAAAACTTGGCGAAGGTAAGGCGACGGGACTTGCTGCTCGCTGCTATCCCAAAATCAATAAGCTTGATGGCGTCATTTTCGTCGACCATGATGTTCTCTGGCTTCAGGTCCCGGTGCGCGACGCCACGGGCGTGAGTATAGCCCAAGGCGTCCAGGATGCGGATCGCGAGTCGTACGGCACGCTCCGGGGGCAACTTGCGCTCCTCGTCGAGGATTTTGCGCAGCAGGCGCCCTTCCACCCACTCCATGACCATGTAGACGCGACTGCGATTTTCATCTACGAAAACCTTCATGACCCCGGGGTGATCCAAGGTCTTTCCGATCTCCTCCTCGCGTTGGAAGCGATCGAACAGGGCCGCGTCGCTCTCCACCTCTGGATGCGGGACCTTGATGGCGACTTGGCGGCCGTTCCTGAGATCGGTACCGCGAAAAATGGTGGCCATTCCGCTGCGGGCTATGAGACTGTCAATGCGGTAGTGATCAAGGTGATCGCCGGGATGGAGAGGGGTCATCGTTAGCTTTCCGAGTGCACCTTCCATGATGCCAGATAAAACGCAAAGAATTCATAAAGAATGCCCCGGAAAATCGGCGGGTCAGAGAAGCTTGTAGGGGCGGCCACGGTACATCCCCGTGCGCTCGACGCTGCGGACAGCAATTAACTGCAGGCTGACGTTGTCGCTCCCGTCCTGGCGGTTCGCACTGGCCACCAGCGTCGATGCCGCAGCGTTCAGGTCACCGCCGCGGCTCACTGTGTAAGCGATCTCACTCAAACTCACGGCACCGTGCAAGCCGTCGGAACAGAGCATCAATATGTCGCCGGGTTGCACCTGCACTTCGTCGATATCGACTTTGACGAACAGTCCGCTTCCCAGGGAACGGCTTAAGACGTGGCGTGTGTGTACCGATTCCGCCTCCGCCTTGGAAAGAATTCCCAAATGGAGTTGCTCGTTGGCGACGGTGTGATCGTTGGTCAACACGCGAGCTTTGCCGTTGCGAATGAGGTAGCACCGCGAGTCCCCGACATGAGCTATCGTGGCGCGATCGAAACGCAAGGCACAAACCACGATCGTGGAAGACATTCCGGCGCCCGCAGGTCCCGCCATCGCTTCGGTGTCACAAATGCGAGCGTTTGAAGCCCGCACCAGTCGCGTCAAAAGAGGACCATGGGACTCCATCGCGGCGGCCCTGCGGAAGCCGGCAAGCACTTCTTCCACGGCTGCCCGGGACGCGACTTCTCCTTGCCGCTGCCCCCCAACGCCGTCAGCCAGAGCAAACAACCAGCCATGGGAGCGGATCTGCTCGGGAGAAGAGGGGAGGATGTAGCCGAGGTAATCCTCGTTTCGAGGGCGAACCGTGCCTGGATCCGACAGTTGTGCAAACTCTACTTCGAGCATAGGGAATGCTCACAGCTCAATCCTGCCCCACAAATTACCTCCCGACATGCGGTACGCATTGCAGATGACCCTTCGTCGCTAGAAAATGCCAAGGCCGGACAACTATGCGGCTGCCGCGGCCCTGGCAATCTTGCGGTACCTGCGTTTCAGGCCGCCGGTAAGCGGTTCTCAATCAGCGTGGTCCGTCCCGCCGCTTTGCTAGAGCGGAGGAAATAGATTCCGCCGTAAATCGCCCAGCACAGCGCGATCCCTAACGCTAACAGAGGTTCCATCTTCGTTCCGTAACCCATGAACGGCCCAACGATGTAGAAGACCATGCATGCCAGGTTGGCCAGCAAGCCAAACACCGGGATCACGAGGTGGCGAACGAACTTGAATTGCGGGTGCTTGTGGAAGCACACGATGCACGTTACGCAACTCAGCATGTAGAGCAGGAAAGTTCCGAAGTTCGAAGCCAGCGTCATGGTAAGGAACGAGTTTGGCAATGCCGCCATTTTGTCATGGGTCGAGTATCCAAAGCTGGACCAAAACCCATGTGGCAACGCCTGAATGGCGGAATCGACTGGAGCAGACCCGTCGCCGAAGTACATCACGACGGTGACGCACCCAACTACCGCTGAAATAGCCGCCAGCCACCAAATAGCGCGATGCGGCGTTAGATTCCGCGAGTGCAGAGCTCCCATGGAATCGGGCAATTCCTTGTCTTTGCCCATGGCGTAGGTTACGCGTGCTCCCGTGTTGATGCAGGACAGCGTTGTGCCGATCAAGGCCAGGAACACTGTCGCGGCCTCAGCCAGCATGAAGATTCGTCCGCGTCCGGGACCGAACAGGGTGTCACCGACCAGAATCATGAGATCTCCGATGGGTGCCGCCGAGCCAGCCGCGTTCTGCATGCTATATCCGCCATTGAGCACGTAGTTGGCGGCGAAATACTCAAACATATAACAGAAACACCCCTGCACGAGCAGCGACGTGACGACCGCGATGGGCACGTCTCGTTTCGCATTCCTGGCTTCGCCGCCCATCGACGTCACCGATTCAAATCCGACAAGAATCAGGATGGCGATGGTTGCCTGCACAAACATCCAGCCAAAGTTGTGCATACTCACGACGGACTTGCCGCTGGGGTGCGAGAGGAAGACGCCGCTCGAGTCACGCTCCGGATAGCTGATGTGGTAAGGCACTGGCTTTCCGGAGGTGTCAAGCTTGGGCTGTGGCACGCCGTTCGAGTCACGAACGATGACGTCGGTCGCTTGGCCGTTTACCATCTGCGAAGCCGTCGCAAACTCATAGCTGTAGGAGGCGCTGGTTTGCGAATCAAACTGAGCCGCTGTGCTCCCCGGCGGATGGCTGAGGCGGTAGTTCAGAGCGACGACGGAGAACAAAAGCAGCGCGCTGATCTGAATGACATTGATGGCGATGTTCACCGAGGTCGAACCGTTGACACCGCGATGGGCGATGTATGCCACCGCAAACGAAAAGAAGATGGCCACGACCATCATGAACATGGGGCCGGGATTGCTGGCGCTCATGAAGTTCGGCCAGATCGTTCCCACCAGGTAGCCCGAGATTACCCCAATGACTCCTACCATCACTCCTGGATAGATCCAGTAGTACAGATGCGAGCCCCAGCCGACAATGAACTTTGCAAGTCGGGCGTATGGCCATGCAGTGTCGTGGTTGATGAATGACTGCTCGGCAAAGTAGTAGGAACTGCCGGTTCCGGGATACAGCTTCGCCATTTCCGCATAACAAACGGCGGTCGCAAGACACAACACCGTCGCGAACAGAATGCCGATCCACATTGACGGTGCCGTAGCGCCAGCCGCGGCTTGCCCGGCAAAAGTTAGCCAAAGAAAGGCGCCGGGAGCGATCAGTGCCATAGCGTTCATCGTCAGCCCGGTCAGGCCCAAGGTCTGTTTCATTTCGGTAGAGTTTTCTGCCATCGATATTCTCCTGTGTCTATCGTCTACGGAACAAAGTCATTTCCGTGTGTTACTGCTTTCACAAAGACTTGCCAGCGAAGCCAACAGCAGAGCCATGGAGCCCGCGTCCCGAGAACTCCGAACAGTGGCTCTCGGTCGAGAAGGAGTAAGCCTCCCACTAAACCTACAAACCCAGCCGGTAATCCCAGGGCCTGCATTGGACGGGGCATCTTCATCCGTGCGTGATCCTCTCTTGGTGCGCTTACGATTACTTCTCAACTATGTTCTTGCCAAACATGAAGCCTATTTCGCCCATGGCCCGAGGTTGGTTCTGGTTCATGCCCGTGCCACTGAAGGCGTCACCCGGCGTGATGCTGCTCGCATGAACGTAAGCCAGGTCTCCGCGAACGAAGAAGCCGCCATGTTGAAGGGTGGGCGTAACCGTGATCGAAGTGGCCGCGCTGCCCGGACCGTACAAAAGATTGACAGCTTGCTCTGCGGTGTTCCCCGAGCTCGAGATATATTCCCAGCGTACCGGCAGCGAAAAGCCGTGTTTGAAGGCGTAACTCGCCAAGATCGCGCCGCCGGTCGTTGATGCGCCCTTCACGATGCCGATCTTCGCGTTCGTGGGAACATTGGTGTACTGAAAGTAGGGCTGGATGATCCATGGCCCTTTGGTATAGGTGTAGATGACGTTGTAGATACTGCTATTGTTTTGCACGGGCGTGGCATAAGTCTGAGTGGCCGTCTCCCCGTAGTTCCCACCCGCAACGAAGGCCACGCTGTGGGGCCCTTTGGCATAGGTTAAGGATCCCGTCAGCCACGAGTAGCGGTTGGAGTAGAAGCCGTCGTTCCAACTCACCGAGGCGGCGAACTTGCCCATTGTCTGATTGACTTGGATTCCGCGATTGACAGCGTTTTCCTGGTTCCACAACAGGCCGCGATTTACGTTCATGTTCTCGAAGGTGAAGGTGTACTCGGCGCCGATCAGCGTCGGCAGTTCGCCAATCAGGAACGAGGTGTTCTTCCCCGCTTGTAGCCTCACAAAGGCGACCGGCACCGGGCCATATAGCTTGCTCAATGCTTTGTCGGTAGCCAGGAACGGCGCACCGAGAGCGGGGATGTTGTACGCGCCCGCCTGCATGTAGTACTGAAACCAGCCGTCGGTCTTTTGAATGAAGACCTGACCGTTACTCAGGGCCGCTTGATGGCTGCTATCGCCCGGTACGTAATTCCCGGTCCATAAGCCTGAACCGCCGAGAATGCCGTTCACTCCGAGCTTGCCGAAGGGACCGGCCGCGAAGATGGCAGGGGGGAGTGCCGACAGCGGGCCAGTTATCGAAGGTGTGGGAAGCGCTGCTGGCGCTGGCGGGTCTGGAGATGGGGCTGGGGTAGCCGCCGGTTGAGCAGCAGGATCTGACAGCGCTGTGGCCGGAGCCGTCGCTTGCGCTACCGAAACCGGTTTCAGGGTATCTTTCCCAGCAGCTGTCGCCTCCGCCGCACTTTGTTGAGCCGGGGGAGCAACACCGGTGATTGGCCGATCCTGTGCCTGAGCGGTTGAAAAAAACAACACGCTTGCAATTGCGAACAGGACTTTATGGTGGGAACGATTCTTCAACATGCTTCTCACCTTCTCTCTTGGAATTTGTAAACGGATGGCTGCGCATATCGGGATGGACGTGCCCATCCGCTGCCAGCACGACGAACCTAGCGACCAATGCTGCTGCAGTCCAACGCATCTTTTTGCTACTGCCCATTCGAAAAATCTTCTGATCACAAAAACTTATAGGGCCCATAAGGAAATCTAGGCGTCCACGTATCGGCAGACGGTAGGAAGGGTAGAAGTACGCTTCCGTCTGGCCCAGTCAAAATGCTGCTGACCCGCGATTGGCGCGGGGAGCGGCGTTCTCGGCTCAGGAAAATTTTCGAGGTGTCCTTTGTGAGTGCGAAACAGAAACTGCCGCGAGATGCGTTTGGAGCGTCTTTCACGACGCCATCATTGGAGGATCTTATAGGCGTGATTGATATTTTTCATGAGCGCATTCGATGCGCAGGCGATATGCTGCCACCATCTTGCCGGTCGGAAAGACTTACCACCGGACCACCCACTTAAAAAGGAGATGCATGTCGAACGAACTGCGAAATTTCCTGGCATTGTCCTACGACGAATTAGAGGGGATGAATCTAAAGGCGAAGGAGCAGCGCAAAAACCGCACCCCGCTCCACAAGATTCAGGAAGAACGACTGAAGTACCTGACCGACGAAAAGCGGATCAAGGCCGTAACCGTGCTCTTCAGCGATCTTGAAGGTCGGTTACACATGCTCGACTACGACAAGAAGTTCCTGCTGAAGAGCTGGGACAACCTCACTTTCGACGGATCTTCCATCCGCGGGTTCACTGCGCAGCGCGAGAGCGATCTGCGGCTGGGCATCGACTGGGGCGCGCTCTACATGGCGCCTGCCGACGTCTTCGGCTCCGGCAAGGTGCTGGTGTTCGGCGACGTGATCGACAAGGGTGGCACGCCGTACACAGCCGACATTCGCGGTGTACTGAAAGGCTTAGCGGACGAGTTGTTCAAGAGCGACGGCTACACGCTGAATGCGGCCAACGAAATCGAAGGTTTCCTGTTCAAGGGCCCGGATGCTGAGCGCTGCTACCATGAAACCGGTAAGTTCGAATACGTCAACACGGGCGGCTACTATCACTCGCTACCCGGCGACCCGCTGCGCACCTTCATCGACACCACCGCGGAAGTTCAGCGTGCGATGGGCTTCCAAAACGAGAAAGACCACCCGGAGGTGGCGCCGTCGCAATTTGAAATCAACTACGGCTACGGTGAAGTCGTGGCCGCCGCCGATCAGATCCAACTCTACAAGCTGATCTGCCGCCAAGTGGCAACCAACATGGGATTGACTGCATCGTTCCTGCCCAAGCCGGTGGTGGGCGTGAACGGCAGCGGCATGCATACTAACATCTCCGTGAGCAAGGACGGCAAGAACTTGTTCTGGGATCCCAAGGGTGAGGAGAAGCTCAGCAAGTTTGGCTACGACTTCCTGGACCGCGTTCTTACGCACGGCAACGATCTCTGTTTGCTGTTCAACTCCAGCGTGAACGCGTATCGCCGCCTCGACCCGCATTTCGAGGCACCGAACCAGCTCAATGCCTCGCCGGTCAATCGGGGAGCGATGATCCGCATTCCAATCGGTAACGAAAAGAGCATGCGCATCGAAGTGCGCGCTGTCGCACCGGATGCCAATCCTTACCTGGTTATGTACTCTATCTTCAAGACGGGCGTGGCGGGCACGACGTCGAAGATCAAGAACCTGCGACAGGCCGAGCGTTTTCTGCCCGATAACATTTACGACGCCCTGGACACTTTCCGCAACGCGGAGTGGACGACAGCCCTTCTTGGGGAAGATGTAAAGGGCCGTTACGCGGACCTGAAGCAAGCGTCAGCCGATCGCTGCCCGAAGTTGCTGGGAAGCTTCGTGAAGGCCCAGGAAGTCCAGTTCCATCACGAAGTCTACAACCAGTTCCTTTGGAACCAGTTCTAGAATCTTTCTATCGCATGGCGCACGCAACTGATCAGAAGTCTGGCTGCATCGCTCCGGGGCAAAGTATGCTGCGCACGGCCAGATTATCTGACCTTCTCCCACTCCGGTGGGGATGGTCCATTGTAAATGGCCATGACGTCAGGCTAGAACTTCGCCCTCGCGCTCGCTGAATGCTGCACCAATCACAAATTCCGCTATGGACGATTAAGTTCTTGGATGAGGTTCGTAGATATCGGTCAGCGGCATCCGGCGGGCCATTGGCAAGAGCCTGGCCCCCTCCGGAAGCTGACCGGAAATTATTCGACCGACGTTCCGCGAGGGGAAGTAGCGGCTCGAATTATGGCTCCGTCCGGCACATCTCTCATGATGTGCGATCCGTTAGCAATCAGGACGTTACTTCCGATCCGCACCCCCAGGTAAACCGTAACGCCCATACCGACCAGCGTGTTTTCACCGATTTCAACGCCGCCAGCCATGATCGCTCCTGGAGACAGGTGAGTGTGCGCGCCAATGACACAATCGTGGGAGACGATGGTTCCGCTATTAATAATTGTGTCGTCGGCAAGCTTCGCTGCGGAACCGACGACTGCACCGGCGAAAATCTGGTTGCCCACTCCCATAACTACCGAAGGCTCGACGCTGGCGCGCGGGTGAATCAGGTTTGGTATGTTGAATCTCGCGGCTACCAGCCGCTCGTAAAGCTTCGCTCGCGCGCGATGGTTGGTCACGCTCCCAATTCCTAACACGGCTCGCTCAATCCCCTCGGCTCTTAATGTCGCAAACAGGGAAGAATTTCCCAGTACAGGTACGCCCAGCACTTCCTCATCTGAGGAACTGTCGTCCACCGCGGCGACTGGATAGAGTTCTCCGGCCAGGCGCATCAGATCGATTAGCACGCGGGCATGGCCACTAGCGCCGTACACGAGGACGGGCTGTCCGGCTCCGGGGGGGACCGCCAATCTCTCACGCTTACGGTTGCGGGCTTCGGAAGTCTTTGACTGCGTTTGCAACAGCCGTTCCACATCGGATTCCTTGATGATTCCCGTCAGGCCCAGGCTGGACACATCCAGGCCATGGCGATCCGCCAGTTCCTGCGCCTTGCGAGTGATGCGGAACGGACGGTCTTCGCTCAACCCACCTTCGCTCAACGGAGCTTCAGAAATACAAACTGGCTCGTCCGGAGAAGCCGTGAGCACGCACAACAGGGAATTGACTTTCGCCCGCTGTCCTTTTTCGACGCGCAGATTGCGAACGTAGCCCGAGCACGGCGCTTCTACGTCTAACGCGGCTTTGGTTGATTCCACGACAAAGAGGACATCGCCGCTGCGCACCTCGGCGCCCTCCCGCACGCGAACGTCGACCATGGCAACTTCATCCTCGTTCGCGTTCAGCAGGGGTACGCGTAAGACCTGCATTCTGGCTACCTCACTCAACCTCGATTGTATGGAAACTGCGCCGGTTGGAATCTTAACGCGTAATCACACGTCGGCTGTGAGCGCACACTCGCAGAACCGCCTGATCGATGTCTTCTAATTGTGGCAGGATTGCCGTTTCTAGCGTGCTGGTATTGGCGATCGGAACATCCTTTGCCGCAACTCGCAAGGGTGGCGCGTGCAGAAGTCCGAATGCTCGGGCGCTGACTCCTGCGATCAGTTCGGCTCCCCAACCCGCGGTTTGCGTGCCTTCCTCACAGACCACCAGTTTTCCCGTACGGCGCAGAGAGTCGAGAACCGGTTCCAAATGGACTGGGCTGATACTGGATGGCACCACCACTTCGCAAAATATTTCTTCCCGCATCAGTAATTGCTCGGCAGCGGTCTCCGCCAACTCCGCCATCCCGCCGTAAGCCACGAGGGTTACATCGGCGCGTGAGAAGGAGTCGAACGATAGAGTAACTGCGGGATACATACCAGCCGTGGTGCGCACGTGAAAATCCCCCAGGCGACCATCGGAGGAAGCTTCCCGTACGGGCCGAGCGTACATAGCTTTGTTCTCGATGAAGAGGACGGGATCATCGTCATCGAGCACCGCTCGATACAACAGGGTGCCGGGGCCATGGAAAGGGCTGGGAGCGACCACGTGCCATCCGGGCGCGCCAATGAAATGTTTTTCGAGGGTTTGGCTATGCGTGGGCCCGTAGCCGCGCCGTCCACCCATCGGAGTGCGAATCACCAGCGGCACACGTACTTTGTCGTTGTACATCCAGCGATATTTGCCGATGTGATTGATGAGCTGGTCGGCGGCCAGCATCAGGAAATCGCCAAACATGATTTCGACAACCGGGCGCAAGCCGCGAATGGCCATGCCTGCCGCAAGCGCGGTGAACCCGGCTTCACTCAGCGGCGTGGTTAGTACTCGTTCCGGAAACCTGGTGGAGAGACCCTTGGAGACTTTGAAGGCCCCGCCATAAGGATCTAGCAGATCTTCGCCGATTACAACGACACGCGGATCTTCGCTGAGCATTTTATGCAAAGCCGCGTTCAGCGAATTGAGAACGTTGGTTGCCATTACACGTTTGCATTACATCGGTGCCGCAGTATTTTCCACCGAACTGAAACCAGTAGCGGCTCCCACGCCCAGAGTGGATGCGCTGGGAAACGGCTGCTGTCGCGCCCAGGCAACAGCTTGCTCCACTTTCGTTCGAGCTTCTTCATCGGAACGCTCGGCGACGTCCAGCTTCAGGCGGGATCGGAGCTTGGGAAGCGGTTCGTTTTGGCGGTAGTGTTCAATCTCCTCCGCAGGACGCATGTCGTCGCTCTTCGAGTGGTGGCAGAGGCGATAAGTGTGGATGACTTCGAGGTGGGGCCGCTGTTCTTGCCGAACTTTCTTTAGGATCGGCTCGAAATGATTGTAGAGTTCTTCGGCATCTGTGGACTCGATTTCTCCGCTCTCGATGCCAAACGCCTGTCCCCGAGCGAGCATGCTTCCAGCCAGTTGTTTCTCGACCGGAGTACTCTGGGACCAGCGATTGTTCTCAATCACGAACAGGATGGGCGCGCTCCAAAGCGAGGCCATATTGAATGCCTCGTACACTAATCCTTCTCCGAGCGTGCCATCCCCCATAAACACGGTTGCGATGGCGCCGGTGCGCTGCATCTTTTCGGCTAACGCCATGCCTGTCGCGGTGGGGACAATTCCGCCCTGCACGCCGTTGGAATAGAAATTCTCGTAACAGATGTGCTGGCTGCCGCCGCGCCCGCCGACCAGTCCAGTGGCGCGACCCATCAATTCGGCCATCAGGAGATCCGCTTTGCCGGTCCTCGCCAGGAAATGTCCATGACAGCGGTGGCTGCTGAAAATGATGTCTTTCTGTGAGAGGTGATTGATGATGCCGACGGCGTTGGCTTCCTGCCCGACGTAGCAGTGCGTTGTGCCGAAGAGTTCCCCGGCGGCAAAGAGCTCCAGAACTCGTTCTTCGAACCGCCGGATCAACACCATTTGGGCGTAAAGTCGCTCGGGAATTGAATCGTTATTATTCGAGTGTGTGGAGTTGAGCTGTGCGCCTTGAGGGGTTGGCATATGGACAGAAATGCGAGTTACAGTAAAAGTATCGGAGCCGCAGGCAAGTGTCAAACAGCGTCAAATTCGCGTACAGACTGTCGTTTGCACGGCTCGACCCGCGATGATGCTTAACGTCCGATCCCTTCTGGCGCCTCCGCAGCTTGGCTCGTCTCGACGAATTCTGATACTTTGAGAATGAGTTTACCTATGACGACAGTTAGCGATTTAGGGCAAGCCCTCGCCATCAGTGGAGGGACCCCCGTGCGTACCGAACTTTTCCCACCTTGGCCTGTCTTCGAGGAGGAGGAAATCGAGGCCGCGGTCTCAGTTTTGCGTTCGGGGCGGGTTAACTCTTGGACGGGAGACGAGGGACGAGCTTTCGAGCGCGAGTTTGCAGAGTTCACAGAGTGCAAGAATGCGATTGCGCTGGCGAATGGCACGTTGGCCCTGGAGTTGGCGCTGTACTGCCTGGGCATTGGTCCCGGAGACGAAGTGGTCGTTCCCAGCAGAACGTTTATTGCGTCGGCCAGTTGCGCGGTCATGCGCGGGGCGAGGCCGGTCGTGGCGGACATCGACCGGGACAGCAGCAACCTGACAGCCGAGACGATTGAGCGGGTGATCACACGGCGAACCAAGGCCATTATCGCGGTTCACCTGGCGGGATGGCCTTGTGAGATGGATTCCATTCTTGAATTGGCTCGCAGCCGGGGGATCGCAGTCGTAGAAGATTGTGCGCAGGCACACGGGGCACAGTACCGTGGGAAACCAATCGGGTCGTTTGGAGACATGGCAGCCTTTTCCTTCTGCCAGGACAAGAACATGACGACAGGCGGCGAAGGCGGCATGCTGCTGACGAATGACCGGAGACTCTGGAATCTAGGCTGGAGCTTCAAGGATCACGGCAAGAGTTTCGAAGCGGTGTATGAACGCGATCATCCGCCGGGATACCGATTTCTTCACGAATCATTTGGCACAAATTGGAGACTCACTGAAGCCCAATCGGCGATGGGACGCGTCCTGTTGAGGAAACTGCCGCAGATGGTCGAAAGACGCCGCCGGAACGCGGCGTTCCTGAGCAAGGAATTCAGAAAGATTCCAGCCTTGCGGGTGGTGGGTCCTCCAGATGGTGTTTTTCATTCCTACTATAAGTACGACGTCTTTGTCCGACCGGAACGCCTGCGCGATGGCTGGGATCGTAACCGGGTTCAAGAAGCGATCGCAGCCGAGGGCATCCCTTGTCTCTCTGGCACATGCAGCGAAATTTATTTGGAAAAGGCCTTTCCAGAATCGATGCGGCCCCCGCACCGCCTTCCCGTTGCGCGGGAGCTGGGCGAGACCAGTCTGATGTTCAAGGTTCATCCCACGCTAACGGAACGAGACCTGGCAGACACTTGCATGGCAGTATTGAAGGTCATGCAAATTGCCTCGCGAGAATGAAGTGGCGCGCGGGCAGAATCGTATTCGGTAAGCGATCGTTCTACTAGAAGGGGACGCGGTATATCGCGGTACTGGCCGCTACGGCCACTAGCGAGCTGGCATTCAACGCGGTTTTAATTGCACTGCTGGGGACGAAAAGAATGTCTTCATCCCGGACGGCGACATCTCGAATTTGACCCCGTAGCAGTTTCTTCAAGTCGATCCGTTGCTCTTCGAAACCATTCTCCGTCTTGCGAAGCAATCTGGTTT
>Ga0193751_1001950_pt1 | contig 12816 bp, 8 predicted proteins | sample L1c2metaG_FD_143050 | JGI IMG/M metagenome (GOLD analysis project Ga0193751, IMG submission 143050) | Soil microbial communities from a riparian zone of the East river system, Colorado, United States - L1c2 | ecosystem: Environmental > Terrestrial > Soil > Riparian zone | place: USA: East River... | reverse complement strand
TGGGATCGAGCACGCCGAAAGCGCGACCGCGCACTTGCGTGTAAGGGACGTTCTGCCCGGTGAGCGGGGCGGTCGCGTCGATCACGATCCTCGTGACGCGGGCCTCGCTCGGCGAGCCGTAAGCCAGCATGGTGGCCGCCACCGCGGTGGCTACCCACACCGCGTGCCTGGCAGACCTCGGAATATGAGACATGACTTCCTCCTCTTGATGTCGACGGCGAGCAGCGAAAACGCGCGGATTGTTATCGCGCGCGGTGAAACGCGCAAGGAGCAGCATACCGCGGCGCACACGGATGGCGAACGTCGACGCCTCGGTCGGTACTCCTAGAAACTGCACCCTGTGCCAATAGATGCGAGCGGCCCATGTTCTCTTCCCTGACGTATTGCGAACGAAAAGCCTTCGCCAGCAAACACGATTTAGCCGCATCGCTCAGTTCGCCGAACGAACGGTCGTAGAGATGGCAACTTGTTGCCTTACTGGTAAGCGCGTTGAATGTCGATGTTGCGCAGATCGAACAGATCCGGACGCGTCACGCACGCGAAGTTCGCAGCGTTGGTTGGATCGCCTTGGCCCACGTACTCGGCACGCTGAGGGAACGGGCAAAGCGGTCTCTGGAACTGCACCCCCTGCGACGCCGTATTGTTGACGTAGTGGGTCGCGATGATGCTGTTCGGAGCGACTCCCTGCTCAACCCACCGCTCGAGCGCCTTCACCAAGTCGTGGTCGGCGTCGATCACCGGACCGTTGCTGGTGCCGTTTCCGAATGCGTTCGGACCGGCTCCGCCGCTGCAATGCGCCATACCGGGCACCATGAACACGCGGTAGAAGTCGGTCGGGTCGCCGATGGTCCGCATTACCTTGCGGAAATAATTGAGGCCGTTCTGAGGCGGGATGGCAGCGTCCGACCATCCGGCATATTGGATCAGCTTGCCGCCGCGCGCCCTGAACCGGCTCAAGTCGGGATTCACCGAGCTGAGGATTGGCTGCAAGGTCTGCCGTGCAACGTTGTCCTGCGCGATGACGTTAATGGACAGGTAATCGCAGCTCGCGACACCCTGCATCAGAGAACACCCGAAACCCAGACCGAGTGTGTATTGGCTGCTGAACGATGTCGGTGAATTGCCGGTGATCCACGTTTGCCAACCTCCGGTCGGCGCCTCGCCGCCCGGCTCGAGGCCGGGGAACAGCAGGACCTGGCCGTTGTGCGGGCCTGCGTAGAGCTTCTGCGCGGCCTGCACCTGCGAGGGTGTCAGGCAGGTATTCGGATCCTGCCCGGCGCTGCATTGGACAAATGAGGGGTCGAACTTGCACTGGCGCGGGTCGTTGAGAAACGCGTCGCTTGCCACACCGCCGTCTTTTCCGACGCATAGCGCCAATACTGCGTTGGTGAGTATGGGCAGCTTGCTCACGGGGATGTAGGCGTCCGGAACGCCGCTCGTCTGCGGCCCGCTCAGCGTCGCCTGCGAGTTGTAGAGGTACGAGGCGCCGAACTCGCCGACCTGATCGTTGACGGGAGAACCTGCGATGATGCCGTCGAAATCCTCGGGGAAACGCTGGGCTTCCTGCAACGCTTCCCTGCCGCCGTCGGAGCACCCGACGAAATACGAACGGCTCGGTGCCTGTCCCATCAGGGCACTGACGATCGCCTTTGAATTGTCGCCGGTGGCCTTGACCGCGCGATATCCATAATCGAGCAGCACGTCCGGGTTTCCGATGAAGGCCGGAGCTCCGGATGGTGGACCCGATGTGCCATCGTCGGTGCCGGCCGTTGCATAGCCGCGCGACACGGAGTTCGCGATACCGCTCGCTGAGATTGAACCCGCGAATCCGCCGTTGCCGATCTGCTGGTACTTGCCGTTCCAGCTTCCGTCGGTGGGAATCCAGACCTCGAAATGGACGTTCGATTGCGGGCCCGGCTTGACCGTCGCAGCGACGCGGCACAGATCTACCGGCGCTCTTGTCGTGCCGGATACGATGGTTCCCGCCGCATACGCTTGGGCCAGCGTGATTGTCGTATTCGGCAGCGACAGCTGCGTCAGATCAGTCAGAGAGCAGCTCGTCGCCGCAGCAGGCGCCGCACAGAACATGAAGGCGGCCGCGGCGAGCGGCGATGCGACATAGTTTCCGAGTCGTTGCCGCTTGCCTAACAGTTTGCTTTGCGAAAATTCGTGCTGCATGGGTTCCTCCTACTAGGTCGTTGGTGTACGAATGCGATCCGTGCTGACGTGCCGAATGAATGCCCCTGCAATACAATGCCCAGGTTTACGCGGGCCGAAGACAAATACTTGTATACACAAGCGGGGGCGCGTGTCTACATTGTCCGATCGTTGTCGGGCGCAGTCAACCTCGGGGGCTGGCACATGGTGCAAGCTCGCGTGCTGCCTTACCGCCAACAGTGCGCCACTGCCGACCCGAGAGTGTGCCGCCAGTCCCTTGGTAGGCCTCAGCCCCTCCACCGACATTAGCGCCCAGCTCGGCGATGAGGAAGGTTACGAGGTTGAGTGCATTGTGGAAGAGTGGCGCAGCGGAGCGCTCCGGCTCAGCCTTTCCGCGGCCAGAGCACTGATCAACGCCAAGGGCTCCGATGTCTCCGAAGACTTGTCGAAGAATCGATCGGCGCCAAGCTGTACGCGCACGGCACCACGACGCGCATCATCCTGGGCTGAATCCGGGGATTCGCGTCTGCACCCGCTAGCGCTTCGGTACTTTGCCGCAGCAGAACGGTTCGGACAGTGGCGCATCGCCCAGCGGTTGTCCGCCCGGCCCGTTCTTGTAGGTCATCCATGGCACCGTCGCCTGCTGATTTACGCCGGCTTTGGTGTAGTCGCACACTCCAGTCGGAAACGCCTGCTGGAGCTGGCTCCACTGCGCATCGGTGAACAGATTCGGAAAGTACCCCGTACGGTTCATAGCCTTGAGCTGACATTTTGCGGTGTCGTCGGTGAGCGGCTCGCCCGCACCCAAACGCGGCGACCCGCTCTGAGGAATGACGCAGGGGCCCGCGATACCCGTGCCCGGCACGGTGCACCGATCCACCGCATCGGCCGGCTTGTCATCAACGACCTTCTGGGCGAGTGTCCGGGTGCTCGCATCCGCCTCGATCGCCGACAGCCACCGATCCATCAGGTCGAACGCCTGTGATTCAAGGGCCTGATCGATCACAAATCCGGAAGCGGTAAACGAATCCCAGATGATCTGGTTGTCGTGGTTGCCGTTGGCGCGATCGAGGCGCGCACGCATCGACCAGCTGTGGTAGCTATCGTGGATCTCGATGTTGCTGGTGCCGCGAATGTCGATGATGGGGACGTCCAGGTTATTGGCCTGGTTGAGGTACCCAGCGCGATAGACCACGGTCAATGCGGCGGGATCGGCCACGGTACGTTGGGGCTGGGCGTTGTAGTCGATGTCGTGCCCACGCACCTTGACGTTGAGATCGACGAACTGCGCCGACGTGATCTGCCCATTCATCAACGCCTTCAGCCCGTACTGGATACCAACCGTGTCGAGCGGGCGGTTCGCGAATCCGCGGCCAATCTTTTTTTCGACCGGACCCCACGCTCCCTTCGGCCGGCGTCCAAGCTGCGCAACGCTGTAGTCCCACAACGTTCCACGGACCCCATACGGATTCGTCGACGGATCGTAAACATCGCCAGCCGGTACCTGACCTGAATCATCCGCCGGCGTGAACAACCCCTTGAAAAGCGCTTCCCATGCCGGACAAGTGGATGGTGCGTCGCCATATTCCACGAAGCTCTGATCGGCCGGGCTCCAAACCACCCCCGGAGCCCATCGCGTCGGATCCGTCCAGTAGTCGAGGAGGGAGATGCAATCCTCGGCGGTCTCCAATACCGTCCAGGCATCGGGAAAGCTGGCTTCGACGATCAGCCCGTCATAGATGCCCGGATAGGCATTGCTGATCCAATGCTGCACGATCGACGCGCCGGATCCGCCGATGGAAAACGTGTAACGCACCAAGCCATACGCTTCGATGAAGTGCTCTTTGGCCATCATCAGCGACTCAGCCTGCACGACCATGTTGCAATTGTTTCCGGTGGACTCCAGGTCAGTGGACATCGTCGCGAAGCCACGCCCCAGTACCTTGCCGTACAACACGCCAGGCGCCGCTCCTTCCTGATACGAGACACCGCATCCGGCGCCTCCGACGAGAAACAGCTTACGGTTCCAGGCGGTTTGTGGATTGCCGATATCCCAGGGCCTGGCAGGGTCATACAGGACCGCGATCTGGTACTGGCCCCGGTCCACCGAACCGGTCTCCTGCCGAACGATGAACGGAACCGTATGCCCCTGATCGGTCGTGGTCTGCGCGATCGCCGCCGCGGGCGGAGGATTAGCCGGGTCGTAAGTCTGAAAGTACGCATCCGCTCCCGTGGGCGCGCCGAGGAGCCCCGGCGTCCACCGCGGGTCAATGCCCAGCGAAACGTAGAAGAATTGGTAACTCGGCGCCCGGGTACAACTCGCGTCACTCGCTCCAGGATTGCACGACCAGGGCTGAACCTGCAGGCCGCTGAACACCGGCCCGCTGCTGGGATGGTTGGTAATGGTGATGCGCGCGCCGCGGCCATCGGGAAGTTGCGCCGTGACGATATTCGCGCCCAGCGCCAGGCCCTCGATCCGGCCGAAATAGCGGCCGTCGGCGCGTACCGCAAAGGCGGCGGTCACGTCGTGATCGCCCAACGTCACACGCATCGTGGTGGGATCGGCGCCGGCCGGAATGGCGATTTCAACCAGCGCGTCGCCGCCGGAGATCAGGTCGGCGTGGTTGGAGAGAACGTAAATTTGCACATCGTCGGCGGCGCACGCGACGCCGGCGGCAAGGCCGAGCAATAGCAAGACGAACCGCGTCATTTTCACGATCGCAGAAGTGAGCAACCGCTGGATGATCGGTGAGTCCTCGACGAGGTAGACCTGCACTGCTTCGAGTATTTCGTTCGTCACACGCTCGTCGCGTCGACGATCGGGGCGTCGAAACGCCCTATTACCTGCGACCCTGTTCGCGCAGTTTTGAGTTCCTTGAGTGGTCGCAGCGGCTGCGGGGTGATGTCACCCGCGGGTTGCGCCGTGACGTCGGGCTCGAGCATCAGCCCGATGCCGATCAGCGTACCCGCGATTAGCAGCGTATATGGAATCTCCGTCGTGGCGCCGGTCGCTGCAAACGCAACGGCCACTGTCGCCGCGGCGATCAATACGTCCACGGTGAATCGCCGCCAATGCCATGCGTTGCCGCCACTTTCCATTGAAGGCCGCTTTTCGCGTGATCGACAGGAAGGAATCTAGACCGCCGGTGTCGGTCTGGGAATCAGCGCTACGCTGATTCGCATGTAGGAGTGCGTCCGGCAAGTATCAACACTCAGGGGTGGTTGATAAGTCGATGCGCTGCTTTAGAGAAGCGTGCCGAGCACCAAGCCGCGGAATACCAGCTCTTCCATTACACCGGCCATGAAGCCATTCGCAGCTACCATCGCAACGAGCGCGTTATCCTGTGCCGATAGGCGATAGGTTCCGGTGAAGAGGAGCGGATACACGAGCAGAACGTAGGTCAACGGCAGCACGATAAGCAGCCATGAGGTTCCCGAGCCTGCACCTGCAAGCCAGCGACGCAAACCTAAGCCCGCCAACAGGATCAGCGCACCAAGGCCGACCACAGCCCGACCCGCTGCGCCTACCGCCTCTTGTAAGACGGGCTGCGCCGCGGTCTTTTGCACAATGGCTAGTGCGACCAGGGACACGATAAAGACCAAAGTTACGAACGTGGAGAACAGCAGTGGTCTGCGGGCGAATTGCAAAGGTGATCTCATCATGGGTAACCCAGTGCATTCGAATGATGATCATATAGCCGGCCCCCACCCCGGGGTTAAGCGGCGTGGTTAAAGTCAAGGTGCGAATTCTCTGCTTTAACCCGAAGGAGGCCGATCATGAAGTTTAGCGGAATCGACGGAATCGATTGTGGAAGCGGCGAACTTCGCCGTGCGTTGCTGCCCGCAAGCCAAGATTTTCTATGAACACAAGAAGCGCAACACTAGCGGCATCCTGGCAATCAAGTCGCTGGTGCACAAATTGGCGCGCGCCTGCTACCACATGCTCGTGAGCAGAAGTCCTTCGATGTGAATCGATGTTTCGCGTAACGGTTTAGCTGTCCATAGTCGGACGAACCGTAGAAGCGGTGCCGAGCAGGCCTCGGCATCGCTTCTCTTTCGTGCAGCGCTATTGCATGTGGAAGAAAGTCCCTGGTGTCGGATAGGAGAGCCAGGTATTCGCAAGAGGAGTCTTGCCAATGCCGGGCTTCGTCCAATCGCAAACCCCTCCCGGAAACGCCCCCTGCACCATCGCCAACTGCTGAGCGGTGAGCGGCGGATTGTAGTCGGCGGGATCGACTGGCTTCAACGCGCACTTGAAGACATCGTCGATGATGGGGCCCCCGGCGCTGAGCCGCGGGAACCCGTAGTACGGAAACATCTGTGCACACTGCGCGGCATCGGTGATCTTGTGGCCCGACAGGTCGTAGCAGGCGTCGACCGCGTCGCTCGGCTTGTTCCGCACGACCTTTTCCGCCTGCGTGCCGGGCGCCGCGTCGTTGGCGATGTTGGCGAGCCACCGGTCGAGAACATCGAGCATTGCATAGGCGGCGACGTTCAACGGCGATCCGATCGTGCCGGTGTCGAGACTCAACGTTCCCAACGTTTGCGCCGTCACGATGATCTGATTGTCGGCATTGCCGTTGGTTGCGACGAGGCGCGCCCGGTTGGTGCGGCTATGGTACGAATCGTGCACGTCGACGGAGCCGTCGCTGTACGGCGTGTCGACGTACGAGCGAAGGTCGACGATCGGAATCATGGAATCGCCTGCCCCGAATTCGTTGACGCGGCCCGTCTGATACGCGGTCTTCAGCGCCAGCGGGTCGGCCACCGTCCGGTTCGGGACCAGGTTGCCGTCGAGATCGTGCCCGCCGATCCGCGCGTTCAGATCGATGAACTGCGCGAAGCTGATCACGCCGGCGTTGAGCGCGCCGAGCCCATATTGGATCCCGACGTTGTCGAACGGCCTCCGCGCAAATCCGGTCGAGGGATCGATGCCGAAGATGTTCACCATGTTGTCGTGGTACGTGCAGCGCGCGCCATGAGGATTGGTGACCGGGTTGTAGACGAGCGCGGGCGGGATGGACGTCGCGTTGCAGTTGTTCGCGCGCAGGTTCGGGTAGCGCGTGCCGTTGCTGACGCAATAGCCGAAGTCCTTGAATCCGGCGATGGCCGTCTTCTGCGCGTTGGTCCAGTTCAGCGACGACGTATTGAACGCGTTGCTGAGGAGCTCGCAGTCGAAGAGCGGATTCAGGAAGCTCATCATGTCGGGAAAGCTTCTTCCCGGGACGATCCCGTCGAGAAGGCCCGGATAGTTGTTGCCCAGCAGGTGCTGCTGCATCGAGCCGCCCGAGGCGCCGTGGCCGATCGTGTAGCGCGGCGGTCCGAACTCCTCGATGAAATACTCCTTGATCATCTCCGCGGTCTCCGCCGAGATCACGTCGGCGCAGCTCGTGCCGGTGACGTTGAGCGAGCCGCCGATGACGGCGTAGCCGCGGGCGAGAAAGACATCGTGGAACGCGGCGCCGGTGTCCTCGAGGTTGAACGTCGCTGCGGCCATCCCGCCAACCGATCGGCCCTGGTGATAGCCAGCCTGGCAGCCGCCGCCGAAGCTGTAGATCAGCCGCCCGTTGTAGCCTGAAGTTCTCGTGAACGGGTCGGACAGCGGACCGGCCGGATCGTGCAGGATGGCAATCACGTAGACGGCGCGGTTGATCACGCCCATCTCGCGGCGCACGATGTAGGGAACTGTCATGCCTTCGTTCGTGGTCGTCATGGCGAGGTCGGCCGGACGCGGCCCCGACGAATTGAACGGCTGGAAGCTGTTCGTCGTCGTTGATCGGTAGTAGTAGTCGACGCGGGTCGGTGCACTGCAGTCGGGATCCAGCGGCGGTCCCAGGCCCTGGAAGTCGGTCTCGCAAACAAAAGGCGTCTGATGCGGGCCGGAAAATATCGGCCCGCTACGCGGATAGTTGACGACGAGTATCTTGGCGAGAATCTGCCCGGTCGAGCGCGGACCCGCGCTGAGCACGTTTTGGCCCGACCTGAGCCCGGTGATGGAGCCCCTCAGCGAAAACGCGCCGAGGATGCGGAAAGCACCGGTCACGTCGACTCCGTTGAGCTTGATCGAAACGTCGTTGAGCGCGGTCGACGTGGGGACTTGAACTTCGGCGAGCGCATCACCACCGGTCACCGCGTAAGCAGGTGACGACAGGATCTTGATCGTGAACTGGTTGGGTGGTTGCTGCCCGCCAGCAGAGGTCGCGGCAACAGCGACAACGACAGCAATAACGACATTCAACAAGACAGCGAAGAGTTCGTTACCGCCTCCTGTTACGCTCAAACGAAAGTTGGACATCTTTTTCCTCCTCGATAAGACTCCGTGTCAACGCGCCATCGTGGCGACGCAGAGTACAAAGTATATTGAGTTCCCGTAAAGATTAGAAGCCGGGTCTAGGAATGGACGCGACACGAGCGTGGCCAGAAGAGTTGCAGCGTCGATAAATGTAAGTTCTACATTTTGAAATAACCTGTAACAAAGATGTTGCGCAGCCAATGCGCTATACGTCTTGACCCTCGTCGGGCGTAGTCCTAGCATGATTTTGTACACGCACGAGCATCAGCAGCTGCTTGATTGAATAATCGTCAGGCAGATAGCGAGCCAGACAAATGCAACATGCGATACCGCATGGCTCGCATCGGTCTCTTGGACGGTTCGATGTACGGCTGGTTTCTAGGTGCCGCCGCCCGCAGCGGAGTCTCTTGAAGAGATGCAGCTTGGATCTGCATATTCACAATTGGCAAATGAAGACTGAGCGGTCGATTTTTGACCTGGAGGCTCCATCATGACGACATCTACGGCGGCGCTCGCCTCATTGTCGGCCGAGGAGCAGCAGCGGCAGCTGCGGCGTGCGGTCGTTGCCAGTACCGTCGGCACCACTATCGAGTGGTACGACTTCTTTCTCTACAGCACGGTCACGGGGCTGGTGTTCGCCAAGTTGTACTTCCCGAACTCCGACCCGCTGGTCGGCACGCTGCAGGCGTTTGCCATCTATGCGGTCGGCTTTGTCGCACGCCCCATCGGCGCCGCGATTTTCGGCCATTACGGCGATCGAATCGGCCGCAAGTCAACGCTGATCGCGACGCTCGTCGTCATGGGGTTGGCTACCTTTGCAGTCGCCTTCGTGCCTACCTACGCGACGATTGGCATTTGGGGCGCCATCCTGTTGACCCTGCTTCGCTTTATCCAGGGCATAGGGGTCGGCGGCGAGTGGGCCGGCTCGGTGCTGATGTCCATGGAGTGGACGAAGACAAATGCCCATCGTGGCTTTGTGGCTTCCTGGCCGCAGTTTGGTGTCCCCGCAGGGCTCTTCCTGGCCAACCTTGCGGTACTGGCATTCAGCCACATGTCGGGCGAGCAGTTTCTGAGCTGGGGTTGGCGCATTCCCTTCGGCCTTAGCATCATTCTGGTAGCAATAGGGCTCTACATCCGGCTGAACATCCTGGAAACGCCGATCTTCGCCCGCTTGATCAGTGAGCGGCGGATCGAGCGGGCGCCGACGCTGGAGGTGATCAAGCGGCAGCCCAAGGAGATCATCCTCTCCGCGTTGCTGCGAATGGGTGAGCAGGCGCCCTTCTATATCTTTACCGCCTTCATCTTTTCGTACGGCACGACCACGCTGAAGGCTTCGCAGGACTTCCTGCTGATGGCAGTGCTAGCTGCCTCCGTGCTCTCGTTCTTTACCATCCCTTTCTGTGGACACCTGTCCGATCGCATCGGCCGCAAACGCATGTACCTGCTCGGCGCGGCTGTCATGGGGATTTTCGGGTTCGTCTACTTCGCGCTGCTTGATCCGGCCAAGCCCGTGTGGATGTTCCTTCTTATCGTGCCCTCGCTTGTCCCGCACGACATGATGTACGGTCCGCAGGCCGCGCTTATCGCTGAATCGTTCACGGGCAGACTGCGCTACAGCGGCGCGTCGCTGGGCTACCAGCTGGCTTCCGTTATTGCGGGTGGACCCGCGCCGCTCATCGCGGCGGCATTGTTCGCCCATTACCACTCCGGCTACGCGATCGCCTGGTACATTCTGTTCTGCGCGCTCGTGAGCTTTATCTCGACGGCGTTGCTTGGTGACTATACGAACAAGGACATTTCCCAAGAGCACCATCTGTCGCATGCAACAACCTGAGGCGAACCTGCGGTCTTGAGGCATATGCTGCGGACGGACCAGTTAATGCGTCAATTTAGCTGCCCAATAGCGGCCATTCGCGACGGTCTGTAAGCGGTCGATAGCGCCACTTCGATTCCGTAACCAGGATGGGCATCGGGTCCGCGCTCGGTCTTATGCCCCGCACATGCTTTCCGCCTACATAACTCATCCCAGCTGATCGCCGACTGTCGCAGTTCGCCATCGCAGACATGTCGTCAGCTCTCGCGCTCCTTGTCTGATTCGCTCGGCAACCGTACGGACATTAGGCGGGCGACCCAGAAACACACTAGGGCAATCGCGACGGCGAGCACGGCTACCGTATACGCCAGCGGCCTCCCGTGCCACAGGCCAGCGAACCATTGGTTGAACTGGTCCGCATAGACGGCGAACTTTCCGCCCATGAGCTCGAGGTTGTGTTTGTACATTCTTCCGCTCGTGATTTCGCTGGCGCGGTCCGTGTCTCCATCGTCCGCGGCAAAGACGTAGATCAGCGCGGCGCCGACTAGGCCGACAAGTAAGATGGCCACGCCCCAGTAGTAGATGACCGCGTGAAGCGGCCGCGGCTGCTCTGTGGGCACGGACTGCGGGTGGGGATCGCTCATGGCCTTCGGCGTAGGTCCCCATTTCTGGCCAGTCCCGTCCGCGTCACAAGGAGAGGAATTTCCAGTTCAGCCATCCTTCGATATCGCGAGGGTTGGTTCAAGCCGGGGAAGATTTTCAGTCAAAAATCTCACATCTGTTGAAAATAGATCGTACTTAGTCAATTCGGTCAAAGTCACAATACGTATTTGTTTTATCTCTGGCGAGCAGGGTTTGGTTTCTCCGGAGTTTAGACTGTGCCGCAATGTTGCAAATCCGTCACGAGGCGCACAGCGAAAGTAAGAGTCCAGCCTGTAGGGTCCGCACGTTTAGGCCGATAGCTGCGTTCAACCAAAAGGACCTCCAAGGGAGAGATGTTCTCGTCGATCATGACCGCAACAGCCCCTACCAACCACTTTCGGGCGAGCAGCCCCTTTAGGAATCCGGCCAGCCGAGGTGGAAACAGCCGCCAAACGAGAAGAGAGAACCCGTGGAGATTGGGGTGGAGTTACCGGCGACGGCGCAGATTAGGACGATAGGCGCGACAATCCCGGAACAAACACGCCGATGGCTGGTGCGCGTTGACAAGGAGCGTCTCCAGTCTTTACGTTCGGATGCCTAAACAAGTCCATCCGAAATCGATCCCATGAGCGCACGCCCTCTCCCCGCCAAAGACAAGCTGACCCTCTGTTTCGCCCACGTCGCCTATCGCATGGGCGAACGCTTCGCCCTGCGCAACGCCGACCTCGACTGGTTCGAGGTGCGCAGCCTGGACGATTTGAAGGCGCGCATCACGGAGGTGGACGTGCTGCTGTGCTCCGGCCTGTGGCGGAACGAACTGATTCCCGCGGCGCCCAGGCTCGCCTTCATCCAGTCGATCAGCGCCGGCACAGACCAGTATTCCCGCGACGCGCTGGGCGCGGCCGGCATCCGCGTCGCCAGCGCGCAAGGCGTGAACGAGCGCGCGGTCGCCGAGCATGCCATCGCCTTGATCCTCGCCATCGCGCGGCGGATTCCGGAGGCGCGCGACAACCAGACCGCGACGAAGTGGCGCGGCATGATCGGGGACATCTCGAAGCGCGAAGACGAGCTCGGGGGCAAGACGCTACTGATCGCCGGCATCGGCCGCATCGGCTCGCGGCTGGCCACGCTCGCCAAGGCCTTCGACATGCGCGTGATCGCCATTCGGCACGATCCGTCCAAGGGCGCGGGGGCGGCCGACACGGTCGTTGGCGAGGAGGGTCTGCTTAGTATGTTGCCGCAAGCCGATTTCGTCGCGCTGACCTGCCCGCTCACGGTCAAGACCGAGAACCTGATCGACGCGAAGGCGCTCGCGGCGATGAAGCCCTCGGCCTACCTCATCAACGTCGCGCGCGGCAGAGTGGTGAACGAGCCGGCACTTGTCGAGGCGCTCACCCAGAAACGCATCGCGGGCGCCGCGCTCGATTGCGTCTGGGAGGAGCCGTTGCCCGCCACATCGGGGCTGTGGGGAGTGCCCAATGTGCTGATCACGCCGCACACCGCCGGCGAGACGCGTCGCTACGAGGATAACGTTATCGACCTCTTACTGGAAAACCTCGAGCGCCTGTGGCGCGGCGAAGCCGTGTTGAAGAACCAGTTCGTCTGACGCCCAGTCGTCGCCTAGACGATCCACTCGCCGTACTTCTTCTCGCTGAACGTACAGCGGCCGATCGTCGACTCCGAGGCAATCGTTCCATCGCGGTTCTTGACGAACAGATTCAGATCGAACTGTCCGTGGTCCAGATTAAAGAGCGCTACGATTGATGGGGTGCGAAGAACCGTTCCGTCTGCCATCACGCGCTTTGTGAGTTCATAAGTCCCGTCGATGGACCGAATAGACGGCGCTGCCGCTGTCGTCTCGCAATGGGCTCCTGACAGTCCCACGACGGTCAAAAGGATTCTCGATTGTTCG
>Ga0193751_1001949_pt1 | contig 12817 bp, 11 predicted proteins | sample L1c2metaG_FD_143050 | JGI IMG/M metagenome (GOLD analysis project Ga0193751, IMG submission 143050) | Soil microbial communities from a riparian zone of the East river system, Colorado, United States - L1c2 | ecosystem: Environmental > Terrestrial > Soil > Riparian zone | place: USA: East River... | reverse complement strand
AACGCGCCACCATACCCAAGAAGGTTTACGCCGCGCGATCTCGACGGATCGCGCTCGATGTAACCCTTCTTTGCAAGCGACTGCAATAAATCGGAAACAGTCTTCGTCGACTTGATCTTGAACTGCTTACCGATGTCGCGGATGCTTGGCTGGTACGTGTTCTCGGCGGTAAAGTCGAGAAGGTAGTGGTATACCGAGCTCTCGAGCTTTGTTAATTGCTCGGCCATCGTCACGCCCCTGGAAGTAGTGAGACCCGGGTGGATCCGGGTCCCGCGTTCGCGAATAATGTGTGTTCGAAAGCGTACGCGGTCAACAGTTTCCTAACTGACCAGCTTTTTCGGCTAGAGCCCCGAGGGCCTTGTCGATGCGTTTCAGGGAAAGCTCCCGGCCCATTTGGACGAGCATCTCGAATATTCCGGGACTTACCGTGAGCCCAGTCAGGGCGACCCGAAGTGGCTGGAACACCTTGCCGGCGCTGATTCCCCTCGACTCAGCGAGACTACGTAACGCTGTTTCGAGTGAGGGCAGATCCCATGTGGACGTGGTCGCGAGCGCTTTCCGAGTTGCCGTCAACAGCTCCGCCGATTCCGCGGGATCCTTCCAATTCTTAGCCACCGCGACAGGATCGTACTCGATCGTTTCCAGGAAGTACGGCCCCGCCTGACGTATTATGTCGTCGATTGTACGCGAGCGGACCCTCAAAAGATCGAGCAATCGGAGATACCAATCGCGCCGCTCGACCAGCTGTTCCTCGGTTGCGAGACGCGCAGTGACGATCGCCGGTGTAACGCGCGGCTCCAGCTCCGCGAGTGGGATCATCGACAGATGCTGTCCATTCATCCACTCCAGCTTTTTTGGATCGAAGATCGCGGCCTTCTTCTGTAGACCATCGACGCTGAACAGCTCGATCATCTCGGCCAGCGTCATCACCTCACGATCGCCGCCGGGCGACCAGCCGAGCAGCGCAAGAAAGTTGAGCATTGCGCCCGGAAGGAGCCCGTAATGCTGGTAATCGCCAACTGCTGTCGCTCCGTGCCGTTTGCTCAATTTTTTCCCGTCGAGGCCGTGGATCATGGGCAAATGGGCAAACGTCGGGAGCGGCGCGCCGAGTGCGCGGTAAAGGAGAATCTGCTTCGGCGTGTTTGAGATGTGGTCGTCGCCGCGCATCACGACGCTGATGCGCATCGCGATGTCGTCGGACACCACAGCCATGTTGTAGATGGGCGTCGCGTCGGAGCGGAGAATCACAAAGTCTTCGATATCCTTGTTCGGGAAGGCGATTCTCTCGTGCACCAGATCATCCCACTCGGTCGTTCCCTCTGGGACGCGAAAGCGCACGACGTAAGGCTCGCCAGCAGCGACTCTTCGCTCTACTTCCTCGCGCGACAGTCGGTCGCAGCGTCGGTCGTACTTGAACGCCTCTTTGCGGGACTCGGCATCGCGTCGCCTCTGCTCCAGCTCCACTGCGGTGCAAAAGCAGCGATACGCCGCGCCACTCTCGAGTAGGCGAGCAGCGTCCGCCTGGTGTCTCGCGAGATTGGCTCCCTGGTAAACGACTTCCTCGTCCCAATTGAGGCCGAGCCACTCCATGCCCTCGAAGATCGCGCGCGTGCTTTCATCGGTGCTCCGCGCCTTGTCCGTGTCTTCGATGCGAAGGAGGAACTGTCCGCCGAATTTCCGCGCGTACAGCCAATTGAACAGTGCGGTCCGCGCTCCGCCGACGTGCAAGTATCCCGTTGGAGAGGGGGCGAAGCGGAGGCGCGGCTTATCGGTGCTTGTCATTGGCGAATCGAGAATGAAAAGCGGGCCCACACACGATGCGCGGACCCGCCGAGCGGAGAGAGAGGGATTCGAACCCTCGATACGCGTTTCCACGTATGCCGGTTTAGCAAACCGGTGCCTTCAGCCTCTCGGCCATCTCTCCATGAGAGTCTCGAAAGCTAGACGATTGCGGGAGTTGGGTAAAGCCAAGATGTTTAGCGCGCTCCTCACCTGACGTTAGGTTTTGCATCAAACTCATCTTCGTAGCGAGGCAGTAATGCGGGTCCAATTTCTGTCAGTTCTCGCGTCGGCTGTTGCAATCTCGGCGACGGCCAGCGCTCAAACTGTGACTTCCGCTCCGCCAGCTATCGTTGCCGGCGCGTCTCCGATCTCGGCGACTCGACCCGGTCGGGATCCCAATCAGCCGATCGACGAGGAGTACACGAAGAAAATTCGGGAGTACACGACGGAGACCTTCTTCCTGTCGCCGCTCGTGGATTATCTGCCAGCATCCGCGACGGTTCCCACACCAAAAGCGGTGCTCGGCGACATCGCTGGGGCGCGCAACAATCTCCCGTACTCGAAAGAGGTTTACACCTATATGCGAATGCTCGCCAAGGCGAGCCCTCGAGTGCGGGTGTACTCCATTGGCACCACCGAAGAGGGAAGGGAGATGATCGCCGTGGCAGTCGCGTCCGAATCCCTTCTCGCGAATCTCGACCAGAACAAGGCGAACCTCGCCAAGCTCGGTGATCCGCGGACGATCAACATGGACGACGCAGAGGCCGCGCGGATCGTGAGTCAGAGCACGCCCGTCTACTACATCACCGGCACCATCCACTCGACCGAATCGGGCGCGCCGACTGCGTTGATGGAACTCGCTTACCGTCTGGCGGTGGATGAGAGCCCATACATCAGGAACATCCGCGACCACCTGATCACGCTCATCACTCCGGTCACGGAAGTCGACGGACGCGATCGCGAAGTTGATCTCTTTCGCTGGCACATGGCGCATCCCGGCGAGACCGCGCCTCCGCTGATGTATTGGGGGCATTACGTCGCGCACGACAACAACCGAGATGCGATGGCGCTCACGCTCAAGCTGTCACAAAACGTCCTCGATACTTATCTCGCGTGGAACGCTCAGGTGCTGCACGATCTGCACGAATCCGTTCCGTACCTCTACGACAACACGGTTGGAGACGGCCCCTACAACGCCTGGCTCGATCCGCTCCTGACCAATGAGTGGCAGATGCTTGGCTGGAACAACGTGCAGGAGATGACGCGTCTCGGGATGCCGGGGGTTTTCACTCACGGGAATTTCGATACGTGGTCGCCCGGTTATCTGATGTTCATGGCGGCAACGCACAATGGGATCAGCCGTCTCTACGAGACTTTCGGAAATGGTGGAACTGCCGAGACAGTGGAGCGGACTCTCACTCCGACAGAAACCGCGCGCACGTGGTACAGGCAGGATCCGCCACTGCCTCGCGTCAAATGGTCACTCCGCAACAACAACAATTACGAGCAGACCGGATTGCTCGTCTCGCTCAGCTACTTCGCCAACAATCGCGAGCAGTTCCTCGAGAACTTCTACGAGAAGAGCAAGCGGTCGATTCTGAAGGCGAGGACTGAAGGGCCCGCGGCATACGTTCTACCGGCGGACGAAAGACGTCCGGGAGCGCAGGCGGAGCTCCTCAGGATTCTTCAGAAACAGCACGTCGAGATATCGCGCGCGACAGCACCGTTTACGGTGATGGTATCAGTCCCGCGCTCGCGACCCGCGACGCTTCCAACGCAGAACGGCAGGCCGGCGGACAGCACCCGCCCCGCGGACTTTGCGCGGGCCCCGGACAGCACGAGGCCGAGCGAGATGGCGAGGCCGTCGGCGGCGCCACCGGCGATCGATCCGTACGACACGTTGCCGCTCTCGGTCCCGCGGATGGCGCCGCGCCAATTCCCCACCGGCAGCTACATCATCCGCATGGACCAACCGTACTCGCGCATCGCCGATGCGCTGCTCGACTATCAGTACTGGAGTCCGACCGATCCGCAGCGCACCCCGTACGACGATACCGGCTGGACTTTTCCGGAGAATTTCGCCGTGCGGTCGTATCGCGTTACCGATCGGAGTATTCTGGCGGTACCGATGGCCGCCGTCACGGAACAAATACGGGCGCCCGGCGGAGTGGTCGGCGCGGGATCTGTGTTTGCCATCGATCACAACGCGGACAACGCGCTCGCAACGCTTCGCTATCGGCTAAAAGACGCGGATTTTCAGATCGCGGAACAACCGTTCGAGGCGGAAGGGCATAAATTCGCTCGAGGATCGTTCATCGTTCGTCGCATCAGCGCGGGCGATCTCGATAAAGCGGCCAGCGACCTCGGCGTAAGGGTGTACGCACTCGGCGTCGCTCCGGGTGTCGCGACTCACCCGGCTCGCGCTGCGCGCGTGGCCATCATGCACACATGGATCAGCACTCAGACCGAAGGTTGGTGGCGTCAGGCTTTCGACTTCCTGCACATCCCCTATTCGTATATCAGCGTTCAGGACGCGGCAAAGGATCCCAACCTGAATGCGAAGTACGACGTGATTCTGTTTCCGCCGGGCGGCGGTAGTCCACAATCGATCGTCGCCGGCTTGCCGATGTGGCGGAATCCGATGCCGTGGAAAAAGACTGACCTGACGCCCAACATGGTGGTTGATCAGACCGACGACATCCGTCCCGGCCTCGGTTTGACGGGTCTCGCCAACCTGTCGACGTTCGTGAAGAATGGAGGCGTGCTGGTGAGCGTAGAGAACACCGCCGATCTCGCGGTGACCTTTGGTCTGGCAAGCGGAGTATCGCTCAATCAGCCGCCACGACTGCACGTCGTCGGGAGTCTATTGCGCACGCGCGTCGTCGACGATGCGAGTCCGATCGCATACGGCTTGCGCGACAGCCTCGCCGTGTACAGCGACGACGGATCGAGCTTCAGCATCACGAACGTGCTTGGGACTCGGGGCGGCCGGTTCCCGGATTCGTCGACCGCTCGGCCGACGGGCCGAGGAACGACGGAGGATGTCGATGTGCCGCAGGGACGGCTCCCGCTCGATGCGCAACACGACGTACCGCAGAGGAGACCGGTGCAGCCATGGCAAGCAGCGCCGGTGACTGACGAACAACTGAGAAATCCGTTGGCGGTTATTCCACCAGCGCTCAGACCGCGGGTGGTGTTGAGATTCGGGGATCAGCGCGAGCTGCTGGCGTCCGGGCTGCTAGACGGTAACGATGTGGCGCAGCGTCCGGTTGTTGTGGATGCCCCACTTGGGAAAGGCCACGTAGTCCTTTTCGCGAACAATCCGGTTTACCGCGGAGAGACGATTGGCAGCTACTTTCTCGTCTTCAATACGCTACTCAACTTCGATCATCTCGACGCGGGAAGGAAAGTCGATACGCGTTGATTGATCGACGACACAAATCAATTGGGAACGTACGTTTCGTGAAAACCACTTAAGAGGAACTTCGCTCGGAGAATCGCCCTTTTTGGCACCCGCCGTGCAAAGCAGAGGTTGTGAGCACAGACCTTGGCGCAGCGACGCGACGGAGGACCTGGCGGTGAGTTATCGGACCTTTCACGATTCGGCGGGCAGGCGTTGGGAGGTGTGGATGGTCACACCCAGCGCAGCGGAGCGACGAAAGGTTGACCGGCGTGCCGCCGTGAGCGAGGCTGAGAGGTATCGTGGTGAGTTCGACCGCCGGCGAACCCCCGAGCGCCGCCAAAGCCCTTTTCGCCGAACGATTTCGGTCGCGAGCGAATACAGCGACGGTTGGCTCTGCTTCGAGAGCGAGGGGGAGAAGCGACGCCTCGCACCGGTACCGAACGGCTGGGACGAAGCGGGTCCCGACCGGCTGTCGACGTGGCTTCAGGCGGCAAAGCGCGTTGTGAAATGCGGGCCGTGATATAGATTCAGCGCTCCCAACCGAAATCCGGTACCGCTATTCTCTCGGAACGCGAACAGGATCCCGAACAGAATCCACGGATGCGTCAGCCGCTCCGCGAACGCGACGCGATGATTTGCAGATCGTGCCGTCACGAAGAACGTGCGTCCGAGGGCTACCCGTGCACAAACTGCGGGACATTCATCTGCATCATCTGCACATTTCGCGGAGTCGTTAATTGCCGGAAGTGCGAAGAAGAGAACGTTGGTCCGCAAGCTCGCCGCAGCGCCTGAACACCCTCACGGCCGTCGTTCCCCCCTAATCAACTGAATTCACAAATGCACAGAACCTCCAGGCTCTATTTCGCCGCGCTGGTGCTTTTTCTCCCATCTGTGGCGGGGGCTCAGGAAAAGCAGCGTTTTTCGACCCTGACTGAGGCGCTTCAGGCGAGCGGCGCGCTTTATGGCCGCCAAGGTCCCCGCAACGTGAACTGGATCGAGGATGGCAGGCGATTTTCCTACACCGATCGCGATCAGAGCACAAACACTCCTGTAATCCGCGCCTACGATCCGGCAACCAACAAGGACACGACGTTATTCAGCACGACAGGACTCACGCTGCCCGGGACGACCCAGCCCTTCAACTACGATTCGTTCCAGTGGGCTCGCGACTCGAAACACCTCGTGTTCCAGACGAATTTCCAGCCCATCTACAGGCGCTCGGGAATCTCCGATTTCTACATCTATTCGTTGGCCGATCGGAGTCTTCAGCTCGCGACAAAGGGAGCGCGAACCGCCGAGCTTTCTCCAAATGGGACGGCGCTGGGATTTGAGCGTGACGGCGACATCTACATCACCACTCTGTCCAATCACGCTGAGAAGCGCCTGACGCGCGACGCGTCGGATCACGTTTACAACGGGCATTTCGACTGGGTGTACGAAGAAGAATTCGGTCAGGCGCAGGCGTGGAAGTGGTCACCGGACAGCCGCTACATCGCCTACTGGCAACTCAACGATGCAGCCGAGCCTGACATCCAGATCTCCGATTATTCGGGACTGCACCAGGAGTGGGACAGGATCAAGATTCCTCAGGTCGGCGACTCGAATGCGACCGTCCGCATTGGAGTCGTGAACACGGCCACCGGTGCCAACACCTGGCTCGACACGGGTGAGCGTGGCGAGTTCTACATTCCGCGAATCTATTGGACGAGCCGACCGGATACGATCGCGGTGATAACGCTCAACCGGCCGCAGAACACGATGAAGCTCTTTTTCTTCGACGTGCGGACCGGAGGTCGGCGCGAAGTAATGACGGAGACCTCCAAGACGTGGATCGATGTCTACGATTTCTACGCGGGGGTCGACGACATGATGACGTTCCCCGCGGGATCGACTGAATTCTTTTGGCTCTCGGATCGCGACGGCTTCCAGCACCTTTACCGTTACGATTACTCCGGAAAGTTGATCAACCAGGTTACGCACGGTAACTGGAGCGTTACCCGAGTCGAAGGGAGCGACGCCGCGAAGCAGACGATCTACTACACGTCTACCGAAGCATCGCCTCTGCAACGCCAGCTCTATTCGATTCGTTTCGACGGATCGAATGAGCACCGCATCACGACGGCGGAAGGCAATCATCGAATCGACATGTCGCCCGCGGCGACTTACTTCATCGACCGCTACTCCTCGGTCCATCAACCGACGCAGGTGGAGCTGTGGCAGGCGCCAGGACAAAAGCTCCGCACGATGGAAAACAATTCGGCGGTCACGACGTGGATATCGACGCACGCCTATTCCCCCGTCGAGCTTTTCTCGTTCAACACATCTGACGGCACTCACATCGATGCCAGCATGGTGAAGCCGGTTCCGTTCGATCCCAACACGCGCTACCCAGTGATTCTCGACATCTACGGCGGGCCGGGATCGCAGCAGGTGTACGACCAGTTCGCGACGAGCGGGTACACACAGTGGCAGGCGCAACACGGCTACATCGTCGTTGGCGTCAACAACCGTGGCACCAACAACTACGGCAGTGCGTTCATGAAGGTCGTGTACAAACAGCTCGGCAAATACGAAGCGCTCGATTTCGCGGAGACCGCGCGATACCTCGCGAAGCAGAGCTACGTCGACCCGAAGCGCATCGCCGTCACCGGCACGAGTTACGGCGGCTACTCCGCTGTCTACACAATGGAGATGTACCCCGAGCTGTTTCCGGTCGGTGTAGCGAACTCGGCGGTGGGCGACTGGCGGCTATACGACACGATCTACACCGAGCGGTACATGAGTCTGCTCAACGACAATCTGAAGGGATACGTCGAGAGCGCGCCGATCGAGCAGGCCGCCAAGATGCGCGGGAACCTGCTGCTGATTCACTCGATGATGGACGACAACGTCCATCCGCAGAACACGATGCAGCTGCTAACTGCTTTGACCAACGCAGGGCGCGACGCCGAGCTGAGGATTTATCCGCCGGGACATCACGGGGCGGCGTACAGCTTTCAGAGCTCGCTGCTCATTCATCAGGTGACCGACTCTTATCTTGCGCGCTACCTAAAAGCGTCGGCACCTCCGGCTTTAGCGCCAGCGAAATAACTGCGCGTTGCGAGTTGCCAGAAGCCGAGTCGCCAGTTACCAGTTGCTTCCAGCTCAAAGCTGACTGGGAACTGGTATCTCAGCCTCTGGCAACTCACAACGCGTAGTTCGCTGATTCTGCGATCTATACCCCGAGCTGGAAGTCCTAGCTATAAGTACATATACGAACAACCGTGCATCTGCGCCTGGTTGATCGCAACGACCATCGCGGGGACGAGAAACACTCCGGGCAGCATGTTGGCCTCGAACTCCTGCTTCACGTCCGCCGATTTTGCGCCGCCGAGCAATCCCATCCAGAGATTACTCCGCCACGCTCCTGCAGCGCCGCAATGGACGCGTCCGCGGGAATGGCCAATGGTGCACCCGTGACCGAGAGGCTTCCGCTTCCAGCCGGTGGCGCTGCGAAGACGTTTGCCGTCGCTGCCGCGTTCGAGCCGTCCATCACCTTCAGGACATTGCCGAGCGCGTACTTCTTCCACATCGCATCGTTGAATCCCATCAAGGTCGACATACCATAGAAGCTCACGACGGCGGTCACGTCTGGCTTGGTGGCTTTGTAAGTGTCACGGAGCGTATTGAGATAATTTCGGACGTGAAGCAAGCCCATTCCGTTCTCGTGATTCGGCATGTCAAAAAACTGACGATGCTTTCCCGTCACCGACGTGAGCCACTTGTCGCTGGGCGTGATGTCGGTGAGGCCGGCTCTCTCGGCTGCAAATGCGCGAGGCAGCCTTCCCGAAAGGCCGAGTGCAACGGCGCCGGCGGCGAGCTTACCGAGGAACTCTCTGCGTTTTGGAAGTGATTCTTCAATCATACGTATTCTCCTTTACGACGGGTGGTTTGTCAGAACACTCATCGAGCGTTCCCGGTGGTGCAATACGACTATGACTTCGATTTGACGGCGGTGTTTGGCTGGACGCGGGGAGCGGGCAAAATATGGTAATCACCGCCAGGCGGCTTACCATTTGGCCAATCGTGAATCTTCTTTGGAAAATCCGGACGTGACCGCGTATTGATGTAGGTTGCGACATCGAATGCCTGCTGCTCGGTGAGCTGTCCCGGCCGATCGATTGGCATCAATGCATGGATGAATGAGGCGGCGGTGACAATGTCCGCCATGCCTGCGCCCACATTGTAGGAGCGCGGACCCCAAAGCGGCGGGGCGAGAGCAGTGCCGCGACCATCGGCGCCATGACATCGCGCGCAAGTTGATGCGAACAGCGCGACTCCGCGGTTGAGATCGCCCGGCATGGGCTTCAACCGGGGCAGGCCCTGCCCATCCATCTCGGCCCCGACGGGAATGCCGCGCGAGAGAAACGCGAGATATGCAACGATGTCGCGCATGTCGCGCCCGGCGGGTGCGAGCGCTTTTCCGTTCAAGCTCCGCTCGAAGCAGTCATTGATCCGATCTTCGATGAGGTCAACCTTTCCGCTCCGCTCGCGGTATTGCGGGAACCGCGCGTAGCTGCCGACCCAGGGCATCGCGTTTCGCCTGAGACCATTGTCCAGATGGCAGCTCGCGCAGCGAAGTGAATTGCCGACGTTACGCGGGAGACTGTCACGCGTGGCGAGAAGCAGCGCGCGACCCCTGAGGGCGGAGGCGCGATAGACTGAATCGGTAAGCTCCGATTCCGCGGGGATGCTAAACGGGACGCGTAGTTTTGCCGCCGGTCTGGGAGCTGCTACGGCCGATTGCGGGTGCGCAGATGCGCGCTCGGCCGGGGCGAGCAGGAGGAATCCCGTTGCGATACCGGCAAGAAACGAGGTCCGAGGAGACAGCGTTGCCCCCAGGTTGTTGAGGTGGGCTGCAACCGCTTTTTGGCTCCTCGGATTTATGGTGTCATGTCGATCAGCGCAAGATAGAAATGACCGACGTGCGTCGAGTACGCCCGTTTAGTCCGCTCTGATTGATTGCTCCTCGCTCCAGCTCGAACGTCCCTTAGCGCCAGGGCTCGTAGTTCCACGAATCGAGGTCACGACTTCACTAACCACACCATCGATCCGGGAATGAAAGGCTTCCGTGACCCCGGCGATCAGCGCAGCCATTACGCCATCGAGCGCGCTGCCTAGCTTCGTCCCAGTGTCCCTCGTTGCCTGCGAGGTCACCTGTGCCGCTCTCACATCTGTGCGCGATGCGCTGAGCGCTACACCTGCCCCGAAAGCGACGGCAACGGCCGTCCATGGGTGATCTTTCACTTTCTGGGTCACGTCGACTTTCCGCTCGAGCTCGCTGATCGCTCCTGACATTCGTGCTCGTGTCTGCTCGATGTCGGCGCGAACCTCTGTCGTCGTCTCAGGCATTGTTGTGTCTCCGTAGCGTTGCCAATGTTTGCTCGGGCTTGATGTTCCTCGGCGAGAGAAGCGCCGTGCCTTTCTTCAGGAGCCAGAACGCAACGGCACCCAATATCACCGTCAGCACGAACGCGGCAATCCAATAGTGTCCGCGGAATATCGCGTCTCCCATCAGCAGCACGATTCCGAAAACCAGCATCTGCGCGGTGAGAAGTCCGAGCATCGCCGCGGCGACGGTGTAGCCGGTTCCCTTGCCAACGTTGCTCGCAATCTGTGCGAACTCGATGCGAGCGAGATGAACTTCCTGTCGGGCGAGGTGCGCGCCATCCTCCGCAACCTCGCGGATTAGTTCACCGACGCCCCGCGATTGGTGTGTGGTCACCATCGTCATTACCGGCGCAACACTTTTCCTATGAGGTACCCGGCGCCCAGCGCGACAAGCAGTGACCGAGCGGGATGCTCCTTCACTTGCTTCTCGACGCCTTCCTTGAGCTTGTCCAGATCGGCGTCACGGAGCCATTCGGCGCTCGACTGCATGCCAGTCGCGAGCGTATCGGTAACCGCGGCGATGCTGGAATCGTCCGCGACTACGCTCGTTCCCGGTGATGCCCCCGAGATCGCAGGCTTGCGTTGCCGAAGCGCCTGCGCCCCCGCCTCCAAGCCATCGGCCAACATCGACGGAATCGCCGATGCCTTTCCTTTTACAGACGACGCGACGCTCTTGAGTCTGTTTGATGCTCCGCCGCTCTTAATAGGCGCGGAGTCGTCGACACCGCCGCTGCCAGTCGTTCCGTCGCTGCCAGTTCCGGTCTCGAAGCCGGAATTGAGCTGACTTCCGAAGCTTGGCTCTTCGCCGCCCGAGCTCGGGTTCGTTCCTTCGCGGAAAGTTCCTTCCATGGGTATAGCCCCCCTACAACAGTTGTTGAGCCGCATTCCAAGCGGCAGTTCGATCTTATGATGCAGAAGCCGCGCCGGAGGAACGGATGGTACGGAGGTCGGCGGCGCGTTTTCGGAGGGCCCGCTGGCTTTGCTCGATGGTTACCAGCTCGAATTGCACGCTCTCTCCGGGCGAGCGCTGGGCCAGGATCGGAAGATCCGCATCGACCACCACCGCGATTTTTGGATATCCCCCCACCGTCGGCGCGTCGGCCATCAACACAATTGGAGCGCCGTCCGTCGGAATCTGAACGGCGCCATAACAGCCGGGATCGGAAGGAAGATTTCCAACCGAATTTTCGATCGCCGGACCCTTCAATCGGTATCCGGTCCGGTCGGACGTGGGTGAAATAGCAAACGCCTGATTTCCGAGGACGCCCCACTGCACGTCGTTGAACAGGTCGGCGTGCGTTCCGCGAATGATGCGCACTACCTCGGACTCATAGTGTGGTAGAAGCTCGGCCTGGCAGTTGAAGCCTGGCGCGGGCACGGACGCCGATTGCCCGCCGACCGAAACGGAGTCGCCGCGGACAATCATCCGACCAGCATATCCACCAAAATGACCCGGCAGATATGTCGATCGACTTCCCATGATCATTGGGACATATATTCCGCCTCCCAGCGCGACGTAGAGGAATCGGCCGCCGGTGAGTCGCTCTATCACCAGCTCCGCGCCTGCCTCCGCGAAACACGTTGTGAATGGAGGGACCGGCTTACCGCCGAGCGAAGCCTGCGCGCGGGCGCCGCCGATCGCGAAGAAGCACTCGCTCTCGAATCTTATCGAGCCGCCACCGAGCGCCCACTCGAGCGCGGCAGCGTCGAACGCATTTCCGACGATCGCGTTCAATGCCTGCAGCGCGAACAGATCCATCGCGCCACCCCTCGGCACCCCAGAGGAGCGCGAATATCTCCTCCCCGCATCCTGTACACTCAGGTATGGCGGAGCCCGCGTTACCGTTATCACGCTGCGCTCTCGAAGCGAACGGTGTCTCCCGGACTCAAAAGAGCAGGGGGTTCGCGCGCGGGGTCGAACATCACCGTCTCCGTATGCCCGATGATGTGCCAGCCACCCGGCGTATCGAGTGGATAGACCGCTGTCTGAGCACCGGCGATGGCAACGCTACCCGCAGCAACGCGCGACCGAGGCTGGGGACGACGAGGCAGCTGGATCGCATTATCTAGCGTGCTGAGATAGGCGAAGCCGGGGACAAACCCGAGGAGATCGACGGTGTAGGTGCGACTTTGATGCAAGGCGATGATCTCGTCGACTTGAAGCCCCGTCGCGTTGGAGACTGCCTCGAGATCGACACCGTC
>Ga0193751_1001948_pt1 | contig 12823 bp, 10 predicted proteins | sample L1c2metaG_FD_143050 | JGI IMG/M metagenome (GOLD analysis project Ga0193751, IMG submission 143050) | Soil microbial communities from a riparian zone of the East river system, Colorado, United States - L1c2 | ecosystem: Environmental > Terrestrial > Soil > Riparian zone | place: USA: East River... | reverse complement strand
GACGACGCCAGCGGAATTAGGATTCCGGTTTCGGTAAACGAAGTGAACGTGGTTTTCACCGTCACCGACCGCCACAACCGCTACGTCCAGGACCTCGCTAAGAGCGACTTCAAAGTCGTCGATGACGAAAAACCGGTACAGGAAATTCGCAGCTTCCGCCGTGAGACCGATTTGCCGCTTCAGGTTGGCCTTCTGATAGACGCAAGCAACTCCATCCGTGACCGCTTCAAGTTCGAGCAGGAATCCGCCATCGAATTTTTAAATGACACCATTCGCCACCGGTATGACCAGGCCTTCGTGATCGGCTTTGATGAAAAGCCGGAACTTACGCAGGACTTCACCGACAACATGGAACTCCTGTCTAAGGGCGTGCGAATGTTGCACCCCGGCGGCGGTACCGCTTTGTTCGACGCGGTTTACTATGCCTCACGTGACAAGCTCTTGAAGTCCGCGCAGAGTGATTCAGTGCGCCGCGCCATCATTGTCGTCAGCGACGGCGACGACAACGCCAGCCATGTAACTCGCGAGGAAGCCATCGAAATGGCGCTGCGCGCCGACGTGATTGTTTACACCATCAGCACCAATTTCCCCGACGGCGGCGCTGGAGACAAAGTTCTGCAGCGCATTGCCGACGCCACCGGAGGTCGTGCTTTTGAACCATTCCAGCTTTCCGACGTAGCCAACGCGTTCGCGCAGATTCAGGACGACTTGCGCAGCCAGTACGCGCTTACTTATCATCCGCCGAACTTCGCAAAAGACGGCCGCTACCGCACTATCGAAATTATGGCCACCCGCAAAGGCCTGAAAGTTCGCAGCCGCAGCGGCTACTATGCCCCAGCGGAATGATTCGAGGTTTGACGCTGCTTTGCACGATCTTTAGACTCAATAACGCGTAGAGACGCCGCCAGCTGCGTTTCTATCTGATGAAACATTCGAAAGGTAACCATTGAGCCCCACCGACACTACGGCCAGCACCAAGCGAGAAATTGAAGTCGAAGTCCCGCCCGCGGAAGTCGCGAGAGAGACTGACGTGCTTATTCAGAAATATCAAAAGCTGGCCCGCATCCCCGGATTTCGTAGCGGCCATGCTCCCGCGTCTATCATCCGCCAACGTTTCAAGCAGGATATTCAAAATGACGTAATCGACGCCCTGGTGCCGCGCTATTTCCGCAAGGAAACCGACCGCCTTGGCCTGGCACCCATCTCGCAGCCGCGCGTAACCGACCTGCACGCACATGACGGTGAAGCCCTGCGCTTCAAAGCCAGTTTCGAGGTCATGCCCGAGATCCAGGTGGAAGGCTACCGCGAGCTCCGCGCCGAACATCCCGAAATTTCGGTCACTGATCAGGAAGTGGAAGATTCTCTGAAAGGCCTGCAGGAACAGAAAGCAGCTTTCGCTCCCATCGAAGGCCGGCCCATTGCCGACGGAGACTACGCTCAGGTTGCGCTCGATGGCGTCCCCAAGCAGCAGGAGGACGGAACCAAGCCCGTCCACATGGATGACGTGCTGGTCGAAATCGGCGGCAAGAACACCATGCCGGAATTTACCCAGAACCTTGGCGGCGCCAACCCCGGAGACGAACGCACCTTCGATGTCGTCTATCCCGAGGATTTTTCCGACGAGCGTTTGCGCGGCAAGACCTTCGCCTACAAGGTAAAAGTCAACGCCATCAAACAGAAAACTTTGCCCGAACTGAATGATGATTTCGCCAAAGAACTCGGCGAGTTCTCCACCGTTGACGAAGTCCGCCAGCGCATTCGCGAAGGAATGGAGCACGAACGCCGCCACGCCGCCGAGCGCGAGGCCAAAGACAAGCTCCTCGCGCAGCTAATTCAGCGTAATGAATTCGAAGTCCCCGAGGCGCTAATCGAGCGCCAGATTGATGTCCGCCTCGAGCGCGGCCTGCGCGCGCTGGCCGCTCAAGGCTTGAAGTCCGAAGACATGAAGAAAATGGATCTGCCTCGGCTTCGCGCCGGACAACGCGACCAGGCGGTGCAGGAAGTTAAGGGTGCTTTGCTGCTCGACAAGATCGCCGACAACGAAAAAATTGAAGTCGGAGATGAAGAAGTAGATCGGGAGATTGAAGCTCTGGCGAAACAGACAAATCAGGCCCCCGCTGCGATCCGCTCACGTTTGACACGTGATGGAGCGCTGGATAGAATCCGGAATAGAATCCGCAGCGAAAAGGCCCTCGATTTTCTGTATCGTCAATCCGCTTAGGCGGAACGCTTTATCCCCCCAGAGAACCCGGCTTACCGGGCAGGAGTGTGAGAAGTGAGCGAGAAAGACGCACGTATGATGCTGGTGCCCATGGTCATCGAACAGACCGGACGGGGCGAGCGCGCTTACGACATTTATTCCCGGCTTCTGCGCGATAACATCATCTTCATCGGCACCCCCATTGATGACAACATCGCCAACCTCGTCATCGCCCAGATGCTGTTCCTGGCACAGGAAGATCCCGAAAAGGACATCCAGCTCTATGTAAATTCTCCCGGTGGGTCGATTACCGCCGGTATGGCAATCTACGACACCATGCAGTATGTGAAGAACGATGTGACTACAATTTGCATCGGACAGGCCGCCAGTATGGCCGCTCTGTTGCTTTCTGCCGGAGAACCCAAGAAGCGGCTGGCGCTTCCGAATTCGCGGATCTTAATTCACCAGCCCTCCATGGGAGGTCTCTCCGGCCAGGCGACTGATATTGATATCCATGCGCGCGAAATTTTGCGCATGAGAGAGATAACAAACCAGTTACTGGCTAAGCACAGCGGACAAAAACTGGAAAAAGTCGAGAAAGACGTGGAGCGCGACTTCATTATGAACGCGCAACAAGCGAAGGAATACGGAATCATAGACGATATCATCTACAAGACCCGCTAGGCTGTATGATCGGCCTTCCGCCGGTCACTTCTGGGGTCTCGGCGCGAGGGTTCCGGCCAGCCGGGGGCGGAAGCAAAACAGAGTGGGCTTGAATAAAGGAGCAATGCCGAGTGAAAAACCGGACCGGAACTGAAGAAATTCTGCGCTGCTCGTTCTGCCACAAATCGCAGGACGCCGTCGCTAAGCTGATCTCTTCCCCGAGTGATTATCCCCGGGCCTACATCTGCGACGAGTGTGTAGCTGTCTGCAACTCGATTCTGGAAGACGATCGGGCCGCGACTCCTCCGGCCACCACTCCCAACCAACTCCCCAAACCCCATGAAGTCAAAGCCTTCATGGACGAATATGTGATCGGTCAGGAGCAGACCAAAAAGAAGCTGGCAGTCGCGGTTTACAACCACTACAAACGCATCTACATGAACCGCCAGAAGACCGGCGATGGCATTGAGCTGGCGAAATCCAACATCATGCTTATCGGCCCCACCGGTACCGGCAAGACTTTGATGGCCCAGACTCTGGCCCGCATGTTAGACGTTCCTTTCGCCATCGTTGATGCCACTACCCTAACCGAAGCCGGCTACGTAGGCGAAGACGTCGAGAACATTATCCTTAAGCTTTTGCAAGCCGCCGATGGCGACGTAGGCCGCGCCCAAACTGGCATCATTTACATAGATGAAGTGGACAAGATTGGACGCAAGGACGAGAACCCTTCGATCACCCGCGACGTTTCCGGCGAAGGCGTCCAACAAGCGCTCCTCAAGATTCTGGAAGGCACCATCGCTAATGTTCCTCCACAAGGCGGGCGCAAGCATCCCCACCAGGAATTCACGCCGGTGGATACGACGAACATCCTTTTCATTTGCGGCGGCGCATTCGTAGGCCTCGACAAGATCATCGGCCGCCGCGCCGGCCGTAAGTCGTTAGGCTTCAAAGCGGAAGAAGAACAGCCACAAGAACCAGTGGTAGAGCGGAAACACAATTTCGAACTATTAAGCGAAGTGCAGCCCGAAGACCTGATCAAGTTCGGCCTGATTCCCGAGTTCGTAGGCCGCCTGCCGGTCGTCGGAGTCCTGGAAGACCTCGATGAGGCCACGCTCATCGAAATCCTGACCCGCCCCAAGAACGCTATCGTGAAGCAATATCAGCGTTTATTCGAATTCGAGAATGTCCGGCTCAAGTTCAGCGACGAAGCTCTGCACGCTATTTCCCGACAGGCCATGGTTCGCAAAGTCGGCGCCCGAGGCTTGCGTATGATCCTCGAAGAGCTCATGCTGGACTTGATGTACCATCTTCCTAGCCAAAAGAAAGTAAAAGAATTCGAAGTCACTCGCGAAATGGTTGAAAAACGCAACGTTTCGCTTACTATGATGGAGAGGGCAGGGTAAAAACGATCGGGCCATCGGGTGATCGGATCATCGGACGATCTGAGAGATTTCAGATCACCAGATGACCGGATCACTCGATCACCCGATTTTTGGAGTCCCATTGACCACAGCCAAGGAAAAATTCGAGACCAGAAAACTCCCCATGATGCCCATTCGGGACGTGGTCATCTTTCCCCACATGATGACTCCATTCGTCGTCGGACGGGAATCCAGCGTACGCGCCCTCGAAGAGGCGCTGGCTTCGGACAAGAAGATTTTTCTCGCCACCCAGCACGATGCCAGCGTGGACGAGCCCAAGTCCAACGAGATTTATCAGATTGGCACCGTCGTCAACATCGTGCAGAGCCTCAAGCTCCCCGACGGCAACATCAAAGTTCTGGTCGAAGGCATTGAACGCGGCAAAGTCCTGCAGATCATCGACACCGAAGGCTTCATGCAGGCGACGGTTCGTCTGGCCCGCTATGCCGTTGAGACCAACGCTCAGCTCGAATCCGCAATGCAGCGGGTCACCGGCCTGTTTGAGCAATACGTAAAACTCTGCCAGTCGCTCAACTATGAGACCATGATCGCCGCGGTGCGCATGGAAGATCCGGCCAAGCTGACTGACACCATTGCCGCGAATTTGCAGCTTTCAATCGAGGAAAAGCAGGAGTTGCTCGAAATTTTCGATCCCGCCGAGCGCCTCACCCGCATCGCCGACGTCCTCGACATCGAAATCGAAAAGCTCAACATGGACCGCACCATCCAGTCGCGCGTCAAGCGCCAGATGGAGCGGGCGCAAAAAGAGTATTACCTCAACGAAAAGATCAAAGCCATCCAGAAGGAATTAGGCCGCGGCGAAAAGAGCGAATTCGACGAACTCAAAAAGAAGATCGAAAACGCTGGCATGCCCAAAGAAGTTAAGGACAAGGCAATCCAGGAACTCAAGAAGCTCGAGGCCATGCCACCCATGTCCGCCGAGTCCACGGTTTCCCGCAATTATCTGGACTGGCTGCTCGCGGTGCCCTGGAAGAAGCGCTCCAAGGAAATCCGCAACATCTCACGCGCCGAAAAAGTCCTGAACGAAGATCACTATGGCTTGGAGAAAATCAAGGAGCGCATTCTTGAGTTTCTTGCCGTCCGCCAGTTAGTCAAGAATCCCAAGGGTTCCATCCTTTGCTTTGTCGGACCTCCCGGAGTCGGCAAGACTTCGCTGGGAATGTCGATCGCCAAAGCTACCGGCCGAAAGTTTGTCCGCATGTCGCTCGGCGGCGTCCGTGATGAGGCTGAAGTCCGCGGTCATCGTCGCACCTACATCGGCGCCCTACCCGGCCAAATCATCCAGATGATGAAAAAGGCCGGCACCAAGAATCCCGTCTTCATGCTCGATGAAGTGGACAAGATGTCCATGGACTTCCGCGGCGATCCCTCCTCCGCCCTGCTCGAAGTCCTCGATCCCGAACAGAATTTCATGTTCGTGGACCACTACCTCGACGTCGAATATGACCTCTCGCAAGTCTTTTTCGTTGCGACGGCGAACGTTCTGCACACCATTCCGCCAGCGCTCCAGGACCGCATGGAAGTGCTGCGGCTGCACGGTTACACCGAGCCCGAAAAAGTCGAGATCGCCAAGCAGTTCCTGGTCAAGAAACAAACGGAGCAGGCTGGGCTGAACAAGAAAAACGTCGAGATCACCGACGATGCCATCGTTTCCCTCATTCGCAACTACACTCGCGAAGCCGGCGTCCGCAACCTGGAACGCGAAATCGGCAACGTCTGCCGCAAGATCGCTCGCAAAGTGGTAAAGGAAGGCGAAGGCTACAACGTCACCGTGACGCCCGAGAATCTGCCCGACTTCCTCGGCGTCATTAAGTTCCGCGACACCCTCGCGCACGAAAAGAGTGAAGTCGGTCTGGTCACCGGACTGGCTTGGACCGAAGTCGGCGGCTCGATTCTCAGCACCGAAGCCTCAGTAGTTGACGGCAAAGGCAAACTGACCCTCACCGGCAAACTCGGCGACGTAATGCAGGAGTCCGCCCACGCCGCCATGTCCTACATCCGTTCACGCGCCCAGCGCCTCGGACTCACTCGCGACTTCTACCGCAATTTCGATATCCACGTGCACGTGCCTGAAGGCGCCATCCCGAAGGACGGCCCCTCCGCCGGAATCACCATCGCCACCGCCATCGCCAGCGCATTGAGCAAGATCCCCGTTCGCCGCGATCTCGCCATGACCGGCGAAATCACCCTGCGTGGCAAAGTCCTGCCCATTGGCGGGCTCAAAGAAAAACTGCTGGCCGCGCACCGCGCTGGATTGTTCGAAGTCATTCTTCCCAAGGAAAACGAAAAGGACGTCGCCGAAGTCCCAGAAAATCTTCGCAGTGCCATGAAGTTGCACTTCGTGGACACCATGGACCAGGTACTGGCAGTCGCCCTCGAATCGGCTCTGCCCATCGTCGAGATTCCCGCGGATGCGGCCCAGCCCTTGGCCCCGCCGCTCTCACCTAACGACGCCCCCGAGACTCGGCAGTAAAGACCTATTCCCAGTCTTGACACCGAACTGGGTGCTGGTTAGAGTGAATACACTTTCCAGCCAAATAGGAATACCCGCAATGAACAAGAATTGACCGAAAGGGCACGCCGCGTTTCGGAAGCCATCAAAAAACACGAATCTTGAATATGTCTACTTCCAACGCACCCAACAGCAATGTAGCCCTGTTCCCTGAACTAATCGAGCAGGCAGGGGCGCACCGAACTTCCGGAATACTTCCGTCGCAGGCGATCCAGGAGCTGATTGCTCGCGAGTGCATCATTGGCAACACCCAGATTTCCGAGGACCAGATCCAGCCTGCCAGCCTCGACCTGCGGTTAGGGGACATCGCTCACCGCGTCCGGGCGAGTTTTCTTCCGGGCCCGCAAACCACCGTCGAAGCCAAAATCAACCAACTGCGAATGACCCGAGTTGACCTAACCAGTGCAGCCGTCTTCGAGAAGGACTGCATCTACATCGTACCCCTGCTCGAAGAAGTCCACCTACCGGACAATATTTCTGGCAAGGCAAATCCGAAGAGCACGACCGGCCGCCTGGATGTCTTCACTCGTCTGATTACCGACTACGGCGTCGAATTTGATCGTGTGCCCCCCGGCTACAAAGGCAAACTATACGCAGAAATTGTTCCTCGGACTTTTACCGTTCGCATTCGAGCCGGAATGAAGCTCAGCCAGCTTCGCTTCGTCCAAGGTACCGCCGACTCCCAGGACAAGGACATTAAGAGATTGGATCGTGAGCAAACCCTCGTGTATATGGACGAAGATAGCCCCACCAAGGCGCGATTGGATCGGGGTCTGAGGATTACGGTCAACCTCGAGGCCAGCGAAAAGGGCGAGGTCATCGCCTACAAAGCGCGAAGCAACGCCCCCATCATCGAACTGGATCGTATCAATTACTACTCACCCGAGGAATTCTGGGAACCGCGTCAGCAGAATGTCAGCAAGAGCCTCATTCTTGGCGCCGGAGATTTCTACATTCTGGCATCGCGGGAACGCGTCCGCGTCCCTCCCGACTTCGCTGCGGAAATGGTTCCCTTTGATCCTTCCGATGGCGAGTTCCGAATCCACTATGCGGGTTTCTTCGATCCTGGTTTTGGATACGGCTCCAGCGAAATCAAGGGTACCCGCGCCGTACTTGAAGTACGCGCCCATGAGGTTCCATTCTTGATCGAGCACGGACAACTGGTGGGCCGCCTGAATTACATGCCTTTGCTCTCGCGTCCAGAAAAAATTTACGGTGTTCAGATCGGGTCGTCTTACCAGCAGCAGGCCCTTGCCCTAAGCAAGCAGTTTCGTCGCGGATAGAAATTAGACATCCAGAAATAGCGGCGACCCGCGGTGGCCTCTACACAATACTTCTCCGCAGAGTTACAATTTCTATCGGTGCGGTCATGTTTCTCCCCGTCCAGATTCACGTCAAAGGGACAACCGGCTTATTGATTGCCGCAGCAATCATCGTCGCCGTCCTCGTCGCCTTCCCTGCCTATCGCGCCTTTTTCGCCATCAGCGTCGGCATCGGCATCATCGTCGCCGGCCTTCTCTACTTGCGCAATAAGTACCGCCCCATCCGCGACGAAGACGTAGAAAACAAGCGTCCCCTCGGCCTCGACTGATTTGCATCCGGACTACACTCCAAGGCGTCATCCCGAAGCCCCGCGCTTTCTCCAGCGGAGCGACGGATCCCGCGTGCAGTGTCTAATCGTCGCCAGCGCCGACTTGCAGTTTCCCGCCAGAACCCCGAAACTGAATCATGCGCGTCCTCTCCAGATTCATGACCGCGGCCACCACCGAGGATCGCTTCCCCGCCCCCGCCGTTCCCGAGATCGCCTTCCTCGGACGCTCCAATGTCGGCAAATCCAGCGTGATTAATTCCCTGCTGGGAACAAAAATCGCTAAAACCAGCTCCAGCCCCGGCCGGACCCAATCCATCAATTTCTTCGAAATCCGTTGGCCCGGTAAACCCCAGCCCGCAGTCGTCTTCGCCGACCTCCCCGGTTACGGCTACGCCCGCGTCCCCCGCGAAATCTCCGCCACCTGGTCCAGTTTTGTTGATCCCTACCTCACCCAGCGCCCCTGCCTGGTGCTCTGCCTCGCGCTGGTGGACTTGAACGTCCCGCCCCAGGATAGCGACAAGCGCCTACTTGAATTTCTGCGCTCCGCCGGCCGCCCCTTCGTGATGGTGGGAACGAAAGCCGACAAACTTTCCGGCAACCATTTGCGCAACTCCCTGAACGCCTTCGCCCAGGATTTCCCCAGCCTCCGCATCGTCCCTTATTCCGCCCGCACCGGCTTCGGACGCGAAGACCTCTGGCGCGAAATCCGCACCGCCGCCGAATCCGGGAGCACTCCCGACCAACGCGCCTTCGCATAAATCATCCACACTCTGTCATCCTCAGCGAAGTGGATGCTTCGCGAAGCGAAGCACTCACGCAGTCGAAGGACCCCGCATTCGTCCGCGCCAAGATGGACGGACCAGGCATTCTCACGATGCTCCGGAATATGTGCACGTGGGTGCAACACCAATGGCGGTCCGGATCCCGCTCCACAACCTGCTTTTCTTTGAAGGATCAAAGCCGCCACCCCAGTTTACTATAGTGATTTTTCGAAAACCGCGCCACGAATTGCGGCGGAGGTTCCCATGGCAACCAAACACTGGAATCGGCGTCAGATGCTCCAAAGTTGCGCGCAAGTTGCGGCCGGCGTGGCCCTCGGAGGTTTCACCAGAAGCGCCAGCGCCATGCAGTTGCCTCCGCCCGAGCCGCTGCAGGACGACCGGCTCACATTTGTGACGACAACCGAAGCGAGTCCTTGGCAAAAAGGCGCAACTTTCAAACCGGCGTTCGGATGGGACTTCCTCAACCTGAATGTCGATCCCGAACAGATAACGCAGGAGTGCAAATCAGCACAAATCATCGAGGGCTTTGGCGGATGTTTTAATGAGCGTGGCTGGACGTCGCTCAACGCACTGAGCGAGCCGGACCGCGAAAGCATACTGCATGAACTGTTCCATCCCACAGCCGGAGCGCGTTTCAACTACTGCCGCATGCCGATCGGCGCCAACGACTTTGCGACCGAGGCTTATACCTACGACGAGGCCGACGGCGACTTCGATCTGAAGCACTTCAGCATCGAGCATGATAGGAAGACGCTGGTTCCGTTCATACAAGCAGCGCAGCGTTACCAGCCGAAGCTGCGGCTCTGGGCTTCGCCATGGACCCCGCCGAGTTGGATGAAGCGAAATCACTTTTATGCGGAGGCCAAGGCCTATCCCGGCATGAAAGAGAATGGCATTCGTCCGGAGCAGATCGGCCGTGAGGGTGAGGACATGTTCATCCAGGAGCCGCGCTACTTCGACGCCTATGCCAGATATTTCGGCCGCTTCATCGAGGCTTATCGAGCAGAAGGAATCCGCGTGGGAATGGTGATGCCGCAGAACGAGTTCAACTCGGCGCAGAATTTCCCGAGCTGCACCTGGACTCCGGAGGGCTTGACCTCGTTTCTTCATCACCTTGGGTCGGAGATGGAGAAGCAAGGCGTAGAGGTATTCTTTGGCACGCTCGAACGGGCCGATCCGAGGCTGCTCGAAAAAGTCATGGCCGATAAGGAAGCGGCGCGCTTCATCAAGGGGTGGGCATGCAGTGGGCCGGCAAGAACGCGCTGCCCACAATCCATCGCGAGTTTCCCGAGCTGATGATTTTTCAGTCTGAGCAGGAGTGCGGCGACGGTTCGAACAGCTGGAGCTACACCGGCTACTGTTGGCAGCTGATGAAGGATTACTTCCGCAACGGAGCCCGGGCCTACATGTACTGGAACATCTCTACGGACCAGGGTGGCATGAGCACCTGGGGATGGCCGCAGAATTCACTGGTAAGCGTGGACACTACCGCGAAGACATTTCACTATAACCCACGATTACTATTTGCTGAAGCACCTAACCCACTTCGTGGATGTGGGAGCAAGAAGCATCGAGCTAACGGGCACCTGTGACGATGTGCTCGGTTTTTCGAACCCAAACGGCACACTCGTTTTGCTGGTACGCAACGACCTGTCGCACGCGCAAATGGTCCAGGTACGAGCAAGGGATCGCGCCATTGTGATCGAACTCCCGTCAGATTCTGTGGGGACGCTCGCCGTGGGTTCGTGATTTGCAGTCAATGCGTGCAATGGATTTTGCGAAAGTTATCGCCTCTGCACCACAGTCATCGAGAGTTTTTCAGATCCGCGGTGCGCGCTCGGAGATCCTTTTTCTTCGCCGTCCAGTGGTCCCCATTGGCAAACGTTAGCTCCGCAACGAAGAAGATGACCTGCTCAGCGCCTGGTGCGAGATGAATACCTTGACCCGGGACATTGTGTGTCCTGCCGGGTTTTACACCAGCGGGAACACTCATCAGCGCGCCTGTGTGAAACTCTATTCCGTTCTGAAGTATGTAACTCCACCCAATCCTGTACGAAATGATCGTCTTTTCGCTGCGGTTCTTCAGTGTGGCAGCCGTCAGCACGTCAAATCCATGAGTAGTCGGGGGAACAAGTTGAGCAGGTGCCTCCTCCTGCGGTGCAATCACCAGCCCCATCGGTTCCAGTATCACTTCTGGCGGAGTTCGTTTTTGAGCTTTGTCGACAAGGCACGAGGGATTCGCACCTTGTCCGCAGACGCTGTCCGGGGAATCCGTTACCGTTGATGATCGCGGGGCAAGAGATCCTTGAGATAGAAAAATAGAACAGGTCAAAGCTAGAAGGCGCAGCGACATAGAGCCTCCCAGAGTTTACCCATTCTACAATCGCCATGGCATTCCCGCAGCACAAATTGTCGGCGTAACCAGGGCACTTCACTTATAGCCCGGTACAAGCAGACGAATGCGGGGTTTCGGAAATACAACTGTTGAGAACAGGGCCCGTCACGGAGGTCAATGAGCGATGTTTCGCGCCAACGGAACAAGTGTCTTGTGCCCCCGCCGAGAAAGCATTCAGCAAGTGCTATGATTTTTGAGGATTGCTATGGAGCGGGCAGCGACAGAGCACATTTCACCGTTCTTCATCGTCAGCAACGTCGATCAGACCATAGCGTTTTATCGCGATAAGCTTGGGTTCGAGGCAAGATTTCAGGAGCCCAACCGCAATCCATTCTTCGCGATTATCGGTCGGGGAGGCGCCCAGCTATTCGTCAAGTCGGACAAGAACACGTCGCCACTACCGAACGCGAGGCGACATTCGTCAATGCGATGGGATGCTTATGTCTACGCTCCAGATCCTGATGCCCTAGCCGCGGAGTTTGCCGAGCTGGGTGCTACGTTCAGTGTGCCCATAATGGACACCCACGACGGGTTGCGCGGATTCGAGATCTGCGACCCCGACGGATACGTGATCTTTTTTGGGCGTCCGAGGTAAGCATTCCTGTTGAAATGTGAACTAAGCGCCGGAAAGGTCAGAACTCAAAGATCAGGGCTAACTGTCGCTACCAGGCGATTTGACTCATTGACCACGGTGAGCGACATGGGGGGTTTTCATCAACTGCCGGCTTCCCTCGTGCACCCGTGCACCGTCCGCATGCTCACCCAAGCTTGCTCTTGAGTTGGTTCTGAGGTATTAATTGGTTCTGAGGTATTAATTGGTTCTGAGGTATTAATTGGTTCTGAGGTATTAATCAGTACGCAGTTGCTTCTCAAGTGGGCTGAGATTCCCAAGCTCGATTCCCGAACTCACTTCCCAAGCACCGCCATCCAGCCAGCTGACCCTTTTGGAGACCAAAATGTCCAATCGTAGAGTGATGCCAATCGCACTGATTTTGTTGATAGGCGTGGTGGGCGCCGAAGACCGGCTACAGTCCGAGTTGCGATTCGCCGCTCACACCCAAGACGAAAAGACCGCGGGAGTATGGGTAGACGGGCAATACGTAGGCTTTGTAAAAGAACTTGCAGGTGACAAGAAGCTAATGCTCTTGCCCGGCAAGCACGAAATTGTCATCCGCCAGGCCTGGTACAACGAGTTTGTCAAGCAGGTCATCCTGGAGCCTGGGCAGATCGAGCAA
>Ga0193751_1001947_pt1 | contig 12827 bp, 14 predicted proteins | sample L1c2metaG_FD_143050 | JGI IMG/M metagenome (GOLD analysis project Ga0193751, IMG submission 143050) | Soil microbial communities from a riparian zone of the East river system, Colorado, United States - L1c2 | ecosystem: Environmental > Terrestrial > Soil > Riparian zone | place: USA: East River... | reverse complement strand
CACGCCTGGATGTCGGCCGCCGACTCCGCAATCCAATTCTGGACGGTCTGCTTCTCCGCGAGCGGGCCGCCGAACGCCTCCCGCTCGAGCGCGCGCGCACACATGAGCTCGAAGGCGCGCTCCATCTGGCCGAGCCAACGCATGACGTGGTGGATCCGCCCCGGCCCGAGCCGCTTCTGCGCGATCGTGAACCCGTCGCCGGGCTCGCCGAGTGTGTTCGCGAGCGGCACGCGGACGCCGGTGAAGCGCGTCTCGCAGTGCGTCGCCCAGCCGCGGCCCTCGTGCCCCATCACCGGGACGCGCCGCACGAGCTCGTAGCCGGGCGTGTCGGTCGGGGCGAGGATCATCGACGCGCGCCGGTGCGGCTCGGCGTCGGGCTCGGTCACGACCATGACGATCCCGAAGGCGGCGCCGTCGGCGCCCGACGAGAACCACTTGTGGGCGTCGATCACCCACTCGTCGCCGTCGCGCTCGGCGCGGCCCCGGAGGAGCGTGGGGTCTGAGCCGGCGACCTCAGGCTCCGTCATGCCGAAGAAGGAGCGCACCTCGCCGGCGACGAGCGGGCCGAGGAACCGTTCCTTCTGCTCGGCGGTGCCGTAGAGGTGGAGGATTTCCGCGTTCCCCGCGTCCGGCGCCTGGCAGCCGAAGATCAGCTGCGCGACGAAGCTGCGGCCGATCTCCTCGTTGAGGTCCGCGTACTCGAGAAAGCCGCCCCCGGAGCCGCCCGCCTCCGGCGGCAAGTGCGGCGCCCAGAGGCCCGCGTCCTTCGCCTTCTGCTGCAGCTCGCGGACGAGAGCGTCGGCCGCCTCGTCCTCCCCCGTCAGCGCTGGCTCGTTCGGGTAGACGTGCTCATCCATGAACGCGCGCACGCGCTCGCGCCGGTCGGTCACAGCGGCGATGATCGCAGACATGCGCGAGGCGCTCGAGGCGGTGCTAGGCCCGGTCTCCGAGCCCGTGCTGCTGCCCGGCGGCGCGTCGAAGGAGGCGTGGGCGGTCGACGCCGACGGGGAACCGCTGCTCGTCCGGCGCGCCGGCGGCGGCGTGATCCACCGGCACACGCTCTCGCTGCGACACGAGTTCGAGGTGCTGCGCGCGGCGCACGAGGCGGGCGTGAAGGTGCCGCGGCCGGTCGCCTACATCGAGGACCTCGACGGGCGCGAGGCGTTCGTGATGGAGCGGCTGGAGGGCGAGACGATCGGCCGCCGCATCGTCCGCATGGCCGTGCCCGAACGGCTGCCGGTGCAGATGGCGGAGGAGCTGGCCAAGATCCACGCTTTGCCGCCGGAGCGGCTGCCCTTCCTCGAGGAGGCGACGGTCGACCGGCTGGTGGACGAGCTCGACGAGATCGGCGAGCTGCATCCGGCGATCGAGCTCGGGCTGTGGTGGCTGCGCGAGCACCGGCCGCTGCCACGGGAGCCCGTCGTCGTCCACGGCGACTTCCGCATCGGCAACCTCGTCGTGGACGAGAATGGCCTCGTCGGCGTCCTCGACTGGGAGTTCGCGCACCTCGACGATCCGGCGCGCGACCTCTCCTTCGGCCTCGTCCGGGCGTGGCGCTTCGGCGTCGACCGGCTGCGGCTCGGCGGCATCGGCGACGTCGAGCCGTACCTGGATCGCTACAACGAGCTGACCGGATTCGAGGTGCGGCCCGAGGAGCTCGACTACTGGGAGCTCGCCGGCAACGTGGCTTGGGCGATCGGCTGCCTCACGCAGGCGCGGCGGCACTTGACGGGGCAGGACCGAAGCGTGGAGCTCGCGATCCTCGGCCGGCTGGGCGCCGAGGTCGAGTTCGAGATCTGCCACCTGCTCGAGGGGCAGGGCGTCACGTGAGCGAGCGGCCGACGCCGGAAGAGCTCGCGGAGGCGATCGAGGAGTTCCTCGCCGGCGAGATCCTCCCCACGCTGGACGACCCCCGTCTCCGCTTCCGCACGCTCGTGGCGTTGAACGCGCTCGGGATCGTGAAGCGCGAGCTCGGGAGGCTGCCGCCGGAGGACGACGCCGAGCAGCGGGAGCTCGCCGCGCGGATCCGCAGCGGCGACGTACCCGCCGGCACCCTCGACCGCGTCAAGGCCGACGTCGAGGCACGGCTGCGGATCGCGAGCCCGGAGTACGTCGAGCGGCACCGCGATGACGAATAAGCTCCCCGCGATGCCGGATCTCAGCGGCAAGGTCGCGATCGTCACGGGAGCGGGACGCGGGATCGGGCGCTCGCACGCGCTCGCGCTCGCGCGTGCGGGAGCGAAGGTCGTCGTCAACGACCTCGGCGCCGGGCTCGCGGGCGAGGGCTCCGATCCCGGCCCGGCTGAGCAGGTCGTCGAGGAGATCCGCGCCGCCGGCGGCGAGGCGTCGACGAACGGCGAGAACGTCGCGGACTTCGCGGGCGCCGAACGGCTTGTGCAGCAGGCGCTCGACGAGTTCGGCCGCCTCGACATCCTCGTCAACAACGCCGGAATCCTCCGAGACCGGATGCTCGTGAACATGACCGAGGACGAGTGGGACGCGGTCGTCGCCGTCCATCTCAAGGGCCACTTCGCGCCCACCCGCCACGCGGCGGCGTACTGGCGCGAGCGGTCGAAGTCGGGCGAGGAGGTGCGCGGCCGGGTGGTCAACACGTCGAGCCCTTCAGGCGTCTTCGGCAACGTCGGCCAGGCGAACTACGGCGCGGCGAAGGCGGGCATCGCCGGCTTCACGATCATCGTCGCGCAGGAACTTCAGCGCTACGGGGTGACCGTCAACTGCCTCGCGCCGAACGCGCGCACGCGGATGACGGAGGAGACGTTCCAGATGGGAGCGCCGGAGGGGGGCTTCGACCCGCTCGACCCGGCGAACGTCTCGGCCGTCGTCGTCGCGCTCTGCGCCGACGAGGCACAGGCGATCACCGGCCAGGTCTTCCACGTCTGGGGCGGGGCGGTCAACGTCCTCCGCGGCTGGAGCGCCGGAGAGCTGCTCGACGCACCGGACGGCTGGGGGCCGGACGCTCTCCTCGACGAGCTACTCGCGCGCTTCCCCGAGGGCGCCGCTCCGCCGGGGATGATCGCCGGGATGCAGTCCGCAGGCGGCCGCTCGCTCCAGACGGCCGACTGAGACGCATGGCGCTGCTCGCACTCGACCACGCTTGGCTGCGGTTCGGCGGGATCGTCGCGCTCGACGACGTCTCCCTCGAGGTGGCGGAAGACTCGATCGTCGGCCTGATCGGGCCGAACGGCGCCGGGAAGACGACGGCCTTCAACGCGATCACCGGCCTCTACCGGCTCGACGCCGGCGACGTCGTCTTCGACGGCCGCTCCCTCCGCCGCGTCCGGCCGAGCCGCGTGATCCGGCGGGGGATCGCCCGCACCTTCCAGAACCTCGAGCTGTTCCCACGGCTCACCGTCCTAGAGAACGTCCTCGTGGGAGCGCACGCCGCGACCCGTTTGCAGCGGGAGCGCGACCAGCGCCGCCTCGCACTCGAGACGCTCGCCGACGTCGGGATCGCCGAGCACGCGGAGCGCCCGGCGTCCGGTCTCCCGTTCGGGACGCTGAAGCGCGTCGAGCTCGCCCGCGCCCTCGCCAGCCGGCCGCGGCTGCTCCTCCTCGACGAGCCTGCGGGCGGCCTCAACCACGTAGAGGTCGACGAGCTGGTCGGCCTCATCCGCCGGCTGCGCGACGAGCGCGGCCTGACGATCCTGCTCGTCGAGCACCACATGCGGCTCGTGATGGAGGTCTGCGAGCACGTACACGTCCTCGACTTCGGGCGGACGATCGCCGCGGGCGTGCCCGCCGACGTGCAGCGCGACCCAGCCGTGATCGAGGCGTATCTCGGGGGAGAACTAGCGGCTTGACCGCGCTCCTAGAGCTCGAGGACGTCGAGGCCCGCTACGGCCCGGTGCACGCGCTGCACGGGATCTCGCTCACGGTCGAGGAGGGATCGATCGTCGCGGTGCTCGGCCCCAACGGCGCGGGCAAGACGACGACGCTCCGCGCTATCTCGGGCACGGTGCGGCGCTCCGGGCGGATCCGGTTTGCCGGACGGCCGCTCGACCGGCTCGGCCCCGACGGCGTCGCCCGCCTCGGCGTGGCTCACGTGCCCGAGGGTCGCGGCACCTTCTCGGAGCTGACCGTCTCGGAGAACCTCCGCCTCGGGGCGTACACGCGGCGCGGCTCGATCAAGCCCGAGCTCGAGCGCGTCTTCTCCTACTTTCCCTGGCTCTCGGAACGGCTGCGACAGGCGGCCGGGACGCTCAGCGGCGGCGAGCAGCAGATGCTCGCGCTCGCCCGCGCGTTCGTCCACCGGCCGCGGCTGCTGCTCCTCGACGAGCCGTCGCTCGGCCTCGCGCCCGTGCTCGTCGCCGAGCTCTTCCGGATCGTCCGCGAGCTGAACGAGCGAGAGGGGCTGACCGTCCTCGTCGTCGAGCAGAACGCGCACCTCGCACTGCAGGCGGCCGATGCCGGCTACGTGCTCGAGGCCGGCCGCGTCGCCCTGTCCGGCACGAGCGACGAGCTCAGGGCCGACGATTCCATCCGCCGCAGCTACCTCGGCTACTGATGACGGTCGAGACGTTCCGGGTCCCGCCCGTGAGCCTGCTCCTCGTCGCCGGCGCCGCGGGGCTCCTCGTGGGCTCGTTGCGCAGCTCTGTCTTCGCCGAGTTGACGGTGCAGGGGCTCGCGCTCGGCGCCGTCTACGGGAGCCTCGCGCTCGCGCTCGTCCTCGTCTACCGCGCGACCCGCGTCGTCAACTTCGCCCAGGGCGAGCTCGCGATGGCGACGACGTACGTCGCCTGGCAGCTCATCCAGTGGGGCCTTTCGTACTGGGAGACGTTCTTCGCGACCCTCGCGATCGCCTTCGTGCTCGGCGTCGTGCTCGAGGTCGTGCTCGTCCGGCCGGTGCAGCACCGCTCGGTGATCGCCGCGGTCATCGTCACCGTCGGCCTCTTCATCCTCATCGACGGCGTCGTCAACTGGATCTGGGGTGCCGGCCTCAAGTTCATGCCGTCTCCGTTCGGGACGAAGGTCTACCACGTGGGCGGCGTGTCGATCGCGCGGCTGTACCCCGGCATGTTGGGCGTCGTGCTCGTCTCGGTGCTGCTCGTCTGGGCGCTCTTCCGCTTCACGAAGCTCGGCCTCGGCATGCGCGCCGCGGCATTCCGGCCGGCGGAGTCGGCGCTCGTCGGTGTCCGCGTTGATTGGATGCTCGCGATCGGCTGGGGGCTCGCCGCGATGCTCGGCGCCATCGCGGGCCTGATGACCGAGCCGTCGCAGTTCGTCCTCCAGCCCACGCTGATGCAGCCGATCCTGGTCTACGCCTTCGCCGCCGCCGTCCTCGGCGGCCTCGAGAGCCCGGCGGGAGCAGTTGTCGGCGGACTCGCGATCGGAGTCTCGCTCACCCTCGTCGTCCAGTACGTGCATCCGATCACCTCCGATCTGCAAACGCCGGTCGCCTTTGCCGTTCTCGTCGGCGTGCTCCTGCTGAAGCCGTCGGGGCTGTTCGGTCGCCCCGAGGTGCGCCGCGTATGAGGCGCCGCCTTTCCACCCTCGCCTCGCTACTCGCGGTCGCAGGAGTGCTCGCCGCGCTCCCCTTCATCATCAGCGACTACAACGTCTCGCTCGCCGCGCAGGTCGGGGTCTTTTTCGTCGCGATCCTCGGGCTCAACATCCTCACGGGCTACAGCGGCCAGATTTCGATCGGCCACGGAGCGTTCATGGCGATCGGCGGCTACACGACCGCCGTCATGTCGCGAGACCACCACACGAACCTCGTTGTGACGATGCTCATGGCCTTTGCGATCTGCTTCGTCATCGGTCTCATCGTCGGCCTCCCGGCCCTGCGGCTCTCGGGCGTGTATCTCGCGCTCGCAACGTTCGCGCTGGCCGTCTCTGTGCCTCAGCTTCCGCTGAAATGGTCGAAGTTCCTCGGCGGCAGCGGAGGCGTCCAGTCGGCACAGACCGTCAGCCATCTCTGGCTCTACGGCGCCGCCTGGACGGCGTCTTCGATCCTCTTCGCGCTCGCGTGGCTGATCTTGCGCGGCCGCGTCGGGCGTGCCTTCCGCGCCATTCGCGACAGCGAGATCGCCGCCGTCGCCTCCGGAATCGAGCTGCCCGTCTACAAGACGCTCGCCTTCGGGATCTCGGCCGCCTACGCCGGTGTTGCAGGCTCGCTTTTCGTCCTGGCGACGAACGGCTTCGCGCAGCCGAGCGAGTTCGGGGTGTTCCTCTCGCTCCAGCTCCTCGTCGGCGCCGCCGTCGCCGGGCTCGGCTCGCTCTGGGGAATCCTCGCCGGCGCCGCCTTCGTTGGGCTCCTGCCGAGCGTCTCGAGCAGCGTGCCTGTGATCGGCTCGGCCCACGGCCGCGACGTCGTCTTCGGGGCCGCGGTCGTCCTCGTTATGCTCCTGCTCCCCGACGGCTTCGCCGGCCTGCTCGCCCGGCTACGGAGACTCGCCCGTGCTTGAACCGCCAGTCAATCTCAATCAAACTGCTCGCGAACTCGTCTCTACCGACACACCTTCGATAGGAGGGGCGCATGGCTGTCAACCGTAAGAGGCTCGGACCGTTGCTCTTGGCGCTCGCCGCGACGGCAGCGGTAGCGGGGACAGCCGCTGCCTCGCAGACCAGCACGCCCGGCGTGACGAAGCACAAGATCGTCATCGGCGGCACGTTCCCGCTCTCCGAAGGGCCGAGTACCGGCGGGGCGTCGCTCTACAAGACCATCGCGTTCGCCGAGCAGGCGTACTACGCCTGGGTCAACAAGACGAAGGGGGGCGTTTTCGGCCGCAAGATCGACGACATCGTCCTCGACGATCAGTACACCCCGTCCGAGACCGTGCAGCAGACGACGAAGCTCGTCGAGCAAAACCACATCTTCGCCGACGTCGGCAGCCTCGGCACGGCGCCCAACCTTTCGACGTGGGGCTACCTCAACAAGCACAAGGTGCCGCAGGTGCTGCTTGCGACGGGCGATGCGTATTGGGGCAATTGTGTTCACCACGTGTGCCAGGGAACGACGAAGCCGTGGACGATGGGCTGGCAGCCGGACTATCCGGGAGAGGCGAAGCTCTACGCGAAGTACATTCTCAAGCACAAGTCGGGCGCGAAGATCGGCGTGCTCTACCAGAACGACGCCTACGGCAAGAACTACTTCAACGGGCTGAAGACCGGGCTCGGCTCGCACAAGGGCCAGATCGTCGACGCCGAGTCCTACAACGTCGGGGATTCCGCGCAGGTGATCGGAGCCCACGTTTTCGCGCTCAAGGCACACGGCGCGGACACGTTCGTAATCTTCGCGACGCCGGGAGCCTCGATCGCGGCGCTCGCGACCCTGCCCGCGATCGGCTGGAGTCCGCTCACGCTCCTCAACAATGTCTCGGCGAACCGCATCTTCATGGGGATCGCGGCTCAGAACGGCGCCAAGCTGAACGGGGTCATCTCGACCACGTACGTCGCGAGCCAGACGGTGCAGGCGAATTTGAAGGGGATGAAGCTCGCAAAGAAGATCATCCATAAGTACGCGCCCACCGGCGTGGGTACGCTCGACAAGCAATTCGCGTCGGGCGATCAGAACCTCGTCTACGGGCTCGCCGTGGGATGGACGTTCGTCGACGGACTCAGGCACGCGGGCAAGAAGCCGACCCGCGCGGGCCTGATGCATGCGCTCCGACACATGACCGAGAAGAACAACCCGTTCCTATATCCCGGGATGGTGGTCAAGACCTCCAAGAAGCGCACCTTCCCGATGGAGCAGCTCATCTTCATCAAGTGGAGCGGCGGACCCACCGGCGACTGGCACCACTTTGGCAAGGTCTTCAACAGCGGACACTGAGCGGCTGCACTAAGCGAATCGTTCGAGGGGGAGCTCCGGCTCCCCCTCGGCGTTTCAGACGAAGTCTTTGAGGTCGATAACGGGCGCGCGGCAGGCGAAGCGCTCGCAGACGTAGACGGCCGGCTTGCCGTCGACGAGCGTCTTCCCCTCGAGCAGCGCGACGTCGTCGGCGGGCCCGAAGGCGACGACGCCGTTCGGGTCGAAGCCGCGCAAGGCGGCGCGGGCGATCTCCGAGTCGGCGCCGCCGACGATCGCAAGCTCGCGCGGCGGCGAGAGGTAGAGGTCGAGCGCGCAGAGCGCCCAGCCGAAAGCGGTTGGTGCCCGCGGGAGCAGGTCGCGCACGAGGCGCAGCGCCCCCACCGCCTGCCGCTCGAGCTCGTCGTCGCCCCAGATCCTGGCGAGCCGCAGGAGGACGAAGGCGAGCATCGAGTTGCCGGCGGGCGTCGGGTTGTCGTCGAAGGCCTTCTGGCGCGCGACGAGCCGCTCCCCGTCGGCCGGCGTGAGGAAGAAGCCGCCCCGCTCCGGGTCGCCGAACAGCTCGACGGCGAGGAGGGCGAGCCGCCGCGACTCGCGTAGCCAGTGGAGCTCGCCGGTCGCGACGTGCAGCTCGTACAGGCCGTGCGCGACGTTTGCATAGTCGTCGAGGTAGGCGGGGTACTTCGCCCGGCCGTCGCGCAGCGTCCGCCACAGCGGATCGACGGCGAGCACCGCTCCGAGCTCCCGCGCGACGTCGAGGAGGTCGAGGCGATCGAGGCGGCGCGCTCCCTCCGCCAGCGCGGCGAGCGCGAGCCCGTTCCACGACGCGATCACCTTGTCGTCGAGGCCGGGCTGCTGTCGCCTGTCGCGCACCTCGAGCAGCCGCGCCCGCGTCTCCTCGTCCAGCTCGCCGCGCAGGATCGAGCGGCCGTGCTCGAACGGCTCCAGCAGATCGGCCGGCGCTCCTTCCTCGGCCGTCCACGTGTACGTGAGCCCCTCGACGCCGTCGGTGTCCGCGTCCTGCGAGGAGGCGAAGCCGCCGCCGGGGAGCCTCAGCTCGCGCACCATGTAGTCGAGCGTTCGCTCGGCGACGGCGCGGTATCGCTCCTCCCCGGTGAGCAGCCACGCGTGCAGGTACGGGGGGACGAGGAGCGCGTTGTCGTAGAGCATCTTCTCGAAGTGCGGCACGAGCCACTGCGCGTCGACGGAGTAGCGGTGGAAGCCGCCGCCGACGAGGTCGTACATCCCGCCCGCCGCCATCCCGTCGAGCGTGAGCCGCACCGGCTCCAGGGCGCGCCGCCGTAGAAGGAACTCGAGCGCCGACGCCGGCGGGAACTTCGGCGCGTGGCCGAAGCCGCCCCAGCGCGGGTCGAGCTGGGCGAGCAGGACGCCCTCAGCCTCGTCGAGCAGCGCCTCGGTGAGCGGCTCACGCGACGGCTCGATCTCTGCCGACCGCCGCAGCGCCCCGACGAGAGCCTCCGCCTGGGCGGCGACGTCCTCCGGCCGCTCCCGGTACGCGTCGGCGACCGCGCGCAGCACCTGCCGGAACGAGGGCAGCCCGTGCCGCGGCTCGGGCGGGAAGTACGTGCCGCCGTAGAACGGCTCGCCGTCAGGCGTGAGGAAGACGGTGAGCGGCCAGCCGCCCTGGCCGGTGAGCGCGACGACGGCGTCCATGTACACGGCGTCCACGTCGGGCCGCTCCTCGCGGTCGACCTTGACGTTGACGAAGAGCTCGTTCATGACGGCCGCGGTCGCCTCGTCGGCAAACGACTCGTGCTCCATCACGTGGCACCAATGGCAGGCGGAGTAGCCGATCGAGACGAGCAGCGGCTTCCGGTTCTTCCGGGCTTGTGAGAAGGCCTCTTCACCCCACGGCTGCCAGTCGACCGGGTTGTCCGCGTGCTGGAGGAGGTACGGGCTCGTCTCTTGCGCGAGTTGGTTGGCCATGACCTCCCGACGACCTTAGCGACGACCGTCGGAGCGAACCTCACTGGAAGCTGCGCAGGTCGATCCGCAGCGGCGGCGGTGACTCGGCCCGGCAATACGGGACGGCCTCTGGTTGCCCAGGAAGACTCACCGTCACCGTCGCCTCGACCCTGATCGGAACTCCCTTCAGGATCTCGATGCGCTGCCGTGTCCCGATCCTGATGTGCGGAAAGGAGATGCGCCGGCCCGGTTGCACCCTCCGGCGGATCGTCTTCCCGCCCGCGACGAAGCGGACCTCGCTGGTCGCTTGGCCCCGGCGGGCGCGGAACGCAAGCGTGTACACGGACATCTTCGAGCCCAGGTCGCAGCTCCAGGTGATTGAGCCGATCGACGGCAGCGCCGCGAGCAACCACGGGCCGCGTCCTGGCTGCGACGATGTCCCCGCCTCTGACGGCCGATGCCCTGAAGAACACCCGGCCGTGAGAAGCAGCACGAGGACGAGGAAAATGCACGCCCGCATGACGGAGATACGGCGAGACCTCGTTGGAAGGTCCGACGTATCAGCGCGAGTAGCCCACGAGCGTCGCGTGCCGGCGGAAGCCGATCGACTCGTAGAGCCCGCACGCTGCGTCGGTGACGCAGTAGACGATCGCCTGGCGGCCGCCCTCCTCGTGCAGGCGGCGGAGCGCGAACGTGCAGACCGCGGCTCCGAGCCCGCGGCGGCGGAACTCCTCCCGCACTCCGACCGGCTCGAGCTCACCCACCCGGTTCTCGTCGTCCGGCCAGATCAGGCAGTAGGCGGCGAAGCGGCCGTCGGGCGCCTCGACGACGCAGTCGAGCGAAGCCCGGTACGGCCAGGACGCCTGGACGTGTGCGCGAAGCTCGTCTCGGTGAGGCGCGACGGTGCCCAGACGTCCTGGTGGATCGCGACACGCTCCGCGAAGTCGTCCGGCTCGACCGTCCGGCAGCGGAAGCCGTCCGGCAGTGCGGGCGGTTCGGGCGCTTCCGGCAGGTCGCGCCAGAGGAAGTGCATGAGCGGGCCCTGGCGGTTCACGTTCGCGTCGCTCTGGTCCGTGAAGCCGTGCCGCACGAGCGCCGCCCGCACCTCCTCGTCGTCGTCGAAGGCGACCGCGGTACGCGCGTTGGGGTCGGCGAGGATCTCGTCGAGGAGCTCGAGCCGGTCGCGGCGCACGTCGAACTCGAGCAGCCCGCGATCTCCCTTCAGCCACGACCAGGCGACTGTGCGATCGCCGTCCTTCCACACGCGGATCTTCCACTCGTGCTCCCGCCCTTCGTGCTGGCGGAGCCCCCAGGTGACGTCGCCGACGTGCCAGGGGGCGCGCACGCCCAGCTCGCGCCGCTGCTCGAGGGCGAGCTCGTGCATCGCTGCGATGATCTCGGGCGTGAGTCGCACGTACGGGGAGCTGGAGGTCGGGGCCGTCTACCGAAGCCGCTTCGGGCGCACCGTACTGGAGGCCGACAACGTCTGGTTCACGCTGCTCACGCTGAACACGAACCCGATCCACTTCGACGCCGAGTACGCCGCGACGACCGAGTGGGGAAGACCGCTCGTGGACTCGACCTTCACGCTCGCGCTCGTGACCGGCTTGTCCGTCGCGGACGTGTCCGAGCGCGGCATCAACCTCGGCTGGCACGAGGTGCGGCTGCCGGCCCCAGTCTTCGCCGGCGACACGATCCGCGCCGAGACGGAAGTGCTCTCCAAACGGGAGTCGCGGTCGCGGCCGGGTTTCGGCATCGTCACCGTCCGCACGCGCGGGCTCAACCAGCGGGACGAGGCGGTGATCGAGTTCGAGCGCTCAATCATGCTCCCGCTGTTACGGGAATGACCACCCGGTCCGTCGCACCGTCGGTTCAGGCGCCGACCGTGACCGAGATCAGGCCGAACGCGATCAGCTCACGGAAGAGCTCAATTCCCTTCGCGTTGAGTTCGCCGCTCCTCGAAGGTGATGTGGCCGATGTCGCTGTAGTTGGCCGCGAGGGTCACGCGCTCCTCGCGGAAGATAACTATCCGCTTCCCGTACTTCACACCCGCGGCGCCGAGCTCGTGAACGACGGTCTGGCTCGGTCGGAAAACCGGGTTCCCATTGAGGTCGCGGAGTTCTTCATCCGGGGTGAAGACGATGATGGCGGCCCCGCACTGATCCATCGTGTCGGCCACCTTCGTCGAAATCGGCCGGGCAAGGCTCGGCTCGTCCTCGGCGAGCTTATGCGGGATCTTGTACTCGTTGAGGATCGTCACGAGCTGGTCGAGCGACTTCCCCCTCCGGCCGGCGACGAATATCGCCTGCGGCCGCCTCGGCTCCTTCGGTTCATCGGTCTCTGGGCGTTCAGGGTCGGGCAACTCGCCACCGTTCAACCGGCCCGCGAGCACATCGCTCAGGTCCGCCTCGTCCCCAGCGGGATCCTCGGCGTGCCCCGCGTCGTCATCCACCGCCCGCTCGCGCGGCACTCCTTGGATGTCGACGTAGAGCGCGTCGTTCAAGGTGCGAGTCAGCCCTGCCTCCTCGGCGTCAGCGAGGATGTGCTCCATACAGCTCTCGGCGTGAGCCTCGTCGACGCTTGCGTTCTTCCGCAGGAACTCGCGGAACGCGACGGCGCCGGGCACCTTGCGGCTCGCGAAGCCCTCGAAGAACGTGCGGAACGGCCAAGCCGCATCACCGCCTCCTTGAGCGCCGCGTTCCGGACCGCCGGGTCGGCCGAGGCGACGCGCTCGCCGAGCTCTGTCACGGAGAACTCCTCCGCGTTGATCCCGCCTTCGGTCAGCCCATAGAAGCGCGATGTCGCGACGAGCTCCTTGAAGACGCTCGACGCAGGCGTCGTCTCGAGTAGCTCAGCTAACGTCAGCCGGCTCACGACCATCCCTGACGCTTCCTCCTGCATCACGTCGACGACCCGCCGCCCATCTCTAAGCGGGAGCGGCGGATAGTTCCGGTTCGGTATTCCCTTGATGCGTGGCATCGTGCGATTCCTTCCCCTCGATGATCCTCTTGGGGGCAACTCCCCCAGTTTCGGAGGATCGCATAGGCATCGGATGACATCGACGCACGCGGCCGAGGATCGGAAACCGCGCCTCCGAATGCCGGAGGGTGTCCCTCATTCGCCGTCCTCCGCG
>Ga0193751_1001946_pt1 | contig 12838 bp, 11 predicted proteins | sample L1c2metaG_FD_143050 | JGI IMG/M metagenome (GOLD analysis project Ga0193751, IMG submission 143050) | Soil microbial communities from a riparian zone of the East river system, Colorado, United States - L1c2 | ecosystem: Environmental > Terrestrial > Soil > Riparian zone | place: USA: East River... | reverse complement strand
GGACCGGCAGTGTCGCTCATGCACGAGGGCGGATTGACCGGTTTGCCGATCGTGACCGCGTCAGTCGGACTGTGCCGGGCAACTAAATCCTAGTCTGACGTGAGTCAATGGGAGCGCAGCATCGCCGTGCTGCTTTCCTGTGAGAGCCCACCGAAACGCTCATAGAAGAAAGCCGCCGCATCTGGCAAGCGGCCGCGGTTGCTATCGAGCATCTCGCGTAGATGCATTTCGGCATTCTTATACGTGCGCGAATACACGTTTCGACACAGTTCGTATGCGCGGTGCCCCGGCCAATCTCCGGGGAGCAATTCGGCTGGCAGCAAAGGGTCGTGCAGAGTAACGCGGCGAAAGAAATGGATGAGAAGGGTCCGGACCGCAAATGCATCCCGGAAAGCAATCGCCGCAGGATTTTTCAGGAGTTTACTGATCCCTTCAAACCGTTGGAGAAAGGAGAGGTAACCGGCAGCCACACCTTCAAGATCCCAACACTGTCTGACGAGATCCTGAATCGGAGCGGTCGAAAGTTGCTCGATATTCCTTGCCGCCAGGACAGAGACAGGATTCTCAGGACCCGCCGCGCGGATGATTTCTTCGATGGTGGTTGGATCGGTTTGGGGGTGAACAAACACTCCTGGAGCCATCTGGCCGAACCCCGCCCATACGAGTTCGCGGCTCAGCGTTCCATGACGACCCTGCTTTCTTATCACGTCGGGCACGCAAACAAGCATCCAGTTGCCAGCCCATGAGCCGCTAGGCGACTCATAAACCCGTTTGTACGCGGCGGTAAAACGACGCAAGCCTTGAGGAGTCAGCGAATATGCGCTCAACCGACCCTCGCGCCTCGCGCTGAACCATCCCTCTCGGTGCAGCCGGAATACGCTTGTGCGAACGAGGCGATCATTGATGCCGAAAGGCGCAAGAAGCTTGATTAAATCGGAAACCAATACCGTACCGCCGTGCGGAGCAATCGAGTCCCCGAAGATCGTAATCAACAACGATTTGGACCGCGGTGGGTCAACGTCCAGCAGTGCCCGCCAGTGTTCGTAAAGCTCGTCACGAGCGCCCATCTCACCTCCATTGAAACGAGTCGCCTAGATGATACAGTGATACATGATGCGCTACAACACTGACATACACCGTATCGGTAATGTGTCACACCAAGGCGAGCAATGTTCAAGGCGATACAAATAATGTTTTGTTCGGAGGAAATATGTATTGCATTGCGTTCGGAAGTTAGGCACAGTTTCGCTTGCGTTCGGACTTGTTACGTGGGGAAAGCGGGTTCGTCGCCTACGTTGTCAATGAGTGTCCATAGGAGGAAGCATATGCCTGCTCGTTTCGGCGGCGCATGCCTTGGCTCGCTGAGCTCAGTGGCCGCAAAATCCATTGCCATAGGCTGTATTGCTTGCGCAGTTAAGCCGGAGACGGACATCCGAGTGCGACTACCGGACGCGTGGTCGCAGCGTTACCTTCATTTCGGTGGTGGAGGATTCGACGGATCGATACCGAACCTGAATAGCCCGGTCATGAATGTCGGCCGAAATCCGATTGCCTATGGTTACGCGGTGGCGGGCTCGAATGGGGGACACCGGTCAGCAGACTATCCAGGGGCTAGCTTTGCGCCTGACCGTGCACTGACCCTGAGTTATGCGACCGCCGCGATCTACGATACCGACGTCGTTGCCAGGGCGGCGATTCAAACGTACTACGGCAACCCGGCGAAGTACCGATATTTCGCCGGATGCTCCAATGGCGGCAAGAATGCGTCGGTGGCAGCGGCAGTGTTCATCGACGACTATGATGGGATCGTCGGAGGCGATGGCGTCTGGGGACACAGTGACGACAACATGGGTGGCAGCGAGATGTCCGGAATGACGGCCAAGTGGGCGGTCAACGTTCAGGCCACGCGGGCGGTGCCGATCTCGAGTGCAAAGGGTGCAGCGGTTCGTGCGGCCCAGTTCGCAGCGTGCGATGCGAACGACGGTCTCGCTGACGGAATCCTCTCGAATCCGGAAGCCTGCCATTTCGATCCGCAGGTCATGCTTTGTCCTGGCGCGAGCAACAACTCTTGTCTTACGCAGGCTGAGATCGACACCGTCAAGCTGCTTCGAAGCGACCTCAAGGACGCAAGCGGCAGGGTCATCGGTGCGCAAGCCAATGCAAGCACGACAGCGCTGAGCGGTGGTTTTGTTGGGATGGCCTTTGGCGTCGCGAACTACGACCTGAACACGTTCGATGTCAACCGTGACTTTCCGACCTTGAAGACGGCGCTCGACAACATTTACAGTATGAGCGGTGAACTGCCTGGCCTCACCGACTATTTGCACAAGGGCAAGAAGCTGATCATCTACCACGGATGGGATGACATGCTCGTGCAGCCGTATGTCAGTACCCGAACCTATGCGGCCCTGCAGCAGTCCGCTGGCGCGGATGCTTCGAATGCGCGCTTGTACATGTTTCCGGGCATGGGGCATTGCGCCGGTGGCGTAGGCCCCGATCAAGCCGACCTGATTAGTGCAATTACGGCCTGGGTGGAAAGCGGTACGGCTCCCGGCACTCTCGTTTCGGCGAAATTAAGCGGTGTAGCGTCGCCCTACAAGCGTCCGCTGTGCCCCTATCCCCAAGTGCCAATGTACACTGGTGGTCCCAACACACTCTTCACCAGCTTTACCTGCCGCAATGTGAGTCAATAGGCCGTACAGCCGGCCCGTCGTGCGGCAGGTTCCGTCGCTGACGGCGCAGGTGCTGTCGTTCGCGCGCACCACTTTAGCGAGAGCCCAATGGTGCCGGCGTTAGATTTGCCGTGCCTGATTGTGAGATTCACCTTCGCTATTCATAGCGCGACAAAGCTCTTCGATACGCCCGAACGCCAGCTTGTCTAAAGCGCGTGGGCCGCGCACCCGGACCCTGCGCGCGACAATAGTCTCTGAGGGAAAAAGCGGATCTTGTAACGTTACCCTGCGAAAAGGATGTATGAGCTTGGCTGGCAATGCGCTCCCCCGTGGCATTCGCTAGAATGCGGTTTAGCGCATGATCGCGTGAGGCACTCACGCACTTACTGGGAGGAAGGCTATGAAAAACAATGCCGTGGGCGAAACGCTGGGAGGATGAGGATGAAAGCCGTAATGGTCGCGTTTGCATCTGTGGCGTTGGTTATGGTCCGCGTCGCATACGCGGACATCAACGTTGGCGTTACGCTGTCGGCGACAGGGCCCGCAGCGTCCCTCGGCATACCGGAGAAGAACACGTTCGAGATGATCGGTTCTCCGACCATCGGCGGACAGAAGCTCCGCTTCATCGTCCTCGACGACAAGTCCGACACCACCGAAGCCGTCAAGAACACGCGCAAGTTGATAACCGAGGACAAGGTCGATGTTATTGTGGGCTCGACCGTCACGCCGAACTCGCTCGCGATGCGGGACGTTGCCGTCGAAGCCGAGACACCGATGATATCGATGGCCGCGTCGGCGGCGATCATTCTTCCCACCGATCCGCGAACGAAGTGGGTGTTCAAGACTCCGCAGAACGACTCGCTGATGTCCGATGCGATCGCCGTGCACATGCGCGCAAACGGTGTGCGCACGATGGGGTTCATCGGGTTCGCGGACGCGTACGGCGACAGCTGGCTGGCGGAAACAAAGCGCTCGGCGCAAACCGCCGGTCTCAAGATCGTTGCCGAGGAGAAATACAACCGCAGCGATCCGAGCGTCACCGGGCAGGTGCTGAAGCTTCTTGCCGCGCAGCCTGACGCGGTGCTTATCGCGGGTGCGGGTACGCCGGCGGCGACGCCGCACAAGGAGCTCGTCACTCGGGGCTACAAAGGCAGGATCTATCAGACGCACGGCGTCGCCAACGCCGACTTTCTCCGCGTAGTCGGCGCGGACGGTAACGGTGCGGTGCTGCCGGCGGGGCCGTTGCTCGTCTACGAGCAGCTTCCCGACAGCAATCCGGTCAAGAAATCCGCGGCCGACTACGTCAAGGCTTATGAAGCCAAGTACGGCGCGGGAAGCCGTACGACGTTCGGCGGGCACGCCTGGGATGCGTACGTGCTTTTGCAACATGCCATTCCCGACGCGCTCAAGAAGGGCCAGCCCGGGACGAAGGAGTTCCGCGCCGCGTTGCGTGATGCGCTCGAAGCGACCCGGGAAGTTGCGGCGAGCAACGGGGTTTTCAGCATGGGCGCCACCGACCACAATGGCATGGATAACCGCGCGCGTGTCATCGTCAGGATCGAAAACGGCAAGTGGGTCATGGTCAAGTGACGACGGGCAAGCGGGTCTGATCAAGCCGGTCGTCACAATGGGCAGCCGGCTTTTTCATTTGCGCTGAAGGTGCCTGGGGCCGATGAACTTCTCCATTGCCGTTTTGCTCGTGCAGGACGGCATCACCAACGGCGCGATCTACGCCTTGCTCGCGCTGGCGCTGGTGCTGGTATTTACGGTCACGCGCGTCATCTTCGTTCCGGCTGGCGAGTTCGTCACCTTTGGCACGCTTACCCTCGCCGCGCTGCAGCTTGGCAAGCCACCGGGAACCATCGGACTTCTGACCGGACTCGCGCTGGTCGCGGGCGCGATGGAGTTGTATGCGTGCTTCGGCACCAGGAACTGGCGGCAGCTTCCGCGCAGCCTGGCGCTCTATACCGGTGCGCCCATCGTGCTGGCGGGCGTGGTTTATTGGCTGGCGCCGTTGGCGCTTGCCTTTCCGATACAAATTGCGCTGACGCTGGCTATCGTGACCGCGCTCGGCCCGCTGCTTTATCGCGTCGCCTATCAACCGCTCGCGGAAGCAACGGTGCTTGTGCTGCTGATCGTGTCGGTGGCGGCGCATTTCGCCATGGTGGGGCTCGGACTGTGGTTTTTCGGTGCGGAAGGCTCGCGTACGCCGCCGTTCACCAACGAAAGCTTCCGCGTTGGCGAGATCACCATCAGCGGACAAAGCGCGCTGGTCGTGCTGTTCTCGCTGTTGCTGATCGGCGCGCTTTATCTTTTCTTCGGCAGGACGTTGTACGGCAAGGCGTTGCGTGCGACTGCGCTGAACCGCGCCGGCGCACGCCTCGTAGGCATCAGCCCCAATCTGGCGGGAAGTCTCACCTTTGCGCTGGCTGCACTGCTCGGCGGGTTTTCCGGCGTCCTGATCGGACCCATTACGACCGTTTACTACGACTCCGGATTTCTGGTGAGCCTCAAGGGCTTCGTGGGCGCCATTATCGGCGGACTGTCGAGCTATCCGCTTGCTGCCGCCGGCTCGCTGCTGGTCGGCCTGCTCGAATCGTTTTCTTCATTCTGGGCGAGCGCGTTCAAGGAAGTGATCGTTTTCACCCTCATCATCCCGGTGCTGCTCTGGCGGTCGTTGACCACGCACCACCACGAGGAAGAGGAATAGATGGGAAGGCTCCTCGCTGCGCTGCTGGGGCTCGCGCTGGTGGTGGCGCCCATCGTCGCGCCCCCGTTCTGGATTACCCTGCTCAACTATATCGGCCTATACAGCATCGTCGCGCTGGGGCTGGTGCTGCTCACCGGCGTGGCCGGCCAGACGTCGTTCGGACAGGCGGCATTCGTCGGCCTTGGCGCCTATACGACGGCGTACCTGTCGATCAACTATCCGGCGCTTTCGCCGTGGTTGAACCTGATCGCAGGCGTGGCTCTGACCATGGCGATTGCGCTCTGCCTCGGGTTCATCACCCTGCGCATGAAAGGCCACTACCTTCCGCTGGCAACGATCGCCTGGGGCACCAGCCTGTATTACGTTTTCGGCAACCTCGAGTTCCTCGGCGGCAACACGGGCCTCGCGGGTATCGCGCCGCTTTCCATCTTCGGGCTGGAGCTTAGGAACGAGCGCTACTTTTATTACGTGATCTGGGCGATCGCGCTGGCGAGTCTCTGGGCTACCCGCAATCTTCTCGATTCTCGACCGGGCCGCGCGGTCCGTGCGCTCAAGGGTGGATTGGAGATGGTGGAATCCTTCGGCGTCGACGCGGGACAGCTGAAGATCATCGTGTTCGTTTATGCCGCGCTGCTGGCATGCGTCGCAGGCTGGCTCTACGCTCATTTGCAGCGCTTCGTCAATCCGACGCCGTTCGGGATCAATCAGGGAATCGAGTATCTGTTCATGGCTGTCGTCGGCGGCGCGGGAAGCGTGTGGGGCGCGGTCGTCGGCGCGACGCTGATTACGCTTCTCAAGCAGATCCTCCAGGACGTGCTCCCGAAAGTGCTGGGACGCGACGGCAACTTCGAAATCGTCGTCTTTGGCATCCTGATGATTTTCCTTCTGCAACGGACGCGCGAAGGGGTGTGGCCGTGGCTGTCGCGCCTTTTTCCGCAGCGTGCGTTGCCCCCTGTCACGGTGGCGCAGGCGCTGCCGCGACGGCCCGCACTGCGGCGGACGGATCCTCTTCTTGTCGTCGATCGCGCGCGCAAGGAGTTCGGCGGACTGGTCGCGGTCAACGATCTTTCCTTCGATATACGCGGCGGTGAAATCCTCGCATTGATCGGTCCCAACGGCGCAGGCAAGAGCACCATGTTCAATCTGATCAGCGGTGCGCTGCCATTGACGCGAGGCGCGATCTCATTCAACGGCGTATCGATAGACGGCCGACAGCCCTTCGAAATCGCCCGCCTCGGCGTCGGCCGTACATTTCAGCACGTCAAGCTGGTGGCGACGATGTCGGTGCTCGACAACGTGGCGCTGGGTGCGTATTTGCGAGGCAGCGCCGGCGTGGCGCGCGCAGCGTTGCGGCTCGATCGCGCCGAGGAGGCCAGGGTGAGATCGGCTGCAGCCATTCTGGTGGAGCGGGTGGGTTTGGGCGATTGCCTGCTTGCGCCGGCGGGATCGCTCGCGCTCGGCAAACAACGCCTCGTCGAAATCGCCCGCGGCCTCGCTGCCGATCCATTGCTGTTATTGCTCGATGAGCCCGCTGCAGGCTTGCGCTATATGGAAAGGCAGGAGCTCGCGTCGCTGCTGCGCGGCTTGCGCGCGGAAGGGATGACCGTATTGCTGGTCGAGCATGACATGGAGTTCGTGATGGGGCTATCCGACCGCCTGGTCGTGATGGATTTCGGCGAGAAGCTGGCCGAGGGACTCCCTTTCGAAATCCAGAGGGACCCGCGGGTCCTCGAGGCTTATCTGGGCGGCGTATGAGCCGGGAGCACAGGATTCACGATACGACTGCCGGCGCCGCAAGCGGTGAATCGCCGACAGCTCGACCCTGTTCTGCGCGGTGCTCGACTGCGAAATAATCTCGGTGTATTCCGGACACGATGACCGCATTGCTTGAAGTCGCCGATCTTCATGTCGCGTATGGCAAGGTCGAGGCCGTCCACGGCGTGTCGCTGCGTGTCGAAGACGCCCAAATCGTGACGGTCATCGGGCCCAACGGCGCCGGCAAGACGACATTGCTTGCGGCGATCATGGGCTTGCTCCCATCACGGGGAAGCATGAGCTATGCGGGTAACTCGCTCAATTCCATCGAGGTCGAGCAGCGAGTGGCGCGCGGCTTGACGCTGGTTCCGGAACGGCGCGAGCTCTTTGCTGCGATGACCGTTGCCGACAATCTTCGGCTCGGCGCGTTTCAGCGCTTTCGTGCTGGCGACAAGACGATTGCGGCTACCCAGGACGAGATTTATGAGCGGTTTCCCCGGCTGGCGGAGCGACGCGCGCAGCTCGCCGGGACCTTGTCAGGCGGCGAGCGGCAAATGCTCGCACTTTGCCGCGCGCTGATGGCCAAGCCCAGGTTGCTCATGCTCGACGAGCCCAGCCTGGGTCTCGCGCCGCTCATCGTCAAGGAAATTTTCAGCATCATTGCGACGCTCAAGGCGACCGGCGTGTCGATACTGCTGGTGGAGCAAAACGCACGCGCTGCGCTGCAAGTCGCCGACTACGGGTATGTATTGGAAACCGGTGAGATGGCAATGGAGGGCGCGAGCAGTTCACTCGCGACCGATGCGCGCGTTGCCGCAACCTACCTGGGACAAGGCACCGGCGGAGCTGCCTCATTTTGATCCGGCCGGAGCACGAGGGGGAGCGGGTTCCTTGAGTTCGTGTGCCGCAGTGAACGATGCCGGCGAAGCGGGGTCTTGTGGATATCGGCCGCGGGCCAGACAATGCGACCTGACTCCCTTACAGAAAGAACGATGTGACCGATCTTGCCATCCCTGCAGTCGATCCACTCCTGCTCCACCAGGCCACCGAGCTGTTGCTTGCACCTGCCGCGCTCGAATTTCGTCAGCTCTCCGACGTGCTCGCCGGTATTCACGTTCATCACATCGATTACGCCGACCTCTACTTTCAGTACACGCGGCTCGAAAGCTGGAGCCTCGAGGAGGGCATTGTCAAGTCGGGATCGTTCTCCATCGATCGCGGCGTCGGCGTGCGGGCGGTGTCCGGTGAAAAAACGGCTTTTGCGTATTCCGACGATATCAGCCTGGATGCGCTGACCAAGGCCGCGACGGCGACGCGTGCCATCGGCCGACAGGGGCAGTCCGCGGTCGCTCCGCTGGACACCTTTGGCGGCGCGCGCGTGCTCTACAAGTCGAGCGACCCCGTCATGGCTCTGTCAGACGGCGCCAAGGTCACGCTGCTCGAGAGGCTCGAGCGCCTCGCTCGCGCACGCGACACCCGCGTCACGCAGGTCATGGCGTCGCTCGCCGGCGAGTACGAGGCGATATTGATCGCGCGCAGCGATGGCATGATCGCCGCGGACGTGCGGCCGCTGGTCCGCCTCTCGATCAGTGTCATCGTCGAAGAGAACGGCCGGCGGGAGCAGGGTACGGGCGGCGGAGGAGGGCGCGTGGACTACGGCTACTTCAGCGAGCAGATGCTCGAGGAATACGCCTCGCGGGCGGTCGATCAGGCGCTTCAGAATCTGGCGGCGCGCCCAGCGCCTGCAGGCACGATGACGGTCGTTCTCGGCCCGGGGTGGCCGGGCATCCTGCTGCACGAGGCGATCGGTCACGGGCTCGAAGGCGACTTCAATCGAAAGGGAACGTCGGCTTTTTCGGGCCGCGTGGGTCAGCGGGTTGCCGCGAAAGGCGTCACCGTCGTCGACGATGGCACGATCGCGAATCGCCGTGGCTCGCTCAACGTCGACGACGAGGGCAACCCCACCCAACGCACTGTTCTCATCGAGGACGGTATCCTCAAAGGCTACATGCAGGATTCGCTCAACGCGCGTCTGATGGGTGTCGTTCCGACGGGCAACGGCCGTCGCGAATCATTCGCGCACATTCCAATGCCGCGGATGACAAATACTCTGATGGAAAACGGCGATCGCGATCCGGCGGAGATCATCGCCTCGGTCGACAACGGTCTCTATGCCGTCAATTTCGGCGGCGGTCAGGTCGATATCACCAACGGCAAGTTCGTTTTCTCGGCGGCAGAGGCGTGGAAAATCGAGAAAGGCAAGCTGGTGTATCCCGTGAAAGGCGCGACGCTGATCGGCAACGGCCCCGACGCACTGACGCGCGTATCGATGATCGGCAACGACCTTGCGCTGGATTCCGGGATCGGCACCTGCGGCAAGGACGGTCAAAGCGTCCCCGTAGGCGTTGGTCAGCCGACGCTCAGGATAGACGGCTTGACCGTGGGCGGCACTGCGTAATCCGCGTCAAGGGAGTGGGTTCCGCACACGCGACGCGTTCTCGCTCGCCGCCTGCTGCCCTCGATAGCGCAGGCCGATCAGTGCAAGGGCCCGGCGGGGTGAGCCATCGAAAGCGCGGGTGCAGGCGAAGCGTGGTGCACGACCAGCCGCCAACCCGACGGTGTGCGCAGAAATACATTGGTGGCAATCGCGATGCCGCGCGGCTTTGCGTCGCTTCCGACCGTGACCTCTTCGATGGCGCTCTGGTACGCCATACCGACGGTTTCCAGAACGACAATTTCGTCCAGCCGGAACGATAGCTTCGTGTCGCCGGCGAAGAGTTGCTCCCATCCGAGGCGGACGGCGTCGAATCCCACCAGGCGCGGGCCGCCCGGATGCACGCAAACGATATCCTCGTCCTCGGCCCACGCGGCCATCATGGCATCGATGTCCCTGGCCTCGAACGCCTGGTAGAACGCGAGCGCCGCGTCCTGGGGCGTGGTAAAGATCGTCGGCGTACGTGGCTTGGGCATGGTTGGTGGCGATGGTGCGGGATCGGAGTCGTCGAACCACGAGGCGGCTCACCGATCCACGCGGTCGGCGCGCTCGCCGCGCGCTTCATCCGCTGACCGCTCCCCTAGCGCGGCGCGCGCCAAATCATACACAACATTGGGCGACAATTCGCGCATGCATTTGAAATGCCCCAAGGGGCAGTCGCGCTGAAAACACGGGCTGCACGCGATTTCGATCTTCGCGACGCGGGCGAGGGGGGAAAGCGGCGGCGTATATTGGGGGCTCGACGAGCCGAACATTGCCACCAGCGGCCGGCCGACGGCCGCGGCGGCGTGCATCAACCCCGAGTCGTTGCTGACGACGACGCTGGCCAGCGCGAGGAGGTCGATCGCGGTGCCGAGATCGGTACGGCCTGCGACGTTGCGGACTTCCGGCACGGCGGCCGCGACCGGATCCGCGGCCGGGCGATCGTTGGGAGAGCCGATCAGCCAAACGGCGTGTCCCGAATCGATGAAGCGTCGCGCCAGCGCGACGAAATGTTCCGTCGGCCAGCGCTTTGCCGGCCCGAACTCCGCGCCGGGGCAAAGGATGGCGATGGGACGGCGCGTCGCAAGCCCGAGCGCACGGATCGCCTTGCTGCCGTTGGCGGCGTTCGGCACAAGTGTCGGTGCAGAGGCTGTCGGCACCCACTGGCCTGGCGTTGCCGCCAGCGCCACGAAGCGGTCGACCAGTCGCGGGTATGCGCGCCAATCGGCGTGCCGGGCGTCCGTGAGGAGAACGCGCCGAGCTTCCGTGGCGTAGCCGGTCCGCCGCGGAATCCGCGCAAACCATGGGATCAGCGCGGATTTGAAGGAGTTCGGCAGGATGAACGCGCGCGTGTAGCCATTGTTGCGCAGGCTCTTCCCAAGCGAGCTGCGCGGCGCAAGGCCAAGCTCCCCGTGCGGGAGCGGATTTTCAATGATGTTGCGTATGCCGCGCACGCGCTCGTAGACCGGCGCGCACCACGGCGGCGCAAGCACGTCGACGATGGGCTCTCCGAGCGGCTCGCGGAGCATCGCGATCAAAGGCTCGGAAAGAATCGCGTCGCCGACCCAGGCGGGCGCGACGATCAAAATGCGCTCAGCCATTGCGCGCCGAGTCGCTGCGCGCTCGTCGCCGAAGGCGGCGGGGCACGACGCAACCCGAAAGAATCAGTGTCCGCTCCGCGGCGGCCCGCCTTTGAGGCGGTAGCGCGTGCCGCAGTAGGGGCACATGGCTTCGCCGGTGGCGGCAACGTCGAGAAACACCCGCGGATGGCTCGACCAAAGCGGCATCGATGGATTCGGACAGTATAGAGGCAGATCCTTCGCAGTCACTTCGACTGCGGCCTGCGTGCCGGCCTTCGTCTCATCCATCGAGATTCAGACGGGAGTCAGCCAGGACGCATATTTCGGATTTCGACCGTTGACCACGTCGAAAAAGAGCGTCTGCAGCTTCCTGGTGATGGGCCCGCACGTTCCCTCGCCGATCGGACGGTTGTCGAGCTCGCGAATCGGCGTCACTTCGGCGGCGGTGCCGGTGAAAAACGCTTCGTCGGCGATGTAGACGTCGTCGCGGGTCAGGCGGCGCGCCTCGACAGCTAGCCCAAGATCGCGCGCGAGCGTGATGACCGAATCGCGGGTGATGCCGACCAGCGCCGAAGTAAGCTCAGGCTCGTAGAGTCTTCCATTCTTGACGATGAACAGATTCTCGCCCGAGCCCTCTGCAACGAATCCATCGACGTCGAGCAGCAGCGCCTCGTCGTAGCCGTCCATGGTCGCTTCCTGATTGGCCAGGATCGAGTTGGCGTAGGTTCCCGCGAACTTGGCCCGCGCCATGGTCACGTTGATGTGATGGCGCGCGAAGGAGGACGTCTTGACGCGAATACCGTTTTCCAGCGCCTCGGCTCCAAGGTAGGCTCCCCACGGCCATGCCGCGATCGCCACGTGCACCTTGGCGCCCTTGGGCGATACGCCCATCTTTTCCGAGCCGTAGAACGCGATCGGGCGCAAATAGCACGACTCGAGCTTGTTCGCGCGCACCACTTCGCGCTGCGCAGCCATCAATTCGTCCTTGCTGAACGGCATCTGCATGAGATAGATGCGGCCGGAGTTGAACATGCGCTGGGTATGCTCGGCAAGCCTGAAGATGGCGGTTCCCGACGACGTTTTGTACGCGCGCACGCCCTCGAATACGGCGAGGCCGTAATGCAGCGAGTGAGTGAGCACGTGGGTCGTCGCATCGCGCCACGGCACCAGCTTGCCGTCGTACCAAATGAAGCCGTCGCGGTCCGCCATCGACATCGCACATCTCCCAAAGCCGCTATCTTAGCCGATTTGGGGTCCTTTCCTCAGGCCCAGGGACCGCCGAAGACGTGATTCCACAATGCGGCGACCGCATCGCGATGCGTCGATTGCGGGCCGGAATCGACGCGCGCCTCGTGTGCGCCTTGCAGGCGCACCTGATGCTGGAGCCTACGGTATTCGCGATAAGCGTTCGCCGCCGAATCTGCCGTGTCAACGGGAACGAGGCCCATCGTTCCGCAAAGCTTCAGCAGCGCGATATTGCCGGCGTTCCGGGTAAGCTCGCGTTCTGCGTGGCTGTGTGCGAGGACCAGATACTGGACGGAAAATTCGATGTCGACCATGCCGCCCGGGTCATGCTTGAGATCGAACAACTGACTTCGGTTGGGGTGCTCTGCGTGCATTCTGCGCCGCATTGCCACGATGTCTT
>Ga0193751_1001945_pt1 | contig 12845 bp, 13 predicted proteins | sample L1c2metaG_FD_143050 | JGI IMG/M metagenome (GOLD analysis project Ga0193751, IMG submission 143050) | Soil microbial communities from a riparian zone of the East river system, Colorado, United States - L1c2 | ecosystem: Environmental > Terrestrial > Soil > Riparian zone | place: USA: East River... | reverse complement strand
CGGAGTCAACCTCCCGAACCAGAAGCGCCTCGAGATCGGGTTGACCTACATCTACGGGATCGGCCAGCCGACTGCGCGCAAGATCGCCGCAGAGCTCGACCTCAGTGCGGATACGAAGGTCAAGGACCTCACCGACGAAGAGGTCACGAAGCTGCGCAACTACATCGACTCGAACCTCGAGGTCGAGGGTGACCTGCGCCGCGACCGGCAGCAGGCGATCAAACGGCTCTCCGAGATCGGCGCCTACCGCGGCATCCGCCACCGGCGCGGCTTGCCGGTGAACGGGCAGCGGACGAAGACGAACGGACGCACCCGCAAGGGCCCGAAGAAGACCGTCGGACGCGGCAAGAAGGCGGCGAAGTAGCTTGGCGCCTCCTCGCAGAGCAGCGGCCACGCGCGGCCGCACGCGCCGCCGCGTCCGGAAGAACATCGCGATCGGCCAGGCCCACATCAAGACGAGCTTCAACAACACGATCGTCGCGCTCACCGACCGCGAGGGAAACGTCATCGCCTGGGAGTCCGCCGGCTCCGCCGGCTTCAAGGGCTCCCGCAAGTCGACGCCGTTCGCCGCACAGGTGACCGCCGACGCCGCGGCGCGGAAGGGAATGGAGCACGGCCTCCAGAAGGTCGAGGTCTTCGTCAAGGGGCCGGGCTCAGGCCGCGAGACGGCGATCCGCTCGCTCCAGGCGGCCGGGCTCGAGATCCTGTCGGTGAGGGACGTGACGCCGCAGGCGCACAACGGCGTGCGGCCGAGGAAGCGGAGGCGCGTCTAGTGGCCAGGGATCTCGGGCCGAAGTGCCGCATCTGCCGCCGCGAGGGGATGAAGCTCTTCCTCAAGGGCGAGCGCTGCCTGACCGAGAAGTGCGCCATCGAGCGCCGCTCGTACCCGCCGGGCGAGCACGGCCGCGGCCGCATCAAGCAGAGCGAGTACCTGTTGCAGCTGCGCGAGAAGCAGAAGGCGCGCCGCTACTACGGCCTGCTCGAGAAGCAGTTCCGCACGTACTACGAAAAGGCATCCAAGCGCTCCGGCGTCACCGGCGAAGAGCTGTTGCGGATGCTGGAGACCCGGCTGGACAACGTCGTCTACCGGCTCGGCTTCGCCGCCTCCCGTGCGCAGGCACGCCAGCTCGTCCGCCACGGCCACTTCCAGGTCAACGGCCGGCGGGTCAACATCCCGAGCTACCAGGTGCGGCCGAACGACATGGTCACCGTCCCGCCGAGCTCGTCGGCACAGCAGGTGATCCGAGACGCGACAGACCTCGTCTCGACGGTCGCTCCTTGGCTCCAGGCTGATCACGACGGGCTCACGGGCAAGGTGCTGAAGCAGCCCGAGCGCGACGAGATCGACACGCCGGTGCAGGAATCGCTGATCGTCGAGCTCTACTCGAAGTAACGGAAAGAGGGAATTTTCTTGGCTACACGTGAAATGGACTTCCAGATCCCGAAGATCGTCCACGAGGATGCAGACGACCACCGCGGGGTCTTCGCGATCGAGCCGCTCGACCGCGGCTTCGGCCACACGTTCGGCAACTCGCTCCGCCGCGTGCTGCTCTCCTCGCTGGAGGGCGCCGCCGTCACCTCGGTGAAGGTCGAGGGCACCGCGCACGAGTTCACGACCCTGCCGGGTGTCCGCGAGGACGTCACCGACATCATCCTCAACCTCAAGAACCTCGTCGCGCGGCTGCACGGCGAGTCGCCTGAGATCGAGGTGCACATCGCGAAGAAAGGCCCAGGCTCGGTCACGGCCGCCGACATCGAAGCGCCCGCCGACCTCGAGATCCTCAACCCGGAGCTCGAGATCGCGAACCTGTCCGACAAGGGCAGGCTCGAGGTGACGCTGACGATCGGCCGCGGCCGCGGCTACTCGCCCGCCGAGCTCAACCGCGGGCCACAGCACACGATCGGGGTCATCCCGATGGACTCGATCTTCTCGCCGGTGCGCCGCGTCGCGTACCAGGTCGAGGCGGCTCGTGTCGGGCAGCGGACCGACTACGACAAGCTCACCCTCGACATCACGACCGACGGCTCGGTCGAGCCGAAGGACGCGCTCGCGGAGGCGGCCGAGATCCTGATCCGGCAGCTCGCGATCTTCACCGACCTCGACCGGATCGAGGGCTTCGGGGAGGCCGCGCCCATCGACGGCGGCGTTACCCCCGAGGCGGCGCTCGCGCACGGGATGGAGAACTTCCCGATCGAGGAGCTCGAGCTCGGCGTCCGCTCCTACAACTGCCTCAAGCGGGTCGGGATCGAGACGATCGGCGACCTCGTGATGAAGACCGAGCAGGAGCTGGCCGCGATTCCGAACTTCGGCAAGAAGTCGATCGAGGAGGTGCGCGAGACGCTCGCGCAGCATGGTCTCCACCTCCGCGGCGAGAACGGCTCAGGCGGCTTCGAGTAGGAGCGCCGATGCGCCACGCCCGCACAGGGAAGAAGCTCGGTCGCGACTCGGCGCACCGCAAGGCGCTCTACTCGAACCTGACGTGTTCGCTGATCGAGCACGGCCGGATCCGGACGACCGAGGCGAAGGCGAAGGCCGTGAAGCCGTTCGCCGAGCAGATGATCACGCTCGGGCGGCGCGGCGATCTCCACGCCCGCCGGCAGGCGCTCGCCGTGCTCCGCTCGCAGGAGATGGTGCACAAGCTCTTCGCCGACGTCGGGCCGCGGATGGCGGACCGGCCGGGCGGGTACTCACGGATCGTCAAGCTCGGCCATCGGCCCGGCGACGCCGCCGAAATGGTCTACCTGGAATTGGTCGATTTCGAGCCGTAACGGCTCGAAATCGCGAGACGCTGCGCAATCGCCCGCGAGCTAGGCCGACCCAACCGCGGCGCTGACCGCTGCGATCGCGACACCGCCGAGCGTGACCGTTGCAAACGAGCGGATGAAGCTCGTCTCGAAGAAGCGGTAGCGCAACCAGGCGAGCGTTACGAGCTCGAACGCGACGACGATGACCGCGGCGACGAGCGCGGTGTGGTACGCCGAGATGAGGAACGGCAGGGTGTGGAGGATCCCGCCGACGAACGTGCCCACTCCGGTGATCGAGCCGCGCACGACCGGGTTGCCGCGGCCTGTCTCCTGGCCGGTATCGGAGAGGCCTTCCGAGAAGGCCATGCTGATGCCCGCGCCGATCGCAGTCGCGACGCCGGCGATGAAGGCGTCGAAGGGCTTGTGCGTGTGGAGGACGACGGCGAAGATCGGCGCGAGCGTCGACAGCGAGCCGTCGATGAGCCCGACCATCGCCGGCTGGACGCGTTGGAGGAGATAGGCGTGCTCGTCGCTCACGAAGTAGAGTGTATCAATCGGTGTGCAAGTCAGTAGAGCATAAGACAAGCCTGACAAACCAAGTCAGGATGCCCTGACATGCGCCTCATCCTGACGCTCGAGTACGACGGCACGCCGTTCCGCGGTTGGGCAGCGCAGCCGGGGCTGCCGACGGTGGAGTCCGCTCTGCGGCGGGCGCTCAGCGAGGCCGTCGCCGGCCGCACCGACACCGGCGTCCACGCGCTCGGCCAGGTCGTCTCCGTCGACGTCGAGGGCGGGCCGCCGCCGCAGCGCGCTTCCGCGGCGCTCAACCCTCGCCTGCCCGACGAGATCACCGTCGTCTCGTCCGCCGAAGCGCCTGAGGGCTTCCACGCACGCCACTCCGCGCGCTCGCGCAGCTACCGCTACCGGCTGTTCACTCGCTCGACGCTCTCGCCGTTCGAGGTGCGCCGCAGCTGGTGGCTGCCGCGACCCCTCGACGAGGACGCGCTCGCCGCGGCGGCCGCAGTGCTCGTAGGAGAGCACGACTTTCGCGCCTTCACGAAGACGCAGACGCACCACAAGGTCTTCGTTCGGGTCGTCGAGCGCTCGGCGTGGATCCGGCGGGGCGACCACCTCGACTTCGAGATCACCGCCGAGAGCTACCTCCGCCACATGGTGCGGAGCCTCGTCGGGACGATGGTGGAGGCGCCAGGCTCGATCCCCGAGCTCCTCGACGGCCGTGCACGGTCGGAGGCGGGCGCGACGGCGCCGCCGTGTGGCCTGTACCTCGTGGCCGTGTCCTACTAAGTAACAGTCTGTTACTTGCCCAGGTTTCCTACCGGCCTCACCTTGAGGGTGGCGATCTCGCCGGGTGCGAGCTCGAGGCCGCCGTCCACGTCCTCCTCCTCGTCGAGCCGGATGCGCCGGGCGGGCAGGCTCAGGGTCAGCGCCTCCGGCTGCGGGTTCGGGTTGAAGACGCGCAGGACGAGGCCGGTACCGTCCTCGGCGGCCTTGAGGCACGAGAAGACGACGTCGCCTCCGAGCTCGAGCGGCGGCTCGAACGGGTCGCCGCGGAGGAAGTCGGTGCGGTAGTCCTGGCTCGCCCGAACGAGCGCCGCGTCCGAGAGGCGGTCGCCGTCGAAGCGGAGCGCGTACTCGAGTACGTGCCGCCCGCGGCACTGGCCGTCCGGTGTGGCGATGTCAGGCCCTGCCCCGACCGGGCGTGTCGGGAGGCCCGACGGCCGCGAGATCGTGCCGACGCAGCGCAGCAGCGTCAGCCGCAAGCCTTCCGCCGACGCCTCGTATTCCGGCAGCCCCTTGGTGAGCAGGACGAGCCGGCCGAGCGCGACGGCGCCGAGCGTGTGCGCGGTCGGCACGGGCGGCTCGACCCAATCCGCGCGCGGCAGAGGTGGGACGAGCGGCCGCCGGATGACGGCGAACTGGCTCTCGGCGCGCACCTCGTCCGCACCGCCGTCGGCGCGGATGAGCACCCGCAGCCGATGGTCCTCCGCCTCGTTCTCGACGATGCTCGTCAGCTCGGCGCGGTCGAGGCCGGGGACAACGCGGACAGTCGTCTCGATCCGGATCCCCGGCAGCTCGTGCTCGAGCACGAGCGCATCGCCGTCCCGCCGGCGGTCGACCATTTGAGCTGACGTGGTCTTGCCCGAGGGAAAAGTGGGGCAAAACGTGTACAGGTCGCCGATGTCCGGCTCGTCCTCGAACACGAGGAGCTCGGCGATCGCGTCGGGCTCGAGCTCGGTCTTTCCAGCGACGAGCGGATCGGGGCGCCGGCCGCAGAAGCCGTCGAGCTCGAGGAGGTTGCCGTCCACGACGCGGCGTCGCGGATAGGGAAGGGTGTTCACGAGCGCCCCGCCGACGCCGAGCGCCTCCCGTTCGGCGTAGTCGAGCGTCCGGTCGAGCTGCTCGTAGCGGACGAGCATGTCGCGGTGCACCTCGTCGCACGAGCAGCCGCAGATCGAGTCGTGCGGATGGTTGCGCAACAGGTCGCGCCACGCGAGGCGGAGGTCGGCGGCCGGATACGGCGCGTCGCCGCGCAACGTCCGTAGCGCGGCCGCCGTCTCGATCGCGAGCAGCCGCTGCTGCCCCCGCTCGTTCGCCTGCTTCAGATAGATGCGGGCCGAGTTGACGCCGCGCAGGACGTTCTGGAGCCGGCTACCGACCAGCTCCCCCTCGTGCACGGGCAACGCCTCCGCGTCCGGCACGTACTCGTCGTAGCGGCCGATCCGGAGCGTCGCGTCGAATGTCCGGGCGAGCCCCGTGAGGATCTCCGGCAGCTCCGGCTCGATGGGCAGGTGGTCGGAGCCGTTCGCGAGCACGATCTCGTCGCCTCCTGCGCCGCGCACGAGCTCGCCGAAACGCTCGACGATCGCGCGCACGCGGCTCTCAGCGTCGTGGTGCCACGTCAGTCGCGTGAAGTTGTCGTAGTGCGGAAGCATCTGGCACGCGACGACCTCCGCCGGGCCGGCACGCCAGCGGAAGAGGACGCCGACGTCGTCGAGCTCGTCACCGAGCCCGCGGGAGAAGAGAAAGGTGCGGATGCCGAAGCCGGCGAGGATCTGCGGCAGCTGTGCCGGGTGGCCGAAGCTGTCGGGCATGTAGCCGGCGGCGCTCGGCTCGACTCCGAAGCGGCGGCAGGCTCGGCGACCGAGCAGGAGGTTGCGGACGAGCGACTCGCCGCCGACGAGGATCTCGTCGGGCAGGACGTACGAGGGGCCGACCTCGAGCCGTCCCGCGGCGAGCAGCGCGCGCAGCCGACCCTCGTTCTCCGGCCGCACCTCGAGGTAGTCCTCGAGCACGATCGCCTGCCCGTCGAGCGTGAACGGGGAACAACGAGGTAGCGGAAGTCGGACACCTCGGCCACCGGCGGAGCCTACTGATGGCTGGAAGCGCCGTCGGCTAAGCCGCCGGCGCCCGGCCGAAAACCCCGGCCGCGGAGCGGCCGGTAGGCGCCGATACGATCGACGCATGCGCTTCGAGACCGTCCTCTTCGACCTCGACGGCACCGTCGTCGACTCCGGCGCCATCATCCTGGCCTCGATGCGGCACGCGACGCGCGAGGTGCTCGGACGCGACTATTCCGACGAGGAGCTGCTGCAAACGGTGGGCGGCCCCGGCCTCGAGGCGCAGATGCGAGCGTTCGCGCCGGACCAGGTCGACCGGCTCGTGGACGTCTACCGGGCCCACAACGAGCCGCTCCACGAGGAACTCGAGGCGTGCGCCGGAATGGAGGATGTGCTCGTGCGGCTGCACGAGGAAGGACGACGCCTCGGCGTGGTGACGGCCAAGCGCCGTGCGACCGTCGAGCTCGCCTTCGCGCGCGTGCCGCTCGGCCACCTCTTCGAGACGATCGTCGGCGGCGACGAAACGGAGCGGCACAAGCCGGACCCGGAACCGCTTCTGCTCGCGGCCGAGCGGTTGGGAGCCGAGCCGAAGGCGATGGCCTACGTCGGCGACTCGCCCTTCGACGTCCGGGCGGCGAAGGCGGCGGGGATGTTCGCCGTCGCCGTGACGTGGGGCCGGATCCACGAGCGCGCGCGGCTCGAGGCGGAGCAGCCGGACGCGATCGTCGACTCGGCGGAGGAGCTCCTTGGCGTCCTCTAAGACTGCGACCGCCGCGCACCGCGCCGCGGAACTGCGCGACGTCCTCAACCGCGCGCTCATCGCCTACCACGTCGAAGACGAGCCGATCATGGAGGACGCGGCCTACGACGCCCTCTTCGACGAGCTGGTCGCCCTCGAGGAAGGGCATCCAGAGCTCGTTACGCCCGACTCGCCGACGCAGCGCGTCGGCGCTCCGTCCTCCGAGCGTTTCCGCAAGGTGCAGCACCTGTCGCCGATGGGCTCGCTCGACAAGGTGACCACGGACGAGGCGGTGGCGAAGTGGGCGGACGACGTTCGCAAGCGGCTCGGAAGAGAAGACGAGGCGGTCGCGTACGTCCTCGAGCCGAAGATCGACGGGCTCGCGATCAACCTGACGTACCGCGACGGGGTGCTCGAGCAGGGAGCGACCCGCGGCGACGGGGTCGAGGGCGAGGACGTCACGGTGAACCTCCGCACTATCCGCGCGATCCCGCTCGCCTTGACCGAAAAGGTTCCCGGCACAGTGGAGGTGCGGGGCGAGGTCTACATGCCCCTCTCGGGCTTCGACGCGCTGAACGAGCGGCTCGTCGCCGAGGAGAAGAAGCCGACGCCGAACCCGCGCAACGCGGCCGCCGGCTCACTCCGCCAGAAGGACTCCACGATCACGGCGTCCCGTCCGCTCTCCTTCTGGGCATACGGGGTCGGTGTCCACGACGGGGTGGAGCTCGCCTCGCAGTGGGAGACGCTGGCGTGGCTGCGCGGGCACGGCTTCCCGACGAACCCGTTCGCCGAGCGGGTGGAGACGGTCGAGGAGGTCGCCGAGCGCTGCCGAGCCTGGGAGACGCGCCGCGTGGAGCTCGACTACGAGATCGACGGGATCGTGATCAAGGTCGACTCCTACGCGCAGCAGGAGCGGCTCGGCGCGCTGCACGGCCGGCCGCGCTGGTCCCGGGCCTTCAAGTGGGCACCGCTGACCGCGGTGACGCGGCTGAAGCAGATCATGATCCGCGTCGGCCGCACCGGCGCGCTCAACCCGTGGGCGCTGCTCGAGCCCGTCGAGGTCGGGGGTGTCACCGTCTCGCGCGCGACGCTGCACAACGAGGAGGACATCAACCGCAAGGGGATCCGGGAGCGCGACGACGTCATCGTGCAGCGCGCCGGCGACGTCATCCCGCAGGTCGTCGGCCCAGCCGGGCCGCACCGGCGGGGGACGAGAGAGTTCCGGATGCCGACCCACTGCCCGCTCTGCGGCACGGAGATCGTGAAGCCGGAGGGCGAGGCGATGCACCGCTGCCCCAATCGCGCCTGCCCCTCGCGCGGCCTGGAGACGCTGATCAGCTGGGTCGAGGGGCCGGCCGACATCGACGGGGTCGGTGAGCAGACGATCAGGACGCTCTGGGAAAAGGGGCTCATCCGCTCCCTCCCCGACCTCTACCGCTTGCAGAAGGAGCAGCTGCTCGGGCTCGACGGCTTCGCCGAGATCTCGGCGACGAACGCGATCGACCAGATCGAGTCGTCGCGCAAGCGAGTGTCGTTCTCGCGCGTGCTGCTCGGGCTCAACATCACCGGCATCGGCTGGGTGCTCGCGCAGAACCTCGCGCGCCACTTCGAGACGATCGACCGGCTGACGGCGGCGACGCCGGAGGAGATCGCCGAGGTCGAGGGCTTCGGGCCCGATCGCGCCGAGGCGGTCGCGGAGTGGTTCGCGGACGAGGAAAACCGCGCGCTCGTGGCCGAGCTGCGCGGTCTCGGTCTCAACTTCGAGCTGAGCCCCGACGAGCGGCCGCGCGAGGGGCCGCTGACCGGCAGCACGTACGTGATCACCGGCACCCTCGAGCGCTTCTCCCGCGACGACGCGAAGGCGCGCCTCGAGGCGCTCGGGGCGAAGGTGACGGGCTCCGTCTCGGCGAAGACGACGGGGCTCGTGGTGGGGGAGGAGCCGGGCGCCTCGAAGCTGAAAAAGGCGCAAAAGGCGGAGGTGCCGATCCTCTCGGAGGCGGATCTGCTCGCGCTGCTCGGCGGGGCCTAGGACGCTGCGGCCGCGGCCGCGCGGGCGAGCACCTGGGCAAAGCGGTTCTGCGAGCGCTCCGCGTTCCGGGTCCGCACGGGGCTGCCGTTCTCGACGATGGAGAAGACGTACCGGTCGCCGACGAAGCCCGAGAGCGCCGAGGAGTTGTCGGTCGTGCCTGTCTTCGCGCGGACGAGGCCGTGTGCGGGGCCGCGGCGCATCCGGTACTCGAGCGTGCCGGTCTCGCCGGCGATCGGCAGGGCGGGGACGAGGTACGGCCGCAGGTCGGCGTCCAGCCACATCGTCCGCAGGAGGGTGGCCAGGCCTCGCGGCGTCCAGCGGTCGAGGAGCGAGAGGCCGGAGCCGTCCACCATCCGGACCCCGGCGAGCGGCACGCCGGCCGCGGCGAGCAGCCGCCGCTCCACCGCGAGCCCGGCCGCCGCGGAGCCGCCGTTGCCCTGTACGGCTCCGACCTCCTTCAGCAGCATCTCCGCGTAGAAGTTGTCGCTGTACACGTCCATGTGGCGGACGAGTGCGGCGAGCGTCGGCGACTCGACGTCGGCGAGCGGAACCGCGCCGGCCGAGGCGACGCCGACCGCCGCCCCACCGTGGACGGTGACGCCTGCCAGGCGCAGGTCGAGCCGGAACAGGCGTGCCGCCATGAGCGTCGGGCGCGACGTTTCGTAGCGTCCCGTCCAGCCGCGATCGACGATCAGCGCGGACAGAGCGGGCGACTCGTGGAGGTAGAACTGCGCCTTCCAGCCGACCCCGGTACGCCTCGAGTCGAACCAGCTCTCGTCGCCGAGGATCCCGCCGCTCACGTGCCTGATCCCGTCCGCAGCCACCTGGCGCGTGAGCGAGTGGACCTCCGCGGCCGACAGCGCCGGATCGCCGTAGCCCTTGAGCACGAGGTTCCCCCGCCATGTCGCTCCGTTTTGCCGCCCCTCGCCGAGCACGTCGGTCTCGATGCGGAAGGACGGCCCGAGGGCGGTCAAAGCGGCGTACGTCGTGGCGAGCTTCTGGTTCGACGCGGGGCGGAGCGCCAGGCGTGCGTTGTGCGCGAAGAGCGTGTTGCCGGTGTGGAGGTCGAGGACGATCGCACCGGTCTTGGCCGGGCTCACGTGCCGCGCGCGTAGGGCGCGGGCGAGCTGCTGCTGGAGCGCGTCGCGCGAGCCGGCCTGCGCTGCGGGCACGAAGAGGAACGTGACGATCGCCGCCACGGCTACGAGACGGAGGGGCACGGCCTTTCCATTTTTCAAGCGAGAACCCAAACGTCAAGCCGGATGGGCCGATCCGCGCACGAAGATGGGCCGCGCGGCCCATTCCCGTTGTGCGGTCGCCGTTCGATAATTGTGGGTCCGATGCCGCTGCCGGACCAGATTGCGGAGCTGCTCAGCCTGCCCGAGAACGGGCACGACGCACCGACCCTCGATGCGATCGAGTCGACGCTGACGGACGGATACGCCGCGGCGCTCGCCCTCGACGCGGAGCGGTGGCGGATCGAGCGGCGGCTCGGCGAGGTAATGCGGGACGGCGGCGACGCGGCCGACCCACGGGAGGTCGCACGGCTGTCCCAGCGCCTCGAGAGCGCCCACGGGGAGCTTGCGGGGCTCCGCGCGCTGCTCCGGTCGCTCCACGCTCGCGCCCGCTCCGTTCGCCGCGCGCGCTAGACGATCCCGCTCCTCACCGCGTACACCGCGGCCTGGATGCGGTTGTCGATCTGGAGCTTCATGAGGATGTTCGAGATGTGGTTCTTGACCGTCTTCGGGCTGATGTGCAGCTCGGCGGCGATGACGGCGTTGTCCTTGCCGTTCGCGATCAGCTTCAGCACCTCGATCTCCCGCTCCGAGAGCTCGGCGCGGATCATCTCCTCGATCTCGGGCTGGGCGCTCGTGGCGCGGATCCGCTGCAACACCTTCGCGGCGATGTGGGGGGAGATGAGCGCCTCGCCCCTCGCCGCCGCCTGGATGCCCGTGACGAGCTCCTGGATCGAGGCGTCTTTCAGCAGGTAGCCGCACGCGCCGGCCAGGATCGCGTCGGTGACGTCGCTGTCCTCGTCCGAGATCGTGAGCATGACGACCCGCGTCAGCGGCGAGACCTCCGCGATGTGTCGTGTCGCCTCGACGCCGCCCATCGACGGCATGTTGAGGTCCATGACGACCACGTCGGGCGTGAGCTCGCCGACGATCGCGAGGCCTTGCTCCTCGAGCAGGTTCCGCAGGCCGGTGCGGAAGAGGTCGTGGTCGTCGACAAGCAGGACTCGAAGAGCCTCTATCTGACGTTCCTCGGCCGTCTCCACGAGCTCCGTCACCGCCAACCCCCCTCTGCGTCGGAAGTGTAAAGGGTCTCAGTAGACGGTGATGGTGACCGTCCGGCGGCCCCAGGAAAGGCACTGTGCGCGCGGCATCCAGAGGTCGATGATCCGCCCGCGGATCCCGCCGCCGACGTCGGCCGCGACCCCGTTGCCGTAGCCCGGGACGTACATCCGGGTGCCCAGCGGGATCACCGAGGGGTCGACGGCGACGACGCCCTGCCCCACAGGCATCCCCGTTGCCGTCCTGCCCGGCAGGTCGTAGCACGTCGCGCTCACGACGAGCTGCCGCTTCGCCGTAGGCGGGCGTGTCGTTCGCTGCAGCCGCTGCGATTTCCGCTGCGCGGCCTGCGCCGCTGCCTCGACGCTCCGTACCTGGGCGGCCTGCATCCGTTCCCGTTTTCGCAGCGAGGACACGTATGCGAGCCGGGTCGCCGCCGCAGCCGCGAGTCTCCGCTCGGCCTGTCGTGCGGCAGCGAGCGACCGCTCGAGCCGACGCCCCTCCGCTGCGATCCGGAGCTGCGACCTCAACAGGCGACTGCGCGCCGAGGTCGTCGCCGCGACGATCTGCCGGCTCTGGTCGGTCACGCGCGACAGGTCGTCGAGCTGCCGGAGCCCCTTGGCGAACGAGTCCGCTCCGAGCACGACAGCGACCGGGTCGACGTTGCCCTGCTCGTACAGCGTGCGTAGGTCGACCGCGAGCCGGCGCTGCCCGGTCTTCAGCGAAGCCTTCGCGGCGCCGAGCTCGAGCCGGAGAGACGCGCGCTGACGGCGCAGGGTCGTCGCCGCCGTCTCGAGCGACGCGACCCGGGACTGCCACGCGTGGAGCTGCGAGTCGAGCGCGTACAGGCCGAGCAGCGCCTGATGGGCACGGGCGCCGAGGCGGGGCGTGCGGCTGCGGTCCGCGGTTCCTGGCGCCGCGAGGGCGGCAGACGCAGCCATGAAGGTGAGCACCGCGGCGAACGCCGATAGCCGCGCGGCGCGGTATCGGGTCCGCCCAAGCACGTTGGGGGACCGTACTCGACCGGGTGACTTTGTGCGACGGCAGTGACAGCCTCATTCTGAGGGCGTTGTGCCAAATTGCAGGATTTTCGCGACGGTTCTCGGCTTGCGGGTGTCCGGCAGGGTTGTTAGCCTGCCCACCTTGTGACGGGCGGGAGGACCTCATTGCGCATGCCCAGACGGCAAGCGGCGCTCGCGGCGCTGCTGTTTGGCCTACTCGTGGCGGGGCTGTTCCTCGGAACTGCGTCGCGCGCGCACGCGGACCAGATCAGCTCCAAGCGTGCGCAGGCTGGGTCCGTGCTCGTACAGCTGCAGCGACTCGACGCCGCGGCGCAGCGGGCGAGCAGCCGCTACCAGGTGGCGACGCGAACGATGCGGCACGTCGAGCGCCAGCTCGGCGTCAACCGGCTTGCCCTCGGCGTCGCCCGCGGGAATCTCTCGCGTGCGCAGCGCGTGCTCGCGAAGCGGCTCGTCGCGATCTACACGTCCGCGGACCAGCAGTCCTCGCTCGCGGTGATCCTCGGGGCCCGTAGCCTGAACGACCTCATCTCCCGGGTCGAGGCCGTCAACTCCGTCTCGAAGCAGGACACCGGGCTGATCCACCAGGTGGTCTCCTTCCAGCACCAGATCGTGCAGCGCCGGGCAATGCTGCGCCGCGAACGTTCCGCGGCACATCGGCTG
>Ga0193751_1001944_pt1 | contig 12845 bp, 11 predicted proteins | sample L1c2metaG_FD_143050 | JGI IMG/M metagenome (GOLD analysis project Ga0193751, IMG submission 143050) | Soil microbial communities from a riparian zone of the East river system, Colorado, United States - L1c2 | ecosystem: Environmental > Terrestrial > Soil > Riparian zone | place: USA: East River... | reverse complement strand
GCTTTTGCCGCTGCGCCTTCGGCGAATACGAGCACTCGCACGTGTTTGCCACTTCCATGGGGCAATGCGCAGGTGCCGCGCACCATTTGATCGGATTGTTTTGGATCGACACCCAGACGGAACGAGACCGTGACTGTTTGATCGAACTTCGTCGGCGGAAACTTCTTCAGCGTGGCGACCGCGTCGTTGAGGCTGTAGGATTTTTTGCGGTCCACCTGCTCGGCGGCGGCGCGATAACGTTTACTACGTTTTAGTTGCATATTTTTGTGCAGTGTTAGCGGTCGCCGCGGCGACCTCCTGCTAATTTAGCCCGCCTCTCAGCGAAGCGGGGCGGCACAGTAGGGGAGCATTTTAGGATTGTCAACGCCGGGCAATCTCTGGTAAAACCCGAGGGTTATGAAAAGCCCCACTTATTATAGATCGTTGATCGTTGCCGCCTCTCTTCTTGCCGCCAGCCAACTCTCCGCCCGACCAATCGGCTTTAGCGAACTTTCGCTCATGGTCCGCATGCACGAGTCCGAGACATCCATAAAAAATGAAGTCGCGGCGCGAAAACTTTTGCACGGATTGACTCAACCCCAGGAAGGGATTCTCAAATCGCAAGGCGCCAGCGATTCGCTCATCCAGTCGCTCCGCAATTCCAACCTCGTCGTCTCGAAGGAAGAGGCAGTTGCGGTTGAGTCGGCCGCCGCACGCGAGTCGAGCGCTTCTGCAGCGGAAATGCATCCTGCCGGTCACCATCGTCATGTTTTAGTCTTCGACGTCGCTTTGGGTCATCCGATTAATTTAAGCCAGTGGGGCGGCCTGGATTACGAGATCGCATTTTACTCGTACCGCTTCGCTGGCGAAGATCACATCCAACCGGCTTTGATCGACAATGTCGGGACGCGCACAGTCGTATTTAGAACGACGCCGTTCTTGAGCGAAAGCGAAACATTCACGTCTGATTGGTTTCCAACTAACGGCGTGCGCAACTGGCGATTCACGCCTTACAACGGTGTGGATTACGATAACCGGGGCGATTTCCGCGATACGCGGTCGATCAATTTCAGCGACACCGTTGCAGTAAGTTCTTATTCCGTTTCGAGACCTGTTGCAGTGGATTGGAATGATCCGGTTTTCTTGGACGGTCAGCCCTACACGTTTTATCCCGTTTATGGCAGCGGCGGCGTTTCGCTTTATTTTATAAATGCGACCACATATTCAGCCAAAGTCGCGGTCGCGTTTAATCGCTGACAGGAATCCGCCTAATCGGCAGGAATTTCGGGATCAGCATCCGCCGACACCGCTACTGGCGGTGCGCTCGGTGGACCGTTGCGGATTATTTTTCCTTCCTTCATCACGAACGAGACCCGCTCGGTCGCGGTGATATCCGCGGTCGGATCGCCCGGGATTGCAATCACATCTGCGAACTTTCCTTTTTCGAGCGTTCCGGTTTTTTGCGCGATCCCGAAAAGATCGGCGGCATTTCCGGTGGCAGTCTTGAGCGCGTCGATCGGTTGCATCCCCAGGTCGACCATCACTTTGAATTCCTTGGCATTTTGCCCGTGAGGAAAAACGGCGGCGTCAGTTCCGAACGAAACTTTGATGCCCATTTTCACGGCATTTCGAAACATGTCCGAGCGAGCGGCGGCGGCCGCTTTCGCCTTCGCCTGCAGCGCTGGCGGGTAGTTGTCGATCTTGCTCATGATCCACTCCGTCGCCATCAACGTCGGTGTGAGATATGTGCCTTTGTTTTTCATCAACGTGAGCGTTTCCGGTTTCATGAACGACCCGTGCTCGATCGAATCGACGCCGGCTTCGATCGCTTCTTTCGCCGCCTGATCGCCATGACAATGAACGGCCACTTTTTTGCGCAAACGATGCGATTCATCAACCAGGGCTGCCATTTCCGCCGGCGTGAGTTGCGGCGTGTCCACTTCATCTGCCAGTGAAAGAACACCACCCGAAACTGCAGCCTTGATCACGTCCGCGCCGTTTTTCACTTCAAACCGCACCGCTTTCCGGATCGCATCGGGCCCGTCCGCGATTCCTTGACTGAAATCGGGCTCGTGACCGAAAAGCATATCGCGAAAACCGCTCGTCGGATCAAAATGCCCGCCGGTCGCACCAATTCCGTAGGTTGCAACCAACATCCGTGGACCAACGATGACGCCTTTGTTAATCGAGTTCCGCAGCGCAACGTCGACAAACTCTTTGCTGCCCACGAAACGACTGCCGAGATCGCGCACGGTTGTGAACCCGGCTTCGACCGTGGCGCGCGCATAGCGCGTCGCGAGGATCGCTTGCTCGGAAACATTCAGATCAACTTCTTTCAGCCGTCGTTCGTTGTAGTTACCGGAAAAATCGAGCGTCAGATGCGTATGCCCGTCCATGAATCCGGGCGAAAGGGTCGCGTCACCGAGATCGATAACTTGCGAATCAGTCGGCGTGGGCAAATTGCTTCCGGCATCGACAATTTTGTTGCCTTGAACAATGACGACGCCGTTTTGGGCCAGCGTTTTCGATTTACCGTCGAAAAGTCGCGCAGCTTTTAGAACGATGACCTTGTCGGCCGCGTGACTCGAAATCGCGCAGCTGATAAGAACAAGGATCGTGAAGCACAACCGCGAACAAGATCGATAGAAAGCAGAGACGTTCATCCTGGCGGTATAGAAACTTCGGGGAGACAAAGCAAGGCTGCGTGATGAGTGCCTCCGGCCTTGTTTAGGGCATTGGCTTTAGCTTCAATGGTTAGATGCTCCAACCATCGATTGTCTATCGTGCCTTTATGATTCTCGGTTTGGTGATGATGTCGATCTTTGCATCAGTGATCGCGCAAACTAATCCATCGAAGGGTCCCTCTCCTGAGCCAAAAGCTGAAGCGTCTCCTACGCCGCCGCCCGCAACCGATTACGACATTCGATGGGGAGCAAAGATTCCATTGCGGGACAAAGTCGAATTAAACGCGACTCTTTACTTTCCAAAAACACCGGACGGCTCGGCCCCTAAAACTCCTGTCGTGTTTACATTAACGCCGTACATCTCGGACACGTACCACTCGCGGGGGGCGTATTTCGCGTCGCATGGCTACGTATTTGCGCTGGTCGATGTTCGTGGCCGCGGTAATTCGGCCGGCGAATTCGAACCGTTTGCACAAGAGCCCCGCGATGGGCATGACGTGGTCGAATGGCTTGCGCAGCAACCGTTCTGCGACGGAAAAGTGGCGATGTGGGGCGGGTCGTATGCGGGCTTCGATCAATGGGCGACGGCCAAGGAATTTCCTCCGCACCTGGTGACGATTGTGCCGGCCGCGGCCGCGCATCCACCGTTGGATTACCCATCGCTCGATAATGTCGGCGAATCCTACGATGTCCAGTGGTTTACCTTCACCAGTGGCAAAGCCAGTCAGCAAAATCTTTTCGGCGATTCGAAGTTCTGGCGCACGAAATTTCTCGACGCTTACAAAAAGCACATTGCCTTCAGCACGCTCGACTCGTTCGTCGGAAATCCTTCGCAAAACTTTCAACGCATCTTGAAACATCCGACCGCTGACGCCTACTACGACGCGATGGTGCCGACGACCGAGCAGCTCCAAAAAATGTCGCTGCCGATTCTGACCATTACCGGGCAATACGACGGCGACGAGCTGGGGGCGATGACGTTTTATCGCGATCACATGGCGGATGCAGCGGCCGCGGCACGCGCGAAACATTTTCTGATTATCGGCCCCTGGGACCATGCCGGCACCCGAACGCCGACCGACGAAGTCGGCGGCGCGAAATTCGGACCAGCTGCGATTGTCGATCTTAATGATCTCCATCGGCAATGGTACGACTGGACAATGAAGAACGGTCCGAAGCCGCCATTTCTTAAAGATCAGGTTGCGTATTATTTGCTCGCGGCCGGAAATTCAGGCGCGAACGGCGAATGGAAATACACCGATAGCTACGCAAACCTGATCGCGAATCCGAAAACGTTTTATCTCGATTCGAAGAACGGCGATGCTAACGGCGTCTTCCGTTCCGGGTCATTGACGGAAACGAAACCGAGCCAAGGCACTGACCAGTTCGTCAATGATCCGCTCGATATTCATCGCGGCGTCGATATTGAAGGCGTTGAGCCGAATGAGAAGACGGGAAACGTCGATCAGCGTTTCGCGCTCTGCATCGGTCCGGACGGCCTCGTTTATCACACCGAACCGCTGTCCAAAGAAACGCCGTTCGTTGGTTGCCCGAAAGTTTCGCTGTGGGTTTCGATCGACATGCATGATACCGATTTGGAGGCCGATCTCTACGAAATCCAGCCTGACGGCACGAGCATCAGTCTGTGGAGCGATATTCGCCGCTTGCGTTATCGCGAGTCGCTGCGCGAAGCCAAGCTCGTGAAACCGGGCGAGATCGTGAAATGCAATTTCGATCCTGGCCTGTTCGTCGCCCGTCGTTTGATGAAAGGGAGCCGGCTGCGGTTGGTTGTTTATTCGCCGAACTCAATCTTCTGGCAGAAAAATTACAACTCCGGCGGAGTTGTGGCTGACGAAACCGCGAAAGACGCGCGCACCGCGCACGTGAAGGTTTATCACGACGCCGAGCACGCAAGCGGGATCGACTTGCCATTGCGCTGATGAGGCTGACTGCGCGAGCTCTGATTGTTCCGACATTCTTTCTTCTCGCGATTGAACTGCCGGCTGCGTCCGAAATCGTGATCGCGATCCGCTATTTGCAGGCGGAAGGCACCAGTCACTCGCATCTCTACCTCTATCGCGAAGATGGAAAATTTTTACGGCAGCTCACCGCCGACAATTCGGGACAGGATGTCGATCCAATCTTCGCGCCCGACGGCGAGGTGATCGCTTTCACGCGCGAGAAAGACGGCAGTCCGCTGGAATTTTGGAGCGTGCATCCACTCGGTGGCACTCCAACCAAACTCGACGCCGCTCCTGATTGGTACCAACAAACGAAAACGTCGTCGTATTTCACAAACCGCGACGTGCCGGGCGCCGAAACGCCGTCGCCTTCGGCATCGCCCACCGCCAGTGCGGCTCGCGCCCCCGCGGGCATGATGGGCGAGCGGAAGAGTTACAAGGCGCCCGATGGGTCGGTTGAATTGATTTTGCGCGAAGATCCGAGCGATCCGGACGACCAGGTTGACGGGGAACGCCACGGAAAACATTACGTGCTGCGTTATCTCAAAACGGGAATCCAGGCGGACTTTGGAACACTGCCGGGGTTCTTCGGTGTTTACGAAATTTTGCACGACCGGGAAAATCCGGACCGGCATTTTTTGTTCGAAGGTTTGCTACGCGCCGCGTTCTTTGGTTTGCATGTGAACAGCACCGACGGCGACACGTCGTTCGCGCTCGATCTGAACGGGCCGCGATTTGCGCGATTATCTCCAAACTGGGCCGCGCCCGTGCCCTTGCCGGGCGAAGCGGCGTTCGTCACGCTGACCGAAAATCGTTATGTCCCGATTCCCGGCAGCACCAAGACTGCGAACTGCTCTTATATAGAACGCTGGGACGCGCAGCTGCAAAAAATCCGTTACGCGCGTCCGAAAGCCGCGGCGATTTTTTACGGCGCATCGATTTATCGTCCTGACCGAACGCCGCCCGTGATTACAATTCGGCAAAATGCGGATTGATCCGAAACAATGAAGAAAACATTTACAATTATTTTGCTGATCGCGGCGGCGGCGCCGCTTCGCGCCCAGGATAGGGCACCACTCGACAAACTCGCGGACGATTTTTGGACGTGGCGCGCCAGGTATGCGCCGTTCAATGGCGATGACGTCCCACGGATCGAACGTCCCGGTGGGATGCGCGACTGGTCGCGCGCGAGCATCGACAAACGCCGCAAAGATTTAACCGAGTTTGAAGCGCGCTGGAAAAAAATCGACGCCAACAAGTGGCCGATCGCGAAACAGGTCGATTACCGATTAATCGGTTCGGCCTTGTCGCGGGTGCGGTGGGAACTCGACGTCAATCCAGGCTGGCGCCGCGATCCGACGTTTTACATCGCACAAACGCTGACTGCGTTGGTCGAAGCGTTGACTGTTCCCGCGCCTTACGACGAGGCGCGCAGCCGCGAGATCCTGACGCGGATCGACAACATTCCGTCGATTCTAGAACAAGGAATGCTGAATTTGCAGAAACCCCCGGCGCCGTTCGCGCGCGTTGCGGCGCAGGCTCTCGAAAATATCCGGCCGCATTTGCATCAAATGGCCAGCGCACTGGCAAAATCGACAACTTTCAAAGAAGACGAGCTCTACGCGACGACCGATCGCGCGTCGGACGCGCTCGAGAAATATCGGACGTTCTTGCAGCAATCGATCCCATCGCTTCCGAACGAGACCGCTCTTGGGCGCGACGCGTATGTTTTCTTTCTCAAGAAAGTCGCGCTCATGCCGTACTCGCCAGAGGAGCTGCTTGCCATGGGGCGTCAGGAATGGAGCCGCGCGGTTGCGTTCGAAGCTTACGAAGCGAATCGAAACAAAAAAGTGCCACCGCTGAAAATCGCGGACAACATCGACAACTGGATCAAAGACGCGGCCGCGAAAGAACTCCAGGTTCGGGAATTTCTCGAGAGCAATGATATTTTGACCGTTCCCGATTGGGTTCAGCATTACACGCTGCGTTCGACGCCGGAATATTTGCGCGCTGTCGGTTTCAGCGAGACGGACGATTTCACATCACCGTCGCGCTTGAATGAAAACTGTATTCGCTATGTGCCGGAACCATCGCAGAATCTCGGTTATTTCTGGCGCGCCACTGCGATGGATCCGCGACCGATTTGCGTGCACGAAGGAATTCCCGGCCACTACTTTCAGCTTTGCCTTTCCTGGAAACACGAGAATCCGATTCGCCGGCATTACTACGATTCCGGCGCCAACGAAGGCATCGGCTTTTACGCCGAGGAAATGATGTTGCAGGCGGGATTTGTTGACGACAGTCCGCACACGCGCGAGATCATTTACAATTTCATGCGATTGCGCGCGCTGCGTGTGGAGGTCGATGTGAAGCTCGCGCTCGGCCAGTTCAACCTGAACGAAGCGGCAAAGTATCTGCACGACCAGGTTCCGATGGATGACCAGACGGCGCGGCAGGAAGCAATCGCGTTCGCGACCGGTCCGGGTCAGGCCATCAGTTATCAGATCGGCAAACTCCAGATCGTAAAATTTCTGGCCGAAGCGCGCATGAAACAGAACGATCGGTTCAGTCTGCGCGCATTCCACGATTTCGTTTGGAAAAACGGCAACGTCCCGATTTCACTCCAACGTTGGGAATATTTGGGCGATGCGAGTGAAGTGCCAAAGTAAATTCGCGGCCTACCGGAATCGGCGCCGGGAGATTTCCTCTTTGAGGTCTTCGAGTGCTTCCTCGCGCTGTTCACGGATCGTTTTGACGTAGAAGATCGTGCCAACGATGCCGAGGGCGGTGGCGCCGAGGAAATTGGCGTTTGGATTTACGTTCCAAAGGTAGGCGCCGAAAATCGCTCCGACGCTGACGATCAAATCACGTACTAAATAATAGGCGCCGACCATTTGTCCGCACCGAGCCGGTTCGCAATAACCAATGATGAGGGCCTTGCGAGAGGTGTCGCCGAATTCCTTGAAGCCCCGAATGACGAAAGCGACTACGAGCAAGACGAAGCTGTATGATGGGAATGCGTGCGAGATGAGCAAGCTGATCGGAAAAAGCGTGAACATGACGAAGGTCACGATCACGAACGGCTCCCGGCCATATCTGTCGGCATAATGCGATGCCGGAATGATGCACAGCGTCGCCGCCAGCATTTCGACCGTTGTGAGCACGCCCACTTGTGTTGCGCTTGCGCCGATGTAGTCCATCGCGAAGATCACGACCCACGCGTAGGGGATGCGCTCGCAAAATCGAATCAGGATGTCGCTCAAAAGTAGCTGCCGCATCGGCGAATTGAACTCGCGCAAGCTCTGCCAAAAAGTCCAGTGTTCGTCCGGCGCTTTTTCTTCTTTCGGCTCCTCACGAATTTGCCGTTGCACAAAAATCGTGGCCCCGGACAGAACAATCGAAACCACGAGCGCGATTCGGACGCCGCCGATGACACCAAAGCGATCAATTAAGAGTCCTCCGAAAAACGGTGCGATCATAATTGGCAATCGTTTGATCACCGATTGGACGCCGATGCCCATCGAGTGGCGATTCGCTTCCAGCGCAGTCGCGACGAGTGAAAACGTGGCCGGTAAGGAAAAGCAGGTCCACGACAGAAATAGAAACATTCCCGCGATCACCGCGCCCCAATGCGGCACAAAAAGAACGAGCGCGTAGCCTACGATCGAAACGATGTTGAAAGCGAGAAACGCGCGTCGATGTCCCCAGCGATCGACAATCACTCCGCCGGGATAGGCGTAAAGCGCGCCGAGCAAAGTGCGCAGCGCATCATAGAGACCGATGACAAAAACACTCGCGCCGAGTGCCTGCAGATACTTCGGAACGAACCGCATCCAGAGCTCTTCGCCCGCGCCGATGACGAAAATGGCGAGCAGTAGAACGACGAGATTGCGCTTGAGTCCAAAAAGATCGGCCAGGGATTTCAAGGCGCGCACGCAGAAGTTTTGGCCGAATCGCGGTTTATTCAAGCGTGCGGCCAAGATCGTTTCTACGAACGTTTAGTCGCGCCCAAGCGTTCTACTTAGGATTTCAATTGTTCTGCCCGGCGACCTGATTGAGTCTAATTATCTCTCGTGAACAAAACGGGGATGATGACGTCGTCTCATCACTCGCTTCATTATCCTTATGAAAAACAAAGTTCCACAGGTCACATCCGCGCCGGGCCGGCAAAGATGATTATTGGAGGATAACAATGGACGAAAGGAAATCGGAGCTCGTTGCAAAGGTACCGCAGGTAGCCCTTCTCTTCTGGATCATTAAGATCCTGGCGACCACGCTCGGTGAGACCGGTGGCGATGCCGTCACCATGTCGTGGCTTGGCGAAACGACAGCCGAAGCCAAAGGCACCGGCTATCTCGTCGGAACGGCAATCTTCGGTGTGGTGTTCGTAGCCGCGGTGCTCGTGCAAATCAGGGCGAAAAAATTTCACCCGTTCCTCTACTGGCTAACGATCGTCGCAACGACGACGGTCGGAACCACCCTCGCGGATTATTGCACCAGATCGCTCGGCATCGGCTACACCGGCGGTTCGACGATCTTGCTGATCTTCGTGACTGCGTCGCTTCTGATCTGGCGTTGGTCGACCGGGAGCATATCGATCGAAACGGTGAATACGCCGAAGGTCGAGGTGTTTTATTGGGTGACGATCATGTTTTCGCAGACACTCGGGACGGCGCTCGGCGATTGGGTCGCCGATACCAATGAAATGGGGTATATCGGGGCGGCCGAGGTCTTCGGTGGTCTACTTTTGTTGACCGCTCTTCTCTACTACTTCACGAGCATTTCACGCGTCATCTTATTTTGGGCGGCATTTATCTTGACTCGCCCGCTCGGCGCCGTCGTCGGCGACTTTCTCGATAAGCCGCACGCACAAGGAGGGCTGGCTCTAAGCCGTTACACTGCATCGTTAGCGCTCCTGGTGGTGATTATCGCGTTGATTCTGATTTCCCCGCAGAAGCCGGCTTCGAAAGCGCATTGAGGAAATCAGAAAAAGACGTCGCTCAGTAGAGCAACTGCATTCCGAAATAACCGATTAGCGCGAGCGGTTGGTCAGGCGACCGAATCTCGTGACCCATCGAGATAATCAGGATCCGTGTTTCGGTAAACTCGTGGCGCAACCCGAAGTTCACGGTCAAAATGTCACGCGTGAAGTTCATTCGCGAAGTGCCCTGTAGCTCGGCCATCAACATCGTCCGTTTCGCCACATCGTAACCGGCGACCATTCCGTAGAGCCATTCGCTGCGGCCAACAGTGCTCGCCCGCGGACCGAATTCCGCATCGGCATGCCATGGCCCGAACGTTTTCGCGATTTGAAATGGAAGTTGAAGACGCGTCCCGTCCTCAGCGAGGCCGCGCCGCACCGATGATTGGGTCACGTTGAAAATGACCCGCGGAAACATCGACATGTCGAAACCGTTCGTTTCTTGATCGAGGAATCGCCACTTCAACGCTGCTTCGGTTTCGCCGAGTCCGCCGATTGGGCCGTGATCATCTCGCTTCAACAGCACCGGCGCTGTTTGCAATGTGAGCTGAATGTGTTCGCCGACTCCGTAATTCAGATCGATCGCGGGCAAGTCGTAGGCCGTTTCGCCCGAACGATGTTCAAACGCGATCGCAATGTTGTTCTCCCACCTGCCGGGTCCCGGCGTTCCAGGATCATCGGTGATCATCGGCGGACCGCCCTGAGCGAATGCAGTTCGCGCCGCGCACGCGACCAAGACCGCAATCGCTATTTGTCGCAAGATCTAATGATTTGCCGATTCAGCGTGACCGTAAACCAGCAGTTTCAAAGTATTCGGTACGATCGTCGGCCGGCCTGGAGACGCACCGGGCGATGGCGAAGGCGGCGGCTGAAATTGCGCCGATGGCAAATAGATTCGGTGGGTCTGCGGGTCGAGCGCCATGGTTCGCGCGCCGCGCTCTGTCTTGAGTGTTTGCATAACCGTCAATTTTTCCGGCGTCTCTTCTTTCGCGATTGTTGTTGTGCCGTCACCGCACGATGCGAAGGCGAGTTGTGTCGCCCCATCGAATGCGCAGCCATCAACACCCGCGCCGATCGGCACGGTGACAATGACTTTTCCGGTTTCGGTATCGAGCATCGCCATCATTTTGTTATGACAAGTGGTAAACAAGCGATGATGCACCGCGTCTAATGCTATGCCGCTCGGCTCTGTCCCCGGCGCAACTGGCCAGCGCGCGATCACCTCGTGTTTTTCCGTGTCGATCACCGCGACTTCGCTCTTGTCTTCGATGTTGCAGTAGATCCGTTTGGCGTTCGCATCCGCCACCGCGAACTCCGGACCGCCTCCCAGCGGAATCGTAGCAGTGACCTTCGTTTGTTTCGCGTCGATCACCGTGGCCGAATTTCCCTTATGATTGAAAACGTAAACTTCGCCTCGAAGGGGTTCGTAAACGAGGGCGTCAGGACTCTCGCCGGTATCGATTTTTGAAACCGTTTTCAACGTCTTCAAATCGACGACACTCGATTTGGCCTCTTTTCCATTGGACGAAAATCCGCGTTGCAGCTCGGGAACTGCCACGAACCCGTGAACGCCCGGTGTGTCGGCAATTTCCCCGGCCACAGCGTTCTTGTTAAGATCGACAACGACGACTTTGGTGGCGTGGGAGAGATAGAGCCGGCTCGCGGCCGAGTCGATTGTGAGAATGTCCCAACCGCCTTCGCCGCCGATCGAGATCTCGGTCAAGAATTTGTATGGTTCTTGCGCGACAACCGTCGCCTCACAGAACGCAATCAGTCCGAACAGCAACCGCAAACAAGTTCTACGCATTCCGCACTGCTACCGCATTTTGAAGAAAGTGCATGCAACGCGGTCCATCTTAACTTTCTCGAGCGTGATGCGCTTCATATGGCAAAATTGAATTTCGGCGTAGACGTTGGAACTTTGATAACTAACCTCGGCGCATGAGCTCATGGTTCTGGTATGCGGTTGTCGCGGCCGTTCTTTACGGCGCGCATCAAATCTTTACTCGTCTTGCAGCTGAACGCATCGGTGATGGTCTCGGGGGTTTCGTAGTTGAAGCCAGCGCCGCATTTTCGATCCTGCTCTATTTGGCGATTCTTTGGTTTGGTGGACGGTGGAATCAGAAATTTAGCGCGGCTGGATTTAATTATTCGCTGCTCACTGGAATTTGCGTCGGCGCCGGGACAATTGCGTTCTTTTTGCTCTTCCAAAAAGGTGGGCCGCTTTCCGCCGTGCCCGCGATCCTCGCCGGCGGCGCCGCCATCATGGCCATCGCCGGGATTTTATTCTTTCATGAAGCGCCGTCGTGGCAGCGCCTCGTCGGTGTGGCCTTCGCCATCCTCGGGTTGTTTTTGCTCCGCAAATAAAAGTCAAATTCGCTTTCACTTTGTCAGAAACTGCAGTCCGACATAAGCCATCGCGTGCGTACTGCCGACGAGGTCGCGTCCGCCAGTGAAAAGCAGGTTGACCTTCTTGTTCAACTTCCAGATGCCGCCGACATTGAAGGCGATATCGCAACGTCCGCCGCGCTCTTTCGGTGAATTCCCGAACAACTCCGCGCCGAGCGTCAGCCTCTCGTTAATTTCACGCTCCAGTACTGCGCCGGCATAAAAGTAGTTGCGTGTTTCGGCGGCAGTTTGCCACCAAAAACCGACGTTGCCGTAGAGCGTCCACTTGTCCCAACTTTTCTGTGCAACCAGCGGCAAAACGAACGCCGGTCGACCCTCGCCCAAATCGCGCGCCTCATCCCCGGTCGGCAGCAGCAGCTGCGGGTAAGTACCCAATTGAAATTGTGATTGCTCGTCGTTCAAGAAGCGCCACTTGACCCCGAGCAACAAATCGCCTGCGCCAGCCGCCGTGCCGTCGCGATCCTCGTGCACGATTTTCGCGGGAAACTCCAACTTAAGTTGTACGTCCGGCAATCCGTAGTTGAAATCGAACAGTGGCGCATCCATTTCCGTTTTGCCGGGTGTGCGCTCGAGGATGAACGGCACATTGATTTCCCATTCCCCCGGCGGAGGCGGCTCCGGGTCGTCGGTGACAAACGGCGGCCCGGCTTGCGCCGAGGCAATCGCCAGCAATGATCCAGCGCCGAAGATAATGCAGTGGACTTTCAATCAGCGGACAACTTCCGAAGGATTATTTTAGTTGATAACAGCGAATCTCGGCTGCCTGACTGCCGCGGTGTGGAACTGCGACAAATAAATTGTCTCGCTCAGGCACGAAGAGCCCGGTGCGCG
>Ga0193751_1001943_pt1 | contig 12849 bp, 16 predicted proteins | sample L1c2metaG_FD_143050 | JGI IMG/M metagenome (GOLD analysis project Ga0193751, IMG submission 143050) | Soil microbial communities from a riparian zone of the East river system, Colorado, United States - L1c2 | ecosystem: Environmental > Terrestrial > Soil > Riparian zone | place: USA: East River... | reverse complement strand
CCGCCGGCACCGTCGCCATTCGTCTCGACGTCACCGAAGGATCGGTCTATCACATGGGGGAGCTCGAATTCCGCGGACTCGACAATAGCCTGACGGCCAAACTCCGCAATGCCTGGAAGATTCGGCCCGGCGAGGTTTACGACTCGACTTACCTTAGTGAATATCTCCCCGAGGCCCACAAGCTGCTGCCGGCGACGTTGGACTGGGATGTGGCGTCGCATGCGACTGCCAATGTGCGCGACAAGACCGTCGACGTCGACCTAATCTACTCGGTAAAGGCGCCGAAATAGGCTGGCCGAGCACCCGGGGACTCCCGTGAATACCTTGTTCGTTTTTTGTAACGTTTTCAGGCGGTTTCGTTAGGGACGGCTTTTATCGCGTAGTATTAGGCCTCTTGTCAGGGCAAAATTTGAATCTCACTGCCAGTCACGGTGATCATTGAACCTAACACTTTAGCCCGGGCCCTCCCCCTAACACCATCCGGGCATCAGGCGGGGACGCGCGCCAGCGCTCCCCGCATTTTCTCGTTCTGCATAACTTGTAACTTCCCGCGGTTTGCGCCATCCTCTCATTCAGAGGACGTGCCGCGAGCGTCGCTCGGGTGCCAGCCTACAAGGAGAATCTGAGATGAATGTACGATTTCGCAAAATGGGATTCCTGCTGTTGAACCTGGTTGTAATTTCAGGACTGGCTGTTTCGTCCGGGTTCGCGGCAAAGGCGAAAACCTTTACTGGGAAAGTCAGTGACTCAATGTGCGGAGCGAAGCATATGGAGTCGAACGACGAGGCCGGCTGCACTCGAGCCTGCGTCGGCAAGGGGGCTAAGTACGCTCTCGTGTCGGGCGACAAGGTCTACACTCTCGACACGAGCGATAAAGCAGCCCTGGCAATTCTTGACAAACAAGCTGGCGCCAAAGTCACGGTTACGGGGACAGAGAAGGACAACACCATCACGGTGACAGGCGTTACTGCCACTCCCTGAACGGCTCCGTTGGACATACAAGCGGGGGCGCGTCCCAACGCGCACCCCGCAATTTTTTTGGCCTCGCCTGCAAATTCATATTTCCTTTACAAGGCATTGTGTTAGATTGTGCATTCTCAATACTCAATTTTCTTTTGGAGGATCACGAATTGGGCAAAGACATGGTTCCGAAGCGGATTTTCTTTACCAAGGGAGTGGGAAAACACCGCGAGCGGTTGACTTCGTTCGAATTGGCGTTGCGTGACGCCGGGATCGCTGCCCAGAATCTGGTTCGTGTCTCCTCCATCTTCCCGCCCAACTGCAAGCTCCTGGCACGCAAGGAGGGCGTGAAGTATCTGCATCCCGGAGAAGTGGTTTTCGCCGTGGTCGCGGAAAACTCCACGCGCGAACCCCACCGGCTGCTGGCTTCGTCGATCGGCGTGGCCATTCCAGCCGATCGCAACACCTACGGCTATCTTAGCGAGCATCACTCCTTTGGCGAGACCGAGGATGCCGCTGGAGAATATGCCGAGGAACTCGCCGCCGAAATGCTCGCCACCACCCTCAACGTGGAATTCGATCCTGATCGTTCCTGGGACGAGAAGAAACAGATTTACCGCCTCTCCAACAAAATCGTTCGCACCGCGAATGTGACCCAGTCTGCCGTCGGAGACAAGCGCGGCCTCTGGACCACAGTGATCGCCTCGGCCGTCTTGATTTTCGACTAGAGCCGCTCGCTCTCGACCACCCTATTGTTTTGCATCGAGTTTGCCTGAACTGCATCCAAGTAGTTGATATAAATCAGGTTGGGCAAAAGGCCCGGGTCGGGCTCACAACCAATGGGAGTAAAACCTTAGTAACATCCGGGTTAACCAAATGTAACAATCCGTTAACCGGAATTCGTTATTATAGATTTGGATACGAAAGAGACAGAGGAGTAGCAGTGGACATCGAAACACGCAGAAAGAAGCAACAGGCTCTGATGGTGCAGTTGGTGGAGCGGAAGGTGCGATCTCGCGCCAAGCAGCTCTATGAGACGCGCGGTCAGGAGGACGGTCAAGCTCTACAGGATTGGTTTCAGGCAGAGTCCGAAGTTCTTGGAAATAGCATACTTGCGCCGCTTTATCGGCGGCTTCGAACAGGAAGCCATGATAGCCAGCAGAACGACTCCGCTCAAGAGTTCGCCTCTCAAGACTCCTCCCCCCGCGAGACTAGCGCCTAGTCACTTGCCGCGACCGGGCGACCTAGACTGCCCAAGTGACTTTCCAAGGTTCCCGAGATGAGAATGAGGAATCTCACCCGCACGAATATAAAGGTGTCTAATTCCCATTTGAGCGGTTTCATTTGCGCGTCGTGGCGATAGTTGACTCTTCGGTAAGTCATTATTTCCTTCCGACAGCTTTAGCGTCCTTTCGCGCGTAAGCGCCCTTCTTAGGCTTGTCAAGTCGCTCGATCACGGCAGCCACTATGATCGGCAACCCCACGGTCGCGTCCACGAAGACCTCGCCAAACTTCCCACCCTCCGACGGCGGCACGAATTTTCCCCAGGAAATCGCCTCGCTGTAAGGACTGCCGGAGAGCCCGCCCCAGTACACCGGCTCTGGACAGATCCTGAGCCCGTAGTGATAGCGCTTGAGAGGGACGTTCTCTCCCAGTCGCCGGTGCCGGAGTTCGATGAAGGGCCCAAATTGTTGCGACCAGTTGCGCGGCACTCCGCCTCCGATGGTGAAAATTCCCAGTTTTTTCTGACGCAGCAGAGTCGCCGCAAAGTGTTCCAGATCTTCGAACGGATCGAAGCGAATCTTATGTCGGCCCGTGGATTCTCTAAGGCGGTTGTTCAATGCCGTATCGAGGCCTAGTTCTGAGTCACTGAAAGCCGGCACAAACACCGGCACTCCCTGTTCATAGGCAGACTTCAGAATTCCGCGCTGCCCCTGATTGCGCTTCGCCAAATACGCGCCGATAGCGTGATTCAGCTTGTAGGAGCACATGACCTCGTTGTGATCCCAGGCTTCGAGAACGGCCGCCATGACTTCCTCGACGTCATCGAGATTCTGCTCGGGCTCGAGCGTGTCGTAGACGCGATTGTAGCCCTGCTCGTAGAGATCCTCGTCGGAAACTTCCGGATTGGCGCGAAAGTGCGCACGCCCGGTTGCCTCCACCAGCCCGTGAGCCATGAGCGCGCCGGTAGAGACGATCGCATTCACGATGCCGCGATCGATCAGCTCAGTAATTATCAGTCCCTGCTTGGCCACGGTCATTGCGCCCGCCAGAGTCATCACGATGAAAGCGTCTTCGTCGAGCGCCATGGCTTCGAGTACGTCGGCGGCCTCGCCTAGTTGTCGTCCGGTAAATGCGGTCTTGGACATCGCCCGAACCAGGTCGTCAATCGACCTCACTTTACCCAGATCCAGTGGCTCTAGCGGAATCAGACTGTCTTCGATGGGATTGTGCAGCTGACGATCTTTTCCTTCCCCACCGGTACCCTGTCCCTGCCGCTTCGAATTGCCATGATTGCTGTGTTTCAATACGACCTCCAAGCCGAATGGCATTGTTCCCGACAAGATACTCTACAGGAAGCACGTGAACCGACGCCACGCGGTCGGCCAACAACGGGCCGACGAGCACAACGGATAACTCAGGATACAGAACGCTGCATCCTAGCGGCTAGGCGTGGTAATCTCTGTGGCTGATGAGTAGGACGTGTCGTCGAGGAGGTGGGGGATGCGCGAGCTATTGATGGTCCTTCTGGTTTCGGGGATTGCATTTGGGCAGGTGGCGGATACTGCGAAGGCCGCCAACTCTCCGGCTGCGGCTGTGGGGACATCACAAACAAATCCTGCGGCTCAAGCGACTGGCGCTCCGGCAGGGGCGGTGATGGCCGAAACGCAGGATCCGAACGTGGCGGTGATCCCGGCGGGGACAAAGATTCCTTTGTCGCTGGCGCAGGCGATCTCGACTAAGAATGCCCGCGAAGGCGACCCTGTCTATGCACAAACTACGTTTCCGTTTGTGGTGAACGATCACATCTTGGTGCCGGCGGGGACTTACATTCAGGGAAAGATTTCTCGGGTGCAGCATGCCGGACGGTCGAAGCAGAGAGCGGAACTTCTGTTGCATTTCACGTCGATGATTTATCCCAGCGGTTACACCGTGATGTTGCCGGCGTCGGTGGAGAACACACCTGGCGCGGATGACAACAGTGTGAAGGATAAGGAAGGCACGATTCAGGCGGACAAAGACACCACGAAGCGAGTCGAGGATGCTGCGAAGGGTGCCGCGGTTGGGGGCACCGTGGGTAGCATTGGCGGTCTGGCGGCCGGGGGCTTGAATGGGGCGCGCTATGGTGGACTCGCCGGGATCGCGGGCGGGGTAGCGTGGGCGCTGCTGAAGCATGGTCCGGATGTGAAGTTGGCGGTGGGGACTTCGATCGAGATGGAGATTCAGCGGGCGATCCAAGTGGATGCGACGCGCATCCAGGTGGCGCGGGCGGCGCGGTAGGTCTGGCCTGTTTGCCGGCAGGCATATGGGAAGTTCCAGCTTCCAGATTCTCTGCCGGATTCTTCTTTCGCCCCTTCGGGGCTTTGTGATCTTGGCCAATATCACCCACGGCTTGCGCCCCTTCGGCAGGCTCAGGGCAGGCTGTGGGCTGCATTCTTACGCCGCTTCGCGGCTTTGCCTGACAGAGTCTTTCGCGGCTGGACCGAATCATCCAAGAGCGGTTCCTGCCTGCTAGACTCCGTCCATGCGGCGAGCCGACGTGTCTGCGATGCGGGGAATTCTGCGGCAGCTTTGTCCTCGATGCCGCGCGGGGAAAATCTTTCGCAGATCGATATGGCTGTTTCCGGGAATGTATGAGCGGTGCCCGGTGTGCAATTTGAAGTTCGAGCGGGAAGACGGATACTTCCTGGGTGCGATGTATATCGGCTATGGACTGGGTATTGCGGCGATTGCCGTGCTCTCGGCTCTGGTATGGGAAGTGTTGAAGTGGCCTCTGACGAAGAGCGTCGTCGGAGGAATCGTATTGTTTCTGCCTTTGGCCCCGGTGTTGACTTGGATGGCGCGGGTGCTCTGGATCTACATGGACCAGGGGATCGATCCCGACCGAAGTTGAGTCATTGTCCAACCTGTCGGGCGCGCATCAAGGCAGGTAACTTTCGTACTCGCGATTTGCATGCCGGCGTGGGCTGCCTGCTATACAATCCGCGGTAGGAGTGTTGTCGCGCTCCGACGGGCGGAGGCGTTTGTGGAATCTCTTGGCTTTGGATTTGGCACGATCATTATCGTTGTCGTTGTCATTTACATTCTCAGTTCCATCAAAATTCTAGCCGAGTACGAACGCGGAGTGATCTTTCGGTTGGGGCGGTTGCTGGCCACCGCGAAGGGTCCGGGAGTGACGCTGGTGTTCGCGCCGATTGACCGCATTGTGCGGGTTTCGCTTCGGCAGGAGGCGCTTGAAGTTCCGCCGCAGGACATTATTACGCGTGACAACGTTACGTTGAAGGTGAATGCCGTAATTTTTCTGCGCGTGATTGACCCGAACAAGGCGGTGGTTGAGGTATCGAATTACGTGTATCAGACTTCGCAATTTGCGCAGACGACGTTGCGGTCCGTGCTGGGCGAGCAGGAGTTGGACGAACTGCTCTCACATCGGGAAAAAATCAATCTGCGGCTGCAAAGCATTCTCGACCAGCACACCTCGCCCTGGGGCGTGAAAGTTACGAACGTTGAAGTGAAACAGGTGGACATGCCGGAGTCCATGCTCCGCGCCATGGCCAAGCAGGCCGAGGCAGAGCGCGAGAAGCGCTCGAAGATCATTCACGCTGAGGGCGAGTTCTCGGCGGCGCAGAGGCTGGTGGATGCGGCGCATCTACTGGCGACGGAGCCGGTCAGCGTGCAGCTGCGCTACTTGCAGACTCTAACCGAGATCGGCGTGGAGAAAAATACGACTGTGATCTTCCCCGTGCCGGTGGACTTTTTCTCGGGGCTGCAGAAGTTGTTGGGAGGCGGGGACGGGGCGGCAAAGCCGAAGACTGCGTAGGAAGCGGAGCAGTTTGCGCGGCAATAATTCCTGGAGTTGAACTATGGCTTCTACACAAGATACGGAAATTACACTGGGGACCGGCAAATTGTTGGTCCTGTTCTTTGGCCTAGTGGGGATCTGTGCGCTATTTTTCGCCGTAGGATATTCGCTGGGGCGAAAGTCTGAACCGTCGATCAGCACAGCGAGCGCCGCGACGTCACCGCAGGTTGTCCCAGGCACCACCAAAGCTAGCAGCGGTTCGCCGGCCACGGCTCCTATGACGTTCTATAAGTCGGTGGAGCAGAAGGATGCCAATCCTGAGTTGACGCCTGCAGTCGACACAAAAACGGAGACGACTGCGGCGCCCGGCGATTCAGCTACGGCGCAAGCGCCTCCGGCCGACGCATCGAACGCCGCGACCACACTGCCGACCGCCTCTTACCTCGTACAGGTGGCAGCAGTCAGCAAACAGGAAGATGGGGAGGCGTTGGTGGACGCGCTCAAGAAGAAAGACTATCCCGCCTTTGTGGCAAGCCCCATTACGGCAGACAAGCTGTTTCACGTCCAGGTGGGGCCGTTCTCCGATATTAAAGACGCGGAGGCGATGAGGGCGCGCTTGATCGCGGATGGGTATAGTCCGATTCTGAAGAAGTAGCGCCCTCCCGTCAAGAATTCCCCGGGCGCCGCGTTCGCTCACGGGTCGGAATGACAAGCAATCTTCTGCTATATTGACAGCCATCGATTTTCGCGCTATTCCTTCATCATGTCTTCCACTGAATCATCTCTAGACCGGGCATTGCATGCTATTGTCGATCCGACGCGCCGGCGGATTTTGCACGCTCTGAAACAGGGCGAAGCAGACGCCAAGGCAGCCGGGCATAAAATTGGGGCGATGGGATCTTGTTTGTGCGCGGGGGATATTGAGGAGCGGGTTCGACTTTCGCAGCCGACTATTTCTCATCACATGGCCATTTTGACAAAGTCGGGATTGGTGGAGGCGACCAAGAAGGGGCAGTGGCGGTGGTATCGTCGCAATGAGAAGGCGATTCGCGGGACGGTGAAGATGTTGCGTGGCGAGATCTAGACAGCTTGGTATTTGAGGCGTACCCAGCGGAGTCCGTGTCGCAGCTTTCCTTTCGCCTCTTCGGGGCTTGCCTTTCTCCACTTCGACGCTTTGCGGCTCAAGCGCGAAGTGCACGCCCTTGCTTTAAGGCGTTTCCAGGGCCCATTTCTCCAACTCTCCGGTGGAGCGCAGGACACCGAGTTGGCTGCGTTCGAGTTCGAACGTCATATCCTGAAGGGCGATGAAACGCTCGCTTGCCTGCGAGCGGGCGTCGCCGAGATCGTGCACAGTCGCGGTGCCAGCGTCGATACGGGTTTGGACCGCGGTTAGATTGTTCTGTGCGATTTCATATTCCAGTTGGGCAACATCGCGCGCGGCCTGCATCTGGGCGACCGAGCGTTGCAGACGCAGAGTTTCTTCCGACACCTGGTTGCGCGTGGCTTCCGCTTGTTTGGTTGCTTTCAAGGCATCGGCATCGGCGGCCCGGACGCGGGAGCGTTGCGAGGCGTTGAAGAGCGGGAATCGGATGCTCACGCCGATAGTCGCATTATTTTGCTGGAAGCTGCTGGTCACGCACAGAAATTCGCCGAGGGATGTGGTACAGGGGCGCGAAGGGATGTAATAGTTCTGATAGTTGTTGAATTTTGACAGCAGTGCGTATTGAGCGGCGAAATCGATGGTGGGCCACAGAGAGCGATGCTCTCCCTGGGCTCGCAAATATTGTGCGCGGGCGTGTTCGATGGCAGCTTCCACTGATGGATTGGAAGCGGCGCCATCTTGCGCGGTCTCGGCGATTGCGGCAGCGACGGGAGGAGCGGGGATGGAGTCAGGGTCGGTCTGAATGTTCGCGGCGGGAAGGCCTGTGAGCTTGGAGAGGTGCTCGCGAAGCACGTCGGCTGCACCTTGTGCCTCGGCAATGCGCAGGCGGACCCGCGCAGTGGAGAGTCGAGCCTTTTTGTTGTCGAGCTCGCTGTCGACGCCTTCCTTCACGCGATCGGCGACAGCAACCTGTATTTTGTTAGCGTCCTCTTCGGTTTCCTGGAGCCGGATCAGACGCTGTTCCCACTTCGCGAGCTCGGCATAGCTCAGTGCGGCGTCTTGAATGACTTGATTGCGCTGGTCTTTAGTCTTAAGTGAAGCGGCAGCGGAATCGGCTTTCGCGGCGCGCAGGTTAGCGCGCAACGCGGGATTGAACAGCGCGGATTGTGCGTTGACATTGAATAGGGAAGGCGCGGATCCCTCTAGGGCGAGCGGAAAACCATACGAATAGCCCAGCCCCGCTCCGGTAGAAAGTTGAGGGATGTAATTGTTGCGCAGTTCGTGATAGCCGGCGGAGGCATGTTGCTCGTCAGCTGCAGTCATAGCCATCCCCGTGGCGTGAGTGAGAGCGAGCTGCACGATCCGCTTGAGGGAAACAGGTTCGGCGAAGACCGAAGCGGGGAGCAAAAAGAAAGTAAGAATCCATTTTGCGGTGCAGGCACCACGGTTAGAAGTTTTCATTGCAAACCTTTCCGAACCATCTTTTCCGAGCGACCTGGATGCTTTCGTCCATCATTGGATGCTACCGGATTTTAATTTATAACCCGGCAGCTCCAAGGTTCGCGCACCTCAAAGGCAGACCGCAGGAACACTTCCTCGTCGCTGGTATGTCATGGCAAGTGCGTCCGAGACTTCAGTCTCTAACTCGCTTCAAGTCTTCCCGAGCGCGACTGAAGCTGTGTGAGAGGGTTAGAGCTGTGCGGTACTCTTCGGCGGCGGCGCGGCGGTCTCCTTGTTTTTCGAGTAACTGGCCGAGAAAGTCGCGCGCTTTGAAAGCTGGGCCTTCCTCGACGGGAGACACGAGATAGCGGCGCAGGAGGCGGACCGCAAGCGTAGGGGCCCGGTCGGTGTGGAGCAAGAGGCTGGCGCCATCCATCAGAGCCTCGGGACGGTCGACCGGACTGGACTCCATGGTGTGGAGGGCTTGCTCCATTTCGTCCAGCCGTTTTGCGTGGGCCAGGAATTGGGCCAGGTGCAGCCAGTTCTGCGCCGACCCGTGACTGACTTCAATCGCCGCTTTATATTCGCGTTCAGCGTTAGGGGCATCTTTGTTTTTCCCCGCGACGCGAGCCAGCACCCAATGCCCCATCGCCGGATTGAACAGCAGCAGGGCCTCAGCCTGCGCGCGAGCTTTGTCCTGGCCTCCGCCCACCAGGCCGGGCGCTTCGAGATAAAACTCAGCCAGATCGACGCGAGCCTCCCAACTTCTGGGATCTAATTCCACTGCACGCTCGAAAGAAGTTCGGACTTTTTTCGCCAGGCCCGCCGCCGAAAGGAATCCGGCGCGGTCGGCTTTCTCTCCGTAAACCCGTCCCAGCCAGAGATGATAGAGACCTTTTTGAGGATCGAGTCTAACTGCGCGTTCGCAGGCGGAGATGCCGCGATCCCACTCGTCAATCATGAAATAGGCCCGGCAAAGCAGGTTGTAGGATTCCGCGTCGGCGGAGGAACGCTTGATTTGCTGCTCCAAAGTCTGAATAGCGTTATCGGCCTCGCCCGCGGCCAGAAGTTCTTTTGGTGAGATGGACCCGTGCGCGAATGAAAGCAAATTCGCGACCAGCAAGAGCGGCAACGAAAATCGGCTGACACAAAACCGGCCATCGAACTGCATTGTCCATTGCATGCCTTAAGGGATCACCTTGACGGCAGAGCCATCGAAGAGTGGTTTGGATTCTTCTGCGGGCAGGGCTATGACGTCGCCCTCGGAAAGGCCGGAGGTGATTTCGACGCGAGTGAGGTTCTGTAGGGAAAATTCAATCGGCTGGCGTATCACGTGATGGTCGACGATCTTGTAAACGTAAGGCTTGCTCTCGTCGATGCGCAGAGCGTCGCGCTGCAGGGTAAGGACATTTTGGTGCTCGGCGACCACGATAGTGACGCCAACGTTGATGTTAGGCAGCAGCCGCAGATCGTGATTGTCGACGATGCAAGTAGTCTCCCCAACGTTTCTCGAAACGCGAAGTTTTACCGTCGATGGCACAGTGTTCACCGTGCCGGTCCAAGTCCGGCCGGGAAGAGCGTCCCAAATGATTTCGACTCTTTGCCCGACCTGGAGGCGGCCCACGTCGGGTTCATCGACAAACGCGCGAACCAGCATGCGCGAAAGATCGGCCTCCTGCAGCAGCAGTTCGCCGGCCTGGACAAACGCTCCTTGCTTGACCGGAAGCGAATAGACCATGCCATCGAACGGTGCGCGTACGCTGGACTTGAGCAAGGCACCTTCGGCGGCGTCGTAGGCGGCTTGGGCTTCAGCCCCCTGCGCCTGAATTCGCGCGGTTTCAGGTTTGGAATAGCGGTCCTTCTGTTTCTGTTCGGCTAGAGTAACGTCCGCCTGAGCGCGTTGCAGAGCGTCTTCGGCCTGGCGAACTTCGCCGGGCGACGCTGCGCCTTCCTGCTGCAGGCGGCGGAAAGCGTCGAGATTGCGCTGAGCGACATCGCGGGCGCTACGGGCTTTGACCAGTTCTGAATTCAAGGTCAGTACTTCTTCCTGCGTGCCCCCGCTTTGTAGAGCGGCCTGATTGGCCTGCGCGGTCTTCATTTGAGCCCAGGCGCGAGCCGCCTGAGTGTGGATGTCGGCGTCGTCGAGTTGTAGCAGCAGTTGGCCCTTGCGCACGTGATCGCCCTCTTTGACCAGCAGACGTTTTACCGTGGTCGCGATCGGAGCGGGGGCCTCGAAGTTCTGGATCGGCTCAACCTTGCCATTGGTGGAAACCAGGCTGCGGATGGGTCCGCGCTCGACGGTGGTGGCACGGACTTTTAGGGGAGTCTGATGAAGATAGGAATATAGCAGCGCCAGGACAGCCAGCAGCGCGAACGCGGGCCAAATCCACCGCCGGCGGGACGGCGTTTTCGAGTTGTTGGTCGATGCCAAGCTTTCAGGTGCGGCAGGAATAACTGTAAGTAGTAATCTACCATTCCGGAAGCTGCGATCCTATCCGAACGCAAAGCCGCCATGGTATCTGATTGGATGCGGGCAGCCCAGCTTCGGGTGCACTGCCTGGAACGTTACAATGATCGGATGAGTAAATCGCCTCGTTATACGCCCGAACACGCCGCTGCGGGACTGGACACGAAGTTTCCTGAGATTGAGACCTGGCCGAATCAATTTCCCGGCTACGAGATTGTGGTGGATGATCCGGAGTTCACCTCGGTGTGTCCAAAGACCGGGCTGCCCGACTTTGGCGTGCTCGCCATCCACTACATGCCTGATAAAAACTGCCTGGAGCTAAAGTCACTGAAGGAATATTTGCAGTGCTACCGCAATCTGGGAATTTTTCAGGAGAACGTGGTCAACCAGGTTTTGGAGGATGTGGTGAAGTGGGCGCGGCCGGTGTGGGCGGAAGTGAGAGGGGAATTTCGTCCGCGGGGCGGGATTGCGACGACGATTGTGGCGAAGTGGCCGCGACCGAAGCGGCGAGAGCGTTCTGAGTGAGAGCCGGTTAGCGGGATGCGGACGCCGCTCGCGGCTGGATGCGCTCTATCTCAGCAGCTTGTTCGGCCATGACGCGGCTGACTTCATAGGCACTTTGCAGGTTCAGCCAGAACTGCTCGGTCGTTCCGAAGAAGCGTGACAGGCGGACGGCGGTATCGGCGCTGATGCCCCTTCGCTCAAGTACGATGTCGTTGATACGTGGCGCGGGAACGTGAAGGCGCTTGGCCAACTCATAGCTAGAGATTCCGAGGGGCTTGAGAAACTCTTCCCTCAGAATTTCGCCGGGGTGAACTTTCCAGCTTGGTGGCCCTTTTCTGACAATATTCATAATTATCTTACGTTCTAGCAGTTCCTCAGCGATCTTGCCGATTCCTTAATGATAGTCCGTGATTTCGACCTCGAACGCATCGTGACCGCGCCACACAAAACAAATTCGATACTGGTCATTGATACGAATACTGTGTTGCCCTTGCCGATCTCCGCGGAGCTTCTCCAGCTTGTTCCCAAGGGGACGTTTCAAGTCGTTCAAAGCCGCGGCGCCATCGAGCATGATTAGTTTTCGCTTCGTTACGCTCGCTGGCGGCGATCCCCGCGTGTTGCCGGTTCTCCAAATCTCCGCCGTCAGCTTATCGGCGAAAGTCTTGATCACTTCGCTATCATAACGGGCAACGTTAATAATGTCAACCGTTATTATTAGCTCCCGTTCGAAGGCCGCTTGCACATGCTATATTCACTCGACCTGTGGCTCATACCGATCTCCAACCTCGTACCGCACTGATTGTTCTGACGGCGCTCAATCTGCTCAATTATGCGGACCGCAATGTGCTGTTTGCGGTGCAGCCGCTGGTGCAGGACGAGTTCCATCTGACAAATGCGCAGATCGGATATTTGACCAGCGCTTTTCTCGGCTTCTACATGATTGCGGCGCCATTTGTGGGGCCCCTCGCGGACCGGTATTCGCGGAAACTTATCATCGTCCTGGGGGCGCTGTTCTGGAGCGGGCTGACACTGCTCACGGCAGTCACCCACACTTACACGGAATTGCTGATCCGGCACACTCTTGTGGGTGTGGGCGAGGCGACCTTCGTTACGATTGCGCCGACGTTCGTAGCCGATTTGTTTGCGGAGAGAAAGCGTGGGCGCATTTTAGGAGTGTTTTATCTGGCGATACCGGTGGGATCGGCGGCGGGATATTTGCTGGGCGGGTATCTGGCTCCGCATCACGGCTGGCGGTTTCCGTTTTATATCGCAGCGGCGCCTGGTTTCCTGCTGGCGCTGGGGGTTCTCTTCCTGAAAGAGCCGGAGCGCGGGCAGTTTGATTCGTTGAAAGAA
>Ga0193751_1001942_pt1 | contig 12851 bp, 10 predicted proteins | sample L1c2metaG_FD_143050 | JGI IMG/M metagenome (GOLD analysis project Ga0193751, IMG submission 143050) | Soil microbial communities from a riparian zone of the East river system, Colorado, United States - L1c2 | ecosystem: Environmental > Terrestrial > Soil > Riparian zone | place: USA: East River... | reverse complement strand
AAGAGGCCCTGATGCGTGTGCATTCGTTCGGGATGGGCGAGTATTTGATTACCAACCAGCGGACCGGATTCCGGCTCTCGCTGACTGTGGATGTCTCTGCCGTCAAAGCCGCAAACGGAAACTAAATCCGCTTTCCCCTCGCGGTCGTGAACGGTGCCCGCTAATTTACCGTAACGGTCTGGAAACGATAGCTGTTGCGACCCTGCTCTTTGGCTTGATACATGGCCAGATCGGCCTTCTTGATTAGGTTCTCGGGGTCCGTACTGTCGTTCGGATAGACGGCAACCCCAATGCTCGTAGTGATATGGAGTTTGTGAGAATCGATCTCAAACGGCGCGTTCATCGCGGTCAGTATCTGTCCGGCCTTGACTCCCGCATCGCCAGTTTGCTTGATCTCAGAAAGAAGAATTACAAATTCATCTCCGCCCAGACGGCTTACAGTGTCAGAGGCGCGCACACAAGTTAACAAGCGTTTTACAACCGACTGAAGCACCTTGTCCCCGAATTCATGTCCCAACGAATCATTAATCTCCTTGAATTTATCCAAATCCAAAAACAGCACCGCGACCAGAGTGCCATTTCGACTCGCTAGAGCAATCGCTTGGTGCAGTCGGTCTTGCAGCAGAGTTCGGTTGGGCAAATTCGTCAGGGTATCGTGTTGCGCCATATGGGACATTTCTATTCCTATGGCTCTCGCTACAGATACGTCATGGAAAACGATCACAGCCCCGGTCGCCATTCCCTGGCGATCATGGATGGGAGCAGCCGAATCATCAATGGCAAATTCAGTTCCGTCGCGGCGACGGAGGATGCAATTTGGCGTAAGTCCGACGGTCTTGTTTTTCTCGATTGCCGTCCTCAGCGGACTTTTGCACGGCTCGCCCGTAGTGCTGTCGATGATTACAAATACTTCTTCAACCGGCTTACCTGCGGCCTCTGCCACATTCCAACCGGTGATCTTCTCCGCCACAACATTGAGATAGGTAACTTTGCCTTCATTGTCGGTACTCAGCACGGCGTCGCCAATCGAGTTGAGCGTGACCTGAGCACGCTCTTTTTCGACGAATAGAGCTTCTTCGGCGGCCTCGCGCTCTGCCATATTCCGTATTGCACGAACGAACGAATCTCTGTGGAGTTGGTCCTCTAGAAGGTAGTCTTTTGCTCCGCGCCGCAACGCTTCGAGGGCGAGTCCTCTCTCCTCAGCACCGGCAAGTACGAGAGTTGGGATACTGCCAGCAGCCAACGCCAGCCAGTCGAGCGTTTCAATCCCCCGGCTGTCGGGTAGAGACAGATTCACAAAGATTGCCCATATTCCGTTCCGCTTAAGCCGTTCGACGGCTGCAGCGAGAGTGGTGACCCACTCGCCCTCAAAGGGGCCGTCTATTGCATTGGCGATGGCGTCGCGGAAAATGTCGTGGTGATGGGTATTATTGTCGATGAGTAGCAGGGTGCGTTTGTTTGTCATATTTGATGGCACCCTATATTGTGCGTATATCTAGCATTTCAAACTGTCCAATTCGAGACCATTAGCAAAGATAGAAACAGCGAGTCATATCGGACAGCCACGAACTAGATACGATAAATAGCGCAGTATGTAATTGACAATAAAGCGTTTCGCGGGGTCACAGATTTTAGATTACTCGGATATTTTGCACCGGTGCGTCGATGCTTGCGGGTCTTAGGTAGTTTGTTTTTTGCTTCTGGGAGGCACTCGCTTCGTTTTTCCTTTACCGGAATTAAGTCGGGCTTCCGCGGAAAGGCTCTCTTTTTCCCATTGCGACATGGTGCCAGGATAGTCCAAGAGGTTTGGAAAGGAAGTTGGCACCATCTTCTTGCTTTTCATTCGCGAGGATGGGGTTTTCTCCGCGCTCGACTTTCGCAACAAGACAACCTTGATGGATAACGGCATTTTGTGACCTATCGCTTTGCGGTAAATTCTCTCAATGGGAGTTTCACGAGAGGGTATGGGCATATGGCGCTCGCAGGGACGACGGGAAATGGTACACCTGAGAGGCACAAGGCACGAAACGTGACCGTGGCACCGATTGGGCGACATGACAAACTCGCCTGCGGGAGGCTGCAATGTCAGACGAAGAGTGGATCAAAACGCTTGCAGACGGCAGGCAAGTTAAATTCACCTATCAAGAATTGCCAGCGGACGGTGCATTTATCACCGCGCAACTTGCAGGAAATGAGGTCGTCTATTCCGTGGTATTGACCAAAGCAAAAAACCCGCTTAGTCGTGAAGATGTTGAAAACCATTTTAAGGGCGAGCTTTCGAAGAAATAATGAAATCATTTTATGATCGAGCGCGCGCTGGTTCGGCGGCATCCGGGCCGGTCACCGCTTTGCCAATTTCCCCGTTGGCATTCGCGACCGCTTTCAAACTCCTTTGCCCAGGTAGCGCGATTTGTCGCCATCACGCATTCTAGCGCTTCGTGCTCACCGGTAGACACGCCAGATGGAACGGCAGCGCGGCCTACCGCGCCTGACGTCAGCGTTACATCCGCTTCCACTGTGGATTCCCGCGCGAATCGATAACCTGGCGCGCGTGTACTAGTGTAATTTTCGTGGACATTATTTTGGTCAGTCTTCTTGGAGTGAATGGAGAATTTTACAGAAAAGCGGTGAGAAGAGCACGCCGGGTTTGGTTCAACGCCTGTTGGTAACGCTCGACAATCCTGCTCGGCCCTACAAAATTATTTGTCGGGTAATGTGACTCATCTGAGTGCAAATACTCCCGACGACTTCTTCGTTGCTCCGCCCGGGGCCGCTGATCGAACAGCTTTTCTTACTAATTAGTGAATTAGTCTGAACTAACGCAAATTTTGGCGAATTACTTGGTTGTTCTGAACGGGATGATGCGCTTCTAATTGGGTGTAGTGTTGGTCGTTTGCTGCCTGTTGAATTGATTGGGCACCGCCAACTTCTTTAGAAAGTCGATGGTTTCCGTACGGTTTGACTCGGTACGCAACGGTAGAGTGGCTATGACTTCGTTAATCTCGGCCTGATACTGATCAAGCGCCATTTGTCGCTCCTCTGCTGTTCCCGCCCAGAGCATACCTTCGTCGGTGACCCACTGTTTGTGCGTTAGTTCCTTCGCTTGACGAAGGGCATTGTGGAGTTCCGAATTCGGGACGCGATGCGGATCGCGCCAGGCCGCTTCCAGCAAGGTCAGTTGCAATTGCTTGTTGCGTGAACTTGGCAGGCCGTCCCGCATGATCGGATCGATCGGATTGCCTTCGCCAACTTCCCGCTCATCACCGATAAAGTGAACTTTGGCTCGCACGGCATCGTCCCCGGCTAAGTATGCAAGCCGTACAGCTGCCTCACGTCGTGCATCTTCCTGCTTCTGAATGGCAGCCATTCGATTTGACGCCAGCTCGCCTACTTTTCGACTAAGGTTTTCAGATCGCTTTCTGCTCGCTTCCGAGGAATCTGCTGTTCTCTCTTGGTCTTCGACTTCGCGGGTGATCTCCTCTTTCTGCTCGGGGGTCAATTCACCGGCAGACATACTCCCATTGGTTTCCTCGAGGACGCGTGAAAGAGTTTTCACTAGAGCCCCTTCCTCCGACTCATCTCGCGCAGACAACTCAATGCCGACCGCATTTGTCGTGCGGCACGGCTCGCATCTTTCGAGCGACGTCGGTGTCCAATCACCCGAAGTACGCAGCCGCTCCGTTGTGAGAGTGACTTCGTACTGGCCCGGCTCGTTAAACGTAATCGTTCGGTTGAGCAATATCGGCACGCGTATCGGAGAACTACCCAGATCTGCCAATGCATTCCCGTTCAGACTGTTTCCTCGAAAGCTGATGTGGGAACGCACCCATCCGTCCTCCGGCGCAAGCTCTACAAGATCGGACACAGAAGGGTATGGAGTCGTATCGGTATTGACAACATACCCGGGCGTACGGCTGGTGAAGACCAGATCAAGGATTACCGGATCGCCTATCTTGAAGTGGGTCTGTCCATTGTGCACTTCCAAGCGAACCGCGGCGCCCGAATTTGTATCCGCCTCGACAGGAATTGGATTTTGCGCCGTGCCTGATCCCCATGAGAGGCCTACAACAAGTATTGCCAACGACCAATTGTGGTTTTGCAAGCCAGCTCACTCGCCGTTACATAGTTACTGTAATCGCCTTCCTCATAATGGCCGCGGTAATGACTGACGCTTACGCGGATTCGGGTTCTTCGATCAAGGATTCCTGGCGGACGACTACGACGATGCCGGAGTCGGTGACATGGAAGCGGCGTTTGTCGGCTTCCATGTCGTAGCCTATTTCGGTGCGCTCGGGCAGGCTGACGTGACGGTCGATAATGGCGCGGCGGATGCGCGAATGGCGGCCGACATTCACGTGATTGTAGATGATGGACTCCGCCACTTCGGAATAACTGTTCACCCGCACATCGGAGCCCAGCACGGATTTCATCACCCGGCCTCCAGAAATGATGGAGCCTCCGGCGACGATGGAATCGAGCGCGACGCCCATGCGTTCGGGATCGGCAAAAACAAATTTGGCCGGGGGATACTGGTGAATCCAGGTGCGCAGCGGCCACGACATGTCGTACAAGTTGAAAACCGGCGACACACTGACCAAATCCATGTTGGCTTCATAGTAGGCGTCCAGCGTTCCCACATCGCGCCAGTACAACGCGTCTTTGCGATTTTCGTCGACGAAGTTATAGGCGAACACGCGATGCTTGGAAATGATGCGTGGAAGAATGTCCTTGCCAAAATCGTGATGAGATTTGGGATCTTCGGAGTCGGCCAGCAAAATGGGAATCATGAGGTGGGTATTGAAAACGTAGATGCCCATGGAGGCGTTGCAATGCCCCGCGTGATGGGGGGACTGTTTCGGTGCCGCGGGCTTTTCTTCGAAGCCCACAATGTGCCAGTCTTTATCGGTTTCGATTACGCCAAATTGCCCGGCGGCCTCTTCCACGGGAATCTGAATCGTGGCGACGGTCACGTCCGCGCCAGAATCGACATGCTGCTTGAGCATGCGGCTGTAATCCATTTTGTAAATGTGATCGCCGGATAAAATAAAAACGAATTTCGAGCGTTCGCTGCCGATGGAATAAATGTTCTGGTACACGGCGTCGGCGGTGCCTTGATACCACTGCTGGGACACGCGCATCTGCGGAGGAAGCACTTCGATATATTCGCCGAGGCCGGCGAGCGGCGACCAACCCGCGCGAATGTGGCGATTGAGGCTGAGCGCTTTGTATTGCGTCAGCACAAAAACGCGGCGCAAATTGGAGTTGATGCAATTGGAAAGGGTAATGTCGATGATGCGGTAGAGTCCGCCAAAGGGCACCGCGGGCTTGGCGCGGTCGCGCGTCAGCGGCCACAATCGTTCACCCTGGCCTCCCGCGAGAAGGACGCCGATGGCGTCGCGCATATCGGACATGGACAGACCCCCGGGTGACTCTCTACGAGCGGGTAGATTCTAACAGTAACGGTAAGGCGGCGTGCAAGCCTGCGAAGGTGCGGATTCTCGTTTAAGCAAACGTGTCGCAAGAATATTTACTGCAGAAATACTGCCGTTACTGCTTCCTTACTAAATCGCCGGGCGCGGCCCTGGGGAGCCGGCCGGCATAAAGATTCCTTGACTTTAGGGCCCGCAATTGATTAGAAGATGCCAACGGCCTCGTGAGACAATCTATTCAGGACGGTGCCAGCATAAGGCTCCGCTAGAAACCAATCCTAACCGGATTGGGGGTGACACTAAAATTGGCAGAAGTAATTATCCAAGAGAGTGAGTCTCTGGAAAACGCACTGCGCCGTTTTAAGCGCAAAGTGCAGCAGGAAGACATCATCAAGGAAATAAAGAAGCACAGCTTCTACATGAAACCCGGCGAGAAACGCCGGACAAAAGAAGCGCTTTCGCGGAAGCGACTGCGTAAGAAGCAGCGCCGGGAAGCGGATTAATTCCGCTTTACGGCTCGGCTCGGCGCGGCACTTCCGAGAATCAGGCCCCAGTCAGGCAAGTACGTTTGGGTTATCAGCTTCGCGTTCGTAGGCCCTTGGGATCCGCGCCCGGCGTCCCCGGAGATCGGCATGCCCACGTTGTGGGATATTCCACGAAGTCAGGCCTTGCGGTGCAGGTTAGCCCATCCCCTCGCCTCTTTTGGGGCTGAGGGGGAGCGCCTCATGGAATATCACGATCGGGTCCTGAAGTGTTCGGAGTGCAGCGCCGAGTTTGTATTTACCGCTGGCGAACAGATGTTTTTCGCCGACAAGGGTTTCAAGAACGAACCGAAGCGATGTAAAGCGTGCAAAGCAAGACGCGCCGAGGGTGCCGGTCCAGGCGCCTCGGGCGGGTTGCAAATGCGCGCGGAAACAAAAACCAATTGTTCACAATGCGGGAAAGAGACCACTGTGCCTTTCCGGCCGACACAGGGGCGTCCGGTATTTTGCCGGGAATGCTTTCAGCAGCGCAGGTCGATGGGCGCAGCTTAGCCGATTCGTAGGCGCGAGTTTAGTAAGCCTCAGCCGCTCAAATAAATGTATCGGGGGACAGCACGCATACCTGTCCCCGCTTTTCCCTCGCAAGCACTCTCGCCGCAAAGCAAGGATTTAGCCCTTTTCTACTCCCCTCTTTTGCCCGTTTCCTTATTGCGTTAAGCCAATAAGCGCGAAATTACTGCGGCTTTGCGTCACAATTTGAATGCGCAGGGTTCCCTATAATTTAATGGACTAGAAGCGTATGATACGCACCTCAAGCCCCGCGACCGTCAGACCAAACAGAAGACAATCATGGTTCACCGTTTCACCATCGGCGTAGAAGAAGAATTTCAAATCATCGATCCGGTTACGTGTGAGCTGCGTTCGCACGTGATGCAACTGGTCTCCGAGGCTTCCCCGAGCATCGTCGAGCAGGTGAAGCATGAAATGCACCAGTCCATCGTGGAGACGGGCACGAATATTTGCGACAGCGTGCATGAGCTGCGCATCGAAATGCACCGCACTCGGGGCGAGCTGGTGGCCGCGGCGGAACGCGCGGGATTGCAGGTAGCAGCCGCGGGCACGCACCCCTTCTCCAGCTGGATCGATCAGGTAATTTCTCCGGGCGAGCGCTATCAAAATATTATTGAAGAGCTCCAACAACTGGCGCGCTCCCTGCTGATTTTTGGCATGCACGTGCACATCGCCATGCCCGACAAACAAACCACCATCGACATGATGAACATGGTGCGTTACTTTCTGCCACATCTTCTGGCGCTGTCCACCAGCTCGCCGTTCTGGATGGGGCGCAACACCGGGCTGAAATCATTTCGCACCACCGTGTTTCGCAGGTTTCCGCGAACCGGCGTGCCGGAACAATTCGAATCCTGGAGCGCGTACGAAAATTTTGTGAACCTGCTGGTCAAACTGAATTGCATCGATAATGGTAAAAAAATCTGGTGGGATGTGCGGCCGCATCCGACATTCGGCACGCTGGAATTTCGCATGTGCGACGTAACCACCAAAGTGGAAGAAGCGGTGGCCATCGCCGCGCTAACGCAAGCCATCATCGTAAAACTGCACCGCCTGTACAAAGGCAACATGAGCTTTCGCTTGTACCGGCGCGCGCTGATCGAAGAAAATAAATGGCGTGCTGCGCGCTATGGAATCGAAGGAAAGCTGGTGGACTTCGGCAAGGAAACGGAAGTGCCTATGCGCGAGTTGATTCCCGAACTGCTGTCGTTTGTCGACGATGTCCTGGATGAATTGGGCAGCCGCAGCGCGGTAGAGTACGTGCACACCATCATGAACGAAGGAACCAGCGCGGAGCGGCAGTTGCGCGTGTATCAGGAGACCGGCGACCTGAAAGCGGTGGTGCAGCATTTGGTGAATGAAACTCGCGGCGGGGTGACGCAGGCATCGACGACGGCTAGCGCTATAAATTAAATCAAATTCCTGAGAGTGTCGGCCATAGTTTGCAATTTCTATTCTGAACTTTACTGCCAGCCAGTTGCGAATCGTTAAAATGATTGCGAAGATTTGCTGAGGAGCGAGCGTAATGAAGAAGGTGGGCTTGTTATGCGGGCGGGAATTCAGCTTTCCCCCGGCATTCATCGAGCGAGTAAAAACTTTGGGCGCGAAAGACGGCGTCACCGCTGAATTCGTGAAACTTGGCGGCACGCGCATGGATGAGCCCGCGAAATACCGCGTGATCGTGGACCGCATTTCGCATGAAGTGGAATATTATCGCGGCTACCTGAAACACGCGGTTCTGCAGGGAAGCTACGTCATCAATAATCCCTTCTGGTGGACGGCGGACGACAAGTATTTCAATTATTCCGTGGCGGCAAAACTCGGCGTGGCCATTCCCAAGACGGTGCTGTTGCCGCAAAAAGGCTATCCGAAAGATGTAGATATTAATTCTGAATCGCTGCACAACCTGGAATATCCGATTGACTGGGATGCCTTGCTTGATTACGTTGGGCGCCCTGCGATTCTGAAACCTTACTCCGGCGGCGGCTGGAAACATGTATATAAAGTCCATACCAAGGAAGAATTGTTGGCCGCCTATGATCAGACCGCGCCCTATTGCATGACACTGCAGGAATTTATTGATTTCACGCAATACGTGCGCTGCTTCACGTTCGGCAAAACGGATATTTTGCCGGTGCACTACGATCCCAAGGACCGCCGCTACATCGTCGATCACAAATATCTTTCCGCGGAGCTTGGCGAGCGCGTCGTTAAAGATGCGCAAACGATTAATCTGGCGCTGGGCTACGAAATGAATACCATCGAGTTTGCTATTCAGGATGGCGTGCCATATGCCATCGATTTTTTGAATCCCGCGCCGGACTTTGAGCGTGACCGCATCACCGCATTTTATTTTGAGCAGGTGGTGGACAGGATGGCGCGCCTGGTAATCGATCGCGCGCTCAGTGGAGACGTTTCCAATTCGTGGCCACGCTGGGAAGAGATGGTTGGTATAAAAGCGGGGACTCAGGATAGCGGCATCGCTGGTTTCACTGGCGCGCCGAAACTGAAAACGCAGGCTGCGGCGGCGCAGGCTCAGTCGGCATCCGTGCAGTCAGCTCCGTCACAGTCAGCGCCCGCGCAAACGGCGCAAAAGTCTCCGGCGGCGAAACCAACGCGAGCGCCGGCCGCGCCAGACTCGACTGCTGCACCAGCATCTACACCGCCGCCTGCCAGCCCTGGCAAATCGAAAATAAAATGAGCACCCCTTCGCCAAAACCCATGGACGGTACTGCAGCGGAATACTGGCACGCTTTATTGCATCCCGCGCTTCAGAACGATCGCGCCTTCGGGGAAAACTTCCTCAAGGAGTTGCGCGCCGCCAAACTGACATTTGGGGATCGCGTGCACTGCCCTTTTCTGCGGCCCTTCTTCCTCTCTCCTCAAGATGAAGGTTGCGTACGCCCGGTGGCCGAGACGATCGCGGACCTTGGAGAGCGTGTAGCGCTTGCCGCGCTGGCGGACGAAAAATTGTTCGCGCAATTTCATTTGCGCTCTGAAGAAGCGCGGCTCGCGCGTTTGCCGGGCGGAAACGGAAGAGTCAGCACGGCCTCACGACTGGATGCGTTTTTGCTGCCCGAATCGCTGAAATTCGCGGAATACAACGGCGAATCACCGGCAGGCGCGGGCTATTCGGAAACGCTGGGTGAAATTTTCAGCGCGCTTCCCCTGATGGCGCAATTTTCGAAACGCTACGAAGTACACTCGTACCCGCTGAGCGCCAAGCTGCTCGATGCGCTGGTAATGAGTTATGTCGATTGGGGCGGCGAGAGCAAGCGGCCGCAAATCGCCATCGTGGACTGGAAGGGCGTCCCCACTTGGAGCGAATTTGAAATTCTGAAGGCGCGTTTTGAGAAAATGGGCGTGCCTACGCTGGTGGCGGACCCGCGCGATTTGACGTTCGACGGACAAACATTGAGCGCGCAGGGTAAAAAAATCGATCTGGTGTATCGCCGCGTGTTGATCAACGATATCGTCGCGAAACCCGACGAATGCGCGGCGTTAGTGGCCGCTTACACCGCAAATGCCGTGTGCGTGGCAAATTCTTTTCGCTGCAAAATTCCTCACGTCAAAACTTTTTTTGCGGTTTTAACGGATGAGCGGAACGACGCGCTCTTTTCGCCCCCGGAGCGCAAGATCATCGCGAATCATATTCCCTGGACGCGCGTGGTCGCGGATGTGCGCACCACGCGCCACGGCGAATCCGTCGATTTGCTCGCGCTTATGCGCGCAGAACGCGAGAACCTGGTTCTGAAACCGAGCGACGAATACGGCGGCACGGGAGTTACGCTCGGATGGGAAACTAGCGAAAGCGCGTGGGATGCCGCGATTCAGGCGGCGATTTCGACTCCGGGTCCAGAAAACAACGGTGCTTGCTGGATCGTTCAGGAACGCATTCCCATCCGCCGTGAAGTTTTCCCGTACATAAGCGCAAGCGGCGATGTGGAGTTTCGCGACATGCTGGTGGACTTCGCACCGTATCTTTTCCGCGGAAAATTGGCCGGCTATCTCACGCGTCTTAGCGCCACGGGCTTGGCCAACGTAACCAGCGGCGGCGGCCAGATTCCCGCGTTTCGCGTGACACCAAAAATTCCTCCGTCCATAAAGTAGCCAGCGGCGCAGTGCCTCATTTCAGAGCGTTCAGAATCACGCGGTTCCCCTGGGGAACTTTATCTCAGCGGTTACGGTACGAATTGAAGTTAGAAACAATACGCAGACATCCCATCCCATATTTCCTTTAGCGGACCCGAGAATTTGGCTAACGAGGGATAAGGTATCTTCGGTATGGTGCAGCGTGCGTCGCTCAATTATTCTTCGCGCATCGCTTTCGCGTTTGTTGTCCCCCCGATCAGCGTGAACCAGGAGGATAGCCGTGTATGGCGAGGAAAAACGATTCGCGCACGTAGTTCTCTTCGAATGCCCGTGGTGCCTTCGTTTATTGTCTCCAGCGTTCTTATGTTTCGACGAACAACTGACTGATCAACGTGAGTTAGACAACCGGTCCGCGGTGATGTGCACTTGCGGATGGGTGGGCAACGCTCTTGATGTACCGTTGGCAAGTCACACCGTGCAGGCATGGATTGCAGCTATACCATCTTCGACGCCAGATATGGCGTCAACAGAAGAAATGCTTGAAAAGCGAGACTGGATACTTTTGGGTGGCAAAACAGATTGGATCAATTTCGGGGCAGAAATTTGAAAATACTCCTCCGTGAGGGAATGCTGGACGCGGCCTAGACGTAAAATTCTGAAAAAAAAGACCAACGCCAACGAGTCTGCCTGCGCGCGCGGTTTCATTTCTCACCAGCGGCAACTAAACGCACTTCTCTTCTGACGTTATTCCCGAGAAACCATAAAAAAGTTCCGTAGACATGTGAATTGTCCAGTTTTTTTTCGCAGCAGCCCGGCAAATCATGCGCGGGCTCGCAGACGCTTTGTGCCCCATCCGTTACGTACCAAACATGTTTTAATTTCTGATTTTCAAACAACCTTGAAGCTAGGTGCGTCATCTATCTTGTCGCGGGGCTAAGTACGAGGAGTACAGCGAAGACCTAAAACTTCCGTTCAGCGATACCAACCAAGCACGCAAATTGTTTGAAGCCTTCAAATAAGGAGAACGTCCTTGTCCAAGCTGATTTTTCGCACCATTGTGTTTTTATTGTTAGGAATGCTAACGATGGCCAATCATGCACGCGCGCAGGAGTTCAGCGCGTACTTTGGGTTGGGCTCGGCCACCAATAGCGCCGGTACCACTCCCGGATGTGGTTCGAAATTTATCTTCGATAATTTCACCGGGAATTGCGAAGCAGCGCCTACCATGGGCGGACTTTTTGGCGTCTTTGGCGCGGATTACATGTTCAGCCCGCACCTTGGTTTTAATGGCGAGTACGCGTTTCGTTTCGCGCAAGCCTCCTATTTGCCGGACGCGGGAATCAAAGCGCGCCCCGCGTTTTACGATTTTAATGCCGTATATCAGCCGCTCACGACAAAAGCCCGCATCGTTCCCGTACTGGAAGGCGGAGTTGGCGGCGCGAAGACGGCGCTATATTTCAGCCAGCAAGCCTGTGCCACGACTACCGTCTGCAACAATCAGAGTTCATATTTTGCGAGCGCCAATCACTTTCAGTTGCATGGCGCAGTGGGCGTGAAGATCTACGTGCGGCCGACCATTTTCATCAAGCCACAGTTTGATCTGCACTGGGTCCACAATATGGATCAGGAATACGGAAGAAACGTGGTGCCGCAATACACCATCGCGGTGGGTTACACCTTCGGCCGTATGTAAGAATTTTCTATTTTTGCGAAGGGCGAAGAGAACTGGTCTTGCTGTTCCCACGTTACAGACCCACCCTCCAAAAAGCTGAGGATGGAGCACCCTTCGCGTGGCTCAATTGCTGCGATCTTTCTTTGAAGTAGTGTGCGTGATGGCGATGGAAGTTTTGTTTTCACTGTCATCGTGGCCGATGGTGACCATAACGCCTTCATTATCATTTTTGGCGGCGGTTATGATGCCGCCTTGCGGAGTTTCTATCACGCTGGTCTTTGGTCCGAACTTGTCGCGATAAAAGGCCAGCACCTGCGGCACCGAATCGGAAGTCTTGAAAACGTAAGTAGCCATGGAGCCGCTCTCCGCGCCCAATTTGAAGCCGCCTTCTTCAGCAATCGCGCCCGGATAAATTGGCGCGCCCACTTCCGTTTCGCTTAGATGGGCAGCGGAAGTATGACCAGTAGAGATTCTTCCTGCAGGAGTGGAAATGGTCACGCCGCCGGATGGGTCCACATGGACCGACTGCGAAATTCGCCAAATCCCAAACATAACGGCCACCGCACTTAGCAGGCCCAAGCCCACGATAACCCCAACGATAATCAG
>Ga0193751_1001941_pt1 | contig 12862 bp, 12 predicted proteins | sample L1c2metaG_FD_143050 | JGI IMG/M metagenome (GOLD analysis project Ga0193751, IMG submission 143050) | Soil microbial communities from a riparian zone of the East river system, Colorado, United States - L1c2 | ecosystem: Environmental > Terrestrial > Soil > Riparian zone | place: USA: East River... | reverse complement strand
ATCTATTGGCGCAGCTCGAAGCGCTGGAGCGCGATGCGCAACGTCTGCGCGATTGCCTGGCGCGCGCGGATGTTCTGCCGCTCGGCTCCGGCGCTCTGGCCGGCTCAACCATTGTGCTGGATCGCGAATTGGTCGCGCGGCAGCTCGGATTTGCGCGCGTCAGTCAGAATAGCCTGGACGCAGTGAGCGACCGCGATTTCGTTTGCGAATTTCTGTTCTGTCTTGCCGTGGTCGGTCTGCACCTTTCGCGCTTGAGCGAAGACTTTATTTTGTGGAGCACAGCCGAGTTCGGTTTTCTCCAGTTCAGCGACGCGTTTTCAACCGGGTCGAGTTTGATGCCGCAGAAGAAAAACCCGGACATGGCTGAACTGACACGGGGCAAGACGGGGCGGCTCTACGGGAACTTGATGGCCATGCTAACAGTGTTGAAAGGATTGCCCTCGTCCTACAACCGCGACTTGCAGGAAGACAAGGAAGCCTTGTTCGACTCAGTCGACACGATTATTTCCGCGCTCGATGTCTGGGCGGCGATGTTGCCGGAAATCAAGATGCAGGCCGATCGGATGGAAGCTGCCGCGAGCGATCCGAATCTTCAGGCCACGGATCTGGCAGAATATCTCGTTAAGAAAGGGCTTCCCTTTCGCGAGGCGCACGCGGCGATTGGAAAATTGGTGGCGGAGGCAATGGAGAAGGGGGTCGCCCTCGATGATGTTTCGCTCTCTGAGTTGCAGAAGGTTTCGCCGCTGTTTGGAGAGGATGTCAAAAACATCTTCGATCCACGCCAGTCCCTGGCGGCGCGGACGGCAATTGGTGCGCCTTCGCCCGATAATGTGACAGCGCAGATCGAGACGTGGCGTCGAGAGTTAGCGAAGGCGTAGTCAGTGCGCTCCCCGGAATCGGACTCCGCATCCGCGTTGTCGTGCTCTAATCGCTCGCTTTTCCGCGCTTCACTCATAATTTTGCGCCGTGCGCTCCATCGACTCCGCGCGAACCGAAGACGGCTGGGAAACCGCATCCAGGACGATACTGTATTCGAACGATCACCTTGAAGTCGTGTCGGAAAAGATAAAGACCCCATCGCGTTCCGAGCCGAGGAGTTGGACCACCGTTCATCGCAAGAGCGCGGTGGTCGTGGCGGCCAGGACGCGTGAGGGAGAATTTCTACTCATCCGCCATGAGCGAATCCCGATTCGTTGCGCGATCTGGGAGATGCCGGCCGGCCAGGTCGACTCTTCGGACGCCGACGCGAAGGAGATCAGTGCGACGGCTTTGCGCGAGCTCCGCGAAGAAACGGGCTACGAGCTGGCGGCGGACGGGGAACTTCTGGCGCTGGGGGAGTTTTTCTCTTCGCCCGGATTTACGGACGAGCGGGAACACCTTTTCCTGGCGCAGCCCGTTGTACCCTGCCAGGAGAAAGCGCTGCATGACGCGGAAGCGATTCTTGATTGCCGCGCCTTCTCTGTGCCGGAATTGCAGCGCATGATTGCCGAAAACGAAATCCGGGACGCGAATACGCTTAGTATCTGGGCCCGCCTGAGTACGCGCGGCTTGCTCGACCTTTCCTCTCGCTGATCGGAATCCCATGGCCCTGCAAAACTTTTTCAAATTTCGGGAATTGCCGGAAAGCGAGACTTCGAAGCCGTTTCTCGAACATCTGGAGGACTTGCGCTGGACCATTGTGAAGATGGCGATCGCGCTGCTCATCGCGATGGTTGTCTGCCTGGCTTTTCGCACGACGCTGGTTCGTGTGATGCAGGCGCCGCTGCATGCGGTCGGTGCCCAGGCCGGGACCTTGCGCGCGCTTGGCATTACCGATTCCATCACGATCTCGTTTCAACTCGCCTTTTATGCCGGGATTATTCTCGCCTTTCCTCTCTTGCTCTACTTCCTTGCGGAATTCGTCCTGCCTGCTCTGACCGCGGTGGAGAAACGGTTTCTGCTCCCGGCTATTTTTGCCAGCTTTGGCCTTTTCCTGCTCGGCGTGCTGGTCTGTTATTTCTGGTTGCTCCCTAAAACAATCCTCTTTTTTTTCCACGATACCGAATCGATGGGGTGGGTACCGAACTGGACGGTGCAGCAGTATTATTCCTTCGTGACAAGGTTTACCATGGGCTTCGGGCTCGCCTTCGAGTTGCCGGTCGTGGTCCTGGCTCTGGTCCGATTCGGCCTCGTCACCTATCGATTCATGGCGCGGACCCGGCCCTACGCCGTCGTGCTGATGTTCGTGCTCGCCACCATCATCACGCCGACGCCCGATATTTTGACCCTGATCGCGATGGCGATGCCCATGTGTTTGCTTTACGAGAGCTGCATTTGGATTGCCTGGCTGATGGAGCGGCGCGCCCTCCGATCGACCGATCGTTAAGCTCGTGGACGAACTTCTCCTCTTCAATCTAATGGCGTTCATCCTGGGCGCGGCCATCGGCTCGTTCCTTAACGTCTGCATCTATCGTCTGCCGCTCGATCTCTCGGTCAATCGGCCGAAGCGCTCCTTCTGTCCGGCGTGCAAGAATCCGATTCCCTGGCATCAAAATGTTCCACTGCTGAGCTGGCTTTTTCTGCGCGGACGTTGCGCCCATTGCGGGGCGCGCATTGCTTTTCGCTATTTCGGCGTGGAACTCATTACGGCACTTCTGTTCCTGGTCGTATGGCGGACTTTTCCGCCATCCGTGGCCATAGCCTACTGGGTTTTCGTCGCGCTCGTGATCGTGGCCACGTTCATCGATTTCGAACACTTCATTATTCCCGACCAAATCACAATCGGAGGGACGGTGACGGGTGTCCTGGCTAGTCTGGCTGTGCCTGAGTTGATGAACGCCGACTCACGCCTGGCCGCAGTGATTCGATCACTGCTGGCCGCGGCGCTCGGGTATCTCATTCTTTGGATTGTGCTGGAGGCCGGGAAAGTCGCTTTTGGCAAAAAACGGATTCGATTGGAAACACCAACGCCGTTTTTTTGGAAGCGTCAGGGCGACGACGCCGATTTCTCCGTGGGGGAGGAGCGGACTTTGTGGAGCGAATATTTTGCCCGCGAAACCGATCGATTGCTGCTCCATTGCAACGAGGCGAAAGTGGATCATCGCGCCTTTGGTGAGGTCGTTCTCGAATGTCATTACAATCGGGTGGCCGTGGAAGGGCAGGAGTACGCGCTCGATACAGTCGATGATATTTCCGGAATCGTCCGCGAGCTGCAAATTCCGCGCGAAGCGATGGGACGCGGTGACTTGAAGTTTCTTGCGTGCATCGGTGCCTTTCTCGGCTGGCGTGCCGTTTTGTTCAGCATTTTCGCCGGCTCGGTTCTAGGTTCACTCGTTGGACTGGTGACTTTGGTTTTGGGAAAGCGCGTCTGGTCAGCGAAACTTCCTTTCGGTCCCTATCTCGCTTTTGGCGCATTGACCTGGATGTTTTTTGGTCAGGCGCTCGTTAGGTGGTACATCTCTATTATCTATCCGTGATGAGGGGAGGCGCCTGAGGGGACGAAGAACACGGCGACAGAGGGCCGTCACTACAGGAAGATAGCGCTGTAGTCGCCTCGGTCTGTCGAGGCGTGCTTTGAGATCATTGAAAGATCGGTGTAAAGGCGTGCCACTGCCGCCAATGAATCCGAATCGTGTCGGCCAGAATGTCCGCCCATTTCTGCATGGCTGCGGCGATATCTTCGTCGCGTGCCCGACCTGTGCGCGCGCAGATAATCGGCGGGCAGAAGACGAACCGATAGCGGCGATAGCCCGCGCGAATAACGAAGAGCGGGAAAATGGAAGTCTGCGCGGCGAGAGCGAGCACGAACGGCCCGCTGGGCAAAAGCGCCTTGTGCTCGAACATCGTCACGACTGATTGCGCAATTTCGCCCATGGGACGGTCGCCTTGAATGGAGATTATTTCTCCGCCGCGCAAAGCGTTCAGCAGATCAAAAGAGAGCAACGCCCCTTCGGTGTTGTATTCCACTTTCACGCCGCCGGCCGCGGATTGCTCAATCGACCGATCAAGATGTTTCGCGGTCAGCGCGTCCGGTTCGGGCGCACGCACCACGCGCAGGTCGCGCTGGAATTTCTCCACGAAAATGGCGGCTCCGAGATCGTAGTTGCCCATGTGCGCGGTCAGGACAATGGCGCCCTTGGCCGCGGCCAGCTCATTTAGAAATTGGTCTCCCTCCACCTCGTAAATGAAGGGAGCCTTAAGCAGTCGGTGCACGGCCGCGTCGGTCAGGGTCCAGGCGAAATTTTGGAAAACACCAAAAGCGCGCAGGTAATTCGTTAGTCTGCACGAACCGGGCAGGATGACGCCAAGATGCCGGACGACCGTTCTGCGCGCGGGAGCTGCCACGACAAAGAAAAGCGCCGTTGAAACGAAAATAAGAAAGGGATGAAAGAACGACGGGACATGGAGAACGACCCAGTCGATGCATTGCCGCCAAAAAACTGCGCGTACGGCCAGCCCCTCGGGCAAACGGGAGAACGGTTTCATGCCGACGGGCAGGGTGAGGCCCGGGACGCGCGGGCGCGGAGCACGCTAGATAGTCGCAGCATCGCAGGCGAGGTTCATCGAATCGAGAAAGTGAACTTTGCGGCTCGTAAAGGCAATCAGTTCTGGTTGGTATGAGGCCGATGTCAGAAACGCGTGATCGTGCTGCGCCTGCCATCGACATGCATGTCCACATGGTGGGCAACGGCAGCAGTGGGTCGGGCGGTTGGTTGCGTTTGAGCGGGTGGCACCGCTGGCTGGCGGGATTCATGGTCCGGCAACTGGGATTGTCCGCGCGCGCCTTGGACGGCGATTTGGATCAACTCTACGCCGAGAGGCTGCTTGGACTTGTTCGTGAGTCGTCGTTGGATTCGGTTGTCCTCCTCGCGCACGAACGCGTGCACGATCCTGATGGAACTCCACGCGAAGATCTCGGCTCGATGTTTGTGCCGAACGACGTGGTCCTGCAGCTGGCGCGGAAGCATCCCGAATTTCTGGCCGGCGTCTCCATCCATCCAGCGCGGTGCGATGCCTTGCAGGAGTTGGATCGATGCGCGGAAAGCGGCGCGGTTCTGATGAAATGTCTGCCCAATTGCCAGAACATTGATTTCTCCGATCCACATTTCGTTCCTTTCTGGAAGCGCATGGCGGAATTGGGCCTGCCGTTGTTGGCGCACACGGGTGGCGAGCATACTGTGCCCGTGATCAACGCGGCCCTGGCCGATCCGAAGCTATTGCGCTTTCCCTTGGAGTGCGGTGTGACGGTCGTGGCGGCCCATTGCGGGACGAGAAGTGGCGCGTTCGATCGCGACTACTTTGACGATTGGACGGTGATGTTACGTGAATTCCCAAATCTGTATGGTGATGTCAGCGCCATGGTCTCGCTGAACCGGTGCGGACACCTGCGCGATTGTCTTCGCGGCGACATTGCCGCAAGGATTCTGCATGGCAGCGATTTTCCCGTTCCGGTGCTCGGTCACCGTCTCTGGCTGCAGGGCTGGATCGATCGCGCGACTTTTCGCAGTATTCAAAAAGTGGCGAACCCGCTGGAACGCGACTGGAGATTCAAGATGGCGCTGGGTTACACGGAGGAAATGCGAACACGCGCGACCAGGCTTTTGAGGCGATGATCGTTAAAAACGCGCGCTGTGTTTTCGGGGATGGCATTCGCGAAGGAATGGAAATCGCGGTGGAGGATGGGCGTATCGTCGCTGTGCGCGAGGCGACCGATGACAAGGGAAGGGGCGACATCGATGTAAGCGGTCATTATCTCGCGCCTGGTTTCATCGATCTGCACGTGCACGGCGCGATGGGACGAGACACGATGGAGGCGTCGACCGATAGCTTCCGCGCGATCTGCGAGTACCACGCAACCGGTGGCACAACCTCGCTTCTGCTCACGACTGCGACTGCGCCGGTGGATGAGATCGTCGCTGTGTTAAGGGCGATGAGGGCGAACCGCGGAGCTTTGCCGCAAATCGCCGGCGCGCATGTGGAGGGACCGTTTATCTCGAAAGAAAAGCCGGGCGCGCAGCGTTCGGAATTCATCCGCAATCCGGACGCGGAGACGGTCGGACGTTTTTTGGAACATTCGGAAATTGTTCGACGTATCACCCTGGCTCCGGAAGTTCCGGGTGCGATTGAAGCCATTCGTTCTTTTTATTCCGCCGGGATGAGTGTGAGCGGAGGACATAGCAACGCGTGGGACGAGGAAGCACGAGCTGCGTTTGAGTGTGGCATGCGCAGTGTCACGCACACTTTTAATTGCATGTCGTCGGCGCGGCGCCGCGGCGTTGAGCGCGTTGCAGGGCTCCTTGAGTTCGCCTTGAGTGAGCCGAAGATTTCGTGTGAGCTGATTGCGGACGGTCATCACGTTTCCCCGACGTTGATGAAAATGCTGCTGCGCGCCAAGAGCGTAGCGGGCATCTGCCTGGTGACGGATGCAACTGCCGGGGCGGGGTTGCCGGACGAAGCCTCCTTTTCGCTTGCCGGAAGACCCTGTGTAGTTCGCGGAGGAGTTTGTTTACTGGCGGATGGTTCGGGTTTGGCCGGGAGCGCCTCGCGCATGATTGACCTTGTTCGCGTCATGGTGCGCCAAGTCGGTTTATCGGTCCATGAAGCGATTCGAATGGCGACGGATAATCCTGCGCGTGCGATCGGGTTGCATCGGAAGGGACGACTCGAGATCGGCGCGGATGCGGATTTTGTGGTGTTGTCGGAGGACCTGAAAGTGGTACGAACATTCATAGCGGGGCAGGAGATATTCCATCTGTAGGGGAAGGTGCTACCTTCCCAATCTAACTGCCGGGAAGCTGACAGCTTCCCCCTACAGAAGAATTTCAGAGCGTCATCAGGAAATCGGCGATCTCGAGCGAGGCGGCGGGACGACTGAGCGCGCCAATATTACGTGCCCACTCGCGCCACAGTTTTGCGTGGTCAGCGAAGACGCGCTGCACTTGCGCAGCGACCTCCGCAGGCTCATACGCGATCTCGCCCGATCGGGTTTCGACAATCAACTGTGCATTTCCCTCTTCCTGGCCGGAAACAATGTGATTAATAATCATGGGGCACCCCGCGGCGATGGCCTCCTGAACGGTGGCCCCCCCGGCTTTCCCGATGAGGAGATGACTGTGGCAGAGCAGTTCCGGCAGTTGATCGGTCCAGCCAACGACGCTAACTCTGGATTCGCCGACGGCTTGTTCGATGGTCCTCCGTAGTTTCTTATCGCGGCCGACCGTCACCGTGAGATCGACCTCGAGCTGGCTGAGTCGGCGCGTGATTTCGGGCGCGCGACGAGTTCCGGCGTTGATCATATATAAAACGCGAGGGGGCTGCGTCGCCGAGGGCGGCTCTCGGCGCGGAAGATCTGCAAACCTCGGGTTCACCGGAAATCCGAATGCATAAATCTTGTCGGAAGCGACACCGCCGGCGCGAACGACGGCGGCGCTTTGTTCGTTAGGGACCAAAAACGCGTCGGCTGCACTACGATACCAGATGGCGTTGACCGTGATGGAATCGGTCACGACGACGACGCTTTTGCTCATTCGTTCGGGCTGGATCTGCCGGAGTAAATAGGGATACGGCGGAAAGACCGAGACAACGATGTCCGGTTGGAAACGCTGCAGAACGTCCGCGAAGCGGCGCTTGAGGGGCCGGAACCAGGCGAGGTTGCGATCGAATTCTTTTTTGCGATCCAGCCATCGGTAGACCATTCCCCATGAACGCGGCCATTTGTTGATCAGAGTCAGATACCCTTTTCGGACCCACTCGTTAGGACGGCCGAAGGTTTCGGCGAACAGATCATGGCATTCGATCTGGGCGGCAGGCGCACGGCGGGCCAGGCCAGATTGAATTCCCCGGGCGGCACTATTGTGGCCTTCTCCGTAGCCGGCCGTGAGAATCAGAATTCTTTTCACTTCGTAGGATTGACAGAAGCCGGCGGAAGAGACCGATCTTAATGGATATTTACGCGGGGCAAAGTAAAGTCTCTGCTCCGATGAAATGGGTGCGATTTGTCTGGCGCATTGGGCGTCGCCTTGTCTGGGAGACGGCCATGGACAACACGACCGGACTGTCCGCGCAGATGGCTTATCTCCTTTTGGTGGCGCTTGCCCCCGGCCTTCTTTTTCTCTGGCATCTGCTCGGACTGTTTGGAACCGATCCGGCCAAACTGCACAAGATTTTCCTGGTCTTGAAAGGCTTTATGCCTCCGGACACGAAGGTGCAGGATATTCTGGATACGGCCGTCGCCAGCGTCGTGGTGACGGGCCCGAGCGGGATGCTGGCTAACGCCGGGATCATACTGGGCATTTATTTCGGGACTGTTTTTATTGCCACGATTTCGCGGGCCCTCAGCCATACCCACGGCGTGCAGGAGGATCGAAACTGGTGGTCCAAGTACATCATTTCCTTTTTTCTGCTCTTCTGGTTTGGGATTGCACTCTTCTTCTGCTTCAGCGTGATGGTGTTCGGCGAGACGCTGGCCGGAATGGCGGAAGTAAACTTTCAACTTTCGATTCCGCTGCAAGAATGGGTGGCGGCCTTGAATCTTCCCTTCACCGCGATTGCGTTGGTGGCCCTGGCCCTTGCTCTCTATCTCCTGACACCGGAAAACTATTTGACCATGGGTGAGGCTTTGCCCGGCGCCATTTTCTTCTCCCTGGGTTGGATCATTGTGACCAAACTTTTCCAATATTACGTAGCGCGCTACGACCGCTATAATCCGACCTACCTGGCGCTTGCTTCCATCGTGGTTCTGCTCACATGGATGTATCTCACCTGTTTCCTCCTGCTGCTCGGCGGGAAATTGAACGCGATTTTGCGACGTGATCGCGCTCGCCGGACGGCGGCGGAAGAATCGCAACCGATCGCCCAGCCGGCTTGAACGCGCGTTCGGGTCTGATACGGTCCGCAGCAGTGGCGCGTGTTCGGACCCGATGGATTACAGCGATTGTGCTCAGTGCACTCATCGCCACGCTTGTGCGCGCGCAGGTCAGCGACGCGGAGAAGCGCAAAGAGTTTCTGACCGCGCAGCAGGAGGAAAGTTCGTCGTCGAATTCAGCCGACGAATCGCCCACACCGCGACCGAAGCCAAAGGCGAAGAAGAGTCCCTCGCCCGCGCCGCGTAAGTCCCCGACGCCAAAGCCGAAGGCGAAAAAGAAGAAACCGGCCGTTGACGAAGACGAATCGACTCCTGCGCACGCGCACAAGGCGAAGAAAGCTCTCACGCCCGACAAAAACTCGCAGAATGCTGAAGAGACACCGGCAAAAAAGAAATTAAAGGGCAGCAAAGAGGCCACGCCATCGAAGAAAAAGGGAACCGGCAAAGCAAAGTCGTCCCCGAAACCGGAAGATCGCGCAAACGACTCAGAACCTCCGGCCTCTGCCATGCCTTCAGAGACTCCAACCGCGCGGACGACCTCGCCGAATGGTCGAGGCACGCCCGGTGCGACGCCCGCAGCCCCGCCTTCGCCAGTCTCTTCCGCTCAGATGGATGCCAGTTCCGAAGAACCGGCTGAGCTGACCATTGAAAAGACCGGTTATGAGAAGAAGCCCGGCTTTTGGTACCGCTTTTTTCATGGCGACGGCGGCAAGGGGAGCAGTGGCAGTGGCGCGGGATATCGCTATCTCACGCACGCGGTGCGGGCCGAGATCGATCGGGCGCCGGCCGACCGGCGCAATCCGCGTTGGGAATTTATCGTGGTGCACAACAGTGGCACCCGCCAGGGGAACGCGCGCGTCTTTGATTATTATCACAAGCATGTTCGCCACATGCAGAATGGTCTGGCCTATCATTTTGTAATCGGGAACGGCACTTCGACCGGGAACGGCCAGATTGAGATCGGCGATCGCTGGCGCCGGCAGATCAACGGCGGACATGTGCACAGCGATCATCTGAACAACATCGCGCTCGGGATCTGCCTTGTAGGAGACTTCAATCGGAGTCAGCCGACGCCGGCACAGCTGCAGTCATGCGAGGAACTGATCCGCTACCTTCGGCAACGCTGCGGGAAGATCGGCAATCATTACATGGTGGTGAAGCCACATCGCGAAATGAATCCACCGCGCTGGGCGACGGATTGTCCGGGCGACGCGTTTCCCTATTCCTGGTTCCGGAGATTCCAAGAGTAACAAGACTTAACAGAAGGTAACAAAGGGAACGAAGTTCCGCAGCCTTTAAGAGGAGCCCTCGCTAATTTAGGACGCGTTGGCGCCAGGCAGGATCATCCTGGTAATCCCATTCTTGAGCAGGGATTCGTGGAAGTTGATAAGTAGGCCAACGGGAACATTCAGAAGCTTCATATAACTGAGCAATTGAGCTTTGCTTACCGGATTGAGCGTTTCAACGGCTTTGGCTTTTACCAACCCGAACGATTCTTTGTGCCACCGATGATAGTGAGCGAAGGGCGAGCTCATGGACCAGGCATCGCTCGTAGATTGATTCGATTAAGCCCGGTCCCATGTGCCGGTGAACCTCGATTGCGGCACCGATGGCTTGTTTTGCTGATACGGTCCGCCTTCTCGAATAGTGGATGCATCGGAGCGGACCAGCGAAGCCTTTGTTTTCTTCGTTACCTTCTGTTCAAATCTTCAGTTCCGTTCCGCCACGATCAGGTTGCTCTTGTGATAGTTCCATTGATACCCAAAAGCAATGTTGAGTGGCAGCGGGTTGCTGCTTTCAAAGAGCTCGTGCAAAGCCGGCTGGTAATGTTGTTTGAACAGTTCGATCGGGCCAACGTAGGTGCCGAAAAGGCGCAGATTCCATTTCGAGCGATTAAAATCGGCCAGCGGAATCCCGGAATCGTCCTGCACAATGATGTTGCTGTGATCGAGGATAAAATTCCTAACCCTGGCAAAACCCTCTTCGAACATGAGATAAGAGGAAGATTTGAGAAAGCTGACGCCCACTCCGAAGTGACTGCAGAAACTCATGAAGCCGGGACTGGCGCTGATCCCGCCGTCGGAGATGTCGGTCGTGAAGTAATAAAGAGTCTGGGCGCGACCAGATCGGCCATCCTTGTAATTAATGCGGACACCGGGCGTGTTGCCGGCGCCGGGCCGGCCTTCGTGAACGCCGCCGCCGCGGTCTAACGAGATGAAGGTGACGTCGTTGATGTTTTTACCGGCGCGCGCGAGGAAGACATAAAGGATGGGAAGGGTGCCATTCAGATTCTGCTGTTGCAGATCGACTTTCATATCCTGGGTAATGAAATAGCTGGTGGTGAGCGACGAGTTCATCGCGCTCTCCAGGTTGTGAAAGGCGGCGGAGAGGTTGCCGATACGAAGAGGATCGGGCGGCGGCCCCATCGATTCCTTGCCACACATGATGTAGACGGCAGCGTTCGGAAAAAATTGATCGACGTACAAGAAGTCGGGACCGCTAAACATGTAGAAGGCCACCGGGACCGGCTCGTGCGACTGGGGCAGGTTGGCGGCCTGCCAGGTGCGTAATTTTTGGAGCTGACGGCTGTTCAGTTTGCCGAAAGCCTTTTCGAAGAAGGCGGAATGTTCCTGCCAGGCGGGATCGTTCGTGAGCGGCGCGAGCGGAGAATTCTTCGAGATGGGCATACCGGCGAGGAACTTGGCCGTATCGTCAGGCGGTGGGAGTGATGGCTGCGCGGCCGGGACGGGCTGGACTTCCGGCGGCTGCTCCTGATGGCGTGATCGTGCCGCGGCTGAGCCGGTCAGCGCGACAAGGGCGAGGCCGGTGATGAGGAAGGAGGAAATGGTTTTCATGAAGCGGATGAGCGCTGGTTACCTGAAAGCAAATAGAGAACCAGCCCGGCAAACATGGTGGCGACGCCGAACATTGATTCAGTTAGGTGAGAGCGCAAGAGGTAGATCATCATCCAAACGGTGACGCCGGCGAAAACGAGTGGCGGGAGCGGATAGGCCCACACCCGGTAAGGCCGGGGCAGGGAGGGTTGAGTTCGACGCAGCACGATGACCCCGATCACGGTGAGGAGAGAGCAAAGCAGTAAACTGAATTGAATGTAAATGAGGACGCGCTCGAAGCTCTGGCCATAAAGGAGAACGTTCACGACCAGGAGTTGGAGCAGCATGGCGTAGACGGGTACACCGTGTCGATTTTTGCGGCCGAGAAGCCGGAGCAGCCAATGATCTTCCCCCATGGCCATGGTGACGCGCGGACCGATCCAGGCCATCGAGCTGATGGAGGAAATAAGTCCGAGACAAATGATGCCCCCGGCGATCCGGCCGCCTTGTTCGCCGAAGATGTGTCTTCCCGAAATGAGCGCCACCTCGAGTTTGCCGGCCATTTCCGGCGCTGGCGTGGAAAGCAGAAAAACAGCGTTCAGGAGCGTGTAAATAACAAGGACGACAAGCGTGCCGCAAAGAAGGGCGCGCGGGACGTTCTTTCCGGGTTGTTCAATTTCGCTCGTGATGTAAACCGCGGCGTTCCAACCCGAGTACGAGTACATGACGTAGACGAGCGCGACCGCGAAGGCGGGATGCAGAACGGTCGAGACGTCTCCTGGTTGCGGGAGAAAGCGGATGGGCTGCCGAGCGGCCAGCGCGAAACCGCCCCCGATGAGCAAGGCGATGAGCACTACTTTCAAGAGCGTCCAAATATTTTGGAAAGCGCTGCCGGCTTTGAGTCCGCTCACGTGAACAAGAGAGGTAACCCAAACAACGGCGAAACTGAGAATGACCGGGTTGCCAATGTTGAAGACGCCGTGAGCGTAACTTCCGAAGGCCATGGCAGCGAGGGCGATGGGAGCGGCGAATCCGACCGTGGCCGAGACAAAGCCGGCCATGAAACCCAGCGCGGGATGATAGATGGCAGAAAGCAGGTGGTACTCGCCACCGGAACGAGGGAGCGCCGCGGCCAATTCGCCGTAGCAAAGGGCGCCACACAAGGCCACGATTCCACCGATCACCC
>Ga0193751_1001940_pt1 | contig 12876 bp, 11 predicted proteins | sample L1c2metaG_FD_143050 | JGI IMG/M metagenome (GOLD analysis project Ga0193751, IMG submission 143050) | Soil microbial communities from a riparian zone of the East river system, Colorado, United States - L1c2 | ecosystem: Environmental > Terrestrial > Soil > Riparian zone | place: USA: East River... | reverse complement strand
TGGAAGCGCGCTGCGTCGCAGCGGCGCGAGATCGGGCGATTCGATCTGGGTCTCCGGACGGCTCGGAGACGCCGCGCTCGCGCTGGCGCATCAGCAGGGAACGATCGAGCTCTCGGCGGAAGAGCTGGCATCGTGCCTGCGGGCGCTCATGTGGCCGCAGCCGCGTGTCCGTCTTGGCTTGCGTTTGCGCCAATTGGCGAGCGCCGCAATCGATATTTCAGATGGGCTCGTCGGAGACCTGGCCCACATTCTGCAATCGTCCGCCGTCGGGGCCGAGATCGCATTGGCATCGCTGCCGCGCTCGCGAGCGGCAGAGCGGCTGCTCGCGGGCGATGGCCGAGCGATCGCACTGCAATGCATGCTTGCCGGAGGCGACGACTACGAGCTTTGCTTCACCTCGGCAGCGGTGCACGATCGGTCCGTTGCGGCGGCGGCGCTCGAGCTTGGCGTCGCTGTGTGCCGTGTCGGCACGATAGTCGACGGAGACGGCCTGGTTGTGCGCGATGAAAACGGAGCGCGGATGGCGCTTCCGCGCGGGTTCGACCACTTCGCTTAAGCGATGGGGGCCGTGAAGCAATCGCCGACAATACGGTTCCTGGTATCGCATCCCGCACACTTCCTGGCGCTCGGGTTTGGCGCGGGACTTTCACCGGTGGCCCCCGGCACGATCGGAACGCTGGTGGCCCTGCCGCTCGCTGTGCTGTTGCGAGGCGCGACCGGGGACGCGGGTTATCTGATCTCGGTGGCCGCTGCGTTTGGCGTCGGCGTGTGGGCGGCAGACCGTACCGGTCGCGATCTCGGCGTGGCCGATCACGGCGCCATCGTGTGGGACGAGATCGTTGCGTTCCTCTTGGTTCTTTTCTTTGCCGGCGCCGATCCAGTGCGCCAGGCATTCGCATTCCTGCTGTTCCGGCTGTTCGACATCGCCAAGCCGCCTCCCGCCAACATCATCGACCGCGAATGGCACAATGGCTTCGGTGTGATGGCTGACGATATGGTCGCTGCGTTCTACGCGTTGCTGGTGTTCGCGCTATGGCAGCGCGTTTTCGGTTGAGCCCTGGATTGGCGCCGCATGAAGCGCGCCGACTCGAAGAGCTTGCGCTCAACGCTTCCGGGGCGTTCAAGTCCCTGGTTTACGACGGTTGGTTGCTGGGATACCGGAAAGGACGTTCGAAGAGACTGCGCTGCGTCAATCCGTTCTATCGATCGTCGCTCGATCTCGACCGCAAGCTCGAATACTGCATCGAGTTTTATCGCGATCGGCGATTGCCGGCGGTCTTTCGCTTGCTTCCTTTTTCGCAGCCGCCCGAGCTCGACGGGCTTCTCGACAAGCGCGGCTGGCCGGCGTTCGATCGAACGCTCGTGCTCGTCTCAAGCCACTCGACATGGACGCACGCCCGGACCGCCGCGGCGGAACTGATGGCCATGCCGGCGTGGGTCGAGATGACCTCGCCTCTGCTCGAGCTGGATGCCGAAGTCACGGCAGAGGCGCTGGAGCGCGCGCGAAGTTATCCGCTGCCGCAGATCGGCGCGATCGTGCGCCAGGACGGCGAACTCGCCGCATGCGGAATGGCGACGCTCGAAAGCGATTGCGCGGGAATCTTCGCGGTTAAAACCGCCGACGGGCACCGCGGTCGAGGGCTCGCGCGGATGATCGTGGCGACGCTGCTTGGAGAATGCCTGCGGCGCGGCACGGCCACCGCGTATCTGCAAGTCACCGCCGATAACAGCGCGGCGCTCGGTCTTTACCGTAGTTTCGGCTTCGGGACGGCGTACGATTACTGGTACCGGGCGAGGGCTGGAGAGCAACGCTAACATGCGACGCGGCGAAAAAATCCTCGAGCTCGCAGCCAAGCTCGGCAACCTTGCTCGCCAGCTTGGAGTACGGATCGTAACTGCGGAATCTTGTACCGGTGGTCTCCTGGCTGGCGCGATTACCGATATTCCCGGCAGCTCCGGATGGTTCGAGCGCGGGTTTGTGACCTACTCCAACGAGGCCAAAATGGAGGATATCGGGGTCCCGGTGAGCGTGCTTGCCCGCTTCGGGGCGGTGAGCGAACAGACTGCGCGGGCGATGGCGGAAGGAGCGCTTGCCGCCAGCCGGGCGCAGTGGGCTGTCGCAGTGACCGGCGTCGCGGGTCCAGACGGCGGAAGCCCGGAAAAACCGGTCGGCACCGTCTGGTTTGCGTGGGCCCGGAAGGGGGCCACGCAGGCGGCGCTGCATCACCTCGCCGGCGACCGAGGGGCGGTGCGACAGGCGTCGGTCGCCATCGCGCTGCAAGGCTTGATCGACCGTATGGCCTAAGCCGTGTGGGGGTGGTATCGAACGATCGTTCTATGCCATAATGGCCCTGTTTCGAACGCACACCAACGGGCGCTTCCATGAGCAATGCAGGCTTGGCCAAATCCAACGGAATGAACGCAATGGACGACAATAAAAGCAAGGCGCTGAGCGCTGCCTTGGCGCAGATCGAAAAGCAGTTCGGCAAGGGCTCGATCATGAAAATGGGCGAGGCCCAGGTTCAAAACGACCTGCAAGTCGTTTCGACGGGCTCGCTCGGCCTCGACATCGCCCTGGGTGTAGGCGGCCTGCCGCGCGGGCGTGTCGTCGAGGTGTATGGTCCCGAGTCCTCCGGCAAGACGACCTTGTGCCTGCAAGTAGTCGCGCAGGTGCAAAAAGCCGGCGGGGTGGCTGCTTACATCGATGCCGAGAATGCGCTCGATCCGGTTTATGCCGGCAAGCTCGGTGTCAACGTCGGCGAAATGCTGATTTCGCAGCCCGACACGGGCGAGCAGGGGCTGGAAATCGCCGACATGCTGGTTCGCTCGGGCGGCGTGGATATCATCGTGATCGATTCGGTTGCTGCGCTGGTGCCCAAGGCTGAAATCGAGGGAGAGATGGGCGATCAGCTTCCGGGCCTGCAGGCGCGGTTGATGAGCCAGGCGCTGCGCAAGCTCACGTCGAATATCAAGCGCGCCAACGTGCTCGTTATTTTCATCAATCAGATCCGGATGAAAATCGGCGTCATGTTCGGCAACCCGGAGACGACAAGCGGCGGCAACGCGCTCAAGTTCTATGCGTCGGTCCGGCTGGACATACGGCGCATCGGCTCGATCAAGAAAGGCGAAGAGGTCGTCGGCAACGAGACGCGGGTCAAAGTGGTCAAGAACAAGATCGCGCCTCCGTTTCGCGAGGCGCTGTTCGACATCCTCTACGGCGAAGGCATCTCCCGCGAAGGCGAGATTATCGAACTTGGCGTCGCGCATAACATCATCGAAAAATCCGGGGCGTGGTACGCCTATAACGGCGATAAGATCGGTCAGGGCAAGGACAACACGCGCGACTGGTTGAGAGAGCATCCCGACGTCGCGGCAGAGATAGAAAACAAGATTCGCGGCGTAGTCGGTGTGCCCGGCACCTCCACCCGTGCCGCGGTCGACGCGTAGCTGCGTAGTTTCGCGGGTTGGGTCCCCGAACGCTCAAGTCCCAAGCGATACGGCTGCTTGCGCGGCGCGAATATTCGCGCCGCGAACTGGAAGAGAAACTCGCTGCGAAAGGCGCGGATCAAAACGAGCTGTGTTTGATGCTCGATGAGCTGACGTCTCTGGGATTTCTCTCGGACGAGCGCTATGCGCAGGCGGTCGCGAAGCAAAAAGCAGGGCGCTACAGCCGACGCAGCATCGCAGGCGGGCTGAAGGCCAGGGGTGTCGGGCCCGATGCCATTGACCTGGCGCTGTCGGAGGCGGATGGAAGCGACGAATCGACACTGCTGGCGCTGTGGAAGCGGCGGTTCGGGCGGGTACCCGCGGACGAACGCGAAAAAGCACGACAAGTCCGCTTTCTGCAATCGCGCGGGTTCGCCTTATCGGCGATTCTGAAACTCCTGCGTGCGGCGCGAACCGAACGCTGAACGGTCTCACCTATCATGCTAAGATATTGAATTTACAGCCTGTCCTGGCGGCGTCCGGATTGCCGGCCATGGATTGAGTGACAGCGTACAGACCATGAAAGCCGCCGACATCCGCCGCAGTTTCCTCGATTACTTCGCCGCGCGCGGGCACACCATCGTGCCTTCCGCGCCGCTGGTCCCTGCCAACGATCCGACGCTGCTATTCACCAACAGCGGCATGGTGCAGTTCAAGGAAGTCTTCCTGGGGAAGGAAACGCGCAGTTACGTACGCGCTGCCGACGTGCAGCGTTGCCTGCGTGCCGGGGGAAAACACAACGATCTCGAAAATGTCGGCTACACCGCGCGACACCACACGTTTTTTGAGATGCTCGGGAACTGGTCGTTCGGCGACTACTTCAAGCGCGAGGCCATCCGCTTTGCGTGGGAGCTTCTTACCCAGGTCTATAAGTTGTCCCCTGAAAGACTCTGGGTCAGCGTCTACCATACCGACGATGAGGCGTACGCCGCATGGGCGGACGACATCGGCGTACCTGTCGACCGAATCGTTCGCATAGGAGATAACAGGGGCGCGCCGTACGCATCGGACAATTTCTGGCAGATGGCCGAGACGGGGCCCTGCGGTCCGTGCAGCGAAATCTTCTACGATCACGGTCCGGATGTTCCAGGCGAGCCGCCCGGCTCTGCCGACGAAGGTGATCGCTACGTCGAGATCTGGAACCTCGTGTTCATGCAGTTCAATCGGGACGACAAAGGTGTGATGACCCCGCTGCCGAGGCCTTGCGTCGACACCGGCATGGGTCTCGAGCGTCTCGCTGCCGTCCTGCAAAACGTCCACAGCAATTACGACATCGATCTGTTCCGCGATTTGATCGCGGACGCCGCGCGCGCAACCGGAGCGCGAGACCTCGCGTCGCCATCGTTGCGGGTTATCGCTGATCACATTCGTGCCTGCGCCTTTCTCATCGTCGATGGGGTGATGCCCAGCAACGAAGGGCGCGGGTATGTGCTTCGACGCATCATTCGGCGCGCCATTCGACATGGCTACAAGCTCGGTCAGAAACGGCCGTTTTTCTTCACGCTCGTTCCCGAGCTCGCTCGCCTGATGGGCGACGCCTATCCCGAGCTTCCGCTGAAGCAGGACTACGTCATGCACGTGCTCAAGCTCGAGGAAGAGCGCTTTGCGGAGACGCTCGAGCATGGAATGAAGGTGCTCGAGCTCGAGTTCGCGGAGGCGAAAAAAAGAGGCGACAAGATCATCCCCGGTGATGCCGCGTTCACTCTTTACGACACGTTCGGCTTTCCTCTCGATCTCACTGCCGATGTCGCTCGGGAGCGAGGGATCTCGGTCGACCAGGCCGCATTCGATGCTGCGATGGCCAAGCAACGCGAGCGCGCCCGCGCTGCGTCGACTTTCAAAAGCGGCGACAGCTTGGCCTACGCAGGCGCGAAGACCTTGTTCAAGGGTTACGACACGCTCTCGGACGAAGGCCGCATCACCGCTTTATACCGCGACGGCAGCCCAGTCGACGCGCTGACCATCGGTCAAAACGGCGTCGTGGTTCTCGATCGCACACCTTTCTACGCGGAATCCGGAGGACAGGTTGGCGACCGCGGAGAGCTCTCCAAAGGCGGCGCCTGCATGACGCTGTTTGCGGTGCACGATACGCAGAAAGTGCAACCTGACGTGTTTGGTCACCATGGAGAGGTGAAGACCGGCGAGCTTCGTGTCGGCGACATCGTTGCCGCCCATGTCGATCCGGATGCGCGCGCGCGGGCTGCGTGGAACCACTCCGCCACTCATCTGATGCACGCCGCCCTGAGAAAGGTATTGGGAGACCACGTCCAGCAAAAGGGGTCGCTCGTCGATCCGGACCGCACCCGGTTTGATTTCTCGCACCCGCAACCGATGACGCGCGAGGAGATCCGTACCGTCGAAGCTTTGGTGAATCGAGCGATCCGCGCGAACTATCCGGTCGAGGCGCAAGTGATGAAATACGATGACGCGATGAAATCGGGCGCCGTGGCGCTGTTCGGCGAGAAGTACGGCGATCAAGTGCGAGTGCTGCGCATGGGTGACTTTTCCACCGAATTGTGCGGAGGAACCCACGTGCGGCGTACGGGGGACATCGGTTTTTTCAAGATTATTTCCGAGTCCGGCGTGGCAGCCGGCGTCCGACGCGTCGAAGCAGTCACCGGCGAGGGTGCGCTCGCATACACTCACGAGATCGAGTCTCGCTTGAACGAAGCCGCCGATGCATTGAAATCCCCGCCAGGCGAGGTCGGCGGCAAGATTCAGCAGATGCTCGAAAGCGGCAGGGGGCTCGAAAAGGAGCTTGCTCGAGTCAAGGCCAAGCTCGCGACCAGCCGTGGCGGCGATTTGTTATCGGAGGCGGTGGAGGTCAATGGCGCCCGCGTTCTCGCGGCTACGATCGAAGGTGCCGATGCGAAGACGCTGCGCGATACGCTCGACCAGCTCAAGACCAAGCTCAAGTCCGCTGCGATCGTTCTCGGTTCGACCGATGGCGGCAAAGTGACGCTCATCGCCGGTGTAACTGCGGATCTGACTTCGAAAATCAAGGCCGGCGACCTGGTCAACCACGTCGCGACGCAAGTCGGCGGAAAAGGCGGCGGCAGAGCCGACATGGCGCAGGCGGGAGGAACCAACCCTGCCGGGCTCCCCGCCGCGCTCGCCAGCGTAAAAGACTGGGTCGAGCAGCGTTTGTAGCAGCGGCGATATGGCACTCCGACCGGAAGCGACGCTGGATAAGTTCACCGGCCGTGGTCACGGGCGCCTGCCGGGTTTGATCGGCATCCGCTTTACCGGGATCGCCGAAAACAAGATCGACGCCGAGCTCGACATTCGTCCCGAGCTGATGGCTCCGAACGGCTTTCTGCACGCTGCGACGATCATTGCGCTCGCAGACACGGCTTGCGGCTACGGGTGTATCGCCCACCTTCCTGAAGGTGCGGAGAACTTCACGACCATCGAGCTCAAGAGCAACTTCATCGGCACTGCGCGCGACGGAACCATCGCCTGCGTTGCCATCCCTGCACATCTGGGCAATACCACGCAGATTTGGGATGCGATCGTGAGCGACCGCTCGACAGGGCGAAAGATCGCGCTGTTCCGATGCACGCAGCTTGTGATCTGGCCGCGCAAGTCGTGACTGCGGTCCCGAGTCACGCGCGGCTGGAATCGACTGGCGCACACCGCCCGGGCTTTTTGGTCCTATTCGGTCTTTTGGGGGCATCCAACCGTCTGTTCGTCCTCGATTACCTCTAATCGGCCAAGCTCGCCCGAAGCCGCCAGCGGCCCTATGATGCTGTCCTATTCCCGCCGACCCCGCACGCCCGCTGAAGCGGGTGCCTTGCAACCAAGACGAAAACTTATCCTCCATGAAAAACGGATTCCTGCGTTACCTGGCCGCGTTTGCAGCGGCAGCGGCCCTCCTTGGCGGCGCTACGTTGGTGCGCGCTCAAGGCATCACATCGGATCAGGCGCAACAGATTCTGGACGAGCTCAAGGCGATTCGGAAAACGCTGGAGCAACGCCCCCTCGCGCCCGCACCTGCCCAGCCTCAGGCGCAACCGCAAAGCGACAAGGTCAGCATGGCGTTCACACCCGGTGGCTTTTCCGTCGGCAAGGACGATGCGCCGCTGGTTCTCGTGGAATACACCGACTACCAATGCCCGTTCTGCCAACGCTTTCACACCGACGCGTACGCGCAGCTCAAGACCAATTACATCGATACCGGCAAGCTGCGTTTCGTGAGCCGCGATTTCCCTCTCGCCTTTCACGAGAACGCGCGACAAAGCGCGGTTGCGGCGCGGTGCGCCGCCGAGCAGGGCAAGTATTGGGAGTTTCGGCACACGATGATCATCAACGCCAGCCAGCTCCAGCCGGACAAGATCGTTGGCTACGCTCAGAACGCTTCGATGGATGTCGACAAGTTCAAGACATGTGTCACCTCGGACAAGTATCGTGCAGCGATCGACAAGGATGTGGCGGAAGGGACCGCAGCGGGCGTGAGCGGAACGCCGTCTTTCGTTTTGGGTCGCGTCGAGAATGGCAAGCTCGAGGGCGTCAGGCTGGTGGGCGCCATGCCCTATGGGCAGTTCGAAGCCAAGATAAAGGAAATGCTGGCGCAGCCCGGCAAGAAGTAAGAAGCGCGGCGCACGCCGCTGCAACGGCCGGAAGCGCGCCGCCGCGCGCGATCCGGCCGTTTGTTTTTGTCGCGCATGCATGTGACCCTCTTCCTGTCGCGCACTGCGTGCGCTGACTTCGGATTTTGATGCGCTGGCTGTTGCTCGCGTTCGCGCTCGGAGTGATCGCATTGCAACAGCAGCCGGTGTTGCCTGCCGGATCCTACGCACTCTATGCGCTCATCCCACTGTTGCTCGCGCCGGTGTTGACGTGGTGTGCTCGCCATCGATCGAAAAAGCACCGCCGCGCGACGGAGCTCGCGTCGCGCGGGTTGATGGCGATTGCGATCGCTGTCCTCGCGTTCTTCTATGCAGGATGGCGGGCAGAGATGCGCCTTGCCGATGCGTTGCCGCCGGCGTGGGAGGGAAGAGACATTCGCGTCGTCGGCGTCGTCGATGAGCTCCCGCAGCCTGTCGATCGGGGGATTCGCTTCGCGTTCGCGATTGAACGCGCGCTTACACCGAACGCCGTCGTTCCCTCCCGCGTTTCGCTCGCGTGGTATGCGGATAGGGAATCATCCGGCACGACGCGACCCGGACCCCAGGTGCACGCGGGCGAACGCTGGGACCTCGTCTTGCGGCTCAAGCGACCGCACGGGACGGTCAACCCCCACGGCTTCGACGTGGAAGGGTGGCTGCTGGAAAACGAACTGCGTGCCACAGGTTATGTTCGCATGGAGGACTCGAACCAGCGGGTCGACGCATTCGCCGGGCGGATGGCCGACTACGTCGCTCGCGCACGAGAATCGATTCGCGATCGCATCCTGAGGGCTCTCACCGACCGGCCCTACGCCGGCGTGATAGCCGCTCTCGCCATCGGCGACGAACGCGCCATTCCCAATGAACAGTGGCAGTTGTTCAACCGTACGGGCATCGGGCATCTCATCAGCATCTCGGGACTTCATGTCACTTTCTTCGCGACGCTGATTGGCGCCGCGGTGTTCTGGTTCTGGAAACGCATCCATGCCCTGACGACGCGTCTTCCCGCGCGCAAAGCCGCCGCGCTCGCCGGTGTCGCGGGGGCTTTCTGCTACGTGCTGCTCGCCGGCTTCCAGGTTCCCGCACAGCGCACCTTGTACATGCTCACGGTCGCGGCCATCGGCTTATGGCTTGGACGGCCGGGCAGCGCGTCCGCAGTCTGGCTATGGGCGCTCGCGGTTGTTCTGGCGTTCGATCCCTGGGCATCGCTGACGGCGGGTTTCTGGCTTTCATTTGGCGCGGTCGGACTCCTTCTCTACATCGGCGTCGGACGCATCGGGAAGATGCCGATGTGGAAATCGGCCGTGCGAGCGCAAACGGCGATTACCCTCGGCCTGATTCCATTGATGCTGGTTCTCTTTCAGCAGATTTCCATCGTCTCGCCGCTCGCCAACGCAGTCGCGATCCCGGTGGTCACCTTCCTCGTCGTGCCGCTGACCCTGGCGTCGATCCCGCTTCCGTGGGACGTTATGCTCGTCGTGGCGCATCAGATATTCGCGTGGATCGCGCTGTTGCTGGAGGCCCTGAGCGGACTGCCGGATGCCGTGTGGCAGCAGCACGCACCGTCGGCATGGGCAGCGTTGCTGGGCGCGCTTGGGGTTTTGTGGCTTTTGGCGCCTCGCGGTGTTCCAGCCCGTGCGCTGGGGATGGTGTGGCTGGCGCCGCTTTTCGTATTGCTGCCGTTAAGGCCGGCACCGGGCGCGTTCCAGATGACGGTTCTCGACGTGGGACAAGGTCTCGCGGTGTTGATACAGACGCATGCGCACGCCTTGCTCTACGACACGGGTCCGCGCTTCAACGAAAGCGCGGACGCCGGCAATCGAATTATCGCGCCGACGCTGCGAGCGCTCGGCGTCGCACGTCTCGATGGCGTCGTCGTCAGCCATCAGGACAGCGATCACAGCGGCGGCGCGCTTTCTCTGCTGCAAACGGTTCCCGTCGACTGGTTCGCGTCGTCGCTCCCGCCGGAAAATTCCATCGTCAGGGCGCGCACGCTGCGCGGCAAACCGGCTGAGCGCTGCATCGCCGGTAAACGATGGACATGGGACGGCGTCGATTTCGCGATCATTCATCCTGTCGAAGCGAACTACGCCAACCCCAAGCTCAAGCCAAACGATCTTTCGTGCGTCGTACGTGTGAGCAACGCGCAGGGCAGCGTCTTGCTCACGGGCGACATCGAAGCGCGGACCGAGGCCGATCTGGTCCGTCGCGATCCCGCGTCGCTGCCCGCGGACGTGCTGGTCGTCCCGCATCACGGCAGCCGGACGTCGTCGACGCCTGCGTTTATCGCGGCGGTCCACCCCGAGATTGCGGCGTTCACTCCGGGATATCGCAACCGTTTCGGTCATCCCCGGCCCGAAATTGTCGAACGATATGCATCTGCCGGCGCGCGCGGCCTGCGCACCGACTACGACGGGGCGCTTACGTTCACATTCGCGCCTGGTTCGAGCCGCGAGCCCCGGCTCGAGCGCGAGCACGATCGACGTTATTGGCGCGACGCGCCACAACGCGGATCTGCCGCGCTCGACTACTGAGCTTTGCGGAAATGACTGACAATCGCGGGTTGTAGGCTCGGCAATCCTTCGTTGGCATGTACGCTTGCGCGGCGCGATTCCGCACGTGAACGTTTGCGGCGCCGGATTGCCCATAGCGATGTATGGAAAATGCAAACATCCGACGCCGGCAGATTTTGCAGGGCCTGTGTCTACTGATCGTCGCCGGGTGGCCATTCGTTTGCATCGCGCAACGAGGCACGCAGGCTGGAGTGCGGGAGTTGAAGCTGTCGACTGCGCTCGGTCCTGCATATCCCCTTGGGAAGGCTGGGGAGATCTGGGCCTCGCGGATTCTCGAGCGATCCGGCGGGCGAATTGCCGCAAGGCATGTCCCCGGCGCCGGGTTGTCGCAGCGCGATCCGACACGCGAGTTCGCAGCGCTGAAGGACGGTGGTATCGACCTTGCCGTCGGGTCGGCGCAGGTATGGTCTCAACAGATTACCGAGCTCAACCTTTTCACTCTACCCTGGCTCGCGAGAAACGATGCCGCCCTCGACGCGCTTGTCGGTAACGCCACGGTGCGGGAAATGCTGACCCGGCGCCTCGAGCGTTCGGGCGTGGTCGCAGTCGAATGGGCCGGCAACGGCTTCCTCGAGCTCGCAACGCGCTTCGCGGCACACCAACCTGCCGATCTCGATCGGTCCAGAATTCGCACCGTGCGTTCGCCCCTTATTGAAGACACCCTGATCGCATTGCGCGCCGCGCCGACGACCATGACCGCAGCCGAGGCGCGGGCCGCCGCCGCGAGCGGTATGCTCGACGGCCAATTGACGAGCATCGCAGCGTACGCGGCTACGCGATCGTACGCGGACGGATTCGTTCATCTGCTGCTGTGGAACGCGCACGCGGATGCGTTGCTGTTCGCGGTCAATCAGACAGTCTGGAACGCGTTGACCGAGGTCGATCGCGACGTCGTTCGCGAGGCCGCGAACGACGCGGCGCGCATGGCATCGGCGCTGGGCCGGGAACTGAGCGGCGATTCCGCGCTCGCGCTTGTCGCCTCGCAGGGCGCCGAAGTGCATCGGCTGACTCCCGCAGGCAAAGCCGTTTATCGCCAAGCGACGGAGGCAGTGTACAAAAAATGGTCTGCAGCGATTGGCGCCGATCTCGTTCGCGCGGCCGAAGCGGCGGTTGCGGGCCCTAACGCCGTGCAGTGAGTGACGGGTAGCGTCAGTCGACGTAGCGGCCAAGGCGCACCGCGGTCTCGCCGCGTTTGGGCTTTCGCGTGGGCATCACGAGGATGCAATCGCCGTGCGGGGTTCGAATCTCGATTTCTCCGTCAACGGCGTACACCGTCCCGGCTTCGCGGATCATCTCGAAACCACGCACCGGCCGCACAAAACGAAATTGGTCGGTTTGGATGGTGACGGTTGCAGTGACTTCGACCACGTGCTGTGGAAGCGGACGCGCGCGGTCGAGATGGCCCTCGAGCCATGAGGAGTCGACGATCGCGAAGTGACGCAGAAAGCGAAGCACGGCCTGCTTGGCCACGACCGGCGCTTGCGCCTCCCAGTGCTGTCCGCATTCGATCAGAAGCGCGTTGCGCGCGTCTTCCGGATCGTCGAACGGTCCATAGTCGCGAAGCCGCGTTCCAGCCGCGTGCCCCCGATCGATCACGATGTGCTGTGGAATCGCAACTGCGCGCGCCAGCTCGACGCCCTTGCGCTGCCGTCCCGCCATCGCAAGAGGCACGCAGGGCTCCGACATCGAGTGAAGATCGAGGAGATAATCGACCCTGTCGTAGAGGGGCCGAAGCTCGCGAGCGCGAGCCAACTCGACGCTGTCGCGGGGGCCATCGAGCACCGCCGGTGTCCACAAGCGGTTGAAGTCCTCGTCGACGCAGCGCGAAGCAAATGGGTCGCCGTGATCGAATCGCGCGTAGGCGGCGATGTTGGCGAAAACAACCGAGAGCGTTCCGCGCTCAGGTCGGATGGCTTGCCGCAGCAGCCAGTCGAGCGCGATCGCCCCGCAGACTTCGTTGCCGTGCGTCAGCGCCTGGAGCAGGATGTGCGGTCCCGGGCGCTCGGAATGAAAAGTCCAGGCGTGGGAGATGCCGGCATTTCCCGCCGCATGCGCGTCGAGATCCGGAAATTCGACCTCGATAAGCGGCGTCGTCTTGCTGTTGGACACGGCGGCGGTCTCAATTGCTTCGACGACGCCCCGTCGCTTGCTTTCTCTCACTTAAGTCGCGCCAACATCATCGCCGAGTCTGCGCATGAAGTCCTCGCACG
>Ga0193751_1001939_pt1 | contig 12876 bp, 13 predicted proteins | sample L1c2metaG_FD_143050 | JGI IMG/M metagenome (GOLD analysis project Ga0193751, IMG submission 143050) | Soil microbial communities from a riparian zone of the East river system, Colorado, United States - L1c2 | ecosystem: Environmental > Terrestrial > Soil > Riparian zone | place: USA: East River... | reverse complement strand
ACCTCGAAGAAATTGCGGCCTCTCCGCAACGAATCGAAGGAGTTCGCACCAGCACGACTGGCATGGTCGGCGTTACCGAATGCGGGCCTGACGGCATCGCGCTGATCACGAGCTTCGCCGAATTCGCGAGCGAATTCCATGCGACTCTCCCTGAACCTGCGGCGGCCTTGCGCGACAAGTGGGCTTTAGATCTGGATGAAGGCGGGCATTGGTGGCACTTCCCACTTGCCGTCAAAGGTTTTTTCGATAACGGCGGCCAACGTCTGTTCGTCAAACGAATCAATCGCGACGATCTGAGCGCCCTGAGCGTGGATGATTTTGTTGCCGGAATTCAAACACTCCGGGAAGTTGACGAGGTTGCGCTTTGCCTGGCGCCGGGCCTTTGGTCAACGAAAATCCATGACGCCCTGATCAATCTTTGCGAAACCAATCGAGACTGCTTTGCTATTCTCGATACGCCGAACGGGTTGGACATCACCGGCGTCCGAAGTTTTCGTCAACGATTTAACACTGCCTTCGCCGCGCTTTATTATCCGTGGCTTCAAGTTGCTGATCCCGTCACTAGCGGCGAGGTGCAACTGGCGCCATCGGGTCACATCGCCGGGATCTATGCGCGGGTTGACATCGAGCGTGGCGTACACAAAGCCCCGGCCAACGAAGCGATCCGTGGTATCACGAAAATCGCGCACGATGTCACCGGCGTCGAGCAAGCGGTGCTTAATCCTGAAGGAATTAATGCGTTGCGTTTTTTCCCGGGTCGCGGAAATCTGGTGTGGGATGGACGCACACTTTCGTCAGATTCGGATTGGAAATATGTAAACGTCCGGCGACTCTTAATCTTTCTGGAAGACTCGATCGCCAAAGGCACCCAGTGGGCAATCTTTGAGCCTAACAATGAACGCTTGTGGACGAATGTGCGGCAAATCGTGACCGACTTTCTCTCCAGTCTCTGGCGAGAGGGAGCTCTTATGGGCAATAAGGCTGAGGAAGCATTCTTCGTCAAATGCGACCGCACCACGATGACTCAGGATGACCTTGATCAGGGTCGCCTGATTTGCTTGATTGGCGTTGCCGCCGTAAAGCCCGCTGAGTTCGTCATCTTCCGCATCGGCCAGTGGACCGCGGATCGCAGGGTCTGAGTGTGGCTTGCCCTCTCCTACACCTTCGGCTAAGCTGAGAGCTCATTATCCCTCAATTCTCTTCCCAGGAATCTTATTAACAGGGCAAACGTGCTGATTTGCTTAACAGGGCAAACGTGCTGATTTGCCGGACCTGTGTTTACGGATGTGAAAGGAAAAGACCATGAAAAGAATTATTCTTGCGTTAACCCTAGTGCTACTGGCCGCCAGTTTCGCCGCTGCGGACACGATCTATTTAAAGGATGGACGAACGATACGAGGTACGGTGCTGGGCTTTACTAACGGCCGCTTCGTGGTGCGCGTCGAGCCCGGCTATACCACCCAGCCTACAGAATCCAACATCGCGCGCAGCAGCCGGACGAATGAGGGCGAGATTCAGTATTTCCGTCCCGCCGAGGTGGATCACATAGAGATTGACGGGCGCTCTCTTGATGACGTGCGCTTTGAGTCTCGATCAGTCCAGGTAACGCTGGATTCCAACTGGATCGATTCGGGCGTAGATCTGCGCCGCGGCGAGCGAGTCCAAGTCAACGCCTCGGGAGTAATCACGGCCGGTCGCACCCGGATAACTCCGGACGGACTGCGCTCCACCGATCAGACCGCGCCTTTACCGCGTGCGGCTGAGGGCGAACTGATTGGAGCGATTGGTGATGACCCGCGCGCGCCGATCATGGAACTTGGTTCCAGCCGCGAGTTTACCGCCGATCGCGATGGACGGCTTTATCTGACTGCGAATCGCGGTTCGTTCAACGACACTCGCGGAGCCTTTACGGTGCAGATTAAAAGCGAACGTGATTTGAATGCGCTCGATACGGCGGATGACACACCACGCCGGCGCACACCGGGAATTCGCTCGCGCGACCGCCTCCCGTCAGATCAAAACGATCGCGATCGCGATCGCAATCGCACGCCTCAGGACGTGACCATTGAGGTTCCCGGCACGTCACGCGGCACCGACACTGGGATCGATGTGCGGACTGGCGATCCGATAACTTTCAGCGCAACCGGAACTGTGGTAGCCGGCCGGCGCATCGGTGAAGTGGGTCCCGAAGGCGGACGCAACACCGGCCTTGGTTCCGTGGTGAGTTCTCGTCCAGTGGCAACGGCCGGCCCCGGGGCATTGATCGCCTACATTCGCATGTCGAACGGCCAACTGAGCCAGCCGTACTTGATAGGCAGTCAACTGAGCACCAGTGTCCCTGCCGACGGCAGGCTGATATTGGCTATCAACGATGACGACTATAGCGATAACAGCGGCAGCTTCAGTGTGAAGATTAGGTACTGAAGATGGTACAGAACCGCTCGCGATAGCGAGTGGGTCAATCGACGATGGTAAACAAGAGACGCCGTTCGCTAAAATAGCGGGCGGCGTCTTGTGGTATGTAAGCAGGCCTAAAGTTACGTTGGAAATCATATTGCACTAACCTGCGAAGTGGTCTTCCCTGGGGCCATCCTGGTCTGACATTGCTTATCCTACCTGCTTTGCTTAGCATCCGGGCAAATGAACCTGCTCAAGCCACCCTGCGATGAACTCGTAATCGCTGCAAAAGGGACGACTGCGCCGTGCACAAAAGAGCGCGGGCGTTGGATTCTTGCCGCGACAATTCTTGGCTCGAGCATGGTCTTCATTGACGGCACGGTCGTCAATGTGGCGCTGCCCGCTCTGCAGGCGAAGCTCAGCGCCACTTCCGTCGATGTGCAGTGGGTGGTCGAATCGTACGCGTTGTTTCTGGCGGCCTTGCTGTTGCTCGGCGGTTCGCTGGGCGATCACTTTGGACGGCGACGTATCTACGGGATCGGAGTAGTGCTGTTTGCACTGGCTTCCGTCTGGTGCGGACTGGCGCCAAACATCTCGCAACTGATCGTTGCTCGTGCAGTGCAGGGCATTGGCGGTGCGATGCTGGTTCCCGGCAGCCTGGCCATCATCAGCGCGTCATTCCCTGAAGAAGAACGGGGACAGGCTATTGGCACCTGGTCAGGCTCGACCGCGATCACCACGGCGATGGGTCCGGTCATCGGCGGATGGTTGATCGAACACGTTTCCTGGCGTGCGGTCTTCTTTCTGAATCTGCCGCTGGCCATCGTCGTGCTGCTGTTGTTGGTGCGATTTGTGCCGGAAAGCCGGAATAATGAAGAGTCAGGGAAGTTGGATCTGTTGGGCGCTGCGCTGGCCACGCTCAGTCTGGGCGCGATCGTCTACGGGCTAATCGAGTCATCGCGCCTGGGCCTGCAGAGCCCGATAGTAATCGGCGCACTGATAGCGGGCTTGATCATGTTTGGAGCGTTCATCCTGGTTGAGGCGCGCGTCGAGCATCCGATGATGCCCTTGACCCTGTTCAGCTCGCGCAACTTTGCCGGCGCGAATATGCTGACGCTGTTTCTGTATGCGTCCCTCGCCGGTACGCTCTTCTTCATGCCGCTCAACCTGATTCAGGTGCAGGGCTACACGGCCACGGCCGCCGGCGCGGCCACTCTGCCTTTTATCTTGATCATGTTTCTGCTGTCGCGCTGGTCGGGAGGATTGGTTAAGCGTTATGGCGCGCGCCTGCCGCTGGTCGTGGGACCAATCATCGCGGCGGCTGGATTTGCTTTGTTTCTCAGACCCGGCGCCGGCGGGAGTTATTTCACAACTTTCTTTCCGGCGATCGTCGTCCTGGGATTTGGGATGGCGATCAGCGTGGCGCCGCTGACGACTACAGTCATGAACGCAGTCAACCAAAGTCACGCGGGGATCGCTTCCGGAGTTAACAACGCGGTCTCGCGCACGGCGGGGTTGCTGGCCGTTGCAGTCTTCGGACTAATCATGTTCCACGCTTTTAATAGCTGCCTCGATCAGCGTCTTAATGTGATCCCGATTCCAGTCGATGTACGTCAGGCATTGAATGGCGAGCGGCTTAAGCTGGCGGCAGCGGAAATTCCTGACAGCATAAATGAAGAAACGCGGGCAGCAATCAAGCAGGCAATCGACGAATGCTTTGTCTTTGGCTTTCGTCGAGTCATGCTCATGGGCGCCGCGCTGGCGCTGGCCGGTTCGGCGCTCGCGTGGCTAATGATTCGAGGTCGATAGTCTTCGTCCCGGATCGCGGACATCCTGTCCGCCTGAGCGCGCAGAGCGAATAACTCCAAAGAGGTGTGCCGGCTAAGGCTGAGCGGGCCGCGCCCGCTGGCGGACAGGATGTCCGCGATCCGCAAGCCAGCGACTTGCGTTACTGCCCGGCGGGGCGCTATGGTTAATAGCACGCCCTGTCTGGACAGACCCCCATCTGATCAGACCTCATCGACCGAATTTACTGATGAGGTAACTGAGATGGCAGAAAAAGCCGGCATTCCGTTAATTCTGGTGGTCGAAGACTACGCTGACAGTCGCACGCTACTTTCATCTTTGTTGCGGGCCAAAGGCTACAAGGTCGTCGAGGCCTGCGACGGCAAAGAAGGCGTGCTGCAAGCGAACCGCATCACGCCGGATCTAATCCTGATGGATCTGGCCATGCCGGAGATGGACGGCGTCGAAGCGACCCGCCAGCTTCGTCTAAGACACACCTTATCGCACACACCTATCTTTGCTATCAGTGCCTATGCAACGGCCGATGTTAAGCAAGACGCGCTGGCCGCCGGCTGCGCTGAGGTATTTCCCAAGCCGCTGGAGATTGAAAAGTTGCTGGGCAAAATCAGAACGACACTCGGAGCATGAAGCCTTCTCTGGGGCTAAGGTGCCTGGTTTTGCGTCAGCAAGTGATCGACTGTCAGTCCGCGGATCAACTTTGCCAGCTCTTCCTGCAAAGTGATTCGCTCACTGGCGGCGGCCTGCTTATCCTTCGTCAATTGTTCAAGACGCGTTTCCTGTTCACCCGCTTTCGCGATGTAGCGGGTAATCAGTTGTCTGGCTTCGGCCGTCGCGGTCAGCGCCTTGATATTGTCGCGTAAACGCTGCTGGTCCTGGCCAATCTCTAATGTCTCGCGAACTTTGGTGAAGTCGATGGGCGCCATTTCCTCTCGATGGAATTCATTAAAGGCGAAGAACTTTCTTCGCTGCTGCGCCGTATAGGCCGGCTGCCACAGAACAAGGCCATTCAGATCGCGCGACAAATCTGCGCCGGGTTGGCCGCCGCCCATGACGCCGGCGTGCTGAATCGCGATCTGAAACCGGCGAACATCATGATCGACGGCGATGGTAATGCCCGCGTGCTCGACTTTGGCCTGGCTGGTCTGGCGGAAGAGTTTGGCGACGATGAAATGAGAGCGGGCACCCCCGCCTATATGGCGCCGGAACAGATCGAAGGTAAAGAGCAGACAATCAAGAGCGACATCTATTCACTCGGTCTGGTGCTCTATGAACTCTTCACCGGCAAGCGAGCTTTCGAAGCCGCAACGCTGAACGAACTAATCAAGTTAAGACGCAGCGACGCAACTCCGACCACGCCCACTTCACATTAGCGCTCACGGTGTACGGTTTCATTATTTCGTTGGCCGGGCAACCGTTGTTTGCGGGGAAGTTGTTGGAGGATTGAAGTCGCCTAATTTAGTATCCGGGTCCCTTCCTACACCGCCGATGCTTTCGAGGTAGGGGTTGTGGCATACGGGCCACAACCATCGACTCCGGATCAAGCTAAGTCACGATCCACAAACATCCGTTTAGGATTTGAGAATTCTCCCGAGGCTCCCTCTTAGACTTTGCACGGTAAATATCTGGAAATCAGATAGCTTGCGCTAGCGCTTCCCGCGCACAGATCCGCTGATCTTCTTGCGAGTTGTTTTACCTGTATGGAGGACGGGAATGGCGTTGTCGACTTCCGAGTGAGGTCGCGGGATCACATGAGTCGCGACAACTTCACCGACGCGCCGGCCGGCCGCGGCGCCGGATTCGACGGCGCTCTTGACTGCGCCGACTTCGCCCCGAACGATACACGTTACCAGACCGGCGTCGATCTTTTCCCAACCGACCAGCACGACGTTCGCTGACTTCACTGCCGCGTCTGCGGCCTCAATCATGGCGACCAGACCGCGACATTCGATTAATCCCAGGGCTTCACGTTCCATTGTGGCACCTTCTTTTGAGGCGCTAGGTTAGTCGGTTTTTGAGCGGATTACCAGCCGGACGGAACAGAGAGTTCCGGCCGGGAGCATTGGATTCTCATTCTATTAATAAGGTGATGGAAAGCTCTGGACCGCTCACGCGCGCTCAGGCCACTCGCTCCAATTGTTGACTCATGATGGGCGCGGCATCCCGTTTCAATGCGTCGAGCAGAATTACTTCGTGTCGATAAACGAACGTGTCTCGCATGGCGAGCAGGTCGGCTAAGAAGCGCTCTCGTTCTTTTTGTACTTCGTCCAGATCCCAACTATTCTCTCGGCCATCCGAGAATACATAAGAAAGGTCTTCGACGATCTGCAACAACAGACTATTGCTCTCCCTGGTAATTCCACGGAGCGCCTTCTCGTATTTCTTCATCCCCGGCAGCGCGGGAAACAGGTGCTGCATGACTGCGACTTCATGCCACGCCCAATTCAATTGGGTAGTCAGGCCCTGGAACCCATGAATCCAGCCTAAGACGTTCACCACAGTTCTGAGTCCTTCGTAAAACTCATGCAGCCGTGGATCGAGAAAATCGTAATCGGGATTGCAAACGTCGCCACGCAGCCGTCCCGTGCGCACCAATTCATCCTTAATCGGCGTTCCGTCGTACGGCAGCATGCGGCAGAAGGTCACCGGCAGACAGCCATCGGCGAGAATTGTCCGCAGGAAACCAAGATTCTCTCGCACCGATTCGAATGTGCTGGACGGATCGAGCAGCATGAATCCGTATTCAAACATCAAACCAATGCTCTTCAGAATTTCCACGGCCCTGAGGTTCTGCGCGACGTTGATCTGTTTGTGAAGGGTCTCGAGTCCCTGTTCGCTGCCCGATTCCAAACCCATGTAAACCAGGTACAGCCCTGCGTCCCGCATCGCGATAAAGAGTTCGCGATCCACGGCATCGGCGCGGCAGTTAATCTTCCAAATAACTTTTCCAGGCAATTCACTCTGGTGGAGTTCGTTGACGAATTCGCGAGCCCAGCGACGCCAGACAGTTCCGAACAGCGGAAAATCATCGTCCTGGAAAAGGAAGATTGTGATGCCCCTCTCTTCGTGAAGCATGCGCATCTCTCGGACTACTTCCGCCGGCTTGCGGGTGCGTACAATTCTTCCCGGGGCGGCGCGATAGAACGTGTGAATCGAACAAAAGGAACAAGTGCGGGCGCATCCACGGCTGGCCAAAATCGGCATGATGCTACGCCCCAGCACAGCCTCGGGTTCGTAGTTGCGCTCTGGATAGGGCAGTTGATCGAGGTCTTCGACCAGCGGACGCGCCGGCGTTGCGGTCACCTCGCGGCCGTTTCGGTAGGCGATTCCCTGAATGCTGCGCCAGTCCCTGGCAGTGCTGACGGCATCTGCCAATTCCACCAGTGTCATCTCGCCTTCAAAGCGCACGACGCTATCGAGCTCAGGCACCAGGTCGAGAGTCTGCTGGTAACTCAGGCTCGGAAAGTGACCGCCCATGGTGAAATGACAATTCACACCGTTGGCCCGCAGGCCGCGGAGCAACTCGGCATAACGCTCAATGAAAAATTGAAAGATCAGCGAAAACCCAATCAGAAGGGGGTTGAGTTGCAAAGCGGACTGGAGGATTTCTTCCGGCGTCTGCTCGATGTCCACCACGTGTACAGAGTAACCGTATTGGCGCAACACCGAAGTCAGATAGCCAAGGCCCAGGTTTCCCTGGTGCTGGAACCCGACCAGCATAATGGGCCGCGAAGTGTCGCGTTCAGTTTCGGTTAGACCCTGGAAAACCGGGAGCGGAATAGGCTGGCGCATACGTCCTCCCAAACCAACACCGCCTTAGCAACCTCTTCCGTGGAAGTCGGTCGCTAAGGATCGGCGTGAGCGAAGTTATCTGGTCGCGGTCTCGATCTATCCTCTGCCGCCTTTGGCGAGGATCGCGTTTACGCGTTTGGCCGTCTCCGCCTTGAGCTGGGCCAATTGCCGTATTGCTACGCGATCCAGATTCTTGAAGAACGGCGGTGGCGGATCTGCAAACCAGCGCGGGTTGAACCTTAGGACCAGCGATCCTGCCGGCGCCGATTTTTTCTTACCGGATTTTTTCTTAGCAGCTTTTTTCTTGGTTGCCATTTGGCCTCCTTTGAAGCATTGAGAGTGTAGCGAACCGCAGGCGGAAAGAGCTTTGTTAGCCTACGGCCTTGCAAAAAGCTTGAGCTACTATACTCGTGAGGTTAAAGCTGTCAACAACAATCTCAGCAACGACGCCGATCCTGTTTGTTAGTGATTGCTTGATCGTTCGCCATTCATTCTCATCAGCGAACTGCGTGAGACTAAACGGACTGACTTAGTTTCGCAGGCTATGCACGGGAGCAGGAATCCGGCCGCCGCGGCGAATGAATTGATCTGATGAAAAGCGGTTCACCGCCATGATCGGTGCGCTCCCCAGCAGGCCCCCGAATTCAACCATCTCACCCACATCGCGTCCGGGCACCGGAATGATCCGCACAGCAGTCGTTTTGTTATTCATCACTCCGATCGCCATTTCGTCCGCAATGATCGCGGCGATCGTCTCAGCGGAAGTCGAACCTGGCACCGCGACCATGTCGATACCAACGGAGCAGACGCTGGTCCAGGCCTCCAGTTTCTCGAGCGTCAAAGCACCCACGCGCGCGGCTTCAATCATGCCCGCATCTTCAGAGACTGGAATAAACGCGCCGCTCATTCCGCCCACCGAGTTGCTGGCCATCGCGCCGCCTTTCTTGACCGCGTCGGTTAAAAGGGCCAGCGCAGCAGTGGTGCCATGCGCACCGGCGCGCTCAAAACCCATGGCCTCGATGATGTTCGCGACTGAGTCGCCGGGCACTGGCGTTGGCGCCAGCGATAGATCGATGATGCCGAAGGGAATGCCCAGACGGCGCGCGGCCTCGCGTCCCACCAGCTCGCCGGCGCGGGCCAGCTTGAACGAAAGTTTCTTGATCAGTTCCGCGAGTTCATGCAGCGGCAGATCTTTCGGCGCCTGCTGCAAAGCATGATTGACTACGCCGGGTCCGGACACGCCGACATTCAGGACGGCTTCGGGCTCGCCAATGCCGTGAAAAGCCCCGGCCATAAATGGATTGTCTTCCACTGCGTTGGCAAAGCAGACAAACTTCGCGCATGCCAGGCCGGAACGTTCCCGAGTGAGCTCGGCGGCGTCCTTAATCAAGCGCCCGACCCGCGCGACCGCGTCCATATTGATGCCGGCGCGCGTGGTCGCGACGTTCACTGAAGAGCAGAGCCGCTCAGTCACAGACAGCGTCTCGGGAATCGAATCGAGAAACTCGCTCTCTTTGTGGGTGAAGCCTTTATGTACGAGCGCCGAATATCCGCCGACAAAATCCACTCCGACGGCCGCCGCGACTTCATCAATAACCCGGCCCAGATCGACTGGATTGCCCGAGGCGCCTTCAGTCAAAATCGAAACGGGTGTGACCGAGATGCGTTTGTTCGCGACGCGAATCCCGATCTCGTTACCGATCTCGTCAACGGTACGGACTAGCCGGCCTGCCGTCCGTCCGATCTTCTCGCGCACGCGCTCGGCCGTCGCCGCGATCGAATCGGTGGCGCAATCGCGCAAGCTCAGGCCGAGCGTAACGGTGCGAATGTCGAGATGCTCCATCTCGGTCATGCGCACGGTTTGCAGGATTTCGGCCTGGGTGTATTCCATAAGAACGGAGGTCAGAGATCAGAAGTCAGAGATCAGAATCTGATCTTAGGAGAGTCGGAAGTGGCAACCGGCAGCTTAGGTTCTCCAAGTTCCTTCACGTCTTCCGCAGCATATTTGAGCAAGGTGGTACGGTTGCACACGGGCGACATGAGCCTTGTGACGTAGCGCCCTGTCATGTTCATGTTTTGGTACAAGCGTTCGTCAGCAGCATAAACGAGCCAACGCTCGCCTTTTTCAAACCAAGGCTCCAAGTCGTTACGCAGGTTCCCTGTATAGATAAATATGTAGCGCCTTGAAGCTCCCTTCCATGACTTTTCAACCCTGAAACGCACTCCATATTTCAGCTTGGCTACGACCTTACCTGCGAAAATAACTTTGGAGTTCTTGACAGCCTCGACGACTGTCGGTCTCGTGAGACATCCTGAAGGAGACGCAACACTAGACAGCATCAACGTAATCATTCCGGCCAGTAACAATCGACGTTGGCTCATTGCTGACCTCTGATCTCCGACATCTGATCTCTGACCTCTGTCCTATCCCATCACCTTACTGAGAATTAGCAGAATAATGAAGACGACAAACAAACCCAGCGCGACCAGCACAAAGCGCAGGCTCGAATCGTAATGAGCTTCCTCAATCATAGCAGTGGAAACGTGATGTATTTTTTCCACCCGCTTCACATTATCTTCGATCGCGCCGCGCGCGACGCTGGAAGCGCGCTGCAATCTCTCTCTCGTCCGTTCCCGCGCGCCGTGTGGGGGCGCTGGTTCAGCCGGCTTGTCTGTTTTGTTCGCCGTTGTTGCGCCGTCCGCCGCCGGGCCAGAGAGCCCCGCCGGCGTCAGAGCCGGCACCGGGATTTCGGCAGCGGCAGCTGGCTCAGCTGGGCGCGAAGCGGGGGCCATCGGTTTGCCGCACTCAGGACAGAACATCGCTGGCGCGCGGACCGCCGCGCCGCACAACGAACAACGAGTTGAGATTTCTGGTTGCATGGAGTTATTGCCGATCGCCGATTGCCAATTGCCGATTTGAAAGTTCGGGATTCTCGAGTCTCATGACCACGGCCTTTGTTACGTGCCCAACGACCAATTTATCAACACGGCCATTCAGCTCACAAGTAAACGGGCACAATTGGCAATTGGAAATCGAAAATCGGCAATGCTTAGATGCGATGCATGGCATTGAACAAGTCTTCACGCTGGGCATAGATGTGCACTCCAAGTTTTTCGCCCTCGGAACGGAGCCGATCCTTGAGTTCGGTCACTGACAACTGTGAACGAGAGGTGTTGGCAATAATCACCATCGCAAACTTTCCCTGCACGACCGTTTGATTAATGTCGATGATACTGCAACCTGCCTCGGCCAGAATTTGGGCGGCGCCCGCCACAATGCCCGGATGATCCATCCCAAAAACTGAGATGATCAGCCGGTCGGAAGAACCTTCGCGTGTGGCGGTATCGCCGAAAGACGAGCCCGAACTCGAGATCGAAGGTGCGCCCCCGCCATTCTTCGCCAGCGCCGGCTCGACTGTTTGATAGATGTCAGTGACCAGCTGCTCGACCGCACTCTCGTCCGCAGCCGAGCCGAGGCGCTCGTAGATTGCGCGAGTGATGCGATAGATCAGCTCTTCGTTAGCCATTACACTAATTGCTAAGTACGTTCCAAAGAATAGCCACAAAAAAGGCACAAGAGACACAAAGGAATTGGTACAGAACCCGGAGCGATAGCGACGGGGTCCACGCATTCAACCAAGTGGGTCGTTGAGTCTTTGACCCGGTCGCTACCGCTCCCGGTTCTGTACCCGATTTTGAAGGCGAACGGCGAATGAATCAAAAACCTGCGTTAGCTCTTTTGTGCCTCTTGTGCCTTTTCTTGGCTAGTCTCGCGAGCGCATCCAAAAACCCCAAACGTTCACCTTTGCCCGTTGTCCCGACCCAGCGTGCGTGCGACCTCGCGCAGCTCTTCCGAATTGGTGTCGGTCAGGTCAACCCGATCGACGATGCCGACCACGGCAGCTTCAATCGACATATCCTGGTTACCAATCGCTGTCCGCGCCGCTTTGCCATACGCGCACATCACCGTCTCTCCCGCTCCGGCGCCGAGACGGTCGGCCACCACGACTACGTTTTTCGTGGGCTCATGATCCAGATCGTACGGATGGACGATCAGAAAACGGACGCCTTCGAGATCGGGCGACTTCTTGGTTGACCAGACTGTGCCGACGACTTTGCCTAGAAACATGTCAGTTGTCAGTGGTTAGTAGTCAGTGGCTCCTCCGTTGCAACTGACAACGGACTACTGACTACTGACGCCTCAAATCTTTGCGAACACCTCCGCCGGATCGCCAATGTCCCGAGCCGAAGGAGTAATGATGGTGCGTGGGCCGACGTAGATCTTCTCGCCTTTTTGAATAGCCCGCTTCACGTCGTCCTCGCTGACAAACTCAGCCGCCTTACGTCCGTTTACCGCAGACTGTGAAGGGGCGTTCGCTGGCTCACGCGCAACGCCACCATTGCCGCCGGCGGAGTAATCGGGCCGGGGGGCCGCGGGCGCCGAAGGCAGCGGGGCCGATTCAGGTCGATTTGCCAGAAAGCGATCGACGATGGCGGCAATTTCCTGGCGGCTCACCTTTGGCGTTCCGGCGCCGCCCGATGTGGTCGCCGCTGCCGCCGATCTAACGGCTGCGGGTTGCTGTGGCGTTACCGCGGGCTGCAACGCGACTGCGGGTCGCTTGCTTTGTACCGGACGCGTTTCGAACGCGACTCGTTTGATGTCCATCAGATGCAATGGCGAGACATTGTCGGAAGTCACATTGCCGCCCCATGATCCGCAACCAAGCGTCATCGATGGTGGCAGCGCCGTTGAAAAACCGATCGCTCCGTGCGTCGTCGGCGTGTTGACCGTGACGCGAGACGCCGGCATTTCGCTGCCATAATGCACGGCTGCTTCACGCGAACGAGTATGAATGCCCGCGGTGTGGCCCATGCCGCCGTAGT
>Ga0193751_1001938_pt1 | contig 12877 bp, 13 predicted proteins | sample L1c2metaG_FD_143050 | JGI IMG/M metagenome (GOLD analysis project Ga0193751, IMG submission 143050) | Soil microbial communities from a riparian zone of the East river system, Colorado, United States - L1c2 | ecosystem: Environmental > Terrestrial > Soil > Riparian zone | place: USA: East River... | reverse complement strand
TGGCGAGACGATCCCATGCCCGGTCTGCGCCCAGTCCTTCGCGCCAGTGGGCCGCCAGCGCGTCTGCTCGGCTGCGTGCCGGCAGGCCCTCTGGCGACGCCGCCATGCTGCCCCGCCACCAACGATTCGGCCACGTGCGACGCTCGCGGAGACGGTCTACGCGTGTCCCTCGTGCGAGACCCGCTACCTGGGACAGCAGCGGTGCCCGGAGTGCGGCGTCTTCTGCCGCCGCATCGGGCCGGGCGGGCTCTGCCCCCACTGTGATGAGCCTGTGGTCCTCGCCGAGCTTGCCGCTGCTCAGGAAAGATGGTGAGCTGCAACGCCAGTTGAAGGGAGGAGGGAGACGCCAAACACCAGCTCTACTGAAGTCTTCAAAAACCCGTTTTTAGGAGAGCCCCACGGTCGTTTCGAGGACGCCCTCACGCAGCATCTCTGGCACACACCAAGGCGGCGATCGGTGGCTCACATCGGGCGGCTATTGACATAAATATCAATGTCCAAGTCCATCAGCCGCGCAAACAGCTCGAACTGGCGATTAACTAGCTCGGGGGCAGCGAGCGTGTTGAACGAAGGATTCTTGATCGAATCCCTTGAAACAGCAGACACGCCCATAATTCCGGAATCCCCGCACGCAGTCTAGGTGCCGATCGGATAGGTATCTCCAGAAGTAGTCAGTGCTCAGGTTGTCGTCAGACCAGAGATAGACGTCATCGGGAAGCCCTCGATCCTTTAGGGCCTCCATCATCCACGGAACCCACTCCGGAACGAGGTCGGGCTGGCCACCCGTCAGGGTCAATCATGGGAGGACGCTCCGGAAGTGACAGGTAGGATTCCACAAGCTGATCTGCCGTCAGCCAATCGGCATGCTTCTGATCGGCGGAAAGTAAATTGTACGGAACGAAACAGTACCAGCAGCGCCAATTGCAGACCGCGTTTTGGAAGACCTGGGCTTGGATATGGTCGCTTCGCTCTAAACGAAGCCTGGCACCCACGGGATCGATGGGCAGCGGATTCGACGGCCATCCGGGACTTGTTTGCCGCCTGAAATTGCGGATTCTTCCAAAGCCGTCACAGTTGGCGGGCTCAGTAAGATCAGTCTCTTGTTCCGTATTTGCGAAATTGGTGACAAGTAAGCGTCGGCGCTCGACGTCCACCCCGGCGCGTCGCCAATGCTCAGACCAACGGTCGGTCGGAATGAGGGACGAACTAGACATCGACTGGCCCCTTCCGGTTGTCCGCCTCGGATTCTTCTGCTTCCCCGGCCGGCAGATAAGGCAATCGCATCGCGATATACGCCATGACGAGCTTCGTCATGTACTCCAGCTCGACGTCGCCGAGTGGTTGGTTTCGGTCGATGCCGTGCCAAGCCTCGATGCACCTGCGGCAACATGTGGCGGTCGCATGCTGGGCGTAGAAGACGACCTTGCCGCCCCTAGGTGTCTGGGTCCCATCCCGAAAGATATCTGCGCGCCGTGGACCGACATATTTTCTGAGCCGTTTCTCCGCAGCCAATGCTAATCCCAATGTGCCCCTCTTAAATGCGTCGTCGAGCGCCTTCTGATCAAACTCAGCGTGCCAGTAGTGGTGGCGGATGAGTTCGTGCCCTAGAGCTTCGATGGTATACGCGGCATCGCTCAGGTCATGGTGATCGAGCCGCCGCCAATCGATAAGCTCGGCCCCGCATGCGACGCACATTTCGCTTCGATACGACTCGGTGCGCGGACGCTGTTTGAGGAAGCTGTGTAGATTTTTGGCTGAGTCGTGACTCGAGCAAGTCACCTTAGGAAGGGGGTCCTCCGAAGCCCAGCCAGATGTAGCATTTGTCATCCGGCCGCCTCCTCCCACGGAACCAGCGCCTGAGCAAGAATTTGTCTATCGGGCTCGGCGAGGTGACTGAAGTCTGCTCGCTCGAAGAATACGGCTCGCACCGCATTCCAGGGACGGCCCGTAGGCTGCAGGTTTGAGGCCGCCCCCCACCAGTTGGCCTTCTGTTCATCGGCCAGGCGAAAAGCTAGATAGTTTGCGAGCGCGTCTACCGGCACTGACTCCTGGAGTGCGATCCGTTGGACCGCGGTCTTCAGTTGTACCAAATCGTTATTTGCCCTGGCTAAACTCTTACTGGCTAGTTCGTGCCCTCTTCCTGCGAGTAACACAGCGCCGGCGAACTGGTTGGCCGTTCTCTCCTCGTGCGAGCGACGCCGATCCTCCGACATCTCGTCTGGCTCCAGAACGGTGCGATCCGCCTCATCCCTTGCTTGCGAACCGTGCCATAGTTCGTGGATCGCATCGTGCGTCCACCGGGACTCCGACGAGCTCTTCTGTTTCAGGACGATCAGGTTCCGCCCACCCTCACGGAAACAAGCCCCGTGGAATGCCCCCGGGTCGTCGAGCGCTAGGACGGGTATTCCGAGGTCCCAGATAAAGCGGACGGTCGCATCTAGGGAGAGTGAGCCGTAGGTTTTGATGATCTCACTACGTAGCTGTATGGGGTCCTGAGGGATTGACTTTTGAAGAAGCTGGGGAGACGCCTGACCTGCCAGTAGTGCCAGGTAGTGGGCATAGACAGCGTAGGCACTTGCGCGTTGCTCGTTGACGTGTGCCGCAACCTTGAAGCGAACGTTTGCAATTGTTTGGAGTTGTAGGGGTGCCCCCCCTAGCAAATCTCGAACCCCCCACCCAAAGACCCGACCTATATAAGTATAAGCCGCCGCTGGATGCGGGAGTGACCTATCATCGTGGTCGGCGTATTCGCGAGGAACAAGCCGCCTCATAATGAATTCCTTTGGCAGTCCGAGTCCCGCTAGATCGCGCAAAACGTCATCAAGGGTCCGTCGCTCATCCGAAGGGAGGAGTTCCTCATCAAGGCGACCGCCCAGGGCTCCGATTACCTCTCCTATCCGCGAGAGGCTCGCGGAGGCGTAGTCGGTCGCTTCGTATCGTTGGATCTGCTGTTCTTTGAGATTGAGAGCGTCCGCTAAATCTCTTTGACTCCATCCACGGGCGATGCGCGCCCGGACCATCGTCTTAGGAAGATCGCTAATCGATTTCAGCTCATCAAAGGAAAAGTTGCCGGCCTTCAGCGAATCGTATTCGTGAAGCTGAGATTCTAGGTCGGATAGCTGGCTTTCAAGTGCGTCCTCCTGTGCCTTTCTCAGTATTGGGTGCAAATCGCTATCCAGCGAGAGGTCTCGGCGATACCCGGCGAGTGCCTTTGCGAATTTGTCGGCCTGAGACTTTGTAATCCTGTACTGGCGCTCGTTTTTGATCATTTAGAGGCTCCTCAGATCAAGCCCAATGATTCCCTTGGCCTTGCCGGTCTCTTTATCGACTTGAAAGAAGTCAAAGAACGTTTGCCCCTCCGGGTTTGCCCTGGACGATGAGGGGAACATCTCGCCGCCAAATTTCGCCTTCTGTGCCGCCCGGCTCGAAGAGAATGTCAACAGCACCGGGTCCAACGCGGTGGGGTTCACTTCAGCGGTGTCCCAACAGCCATCGAAATCGCCCGGCACCTCCTTGGCGGTGACAAAACTGCCGTCGATGTAAGCGGTTCGGCAGCCCGCTCCCTTTAGAGCCTCCACGGCGGCCCGCAACCCGCCAAAGAGTTGTCGCCTCCAGCTCGTCGCGCCAAATCGCATGGACAACTCCCGCCAGGAAACCCAATGAACACCAGGCGGTAAGTTACCGTCCTCATCTAGCTCCGGTATCATGACACAACAATATCATTGGGTTGCCGTCCTGTCAAGCCAAGCCCAGATCGGGGATTGACGAACCCTGTGATGTTAGGATCAGTGCGAGACAAACGATACTGACTCGGGAAGGGAGTCAACCATAAATGGTTACTTCGTATCGCGTCATCGGCAAGCGCACTCCGCGCGTGGACGGCGTCGACAAGGTCACCGGCCGCGCCCGCTACGCCGCCGACTACTCGCTGCCCGGCACGGTCTGGGGAAAGACCCTGAACTGCCCCTACTCCCACGCCCGCATCGTGCGGATCGACACCACGGCGGCAAAGAAGCTGCCCGGCGTCCACGCGGTCATCACCGGCGCCGACACGCGCGACGGCGACCTGTGGGGACGCGTCGTCAAGGACGCGCCGGTCCTCGCGCACGACCGCGTGCGCTACGCCGGCGAGCGTGTCGCGGCCGTCGCCGCTGACGACGAGGACATTGCCGAGCAGGCCCTCAACCTCATCGAGGTCGAATACGAGCGGATCCCCGCTGTCTACGACCCGTTCGAGGCACTCAAGGAGGGTGCGCCGATCATTCACCCGGACTTCAACTCCTATACGGGGTTTCGATACAAGCAAGAGTCGCCCTCGAACGTCCACCACGCGACCCGAGTCGACCGCGGCGATCTCGACCAGGGCTTCGCCGAGGCCGACGTAATCGTCGAGAACACCTATGTAACGCAGCGACAGTCCCAGGGCTACCTCGAGCCGCATGCGCTGCTGGTGCATATCGACCCGAGCGACGGCCGCGTGCACGTCTGGCACTGCAACAAGGTGCCGCATACGACCCGTAACGCGCTTGCGGCATCGGCGGGCATCGAGCCGGAGCGCATCATCTTCCACCCGACCTATATCGGCGGCGATTTCGGCGGCAAGGGCAACTCCCGCCTGACGCCGATCGCCTACTACCTCGCCAAGGCCTGCGGCCGGCCGGTGCGAATGATCTCCGACTACGCCGAGGAGTTCCTCGCGGGCAACCCTCGCCACCACGTCACGATCCAGCTCAAAACCGGCGTCAAGCGCGACGGCACGCTTACCGCGCGCCAGGTTAACTACGTCGTCAACAGCGGCGCCTATGCCGCCTTCAAACCGATGGGGACGATCGGCGGCGCCAACGAATCGGCTGGTCCCTATCGCATCCCGAATGTCCGGATCGAGTCGGCCTTCGTCTACACAAACAACCTGCCGGGCGGATTCGTGCGGGCGCCCGGTGAGCCGCAGGGCGTCTTCGCCGTCGAGTCGCATACGGACGAGATCGCGCGGCGCATCGGCATGGATCCCGTGGAGTTCCGGCTCAAGAACCTTGTCGGCGAGCACGAGGAATGCGCCTTCGGCGAGGCTTGGGAGAACGTTCGCGCCGAGGAGACGCTGACGGCCGCGGCCGATGCGGCCGGCTACAAGCAGCCGAAGCCGCCCTACGTGGGACGTGGCGTCGCCATCGGCGAGCGCGGCACCGGCGGCGGCGAGGGGACGTCTGACATCACCCTGAATCCGGATGGAACGGTCGTGGTCGGGACTCCGATTTTCGACCAGGGCACCGGCCAGCATACGACGATCGTCCAGGTCGTCAGCGAGGAGTTGGGCATACCCGGGGACCAAATCGAGATCAAGGTTTGGGATACGGATTTCGTCTCCTCCGACGCCGGACTGGCGGGGAGCCACGGCACCCTGATCAACACGACTGCGGCCTTCGAGGCCGCCCAAGAGCTAAAGCGCGAGCTGGTGCAGCTTGCGGCGCGCCAGCTCGAGTGGCCGAAGGAAGCGACGGCCTATTCCGGCGGCGAGCTCCGGCGTTCCGACACCACGGAGTCCGTCGGCTGGGCCGACCTGTTGTCGCGGGCCGGTCGGTCGGTCACGTCGCGGGGACACGTAAATCCGGGCCGGTCGCATACCACGTCATTTGTCGCCACGGTCGCTGAGGTCGCGGTCGATCCCGAGACGGGAGAGGTGGAGCTGCTGAAGTTCATCACGGCGCATGACTCCGGCGTCGTCATCAACCCCATCGGGCACCAGGGCCAGATCAACGGCGGCTTCGTGACCGGCCTCGGGTATGCGCTCATGGAAGAGGTGAAGGTCGAGGACGGCCGCGTCACCACGTTGCACTTCGGCGACTACAAGATGCCGACCATGCGCGACATCCCAGCGCTCGAGACGGTGTTGTTGGATTCAGAGGAAGGTTCCGGACCTTACAATATCCGCGGTATCGGCGAGCATCCGTGCATAGCTGTGGCGCCTGCAATCGCCAACGCGGTCGAGGACGCCTGTGGCGTCCGCATCCGCGACCTCCCTGTTACCGCCCAGAAGGTCTACGAAGGTCTCAGGGCGAAGCGTTAGGAACCGCACTAGCAAATCCTCCCCTTCCCTCGAGGGGAAGGGGGCAGGGGATAGGTGACGCTTTGGACACTACAGTTCGCTTTACCGTCAATGGCGAATCCCGCGAGGCCACAGTACCGGCCCGCCGGACACTGGTGGACATGCTGCGCTACGACCTCGGCCTGACTGGCACCAAAGAAGCCTGCAGCGTGGGCGTTTGTGGCGCCTGCACCGTCCTGCTCGATGGCCGCCAGGTTGCCTCGTGCATCACGCTGGCGGTCCAGGCAAACGGCGCCCAGATCACGACCATCGAAGGCATCGCACACGGAGACCAGCTCGACCCAGTCCAGCGGGCCTTCATCGATTACGGCGGCTTCCAGTGCGGAATCTGCACGCCCGGCCAGATCGTCGCCGCTCGGGCTCTGCTCGACGCCAACCCCCACCCGACCGAGGACGAGATCAAAGACTGGATGATGGGCAATCTCTGCCGCTGCACCGGCTACTACCAGATCGTCGAGGCCATCGAGGCTGCTTCGAAGGTGAGGGCCTGAGGTGAACGACTTCGAGTTTCACGCTCCCGCATCGCTCGACGAGGCCTTCGCCTTGCTGGCGCAATATGGCGATACAGCGCGCCCGATGTCCGGCGGCACGGCGCTCGTCATCCTGATGAAGCAGTCGCTGGTCAATCCCGAGCATCTCGTCAGCCTGGAGAAGATTCCCGGCCTCGACTCGATCCGCGTCGTCGGGGCGGAGCTCCGGATTGGCGGTCTCGCCCGTCACTACGATGTCGAGCACTCAGCCGCTGTCCGAGACTTCGCGCCCCTGCTTTGCGACATCTACCACCGCGTGGCAACGGTCAAGATCCGTAACATGGCCACCGTTGGCGGTGGTCTGGCGCACGCCGATCCCGCTCAAGACCCGCCGCCGGGCTTCATGACCCTTGACGCGCGTGTGCGTCTGCGCTCGCGTGACGGCGAGCGTGAGATCCCGGTCAGCGATCTGTTCTCGGACTATTACGAGACCATCATCCAGCCGGGCGAGATTCTGACGGAGGTGATCGTCCCGCGACCGTCGCCGTCCGCCAGGTTCACCTACCTAAAGTTCCTGCCGCGGACCGAGGACGACTACGCGACGGTCGCGGTCGCGGCCAAAGCCGAGACGGGCGGCGGCGTCTGCCGCAACGTGCGCGTGGCGCTTGCGGCGGCTGGACCGACGCCCATCCGAGCCACCGCTGTCGAGCAGGCGCTGGAGGGGCAGCCGGCCACGTCCGCGGCCGTTCGAAGCGCGGCGGAGGCGGTCGCGGGGCATGTGGATCCGCTGGACGACTTCCGCGGCAGCTCCGCCTACAAGCGCGACATGGCCGTCGTGTTCACCCGACGCGCTCTGGAGCGGGTCCTCGGTTTGGCAGGATAAGAACGGGCGTCCCGCCGGATCGACGAGGTAAAGAGCCGGAGATATACGACGGGAGATACGTCGAATGAGACTGGAACCCTTGTACCGCGCCCGCACCAACCGGCGCGGTCTGCTGAGGACTGCCCTCGCGGGCCTGGCCTCCCTGAGCTGTCGAGGTACGAGCCCCAAGACCCGAGGGAGCGTCTCCCCGAGCGGGAGGGCGGCGCCGGTCCTCAACGCTCATTCGGCCCAACCCATCGACCTATGAGCTGGAACCAGATCTTGCGGCCAAATGGGAGGTCCCGTCTCAAACAGAGATCGTCTTCACGCTTGCCCCGAACGTAAAATGGCACGATAGGCCGCCGGCAAATGGCCGTGCGATCAAGGCCGGCGACATTGTCTACAGCTATCAGCGCCTACGGACTTCCGATCCCAAGTTCATCAACAAGTCGTTTCGCTCTGGTCTCGAGAAGATTGAGGCGCCGGACGACCAGACGCTAGAGCTCACTCTAAAGGCGCCGGAAGTCACGCAGCTCGGCAACCTCGCGGTCTTCAGCATGAAGATTCTCGCGCCGGAGGTCGTGGAGGCTGCCAAGGGTAGCCTCGCGACTGCCGACACCGTCGTTGGGACCGGCCCGTTCGTGCTCCGGACAAGTGAGATAAACGTCGGCTCCAGCCTCGTACGTAACCCGAGCTATTTCAAGCCCGGGTTGCCCTACCTGGACCGTGTCGAGTAGCATGTGTTCCAGGACAGGGAGAGCGAGTGATCGGCGTTTCTGGCCGGACGGCTTGGTCATGACTTCGTTCCGACCGAGGAATCGGCAAAGTTTGAGACCGAGAAGAAGAGCCAGTACCGCCTTGGCTGGTTTGGAGACCAGACCTATACGCTCACGCAGGCAATGACGCAAAAGAAGCCGTGGAGCGACCCGCGCGTCACACGCGCGGTGCGGCTGCTCATCGACCATGCGGAGTTCAAGCACGGCTTTGGCGACCTCTGGTTCGGACGCCCACGCTACAGCGCGATATTCGCCGCCGGAACGGCCGATAACTGGGACCTGACGGAGGACGAGTACGGAAAATACCTGGAGTGGCAGCAGCCCAAGGACGCCGCCGTTCGTGAAGCGCTCACATTGTTAGCGGCGGCAGGGTTCACCAAGGACAATCCGCTGAGGTTCACGCTCTCCGGGACGAACGCGCAACCTTCGCAGCAGGCCTCAGTGACGCTGGCCCAAGCCCAATACAAGCGAAATAGCCAGGGGGTTCTTGATCCTACGATCAAGCTCTACGACCAGGCTGCATGGGCGCCCGTTCGGGAGAAAGCTGACTTCGACCACTACGTCGCGGGACATTCATCGGGCGGCCTCGATCCGGATAGCTACTTCAGCAGCACCTATGGGGCCGGAGGCGGCCGAAACTACGGCAAGATGAGCGACCCTGCCGTCGACCGGATGATTGCCGCCCAACGGACGATCTTCGATGACGCCGAGCGCAAGAAGGCGGTTCGCGACATCGTCCGCTACATCCTTGACAACTGTCCCTACGGAGGCGCGAACTCAGGCTATGTGCTCAATGCTTCCCAGCCGAGAGTCACAGCATTTCCCAACGGCGGCAGCAATTTCGACTGGGGAAACTCCTACGAGGACACTTGGCTGGCCCGTTAAACCCTGCCTAGTCGCGCACGTCCTGGAGGAACCATCCCGTCGGGATCTCGCGACCCAGGCCGAGTTGCTTCGCCTTCGTGTAAACCAGGTAACCGCCGGCGAGCAGGTCCAAACCCTTGACGCCCCCGGCGTGGAAGACGGTTACCTGGGACTCATTGGCTGGTCCGTTGACCTTGCCGGCCACGAGATCCAGCCAATTCCAGATCCGCACCCCGGCAGCACGTGGACGGCCCAAGTGTAGCGGCAGACGCGCGACCTCCTCATCAGTCCCGGCTGCGTAGCCTGACCCAACCATGTTGGCGCGTATGTGGCGCTGCTCCGCGCCGCCATCGGCCGGAACCAGGTTGGGGAGGTCCTGGCTCATGACGAGGTCAGCCTTGCGATAGACCTCCTCAACCCAGTTGTTGCCGCCGGTACTGGTAATGTGCTGGCCGGGCTCGACCCAATCCCATTCGAGGAACGGCAGGAGGTTGTCGGTACAGGTCGCGATGACATCGACGCCTCTCGCGACATCCCTGGGGTTGTCCATGACCTCGATTTCGATCTCGAGCTCCTGGCTCATCTCGCGGGCGTAGGCGTCGCCATGCTCCTTGGTGGGGCTGTAGACCTTCACCTTGCGGATCGGACGCACGCACAGGGCGGCGCGCAGGAAGTCGCGCGCCATACCGCCGGAGCCGTACATGCCGATCGTCTCGGCGTCCTCGCGAGCCAGGGACTTGATGCCGATGCCGCCGCTCGCGGCCACGCGCATGTGCTGAAGATGGCCCTCATTGATGATCGCCAGTGGCTCGCCGTTGCGCGTGCTGAACAGCGAGACGAGTCCGCAATAGGTGCCCGGCTCGACGCAGTACTTCTCCTCGGTCGTAAAGTCGCCGTTCGCGTCCTTGGGGTATGAGATGACGTCCGACTTCATCCGGATTGCGTGCATACCCAACTTCTTGCTCGCGCCCTCCATCGTTCCCCAGCGGTAGTACCCGTCCGGGTCGTCGTTCGGAACGAAGATGTCGATGCGCCCGCGGTGCACCGACTCGCGCGTTAGGACGCCACGAAACACGTCCTCGAGGGCGGGGATGAGCTCGTTCATGGGCAGGATCTGTCTAACCGTGTCCGCATCGATGAACAGCATCGGTCACCTATCTCCGTGGGCGGGCGGATGGAACCTGGATGAGGTCGCGACGACCGAGGCCTTAGTCGCGAACATCTTGAAGGAACCACTCTGTGGGAATCTCCCGTCCGACACCAAGCTCCTTCGCCCGCGTGTACGCCGCGTAGCCGGCCGCGGTGAATTGCAGGCCCTGCAGACCCCCTGCGCGATGGAGGGTGATATCGGTGTCGCTGGTGCGGCCGGGGGTCTTGCCGGAGATCAAGTCGAGAAATGTCCAGACGCGGCTTTTCCTCCCCGCAGGTCGCGTGGCTCGCGGCGGCGGCAGGCGCTTGATCTCTTCGTCCGACCCCACGATGTAGGCGCCTGGGCTGTGACCGCGTCCGACCTCGAAGAGCTGCAACTCTTCGTCCTTCGGGACCATTCCCCCTTCGCCGTTGGTCATGATCATGTCCACCCGGTCGTCAACATCGGCTTCCCAATTGTTTCCGCCCAACGTTGTGAGGTGTTGGCCTGGTTCCAGCCAGCCGGCTTCCAGGAAGGGAACCAGCGTATGCGTACACGCCGAGACGATGTCGACCCCTCTGGTGACGTCTCTGGGGTTGTCCAGCACCTCGATCTCGATTTCAAGCTCCCGGCGCATCTCGGCCGCAAAGGCCTCTCGGTTTGCCGGCGTTGGGCTGTACACCTTCACCTTGCGGATCGGCCGCTCGCAGACCGCTGCTCGCAGAAAGTCGCTGGCCATGCCGCCGGAGCCGTACAACCCCACCACTTCAGAGTTCTCCCGTGCCAGATACTTGACGCCGATGCCGGCGCCGGCAGCGACGCGCATGTGCTGCAGATGACCCTCATTGATCAGCGCCAGCGGCTCGCCGTTGCGGGTGCTCAGGAGGAAGACGAGGCCGCAATAGGTGCCAGGTTCGACAGAGTACTTCTCCTCCGTCGTCCAGTTCCCCTGCTTATCCTTGGGCCATGAGATGACATCCGACTTCAGCCGGATTGCATGGACCCCAAGCGTCCTGCTCGCGCCCTCCATCGTTCCCCAGCGGTAGTACTCGTCCGGATTGTCGTTGGGGACATAGATGTCGATGCGCCCGCGGTAGACCGAGTCACGATTGAGGAGACCGCGAAATACCTCCTCCTGCGTGCGGATGACCTCGCTCATGGGGAGAATTTCTCTTACGGTAGCGGCGTCGATAAACAGCACGGATCGCACCTCCGGCAAGTGACCTCTGCAAGTAATCTCTAATTGAATTGAACCCGGTCGCGCTCGGGCAGCAGGATGATAGCAGCTGGTCCAACCGATGGACCTTACGAGCGGCCGGCTCGCAGGGAGCTCAATGCAACGCGCGGAGTCTGAACTGGGACGGCCATTTCGCCATCGGCGGAAACGCTCCATCCTGCTCGTCGCCCTGCTGTTAGTTCCCGTGTTTGGTCGCCGGAGGCGGAACGCTTCTCGCCGGCGCCCGCGCGGACTACGCCAGAGCCATCGTACAGACCGGCAAGGAGCCGGCCTTCCTCCTGACGCTCGCATTTCTGCTCACCTTCGGGGTCGTCCGCCTTATCACCTACGGCATCCGCGACAATGTGATGCCCTTCCTGCATAACGTGACCACGAAGAGCGGCCTGCACATCCACCACATGGTGCCAGGCATGCTGCTTGTGCTCATGACCGGCTACCTGGGCCTCGCTCTCACCGCCGACCGGCCGGCCAAACTGCTGGCGATCCTGTTCGGCATTGGCGCCGCGCTGGTGCTCGACGAGTTCGCGCTCTGGCTGCGGCTCGCAGACGTGTATTGGACTCCCGCGGGACGCGAGAGCATCGATGCGGTTGTTCTCGCGGGCGGTATCGGCGTCCTGTACCTGCTCGGGCTCGATTTCTGGCCGCACTTGTTGTCGGCGACGCTGGCGTTGTTGCGGGGGTCCCTCCAAGCGCCGCACTAACGCAACAAGTTGGATCCGATCCTCACTGACACGATCCTGGGGCCGCCGGCGCCCGCGCCGGCCCCACCGCTGGCGTGCCGGCTCCCCGATCGGCGTCGGCGGCCTGCTGAATATGCAACTGTTGTTGCATTAACAGCGGACGCGTACTATCCTCCATCTACCGTCAGCGCTACCCCGCTGCCGCGAGGAGGAGCCCGGTGACACACACCGATCTCGAGCAGACCCCCGACCTCCGCTCACTCGTCAGCTATTTCTTGCGACTCGGCGCTCTCGGCTTCGGCGGACCCGCCCTCCTTGGCCAGATGCAACGCGACTTACAGGCCGGCAAGCGCTGGATCAGCCGCGACGAGTACCAGGATGGGCTGGCGATTGCCCAGACAATGCCCGGCCCGATAGTGGTGCAGCTCGCAATGTGGGTCGGATTGATTCGGCGGGGCGCGCTTGGGGCCACGTTGACGGGCCTCGCATTCATCCTTCCGTCATTTGTGCTCGTTATCGCTCTGGGGGTTGCCTACGTTGCCTTCCAAGGCCTTCCGCAGATCCAGTGGCTCTCCTACGGAATCGGGCCTGCCATCGTCGCCTTGGTCGCGCTGTCATCCTGGAGGTTGGCGAGGAATACCAACGCGAAGGATCCACGCCTATGGGCCTGCAGCGTCGTTGTCATGGCCGCGACCGCAAGCGAGAGGATTGACCTTGTCGGGCTCGTCATCGCGGCCGGTGTGTTTGGCGTCCTAGTGT